>Ga0157380_10001780_pt1 | contig 14231 bp, 10 predicted proteins | sample S35metaG_FD_119757 | JGI IMG/M metagenome (GOLD analysis project Ga0157380, IMG submission 119757) | Switchgrass rhizosphere microbial communities from Kellogg Biological Station, Michigan, USA - S3-5 metaG | ecosystem: Host-associated > Plants > Roots > Rhizosphere > Soil | place: USA... | reverse complement strand
GATGGCCAATCCGTGGATCTTCAGACAAATCGAAGACACGATGCTTGGGCGCGAGGTTTTCCACCCAACTCTGGAAGACAAACGGAAACTGCTGCTCGAGTACTTTGACATGCTGCGAGAAGACATGCCCGAAGTTCCGGCGATAAACCGAATGAAGCAACTGGCTGGCCAATTCACGCGCGGGTTGCAAGGCGGAGCGCTGTTCCGGACGGCGCTGTACCACTCGCACACTGTGGATGAGATTCTCGGCCGCATCTCGGAATACTTTGAAGCTATCGAAAATGGAAAGCCTTATTACGGAGAAGGTGCGGCAACTGAGGTAGTAGCTGCTCCCGAACTTGATTCCTGCGAAGCCGCCACGGCCTGAAGATTAGCCGCGTTTTTCTGCAAACATACTCAACTCAGCCGAGCAGAGACCACCTGCTTTAGCAGCGTGGAGCTTCAATTTCGACCTAAACATGATGTCACCGCGCGAACAGAGACCACCGACTTCCAGTCGCGTGGAGCTTCCATTTCAACCTTTCCTTGTAGGCCGAAATTGAAACTCCAAGGCGACTGAAGTCGGTGGTCTATCTTAATAAAGGGCGTCGTTAGGTTTCAGTTAGGCTGAAATTGAAGCTCCAACGCTGCTAAAGCAGGTGGTCTCCGTTGGCGAACGACTATGGCTTTGCTGCGGTCACGGCCTGCGGTTTGGCGGGTTTCCCACTGCCCGTATCGAGATCAACCGGCGCCGGGTAACCTTTGCCGGACAACTTCGCAATTTCAATCACCACTTCGCGAGCGTTCTTTTTGCGAGCTGGTTTCTTGGCCGCAACAGGCTTCACACCTTTGGCATTTACGTTGGCTGGCGAAGCTGATGGTGAAGGGCTCGGGCTAGGCAGAGTGGTCGGGCGCTCGATCTTCTTTGTCGACTTTCCAGCCATCTGTGACAAACCCTCATAAATCTGATTCTGCTCGTCAGCACTTAGATCTTCGAGTTTGAGTCCATACTTTTCCAGAACCGAGCGCAGTTGCTCTTCCGTATTCGTGTCCTGGTCATAGACATCGCGGTAGATGTGGAGTTTGCCGTCTTCAACCACAATCGTTTCGTAGCGAAGCTCGACGGGAACATCTTTGCTCAGTTTCAAGCTCTTCGTTTGAGTCTTGTCTTTGCCATATCGAGCGAGACCGGCATCAGTCAATTGTGATCCTCCAATTTGAGCCAGCAATTTGGAGAAATCCTTGACCTGGGGCGTGGTCATTCCCACACACCCGTGCGAAGCGAACGTCCCAATCTTAGCCAGTGGCTTTCCACCGTGGATCAAGGAGGGCGCGCCGATCGGAATTTTGATCGGACCCAACGGGTTTAAGGCGCTACCGGCGTCAACCTTTTGACCCACGGCGACGCCTTTCATTTTGGCGACCCATGGTTCATCCGGTGGAGTCCACGTGGGATTGAAAATGATCGAGGTCGCCTTGCGTAAGGCTGTTGGCAGGGGAAACTGCGGGTAGCCGATTCCGACCTTGTAAGACTTGATCAGACGACCACTCTCGAAAACATCCATGCGAAAAGCAGGTGCGTTAACGACGACGCGCGAATCGGTCGGCACAGTGTTGGGTGCTAACGCGGCGAATTCCTCCGCGGTGAGCGGATTGGTGCTGGGAGCTGCAGATTTTTCAGCCGGCGTCCCCGATGGAACTGCGCCATTGTTCCACCGTTCGCGGACAAGAGTTGCGAGTTGCTCTGCTTTGGCGGCGCCAATAAGGGCGCTCACTTTTTCCTGCGCTGTGGTGCGGGCGGCTGCGGTTTCGCCTTCGGTCTGTCCAGCGCTGGCCTCGTTAAGTTTGGAAGTCTCCTGGTGCGCCAGGTCTTTGAGCTGGGTGATCTGGTCGTCAGTTAACTGCAAACGAGATCGGAGCACGTCCGAGAATGACTGCTCTGCGAAGAAGGCGTCGAGCACTGGCAGCGTGACGGGCTGCGACACCGCTACCGCAGGTCCGGCGGCTTGAGTGGTCGAAGCCGATGGACTCGCTGAGGGCGAAGCCGCGGCGGTCCTATTCGCCTGATTTTGATTGGTACCGTCACACCCTGCTACAAAAAGTAGCGTGGCGCAGCTAAGAACAAGCAGTGGACGAGTGATCATGGGCAGCAGCTCCTGGTTTTGAATACGGAGAGTTTCAACTAGTTTCGTAATGCCTGCAACAGGTGTTCCCACAGATCTATTTAAGAATTAAGTAGACTTAAGCCTAATCCTGCACGATAAGCGAACGCGCTTGTCGAAGTTCTGAGGAGTAATTCCCCCTGCGCTGGGGGATTCCCCAGAACTTCTCAACTTGAGTGTCAGGCAGCCTGAGCGGGAGAAAGCATCCCTTCCTAACCCTGAGCTGCTCGAACTTGAATGATCAAAACCTGAGTCCTAAGCTTCCAGCCCTCACTTCTTGAGCAGCGGGTACGGGTTGATATTGATGCCTTCCCACCAGCGTTTTGGATCAGACGCGATGGAAATCGAAAAGTGCAGATGATAGTTGCCCGGTCCGGCATTTCCCGTGTCGCCCACAAACGCGATGGTCGAGCCCTGCTTTACTTCCTGTCCCTCCGCTAGGCCGTCCACATAACGAGCGAGATGGGCGTAATAGTAAAAGTACCTCTGGTCCTCGCTGAGTTCATAAATAGTCATTCCGCCCCGCTCGCTTTGGAAAAGCTTGACGATCTTGCCGTTCGCAGCTGCCAGGACCGGTGTGTCCTGTGGCGCCGGAATATCGATCGCATCGTGTACACGACCTTCTGAACGAGCGGCGTCAAAAGTGTCAAGCAACTGCTCCGCACGTACACCGGCAACCGGAATTATGAGAGCAGGCGTGGGACCTATGATGATTGCTGGTGGAACCAACGACGGTGACGGAGTCTCAATTGGTAAGGGACTCGCAGCTTGAGCCGGTGATGGCATCGGCGATACCGATTTCGTCGGACTATAAGTGTAAGTGGTCGTCACCGTATGTTCACCCGGCTGCGACACGCGACCGAGGCGGACCACCAATGACGCCACCACTGACACTATTCCTATGAAAGCAAGCAGAAACTTCGTGCGTGGATGTCTGGCCCACTTCATCAACTTACTCAGCGACGGTAACCCAACGGTAGCAGCGGCCGAGGCTCGGTGCCACCGAAGAACCAGCTTGCGCCCACGCGCAGCCGGTGATGCCAAGTTGGCAGTCGCGATGTGTACATCGCAAAGCGAGCCTGGCGAGCCAGACTACCTCCAAAAGCTTTGCCGCCGGCGAGCACTGCAGCGCGTTCGGTGCCAAGGCTGACCGCTTCTCCCAACTCTTCGAAATGCCGAGTCTCGAGCTTTTCGCTGCCGTCCAGGTAGGCGGTGAGATTGCGCGCCACGAGACGGGCCTCCTGCAAAGCCAGCTGAGCTGTTCCCGCAAGTGTCGGCGCTGCGTCCGGCACAAACGCAATGTCGCCGAGCGCAAAAACCGTTTCTTGTGACACGGTCTGCAAAGTTGGATGAACTTTGATTAGACCTCGAGCGGTCTTTTCAAGGTCAAGGTCTTTTACCAGTGGATTTATCTGCACGCCACCGACCCAAACAACGGCGGCAGTTGGGATTTCAGTTTGTGCGCCGTCGTGCTCGATTATGACCGAGGTCTCTTTGACTTGTACGACTTTGGTAAGCGTGTGGATTTCAACTCTAGATTCTCGCAATGCACCCTCAACATAATCGCGGATTTCTTCGCCCATGCCGGGAACCAGCTTGTCTCCCATTTCGATGACCAGGACTCTCGGCTCACCAGGCAGGGCACGTCGCCGGAAGGCGTCCTGAAGCAAGTCGGCCATCTTTGTCGCCAACTCGACACCGCTGGCTCCACCGCCCACGATCGCAAACGTCATTGCTTTGCGAACATCTTGAGGCGGAAGGTCGGGGGCTATCTGATCGAGGGCCGTAACCATCCGCTCGCGCAGTTGGTCCGCGTGAGCAAGCTCACGGAATGGAAGGGCAAACTCGGCTGCGCCCAGAACGCCCGCGTAGTTTGTGATTGCTCCCAAGGCGAGCACGAGCGCGTCGTAATCAAGGGTTGTATTATCCTCCAGCGTGACCGTCCAATTGGAAAACTCGACTGCTTTGAGTGGGGCACGGTTGACATGGACGTGTCGATCAAGCAACTCATCATAGGTGGGTGCGATATGCCAGGCCTCGACTTCGCCGCTCAAATACTCGTACAACAAAGGCTTAAAGATGAAGTGATCAGAATCAGTGAGCAGAGTGATGTCGAATGAGTCGTTCAGCTCCAGGGCGGTAAAGAGCCCCCCAAAGCCTCCGCCGGCAATAATTATCTTTTTCTTCAACGTTCGCCTCTATATTTAGAGTTTTTGATTGTTGCGGATGTTAGCACGAAAGGCTTGGGGGTAGGGGTTCGGGTGGCTTTGCACGAAAAGTCTTGAATCCCACCTGCGGCAGCTGGTGGATAGTTCAGGTCCAGCCTACCAAAGATTGAAGTCGTAGCTATACAGAATCCCACCTGCGCGAGCAGGTGGATGTTTCAAGTTCTGCCTAATCCGTTGTAGTTGCTGGCTAGGCTGCATTTGAAGCATCCCTCAGCTGCAGCTGAGGGGATTAAAAGAACCAGTCCCAACCTTCTCATCGTAGGCTGGACCTGAAGTAACCACCCGCTCCCGCAGGTGGGATTTAGGACTTTTGGGGCAAGTCTGGTTAGGGTTTAGCCTATAACCACAACCTGCCCCTCGCTGGACACTCCCTCGCTCGCGTGTTAAATTCCACCGGTATTTAACTTTAGCGGTTTTTCCGTGTTTATGGATTTACTGCCACCTAGGAGGGGCATCGAAGCAATGGCGTTAGCGAAAGCAGCTAAGGAACAGATAGTCGGCGATTTCCGCACTCATGAGGCGGACACAGGGTCACCAGAGGTTCAAGTAGCCCTGCTGAGCAAGAGAATTAGCGACCTGCAAGAGCACTTTAAGACACATAAGAAAGATAATCATTCGCGACGCGGGTTGCTGGTGATGGTCTCTCAACGCAGAAGTCTTTTAGATTATTTGAAAAAAATCGACATCGAGCGCTATCACACTGTAGTGAATCGTCTCGGTCTTCGTCGTTAGCATTGTGCGACGGACGGTGTGTCCGTCTAAAAGTACGCAACCCGCCAGGTTGCGCTAGAGAACACTCAGAGATCTTCGAATCTTTAAATTTCACAACGCCCGCGTCTCTCGAAGAGCTTGCAAATGGTGCCGAACGTGACGGCGATAGTCCGGAAGCAAGCTGACGCGAATGGCCTTCAGTAAAACAAAGGCGGCATGAGCTTCACGGCAACGAGGCTTGTGCCGCCTCTACTATTTTGTGACCTTCAATCCCACATCACGTGAGCGCGGTTGAAGCACAGTTCAAAAACATTAGAAGCGAGCGGATGAGACGCTCGCGCGCGTCTGAAACAAGACGCAATCGTACGAAGGAGAAAAACAGAAATGTCAGTCAAGAAATATTTGAAAGAGTCAATCAAGCTGGGCGACCGTGAACTCACCGTCGAGACCGGTAAAGTCGCCAAACAGGCGGATGGCGCAGTTGTTATCCGTTACGGTGACACGATGGTGCTCTGCGCCGCCGTTGGTGCTCCAACTCCACGGGAAGGTGTCGATTTCTTTCCCTTAACCGTCGAATACAGGGAATCGAACTATGCCGCAGGTCGAATCCCGGGTAACTATTTTCGGCGCGAAGGCCGCCCCAATGAAAAGGAAGTCCTTACCAGCCGTTTGATCGACCGTCCCTGTAGACCACTCTTTGCCGATGGCTACAAGAATGAGACTCAAGTCATCGCTTCCGTGATCTCAGCCGATCCTGATAACAATCCTGATGTGGTCGCAATTACGGGTGCGTCTTGCGCGCTCTTTCTTTCCGACATCCCTTTCATGAACCCAATTGCCGGTGTTCGCATAGGGCTTGTTGAAGGTCGCTACATCGTGAACCCAACCTATGATGAAGTCCGTGAATCACGACTAAACCTGGTCGTTGCCGGTACCGAAGAAGCTATCGTCATGGTTGAGGCCGGCGCCCATGAAGTTTCTGAAGAAATCATGGTCGAAGCCCTGATGCTGGCCCACAAAGAAATAAACCGCGTTTGTCGCTGGCAGCGAGAACTCTACCGCGCCCTCGAGATTCAAAAGCGCGAAGTCGTCACTGAAGAGCATAACGAAGAAATGCTTGAGAAATCGAGCGAAATTACGCCGACCGTCTGCGAGCCGCGCTTGATACCACCAATCAGGAAAAGCGCGATAGTTACGCTGCGGTAGATGCTCTGAAGAAAGAAGTGGTCGAAGGCTATACCGAAGACGAGCCCGAGAAACGGCGCATGGCCAAGGTCATCTTCGATCATCTCAAGGAAAAGATTTTCCGAGACGACATCCTCAATAAGCGTCGGCGTCCTGATGGCCGCCGGTTTTCAGAGATTCGTCCGATTTCGTGCGAAGTCGGCTGGCTCCCGCGAGTGCACGGTTCCGCATTGTTCACTCGTGGTGAAACCCAGGCGATGGTCACGACGACGCTCGGTACCAAGGAAGACGAGCAGTACATGGATGACCTGGAAAAGGGCGAAGTCAAGCGACGCTTTCTGCTTCACTACAATTTCCCACATTACTCGGTCGGTGAAGTAGGACGCTTTGGCTCTTCCAGTCGCCGCGAGATTGGACACGGCGCCCTGGCGCGACGAGCTCTGGAAGCGGTGCTTCCCGACGATGCTGATTTTCCGTACACCCTCCGTATCGTCTCTGACATTACTGAGTCGAACGGTTCATCATCAATGGCTAGCGTTTGCGGTGGCACCCTGTCACTGATGGATGCGGGAGTTCCGTTGAAAGCTCCAGTAGCTGGAGTGGCCATGGGTTTGGTGATGGAAGGTAACAAGTACGCCATCCTTACCGATATTGCCGGCGCCGAAGATCATTACGGTGATATGGATTTCAAAGTCACCGGAACTCACGAAGGCATTACGGCGCTGCAGATGGATATCAAGATTACTGGCATCAACGCGCAAATCCTGGCGGAAGCCCTGGAGCAAGCAAAGAAAGGGCGGCTTTACATTCTTGGTGAGATGGAAAAGACAATCTCCGAACCGCGCACCTCTATTTCGGCCCACGCGCCAAGGATCGTTCAGATTAAGATCAATCCTGACAAGATCCGCGACGTCATTGGACCTGGCGGCAAGATGATCCGATCGATCGTCGAGGAGACTGGTGCAAAGATTGACGTTCAGGACGATGGGACCATCTCCATCGCCAGCGCGAACAGCGAGTCTACCGAGGCGGCGATTAACAAGATTAAGGGTCTGACGGCTGAGGCTGAGATAAATCAGACTTATCTCGGCACGGTTTCCCGGATCGTTGATTTCGGGGCTTTTGTTGAGATTTTCCCTGGCACTGATGGCCTGCTGCACATTTCAGAGATCGCGGACCGTCGCGTGAAGGATGTGCGAGACGAGCTCAGGGAAGGTCAGCAGATCCTGGTCAAGTGCATTGGTAAGGAAGGGAATAAGATCAAGCTTTCTCGCAAGGCTGTGCTTCGTGACGAGCAGAAGCAGGCCGACGCGGCCAGCGCCGCCGACGGCGATTAGGTTGCAGGTTTCAAGTTCCAGGTTTCAAGTTTCAGATCTCAAATCTGAGATCCGCATTAGGTCTTAAGACGAGGGCTTCGTTCCAAGCAAGACCCGATTAAGAATCTGAGATCTCAAAATCTGAGATTCAGAACTGCAATCTGGAATAACTGGTCCATTCCACATATTACTTAGGAGGTTTGCGTGAACCGCAAACCTCCTTTTTCTTTGTGCGCCCGGCAGGGCGCACTCACTTGGGAGTGAAAGTCTCCTACGAACCCGACAGGGGGAATCGTTAGCCGGACGGCAAGGGTGTCCATCGTGAGGTGGAATCTGAAGGAAGCCGCAGGCAAAACGCTGGCTCGACGAACAGAAATCGCATATGAGGCGTGCAAGTTGGATGAGAAGGCAAATCTCTTCAAAGTCCGATACCTGTACGGAAGACTTGTACGTAGATGCGGCGGGCATAAGCGGGAAGGTGGGTGCGTAATACCCGGGGAGATCTGCAACTTTGCCACGAGCTACTGTTGCCGAGAGGTGATGGGATGAAGTTGCAGAAGTCAGCCGAGGGCATAGTAAGTTCATTCGACCAAACTGAAGGCCCGAACATGAAGTAACGGAACGGAGACTCAAGTTTCGATGATTAGCAGAGATGCGGATAGTAGAGCTGAGATGCTCGAATCCCACCCGGATGGTAGCCAACGGAATTGGCGAGAAGAAGGCTTGGGTGCATCAAGCGGCACGGTAACAGGAGACAACTCTGGACCGGAAGCAGAGCAGTTGTTAGAGGCAGTGGTCGAACGAAAGAACATGTGGCTAGCGCTCCAACAGGTAGAGCGAAACAAGGGCGCGGCGGGAGTCGATAAGATAACCGTCGAGCAACTGCGAGCCTACTTGAGGGAGCACTGGCTAGGCATCAAAGAGGAACTGCTGGCAGGAAGCTATCAACCGCAGCCGGTGCGGAAGGTGGAAATACCGAAGCCTGGTGGTAAAGGGATGCGGATGTTAGGCATTCCGACGGTGGTAGATAGACTAATACAGCAGGCGTTACATCAGGTACTAGGCCCACTCTTTGAACTAAACTTTTCGGAGTCGAGCTACGGCTTCCGTCCGCATCGGAGTGCGCATCAGGCGGCGCTAAAGGCCCGCGAGTATGTGCGTGAAGGGCGGCGCTGGGTTGTAGACCTCGATTTGGAGAAGTTCTTCGACCGAGTAAACCATGATGTGTTGATGTCGCGGTTGGCCCGGCGAATCAAAGATAAACGGGTACTGCGGTTAATCCGCCGCTACCTGCAAGCCGGCATGATGTCGAATGGTCTGACGACAGCCCGAAGAGAAGGAACGCCGCAAGGTGGGCCATTATCGCCGCTGCTGTCGAACATTCTACTCGACGAGTTGGACAAGGAACTGGAGCGACGCGGTCACAAGTTCTGCCGCTACGCTGATGACTGCAATATCTATGTGCGGTCCCGCAGCGCGGGAGAGCGAGTGATGAAATCGCTAGCCAACTTCCTGGAACAACGACTGCGGCTGAAGGTGAATGCGGAGAAAAGTGCAGTGGCTCGCCCGTGGGAGAGAAAGTTCCTGGGTTACTCGCTGACGTGGCACCGGGAGTCGCGACTCAAAGTTGCGACCAGCTCAGTGCAACGGCTGAAGGAGAAGTTACGGGAAATCTTTCGGCGCGGGAAAGGACGTAACCTGAGCAAGTTAATCGAAGGGGAACTGACACCATTGCTGCGTGGCTGGATGAACTACTTTCGGCTGGCACAGGTGAAAGGCATCTTCGAAGAACTGGACGGCTGGATACGGCGCAAACTGCGCTGTCTTATTTGGCGTCAATGGAAACGGACGGTTACTCGCGCTAAAGGACTGATGCAACGGGGTCTGAAAGAAGCTCAGGCTTGGGAATCAGCCACTAATAGGCGCGGCCCCTGGTGGAATGCCGGGGCTTCGCACATGAACGCTGCTTTTCCTAAATCCTACTTTGATCGGTGTGGTCTTTTGTCACTGCTGGAACAGCGGCGGCGCTTCCAGCTTGCTTTATGAACCGCCGTATACGGAACCGTACGTACGGTGGTGTGGGAGGACGGCGGAGGCGACTCCGCCTCCTACCCGATCTGGACCAGGTTTTGTTGATCTGCAAGCTGGCAGCTTGCAGCACATCCGGAGCCAATATGACAACTGAATTTCGAAATGAACCGTTTACTGATTTTTCTAAGGAAGAGAATGCCATCGCAATGAGCGCGGCTATAGAGAAAGTAAAACGAGATCTCGGGCGAGAGTATCCGCTCGTAATTAATGGCGAACGCATTAACACCGAAAACAAGTTCGATAGTATCAATCCGGCAAATCGGACGCAGGTAGTGGGGCGCTTCCAAAAGGCGACCAAAGAGCTTGCCAATCGAGCCGTCGAGACTGCTCATGAAGCCTTTAAGTCGTGGAGCAAAACACCTGCTCAGGATCGCATAGACCTGGTGTTGAGGGTGTCGAGCATGCTGCGCCAGCGCAAGCACGAATTCTCGGCCGTGATGATTCACGAAGTTAGTAAGAGCTGGGCTGAGGCGGATGGTGATACTGCTGAGGCGATCGACTTCTGCGAATTTTATGCGCTTGAAATGCAACGCTATGCTGAGCCGCAACCCTTAACCAAACTCGAAGGTGAGGCCAACTCGCTCAAGTACATTCCCCTGGGAGTGGGCACAGTCATCCCGCCATGGAATTTTCCGCTAGCCATCATGGCAGGCATGACTTGCGCTGCTATCGTGACCGGCAACACGGTCGTGCTGAAGCCTTCTTCAGATGCGCCCACGATTGCTTTCAAGTTTTTCGAGTTGCTTGAAGAAGCTGGTTTGCCCGCGGGCGTGGTGAACTTTATGACGGGTTCAGGAGCCGAGGTCGGCGATGTCATTGTCGATCATCCGAAGACGCGTTTCATCGCGTTCACTGGTTCGAAGGAAATCGGTCTGCGCATCAATGAACGCGCCGCAAAAGTTCAGGAGGGTCAGATTTGGATCAAGCGGGTCGTCGCTGAGATGGGCGGCAAGGATGCCATCATCGTAGCCGACGATGCGAACCTTGACGATGCCGCTTTAGGAATTGTTCAGTCAGCTTTCGGCTTCCAGGGTGAAAAGTGTTCGGCTTGTTCGCGAGCTATCATTGACGCGAAAGTCTACGACTCGATGCTCGAGAAGATTGTGGAGCGAACCGCCAACGTGAAGGTTGGTGATCCCACCGATCCGGCGATCAATATGAGCGCGGTGATCAACGAGAAAGCCTTTAAGACCATCAACGGTTATATCGAAAAAGGAAAAGCTGAAGGAGGCCGCGTATTAGCGGGTGGCGGATCCGATGGCGAGCAGGGCTTCTTTATTGAGCCTACCGTGATAGCTGACGTCAAAGCCGGCGACACAATTGAGCAGCAAGAGATTTTTGGACCGGTCCTGGCAGTCATCAAAGCCGAGGACTTTGACGACGCTTTGCGAATTGCCAATGATACTGAATTTGGATTGACTGGCGCTGTCTACAGCTCTGACGAGGAAAAGCTCGAGAGAGCGAGACATGAGTTTCACGTTGGCAATCTCTATCTAAATCGTAAGTGCACGGGCGCGCTGGTTGGCGTGCATCCGTTCGGCGGTTTCAACATGTCGGGCACTGACTCAAAAGCCGGTGGTCGTGACTATCTCCTGTTGTTTCTTCAGGCGAAGCTCTCCTCGACAAAAATTGGAGCGACAGTCAGCAAGCGAGCGGAAGCCGGGACCGCTGTATAGCTTTGTAGCTTGGATTGTTCAGACGCTTAGACTGGCGTTGCTCGAAGAGTCTTAAATCCCACCTGCGCAGCTGGTGGATGTTTCAAGTTCGACCTACGAAGAGCGTCATAGTTTGTTGTTCTTTCGAATCCCACCTGCGCCAGCTGGTGGATGGTTCAATTACGGCCTCCTCAACGTAACCGAAATAGGCCGGATCTGAACCATCCACCAGCTGGCGCAGGTGGGATTCGGATTCGCGGGGTTGATCGTAACTAGGCTGAACCTGAAACATCCACCAGCTGCGCAGGTGGGATTTATGACTTTTTGGCATTTTTGAAGATGCGAATTGTTTTCATGGGAACTCCAGCAGCGGCGGTGCCGACTCTGGAACGCTGCCTCGCTGATGGCCACGAGATAGTCGCGGTGTGGACTCAGCCCGACCGTCCTTCGGGACGAGGAAACAAAATCACAGCCTCTCCGGTTAAAGAGTTCGCACTCGCCAACAATCTGATCGTTCATCAGCCACAGAAGATCAAAACCGAGGAGGCTAAGGCTCTTTTTGCTTCTCATGATGCGGACGTGGCCGTGGTCGTCGCCTATGGCCGCATCTTGCCACCGGAGTTTTTGCAGGCGCCGAGACGCGGTTGTGTCAATGTTCACTTTTCGTTGTTGCCGAAATACCGAGGCGCCGCGCCCGTTAATTGGGCCATCGTGAAGGGCGAGAGCTCGACCGGGGTGACGACGATGGTCGTCGAACAGCAACTCGACGCCGGCCCAATTTTGCTGCAACGACAAACTGAGATTGGATCAGCTGAGACGGCGCCTGAGTTGATGGCTCGCCTCGCGCCGATGGGTGCAGACCTTTTGAGCGAAACGCTCGAGCGGCTCGATGAGCTTACGCCAATCACTCAGCACAATGATGAGGCTACGTTTGCTCCGATATTGAAGAGGGAAGACGGTCTGATTAATTGGTCAGAAGATGGCGCCGCGATCGAACGCGCGGTGCGAGGATTTCAGCCGTGGCCAAATGCTTTCACGCTCTATCACGACGAACGATTGATTGTTTGGCGTGCTGAAGTTATCGATTCACTTCCACCCACGGACAGTCAGCCTGGCGAAATTATCACAGCCCGGGGTGATGATTTGTCCGTCAGATGTGGTAACCAAAGCGTGCTGCGGTTACTCGAAGTACAGCTACAGGGAAGCCGTCGAATGAACGCGCGCGACTTTCTCAACGGCACCCATGTAACTGTTGGCGACAAGCTCGGTTAACAGGCGTTTAGAGTTCAAACTTTAGTTTGAGTTTTAGTGCCAACAGTGAAGGAACCTTTTGACACCACGAAGGCGCACTTCAGTTCCGCAGAAAATCTCGCCTGCTCGTCGTGCGGCGTTCGACCTGTTGCGCAGAATCGAAGAGCATGGCGCTTACTCTTCCGCTGTGCTGGCTGGAAGTGAAGATCTTCAACCAAACGATCGCGCCCTTGCTCATGAACTCGTGATGGGGGTTCTCAGACGACGCCTCGGGTTGGATCACTTAATCGAGCATTATTCCGGTCGTGAATTGGGCCGGCTTGATATACCGGTCTGCATCGCCTTACGCCTCGGTCTTTATCAACTTCGTTACATGTCCAGGATTCCCGAGTCCGCTGCCGTCAACGAGTCGGTGAGTCTAATACGCTCCGCGGGTTTCAGTTCGGCAGCCGCATTTGTTAACGCAGTACTTCGTGGGGCGACACGAGAGCCGGACTATGAGGCTGATATTTCTGACTCCGCACAGCGGCTCTCTTTGGAAACGTCACATCCGCTTTGGTTGATTCAACGTTGGATTGAGACCTGGGGTTGGGAAGAGACTTCGGCTTTTGCGCGAGTCAACAACGAAGTTGCACCGACAGCTTTCCGCATCGTGAATAACGCAAATAGTGAACAAGTGCTGGAGGAGTTGAGATCTGATGGCGCTGAAATTGTTCCCTCCGAGGTAACTCCGAATGGCTGGCGTAGCAAGGGGAAGAATCCGACTCTCTACGACTTGGCACGTAAAGGGAAGGTGTACATTCAAGACGAGGCGTCACAATTGGTAGCTCACGTTCTTGATGCAGGCGCAGGCGATCGAGTCCTGGATGTTTGCGCGGCACCCGGCGGCAAGACTACTCACATTTCCGATCTGGCAGGTCCCTCAAGCATCGTTATCGCTGGTGATTTACATCGTCACCGGCTGCAAACGATTAAGACTACAGCCCGCGCGCAGAAGACTCGAAATATTCACTGTGTTGTTCTGGACGGCACCAGCGAATTGCCTTTCGCGAAGGAGACTTTCGACCGCGTGCTGGTTGACGCGCCCTGCACGGGAACAGGAACTCTGAGGCGCAACCCCGAGATCCGGTATCGCCTCTCCGCTGCGGATCTCGAGGATCTTCCGCGACGGCAGTTTGGTATTCTTATGAATGCGGCAGGTTTGGTGCGGTTAGGCGGACGACTCGTGTACTCGACCTGCTCGGTCGAACCTGAAGAGAATGAGGGCGTAATTGAAAAGTTTGTTAGTCAACATCCCGACTATCGGCCTGCTTCATTGGAAATCAACCCAACTTTTCTAACGGGCACAAACACAGCGCGACTTTGGCCACATCGTGAAGGCGCTGATGGATTTTTTATTGCAGCCTTTGAGCGGAGGTAAGTAGAGTGCTCTCCTCGGTGCTATCGACGTCGTCGCTCCGCGACGAAGCACGATAGCAAGCAATTAAACCACCACCCGGTGGGAGTGGTGGAAGGTGGTGTCTTGATTAAGACACTAGTGCGCCAAGCAAAGCTTGGGGTTTCTGACTGAGTGAAAGTCTCAGTCGAGCAAGGACTAACCATCCACTCGTACCGAGTGTTGCAGCCGTGAGGAGGAGAAGTCAAAGCCGAACG
>Ga0157380_10001779_pt1 | contig 14234 bp, 12 predicted proteins | sample S35metaG_FD_119757 | JGI IMG/M metagenome (GOLD analysis project Ga0157380, IMG submission 119757) | Switchgrass rhizosphere microbial communities from Kellogg Biological Station, Michigan, USA - S3-5 metaG | ecosystem: Host-associated > Plants > Roots > Rhizosphere > Soil | place: USA... | reverse complement strand
CTGGATGATCCACGCACGTGGGAAGCGCTGGCTGCCGAAGTTCGCGGCTTCTGTCTCCTGTCCGGCGTGCAGGGGGTATTTGCGGGCCCCTTGATCGAAAGCCTACGCCATGAGGTTCAGGAGGGCCAGGCGATCGTCGTGGCACGGGCCGATAGCGAGCGAGATCGACAGCTTCGCCGGTCGAGTTTGCGCATGAAGGTGCAGGCGGGACGACTCCTCTCGATCACAACGAAACAGGACGCCGCGGCGCTGGTAGCGACAGACCTGGTGGTGCTTCCCGTCGGTTTTATGAGCGCGGCCGGTCAGCTCGATGCGGAAACCGGTACGCTGCCGATTCGTCGATGGCTCGAACGGGCTGCGGTGGACGGGCATGTGCGGGTGCTGTCTACGGAGACCAACCGGTCCCATTGGTATCAGGACGTGCGCGATGCCGCCGATGTCAAGGCTGCTGAGAGAAAGCTCTTCAAATCCCTCAAGGGCGAGTTCGAAGGCTTCGTCGACCGGTTCTTCAATCGGAAGGTCTCCCGCTGGTTCACGCGTATCTTTCTCGCCGCAGGCCTCTCGCCGAATGTCATTACGATTATTGCGACCTTGGTTGGATTGAGCGCGGCCACCTGCTTTGGCGTTGGGACCTACAGCGCCGGCATCATTGCCGCGCTGCTGTTCCAACTGGCGGCGATCATCGATTGCTGCGACGGTGAAGTCGCCAGGCTCACGTTCACCGAATCGCCCTTCGGGGCTTGGCTCGATATCGTCATGGATAATGTGGTGCACATGGCGATCTTTGCCGGCATTGCCGCGGGCTCCTATCTGTCCATGGCCGGGAGCGACGGTGCGTGGATTCCTCTTGCCCTGGGCGCGGCCGCGGTTCTTGGAAATGGGCTCTCGTTTTGGCTCGTCACCCGCGCGCAAAAGATCAAGTCCTCGAGCGGATGGAAGACCCCGGTGCAGGCTGCCTGGTCTGACTTCATGCTCAAGAACGTCGCGAGCCGGGACTTTTCCGTCATCGTGTTGATATTCGCCGTGATCGGCAAGCTCGAATGGTTTCTCGGTCTGGCCGCGATCGGATCCGTGGTGTTCTCGCTCCTGATGCTCTGGGTTATCAGACCGTCCGCCAGGACCCGTGCTTAAGCTCGTTCTCCTCTTTGTCGGCCTTCTCACCCTCGTTCTCATCGTCTGGCATATCGGCCCCGGCCGCATCTACGACATGGCGGCGCAACTCGGGCCGGTCGCGCTCCTCGTCATGCTGATTCCCTCCGTCATCATGTATGTCGTCGAAGGGTATGGATGGAAGGTGACGCTTGGCCCGTCGGCGAAGGATGTTCCATTCTGGCGTGTACTCGCGATCAAGACGGCCGGTGAAGTGGTGAACAATACCACCCCGGCCGGTTACGTCGGCGGCGAGCCGCTCAAAGCCTATCTGCTCAAGAAACATCACGTCCCGATGGTAGAGGGGCTCGCCTCGGTGGTCATCGCGAAAACGACGAAGACGATTGCCCAGGTGCTGTTCATCCTCTTGGGCATCCTGCTCGCATTCTGGACGATCGGCGCAGATGGTTCCGGGCAGACAGTTGTAGCGGCGTTGCTCAGTGTTGGTCTACTGATATGCGGGACGGCTGCGTTGGTGTTGGCCCAGCGGCGTGGGCTCTTTACGTGGTTGTTGGAATGTTCGCGGAGGATTGGACTGAAGATCGGCTTTCTCGAAGCGCGTGAGGAACAATTACGGTCGTTGGATCGAACGATCTTGGATTTCTACCGCCATAACCGTTCGGCCGTCTATTCTTCTACAGCACTGTTCTTTGTTGGCTGGATGGCGGAAGCATTGGAAGTCTACGTCATCATCTCGTATCTCGGGGCACCCGCCTTGCCCCTTTCGGCCATCTCCATCGGCGCGCTCTCGGTCTTCATCAAAGGCGGCACCTTCTTCATCCCCGGCAGCCTTGGCGCGCAAGACGGTGGAAATGTGCTATTGTTAGCAGCATTTGGATACTCCGACGTGACGGGCATCACCTTCGCGTTTCTCCGGCGGTTTCGTGAGCTGGTCTGGATTGGAGCAGGTTTGCTTTGCCTGGCCCTCTACGGCGGACGGTCGGCTATAATTCAGGAAGGCAGCACTCAAAACCCAGGCAACGGCTCCTAACACCCGTTTCATCCCATACAGCCGGAACGACCAACTAAATTACTGAGAGTCTCGCGTGCTAAGACTATTTCTACTTGTCGTCGGTCTCTTCACCCTCGGTCTCATCGTCTGGCATATCGGTCCAGGGAACATTTATGACACGGCGGCGCAACTTGGGCCGGTCGCGCTCCTCGTCATGCTGATTCCCTCCGTCATTATGTATGTCGTCGAAGCGTACGGATGGAAAGTGACGCTGGGCCCGTCGGGGACGGATATTCCGTTCTGGCGTGTGCTCGCGATCCGGACAGCCGGTGAAGTGGTGAACATGACCACGCCGTCCGGTTACGTCGGCGGGGAGCCGCTAAAGGCCTCTCTGCTCCGGAAGCATCATGTGCCGATGGAAGAAGCCTACACCTCGGTTATCATTGCGAAGACGACGATGACGATTGCCGAAGTGCTGTTCATTCTGCTCGGCATCGCCCTGGGCGTGTGGCTGTTGGACGGGAACGATTCATCCGGCCACACCGTGGTTGCCGCGCTCTTGAGCGTGGGCCTGCTGGCACTGGGGACCGTTGCGTTTGTATTCGTGCAGCGGCAAGGACTCTGTACCTGGCTCTTGGAATCTTTGCGGAAGATCGGGCTGAAGATCAAATATCTCGAAGCGCGCGAGGAAAAGCTACGCTCACTGGATCGGGCGATCCTGGAATTCTATCGTCATAAACGTCCGGCCTTTTATGCCTCCACCGGGCTGTTCTTTCTTGGCTGGCTGGCAGAAGCGTTGGAAGTGTACGTCATCCTCTATTATCTCGGCGGTCCTGCCATGGCCCTTTCGGCCATCTCCATCGGCGCGCTCTCGGTCTTCATCAAAGGCGGCACCTTCTTCATCCCCGGCAGCCTCGGCGCCCAAGACGGCGGGAATTTGCTCCTCCTCGAGGCCTTCGGCTATTCCGGCGTCACCGGCATGACGTTCGCGTTGCTCCGTCGATTTCGGGAGTTGGTATGGATCGGGATCGGGCTGTTGTGCCTAGCGATGCAGCGCAGGCAGGGTCCGGCGAAGGACACTCGGGTGCACGATTCAGGAATAGTTCCCGACACGTTTTTTCTTCCGCCCGTTGCTCCGGCGGTTTCGCGAGCGAGCCTGGATCGGAAGCTGGTTGCGGTGCCTGGCGATGATCGTGAAGCACGGGATTGAGCATCCTGCCGAGAAGTTCTCTTCCTGCAGACATGCCCGCCATTGAAATTCCGCTGTGCCGAAATAGTTGTTCCGCAGTCTGCTAGAAGGTCGCGCGGTGCGAGTGCCTCGTATGTGCGCGTTGAGCCATCTGATCCAACACGAAACCGTACAGCCGAAGATTCGCAGTGGGCTCTACGTGGACGAATTCGAGCCCGGCTCGTTTGGCATGTGCCCACCGTACGTGGGCAAATTCAATCGGCAGCGACTCGTGTCGATCGGGGAGCAACAGGCACAATCCGACGTCCTGGTCTGCCTGTAGAGGTTGATCGGTTTCGATCGTGCATCCCACTGCCGAAAGATTCGTAATCGTCCCTTCGCCGACCGTCGATATTCCACAGTACATTGCCGGGTAGATGACTGGCAGGCGGTAGAGGCCGCGATGGTAGGCTTTGGTCTGTTGCATCGTGGAGCAGAGTGTAACGGCGGTCAGGGGCTGGGGGAATTCCCCATTAGAAGGGGAGAGAGGACAGTCATGACTGCCGCTGCTCCAGCCAGAGCCCTGTTGCTTGCCATAGCGAAGCCCCGCTTGGCGCAGCAACTAGTTCCGTTCCGACTCATCGTCGAACGGAACGTCGAACAGGCTGCACCACCCGTAAGAACGGGCCACGGCGCTTTGCGATGGCAAGACCCCAACAGGGCTCTGATGCCCGCAGCAGCAGTCACGACTGTCCTTGAGAGGAGAGAACGAGCGAGCTAGGAAAGAAGAAAGGGGGGCGACCTCCGATGTCCTCCGTGCTCGCGCAACGCGCGCCCTCCGAAGGCGCTCGTTGGACACGCGCAGTAGGAGACCGTCTAGGCGACCCTCAAGGGAGAAATAGGAGAGCGGTGCATCGCTCGATGCGCGGAGTAATGTGATTCGTAATCGACCTGCGGTTTACAAAACTCAATCAGCCCAACCTAAGCCGACCCAACAAGAGCTAACAGAAGGAAAAACTGACGATTCGGAAAAACCATGATCCTCATGGATCGGGATGACTTGGGCTATTCTGGTAGCAGAGTGGTAGCAAAATGTAGGTCAAATATGTGAACACCAGGCATTTCTGCCAGTTGCTTTGACAACCTCGCAATGCTAGACCATTTTTCAGACTTATTACTCCAGACCACAAGGAGGGGGAAATGAGGACAAAGCGCTTGGCTTCACATCTGACAATGACCGCGCTGGCCATCTTACTGTTGCTTGGGATTGTACTTCAGGGAACGGCTCTGGCGGCCAAAGAAAAACCCAACATCCTTGTCATCATGGGTGACGACATCGGGTGGTATAACCCGAGCATCTATCATCGCGGCGACATGAGGTACTGGACGCCCAACATTGACCGGATCGGTAAAGAAGGCGCGATGTTCATGTCCTGGTATGGGCAGCAAAGCTGCACCGCCGGCCGTGCCGCGTTCATCACTGGACAATCGCCAATCAGGACCGGCTTAACCAAGGTGGGACTCCCGGGCGCCGACATCGGTCTCCAGAAAGAGGATCCAAGCGTCGGAGACTTTATGAAAAGCCTGGGCTACGCCACTGGCCAGTTTGGGAAAAACCACCTGGGCGACAAGGACGCGTTCCTCCCCACGAACCATGGATTCGATGAGTTCTTCGGCAACCTCTATCACCTCAACGCCGAGGAGGAGCCCGAGGACCCCAAGTACCCCAAAGACCCTGCATTCAGGAAGCGGTTTGGTCCCCGCGGTGTCATTCATAGCTATGCCAATGGGAAGATTGAAGACACCGGTCCGCTAACGAAAAAGCGCATGGAGACGGTGGACGAGGAATTCCTGGCCGCTGCGCTCGATTTCATCGACCGTCAGCACAAAGCAGGCAAACCATTCTTCGCTTACTTCAACAGCACCCGGATGCACGTCTGGACGCACCTCAAGGCTGAGAGTACTGGCAGGACAGGCTTGGCATTTATCCCGATGGTATGGTGGAACACGACGGGCATGTCGGGCAGCTTCTAAAGAAGCTCGAGGAGCTCGGCATCGCCGATAACACGATCGTCGTGTACACCACGGACAACGGCGCCGAAGTCTCGTCATATCCGGATGGCGGGCAAACACCCTTCCGGGGCGAGAAGGCTACCTGTTGGGAGGGTGGTTTCCGCGTGCCGACGCTCATCCGTTGGCCCGGTGTTATTAAGCCGGGCACCATTGTCACGGACATGGCGTCACATGAAGACCTGATTCCGACATTTGCGGCCGCGGCGGGCGAGCCGAATCTTGTCGAGAAGGTGAAGAAGGGATACGTGGCTGGCGGAAAGACATTCAAAGTCCATCTCGATGGCCACAACCTGCTCCCGTTCCTGAAGGGCGATGTCAATGAGTCACCACGGAAGGAGTTCGTCTACTGGAACGACGACGGCCAGTTGTGCGCCGTCCGAGTGGGCCCTCTGAAGATCCACTTCCTTATCCAAGAGCATAAGGGCTTGGACGTGTGGAAACGGGAATTCACAAACCTTCGCATCCCACTCGTGTTCAACCTGCGTTCAGATCCGTTCGAGCGCGCCGACGAGAGCGCACTGCCTTTTGAGACGAGCAACCAATTGTACTTCATCGTCCCAGGTCAGGTTGTCGTCGCCAAATGGCTGGAGTCGTTCAAGGAGTTTCCACCTCGGCAAAAGCCGGCAAGTTATAACATCGACGACGTGATGCGAAAATTGACCACGCCCCAAAGCGTCGGCAAGTAGGAGGAGGCCGCGTTCGGACAACCAGACATCGGTTAGTGCAAGCTATCCAAATTCCTTAGTCGAATCCCAGGTTCCTAGAAGCTCATCTACCTGCGGTTTCATTAACCGCAGGTCGAATCAGCGAACTTATAGTCGTATGCTGGGATGGGATATATTACGGGGTGCCTAGTTCCAATCATAAGTTTAGATGTGCCAGAGCGCAGAGTGAACTTCAGCGTTAACACTTTTCTTAGGGGTCGGCCTGGTTGATCCCTCGCTCCGCGCGTCCAACGAAATGCAAATGCTCCTTCCAAGCTTGCCTGTCGCCTCTCTCAGCGGGAGTGACCAGATACGATCTTGATTGCGCGCGTCGAACGACTACCGCTTCATCGTGAGGGTTCCGCGAGCACGAAGGGCAGACTGGGTCGCTCCTGCCTCTTTCTTGCATCGAGCAATCACTGAAATATAAATGCTTCCTCCAAGCTCGCTCGTTATCCCTCCCTAAGGGGGTGGCCTGGTTGATCTCTCACTCCGCGCGTCCAATGAAAGCCTTCTCAGGTCGCGCGTTGCGCGAGCACAAGACATTGACTAGGTTGCCCCCTTCTTCTTTTGTGCTAGGATGCGCGCATGTCGGCGTTAAAGCTGGTGCTTTGGGGATTTCTTGCCGTTCTTGGCTCGGTTGCGCTTGCCTTTGTTGTCGGTTTCGTTAATCCACAGGAAAAAGTGAATGGGCTCTGGCTCGTCGTCGCGGCGGCTTGTATCTACGTGCTTGCGTTTCGTTTCTATGGCCGATGGATTTCGCGGCGCGTGGTTGAGCTGAACGACCAGCGTGTGACGCCGGCTGTGCGGCTGAACGACGGTGTCAATTTTCATCCCACCAATAAGTACGTGTTGTTCGGCCATCACTTTGCGGCGATTGCCGGAGCAGGGCCGTTGCTGGGGCCGGTTTTGGCGGCGCAGTTCGGATTCTTGCCCGGTTTTCTCTGGCTGGTGATTGGTGCGGTGTTGGCAGGGGCGGTGCAGGACTTCATCATCCTGGTTGCGTCGATGCGGCGGAATGGCCGCTCTCTTCCTGAAATTGCGCGGGATGAACTGGGCCTTGTCACCGGTACGGCTACGGCGGTAGCGGTATTGTTCATTGTGATTGTGGCGCTTGCCGGGCTGGGCTTTGCCGTTGTGAATGCGCTGTATCGCAATGCCTGGGGCACGTTCACGATCGCGATGACGATTCCCATTGGCTTCATCATGGGCTTCTATCTTCAGAAGTTCCGGCCTGGTCAGGTAGCGGAAGTCTCCCTGATCGGTGTGGTGCTGTTGGTTGCGGCTGTGATTTTCGGCCGGGTGGTCGCTCAGTCTTCGGTGGCCGGGTGGTTCGAGCTGGAGCGAACGACGTTGGTGTGGGGGCTCGCGGGCTACGGGTTTCTCGCGTCTGTCTTGCCCGGTTGGATGTTGCTGGTGCCGCGAGGGTATCTCTCTACCTTTATGAAGCTTGGGGTGGTGGCGTTGCTGGGGGTCGGAGTGATTCTCATGGCGCCGACGATCGAGATGCCACGTGTCACGGTATTTGCCAGCGGAGGTGGGCCGATTATTCCCGGCACGCTCTTTCCCTTTCTCTTTATCACGATTGCCTGTGGAGCTATATCAGGCTTTCACTCGCTGGTCTCTTCAGGGACCACGCCGAAGATGATCGAGCAGGAGTCTCAGGCCACGGTCGGCTATGGGGCGATGCTATTGGAAAGTTTTGTTGGTGTGATGGCGTTGATCGCCGCCTCGGTGTTGATTCCCGGCGACTATCTGGCGATCAATACGATGCTCTCGCCTGATGCGCTGGCTGCGATGGGTTTTCCTATCTCGCAGGTTCACGAACTCTCGCGACTCGTCGAAGTCGATGTGGCTGGCCGGCCTGGCGGGGCTGTGTCACTCGCGGTCGGCATGGCGGCTATTTTTTCCGCGCTCCCCGGTATGGCCGGGTTGATGGCCTATTGGTATCAGTTTGCGTTGGTGTTCGAGGCCTTGTTTATTTTGACGACGATCGATACCGGTACTCGCGTGGGCCGCTATCTCATCCAGGAAATGGGCGGACGCGTCTATCCTCCGTTGCGGCGGATGAATTGGTGGCCTGGGGTGGCGGTGAGCAGCGGACTGATCGTGGGGGCCTGGGGTTATCTCATCGGCACCGGAAGCATCTCGACGCTCTGGCCGATGTTCGGCGCAGCGAATCAGTTGCTCGGTACTGTGGCGCTCTGTATCGGCACGACGGTGCTCATCAAAATGCGGAAGGCGCACTATCTATGGATCACCGCATTGCCGATGTTGTTCGTCGGCACGATCACGTTGCTTGGGTCCTATGAGATGTTCGGCCTGTTTATGGCCAAGGCCTCGTCGATCGCAGATGGTGGACAGGCCTTTGCGTTATACCTGGACGCAGGGCTGGTGGCTATTGTGGCCTTGCTCGCGGTGATCGTCTTGGGCGATAGTATGATTCAGTGGTACGGCTATGTCGTCTTGAAGCGCCCGTTCACCAGCAGCGAAGTGGTGGTGATGGCCGGTGGTGGATCGCCGGGAAGATTACGGACGACGATTCGTCATGATGAGGAGAAGCGATTGCAGTTGCCAGGCGGAGGCTGCTGCTAATCCGGAATAGACAGGAGGGGATCGTGGCTGAGCAGTTTTCGTTTGATGTGGTCTCGGAAGTGGATATGCAAGAGATGAGGAATGTTGTCGATCAGGCGACGAAGGAGATCAAGCAACGCTTCGACTTCAAAGATTCGAAGACGGAGATTACGCTGAAGGAGAAGGAGAAAGAGCTGGTTGTGGTCTCCGACGATGAGTATAAGCTCAATGCGGTGAACGATATTATCAAGACCAAGTGCGTGAAGCGCGCGGTCTCGTTGAAGGCATTCACCTATGGGACTGTGGAGCCGGCGCTGAGTGGGACGGTGCGCCAGGTGGCGAAGATTCAAAGCGGTATCGCGGCGGACAAGGCGAAAGAGGTGACGAAGGCCATCAAGGAGTCAAAATTGAAAGTGCAGGCGCAGATTCAAGGCGAGCAAGTGCGTGTGTTGAGCAAGAGCAAGGATGACCTCCAATCGGCCATGGCGTTTCTCAGGAGCAAAGATTTTGAGATTGATTTGCAGTTCACCAACTACCGCTGACCAGGATGCTGAAACAGGCCCCCCACTGCGTTCTCGGGTCAACAAGATCCTCAACGGGGACCCGGCCGCCTCACCGACTCGGCGGCGCGCACAGACGTGGTGCTCCTTATTCGTCGCACCGTGCGCCCCAGAGGGTATGCCTCCGGTTATTTCTCTCCTGCGGCCTTGTTGGATGACCTGTTTGAGCATTCTGTAGGGTTTTGACTTGTGCATGGCTAGAATTCTTATCCTAGCTCTTCTCCTGGCCGTTTCCCTCTCGGGCTGCAATCGCGGCGATGCCATCGTCGTCATTCAGCTCAATCCGAAGAATCCTGACATCATCTACGTCGCGACGAATGACTACATCTATAAGACGCGCGATGGAGGCCAGACCTGGACGAATCTGTCGCATGGGATGAGCTACTCACGCGTGATTTCGATGGCGATCGATCCGGCCTACCCGGCCACGGTGTATGCGGGGACGAAGGGTGATGCTGTCTTTAAGAGTCACGATGGCGGACAGCACTGGGCTTCGATGCGTTCGGGGTTAGACGATGCAACGATTTCGTCGGTGGTGAATCAATTCGTGTTCGATCCGACAGACAGCAACCACATCTTTCTTGCTACGACGATGGGTGTGTCCGAGACGAAAGACGGCGGCGAGCATTGGGTGAAGAAAATGGATGGGATGAAGGAGGTGCTGATGGTGGTCACGCTGGGCATGGATCCGACGAGGCCGGCGATCATATATGCGGGCACGAGCGGCGGGGTATACAAAACGATCGACGAGGCCGGTCATTGGGAGAAGGTGAACAACGGCCTCGTGTCGCCCGACATTATCAAGTCGTCGCGGGCGCTCAGCGTGACAGCGGTGCTGGTCGATCCGTTTGAGCCGGATACGGTGTACGCCTCCACGCTGGCGGGGCTCTATAAGACGACGGATGGCGGGACGGCCTGGGTGCGGATCGGGCAGTCGCTACAAGATCAGATGTTGTTTTCGATGATCTTGGATCGCACGAAGAAGGGCGTCATTTATCTGGGCGGTCGGGAAGGTGTCCATCGGAGCGAAGATGGTGGGGCAACGTGGGGCACGCTGAACACGGGTCTTGCGACGCTCAATATCCGATCACTCGCGCAGAGTCCGACCGATCCGGCCGTGTTCTATGCAGGCACGAACGGGAGTGGCTTGTATAGGAGTAAAAATCGGGGAGAGACCTGGGAGTTGGTGCCGACTTCGCTTTCAAGCCAGTGAGGGAGATTACTGCTGCGGGGCGGTGCCGCGTTCTTGAATGGTCGAACCGACTGAAGACGATCCGAATGACGAGCCAACACCAGACTCTCCGAGGCTTGAGCCCACGCTAGAGCCGCCGAAGCTCGATCCTACCGTCGAATCCGACAGGCTCGATCCCACGGTGGATCGTTGCAGCGATGAGCCGACCCCGGAAGACGATTCGTTGTTGAAGGTGGACTCGCCGATTGAAGGACCCGCACGGCCTGTCGCGCCGATCCCAAACCCTGCTGGGCCTGAACCGCCGATGTCGTGGCTGTGTTTCGATGAGGCTCCGATGCCTTGGCCGGTAACACCTTCCGCGCCGATCGTGTTGCCGGTCTTCGGGGTCTTTCCGATACTCGGCCCTGCTGATGGTGCAGTGCCGATGCTGGCGCCCGTCTTTGGTCCTGTTGACAGTTTCGGCGCACGGATGTCTCTCTCAATCGATTCTTCCATTTCGCGAATCGCGTGGGTTTCCCGACCTGAGGCCTCAAAGTCTTCTGAATCGCGGGTGTTCGTCGAGGTGCTGATGCGCTCAAGCGTGGCCCGCAGTTTCTTGAGATCAGCGCGGGCCTTGGAGACAGTCGGGATCATTTCGCGGAGCATGATGCCGCGCGAGGCCATCGAATGGTTCGAGATATTAGCCTGGGTAGACTTAAGTAAATCTCCGACCTCGTCTCCCAATTCTTCAACCTGTTGAAGTTCCGTCAAATCAGTCTTGCAGCAATCGAGAAAGTGGCGATACTTATTCAAGAATGTCGATACGTCACCCTGCAGATTCTCGATCTTGAAATCGCGTGGCGGTTTGCTGTCAGTAGGTGTTTCCCCTCCTTGCTCTGTTGCCAGGGTTTCTTTCTTCTCAACAAGCGGCACGCACCCAGGGCCTTGCTCCGCTGAATATTGCCGATCAGATTTTTGATCGGGACACCAATAGAGCGGTGATGCTGCTGTCGCTGTGGCAGCGGTGATGCCGCTGAGCGTGAGGGCGACTCCCCCTATGATGAATACGGCCAGGCAGAGGGTCTTGATTGTGGTGAGCGATCGCATAAAATCATTGTCGCCCCGACTTGAACCCTTGTCAATTAAACTCACCAACTCCGGTGGGCTTCACATATTGTTCAATCAGTTAGCTCAGATTATTCCATGACGGTTCGACGGTTCATCGTGAAATCATTGGCCGTGTCGCGAGATTGGTGCTTGGTGCGTGAGAACTCAATGGACTCGTCCGTAGTTCGCCAATAAGAGGTGATGTAATTTAGCCTTCATATACCGTGGAGTGAGATTCAAGCGTTTGGCAGCCTGGTTATGTGGGCTTGAGGCGATATTTCCCCATATGCCGTAGTAGTCTCCCCACAGGGTACCGTATCTCGTATCCGCTCCTTCTATTATCCAAATTCAACGAAAAAGCAGATGCCGTCGCACTGCATAAGTACATGAATTTTCTATTGACAAGTCTTTGAGTGGGTGTATACTGCGCGCCTGAGTGGGAGAAAGTGGGTGAACTTGGTTGATAGTAACCTATGGAGGTTTCTCGACATATTTCGGTCATGTCAGAAGAAGTGCTGTTTTGGCTCGTTCGAAAGGGCGGTCGAACCTATCTTGACTGTACGGTGGGGTACAGTGGGCATGCTGAGAAAATTCTTGAGGCGAGTGGCCCTGACAGCAGACTCGTTGGGCTTGATCGCGATGCAGCAGCCATTGCAGCCAGTCAAAAAAGGCTCGCACGATTCGGCGATCGCGTGCTCCTACTCCATGGGCATTTTATGAATCTGAAACAGCATCTTACCGTCAGTGGTATTGGCCAGATCGATGGAGTCCTGTTTGATCTTGGGGTCTCATCCCCGCAGCTGGAAGAGCCTGCTCGCGGCTTTAGCTTTCAAGTGGATGGTCCGCTGGACATGCGTATGGATCAATCGATGAGCGGGACTGCCGCTGACCTTGTCAATCGATGGCCGGAAGCGCAGTTGGCCGACGCGATTTTTCAGTTCGGCGAGGAACGGTTTTCCCGGAGGATTGCGCGTGCCATTGTCCGCGCGCGCGAACGCCATCCGTTGGCGACGACGAAAGAGTTGGTCTCCGTGATCGAGGGAGCTGTCCCAGCGAATTATCGGCATGGTCGTCTTCACTGTGCCACTCGCACGTTTCAAGCCATTCGTATTGCAGTGAATCAAGAGCTGGACTCTCTCGATCCGGCGTTGCGCGATGCGGCAGATGTGTTGTCTCCCGGCGGCCGTCTCTGTGTGATTTCTTTCCATTCGCTCGAAGATCGGATTGTGAAGCACACGTTACGAGCGCTCTCCGGCAAGGACGATCCTGCATTGGTGGTGCTTACCAAGAAGCCGCAGATTCCCAGCAGAGAAGAATCAGACCGGAATCCTCGATCCCGCAGCGCTAAGTTGCGGGCTGCCCAACGGGTATCCAAGGAGGGTCACTCATGAAGACGGTGACGATCGTGGCCGGCGTGCTGTTGGTTTTCGTGTTTGTGTGGGAACGTGTCGATGTCGTTCGATTGGGTTATCAGATCGAACGGTTGAAGACCCAGAAAGTATTGCTGGAGCGAGAGCGGGATCAATTGCAAGTGAAGTTTTCTGCGCTGACGGCTCCTGAGCGGATCGCAAAAGTGGCGACAGAGAAATTGGGGCTGATTCCTCCGCAGCAGGGGCAAGTGCTGATGGTGCATCAGCCGGGAGAGGCTCCGAGCCTGTCGCTCCCACCTGTGGAGCAAGTTCGTCTGGCGAAACATGAGTCAACAGGGAGGGAGCGAGAGTGACTGTCGGCCCTTCTCGTGGTCGTCGCTATGTGATGCTGCTCCTGCTCCTTTGCGGGTTCAGTATTATTCTATTTCGGCTGGTCACGCTCCAAGTGCTTCAGGCAGCAGACCTCACGGCCAAGGCCGATCGGCAACATCAAAAGACCGTATCCTTTGAAGGGGCCAGAGGCACGGTGTCGGATCGGCACGGCAAAGTGCTCGCGATGAATGTGGAGGTACCTTCCGTGTTCGGCGTACCGACGTCGCTGGAGAGTCCATCGACCGTTGCCCGTCATCTTTCTCCGGTACTCCAAATGCGAAGCAGTGAGCTTGAGAGAAAGCTTCGGCAAGACAAGAGCTTCGTGTGGTTGGCGCGAAAGGTCGAGCCTGAGCAGGGTCGTCGACTGGAGCAGTTGTCGTTGGACGGCATCGGCGTGGTGATGGAGGGGCGGCGGTTTTATCCCAAGGGTCCGTTGCTGGCCCATGTCCTAGGATTTTCCGGGATGGATGGGCAAGGGCTTGAGGGTCTCGAGCGCCGATACGACTCGCACCTGCATGGAGAGAAGCGCGTCACCGTGTTGCAGCGCGATGCGTTAGGCCGCACGGTGTTTCCTAAAGGGTTGGCGGAGCAAGCGCCGACGCCGGGACATGCCCTTACGCTGACCGTCGATGAGGTCATCCAATACATTGCAGAGAAAGAACTCGAAGAGGCCGTCACTCATACCCACGCCAAGTCCGGGATCATCATCGCCATGGAGCCGCAATCCGGTGCGATTCTCGCGATGGCCGTCAGTCCACGATTCGATCCGAATGTCGTTGCCGCCTTGACGCCAGATCGGTGGCGCAATCGTGCCCTGACAGATACGTACGAGCCTGGGTCGACCATGAAAGCGATGGTCGCGGCCGCGGCGCTTGAAGAAAAAGTGATGACGCCCGATTCCCTGGTTTTCGGTGAAAACGGCCAGATGGTGATTGCGAATACGACCATTCATGACCATGACAAGCTGGGGTGGATGACATTTTCTGAGGTGATTCAAAAATCCAGCAACATCGGCGCCGCCAAAACCGGAATGG
>Ga0157380_10001777_pt1 | contig 14240 bp, 13 predicted proteins | sample S35metaG_FD_119757 | JGI IMG/M metagenome (GOLD analysis project Ga0157380, IMG submission 119757) | Switchgrass rhizosphere microbial communities from Kellogg Biological Station, Michigan, USA - S3-5 metaG | ecosystem: Host-associated > Plants > Roots > Rhizosphere > Soil | place: USA... | reverse complement strand
TCGAACTCCCGACCACCTGGTTCGAAGCCAGGTGCTCTATCCAGCTGAGCTACGGGCGCGTGGGGCGGCATTCTAGCCGCTGGCGCGCGGACTTATCCCACCTTCCGGATGGCCAGTGACAGGGTCGGGGTAATTTGCCTGCCGGTGACCCACTTGATGACCTTCAACGACAGCCAGATGGAACGTTTGAGCCACGCGTGGCGCGTCGACAGGGTGCCGAGCCACAGATCGATTCGATCGCCCACTTCCGAGGACGGCTGCAGCAGTTGCGCGCGTTTTTTTCCGCCGAGAATGCGCAGGATTTCCGGGACCGTGCCGCCACGGATGCCTCGCCGCAGCAGCGACGCCCAGGTCTCATCGGGCTGCACGCGCTTGCAGAACTTGCGTGCGGCCCAGAGTGTCGCGGAATCGGGCAGATAGTTGATGAGTGGCAGCCCGCCGGTGGTGTGGACTTCGACCAGCGAATAGCGGTACGGAGTCTGGTTGAGGAACATCACGCCCACCGGCCGCAAGTGTCGCCACACCGCCGGCAGGAGCCTGGGGCGTTCGTGTGGCAGCAGGTGCTCGAACACGGCGTTGAACATGATGTAGTCGAATTCACCCAGTTCCGGCGGCAACGAGTCACCGGATGGCGACTTCAGGAACTGGATGTTCCTGCGGCCGAAGTGTTCGGCCCGCAACCGCGCCACCTGGAGCAGCCTGTCTTCCAGTTCTATGCCGACGATCTGGCACTCCGGCAGCAGCCGGCTGAGCACCATGGTGGAGGCGCCTGAACCGCAGCCGAAGTCGAGTATCCGTCGACCGGCAAACGACTCGGGACTGACGTAGGTCAGTACCTGCGAGCGCAATGCGCGTTCGACGTAGCGCGGATCCTCCTCGCGCATGATCTCGTCGCAGATGGTGATGTCCTTCGCCGCGTGGATCTTCAGGATCAGCGGCAAGGGATAGGCAGTCACCCAGCTGGTGCGCGGCACGCTGAACCCGGCAGCGGGTGCCACCGTGATCTTGTGGCGCCCGTCGTCCAGTGGTTCGACACGCATGGAACCCTTGGGGCCCGGATACTCGAAAGCCTTTGCAGCCATCGCTGCGAAATTCGGCGAGATGTCCGCCAACCGCCAGTCAGCGGCCGCCCGTGATCAGCGTCGTTCAATTCTGTCAGTGGGCCTCTCGGGGGCGGACGCCGTTTTTTCCGGTCAGGTGCAGCAAAAGCCCCAGCAGGGCCATCGCCCACACGATCACCGGGCTCGAAGGCAGGTCGGTCAACAGCGAAACACCCAATCCGACGATGTAACTGCCGATGGCCAGTGCATATCCGAGCCTGAGCTGCCGACCCGGCGCGTGTCGGTACGTTGCCACGGCCGGCAGGATCAAGGTGGTGAACACCAGGTACACACCCACCAGTTGCACGGACGCGGTCACCACGAGGGCGAACAGCACGTAGAAGCCGATACGGCCGATGCGCTCACGCCACGCGAACCACACGATGGCGAACACCGCCGTGAGTATTGCAGTGCGCCAGAGCTGCGCGTTCGACACCCACAGGATCTGGCCGGCGAGCAGGTCCTTGAGGTTGTCGCCGCCGTGCGGGTTGTTCGCCAGCAGCAGGATCTGGGCGGTCGATGCCAGCACGAACAGGATGCCGATGAGCGCTTCCTGGACCTCGGGCCGCTTGCGTTCGGTCCAGGTGAGCAGCAGCGCTCCCGCGAGCGCAGCCGCGCCCGCCGAAATCTGCGCACCCCAGCCTTCGATGGGCAGTTCGAAGCTGCTGGCGACGATCACGCCCAGTGCCGCGACCTGGGCGATGGCCAGGTCGATGAACACGATGCCGCGCGACAGCACCTGCTGACCGAGTGGTACGTGCGAGATGGCGACCAGGAGGCCCGCGACCAGCGCGGGCACCAGGATGCTGAAGTCGATGAGCATGTCGTTCATTTGAGTGCAGCCAGCAGCTTGTTGATGGTGTCGTCGAACAGTCCGAACAGATCCTTGGCCCCGTCACTCCCGCCCACGGAGAACGGCAGCACCACTGCGGGCACGTGTACGCGCCCGGAAAGCCAGTCGGCAGCCTTGGGATCGTTGTAGGCATTGAGAAGGATCAGCTTCGGCGGCGTGGTCGTGAGCTTGCCCACCAGTGCGCCCAGGTAGGCTGCCGTCGGCGGCACGCCGGGTTTCGGCTCGATCGATGCAACTTCGACGAGGCCTAACCAGTGACACAGGTACAGCTGGTCGCGATGCATGATCACCACCTGCACACCCTTGAGAGGTGCGGCCCTGGCCTCCCATGCCTTCATCGCCGCGTCCCAGCGGGCGTCGAAATCCTTCGCCCGTGCCGCGTAGTACGCCGCCTGCCCCGGATCGAGCTGCGACAGGCGCGCGGTCAACGCATGTGCCACCGCCTGGATGTTGTGCGGGTCGAGCTGCACGTGCGGATTGCCATACGGATGGATGTCGCCCATCGCGCGATCCACCTGGGAAGGCACCTCGAGCAGCCGCAGCGCCGACGCAGCCTCGAAGTAGCCGCGTGCGCCGCGCTGGATGTTCGCGTTGCCCGACTCCTGGATGAGCACGGGCAACCAGCCCACCTCGAGCTCGGCGCCGGTCGCCACCACGAGATCCGCGCTGCGCGCGCGCGCCACGAGGCTTGGCTTCGCCTCCACGCGATGCACGTCCTGCAGCGCCGTGGTGGCAACGTACACGTTCACCTTGTCGCCGCCCAGTTCCTGGGTCAACGCGCCCCAGTCCGGCGTGGTGGCCAGTACCTTGAGCGCGGCGTTCGCCGGCAGGCTGGCGGCGCCGGCCAATATCAATGCAAGAACACGAATGAGTTTCATGAGGGTCACCTAGTACTTGTGAGCGCCGTGCGCGCCGATGCCGTAGATGTATTGAATTCGCCAGATGCGATCGCGCTCACTTTCATCGCGTGCGTTGTCCCAGTCGTACTGGGCGCGCAGTCGCGAGAACTCGCTGGGATTCCAGTCCAGCATCACCGAGAGGCGATCGGGGCTGGCGTCGAGCAGGTTCGGCGGCGCAAGCGCGTAGCTGGGCGTGCCCGAATCGAGCACGTCGTAACGCGCGCCCACGCGCCAGCGCGGCGCGAACTGGTAGACGCCCTGCAGGTACCAGCCTGACGAGGTGTTGCGGTAGTCATCCGCGAGCACGAGGCCCGTCGAGTCGGCAATCACTCCGCTTTCGCGGCGGTGCATGTATTCACCCTGCACTTTCAGCTGCCGTCGCGGCGTCGGGGCCCACTTGAGCACGCCGTCGACCACCCAGGTGTCGGAGTCACCCGTGAATTGCTCGAACAGCGGAATGCCCGCCGCGTCTTCGATGCCGCCTTCACGCCCTTCGGCCTTCCGGGTCAGCCAGGACGCGCCCGCGCGCCAGCTGGTGTAGTCGCCGATGTCGCCGCCGACGTGGGCAAACAACGTGGCGCCATTGAAGCCGTTTTTCTCCAGGCGTGTGGCCGGATAGCCGTCACCGTTGCCGGCCTCGGCGCCGAACTCGAGGAACAGGTCGGTGGGCGCCAGCCATTTCACCTGCAGCCCTTCCTGGCGGTACTGCCCACCGAACATCGCCTGGTAGACCAGGGGCTGGTCGACGAAGTCCCAGGCATGCGCATGCACTTCGTTGAGGTAGCCGAACCCGGAGAAGAAGCGGCCGCCCCTGAGCGTGAACCCGTTGTGGAGCGCAGTGGCGCGGAAGTACGCCTCCTCCACTTCGATCTCGTTGTCGCCGGTGATGGCGGCCGTGAGCACACCGGAGAAATACGGATCGATGCTGGCGCTGAAGGTCAGCTCCGATTCACCGAGATTGAAGCTGCGTTCACCAGGCCCGATTTCGTCACCGGCGGGCGGAAAGCCCGCAATGTGCCAGTCGGCCGGATCGCGCGAAGTCCCGGTAAAGCTGCCTCCCAGGATCAGCGAGATCGCCGGATTGAAGGCCGAGGCATTGCCACCCGTCGCAGCGGTGGGAGCGGGCTGCGGCTCAGGCGGCGGCGCTGCCGCCAAGGTCGTGGCGGCGTCAGCTGCCGCCTGGCTCGATGTCTCCAGTTGCTGGATGCGCGCTTCGAGAGCACCGACGCGCGCACCGTAATCACTCTTCAAGGCCTGCAATTCGGCCCGCAGCGCCGCGACGTCGTCGGCGCTGGATGCCATTGCAGGCAGCGAGGCCAGCGCGATGAGCGCGGCCACGGGCCTGAAACCCTTCATGGAAATCTCCTGCAGAAAAAACACGCTCACGCAGGCGCAACGGCGCCGGCGTGAGGATCAGCCGGGTTTCTTCAGGAGATGGCGGGAGGTGCGCGCGAGCGGAAGCCGGTGAAGCTGCGCTGCTCGAGGGTGCGGGGCTTTTCGCTGTTGCAGGAACTGACGTGTGCGACGTCGGCATCGGCGATGACGCTGGTACCGCCGCCCACCATGTTCTGCAGGGGCGCGGAGGAAAGGCAGGTGCCGCAGAGCTGTGCCGAGTGGGTATCGGCCTTCAGGTGCGAGCTGAGGTGCAATACCACGCCGAGCTGGGCGCAGAACAGCGCCAGGCACAGCGAGAGCACGATCCAGCGGCGATTACGACGAATCAGGCAAGGCCTCCGGCCGCGAGTATCCGCGCGGCCCGTCAAATGGACAAGGTCCGGAACCGGCGGTTCCTTTCGCGGTCGAATTCCGCCGGGACAACTAAATACAAACAATATGGCTCATCGCATCGCCGCATCACGGCCCATCGCCCGCTGGTGGCACGAATATCGCGCCACCCTGCTCTTCCTCTTCCTCATGCTGATGTTCCGCTCGGCCTGGGCGGACTGGGTGTCCGTGCCGACCGGATCCATGAATCCCACCATCCTCGAAGGCGACCGGGTGGTGGTCGACAAACATGTCTATGGACTGCGGCTGCCGTGGACGCTGGTGCGCCTCACCGAGGGACGCGACCCGGCGCGCGGCGAAATCGTGGTGTTCGATTCACCGCACGATGGCAAGTCGCTGGTGAAGCGCGTCGTCGGCGTGCCGGGCGACGAAATCGCGCTCGACGATCGCGGCCTTTCGGTCAATGGTGTCCACGCGGACTACGCGCCGGGAGATCGCGCACGGCTGGCGACCTTGCTCGAGGAAACCCGGGAACGGCAGCCGGACATCTGGCGCGAGTCCGGCGTGCTGCCCGCACACGACATCCTGCGCATGCCGGTGGCCGGGCGCGGGCCGCGCGAATTCTTCCCGCCGGTGCGCGTGCCAGCGAACAGTTACCTGGTGCTCGGCGACAACCGCGACAACAGCGCCGACTCACGCTTCATCGGCTTCGTGCCGCGACGGAACATCGTGGGACACGCCTGGGGTGTGGCCGTCTCGTTCGACCCGGAACATTTCTACCGGCCGCGCAGCGGCCGATATTTTCAATCGCTCGATTGATATCGTCCCGTCCGGAGCGGCTCAGTGCGAGTCGCGGGTCACGGTGGTGCCGCTGCCGCCCACCAGGAAGTCGAGGTCCGCACCCTTGTCGGCCTGCTGCACGTGTTCGACGTACAGCTTGTAGTAGCCGCGCTTCGGCGCCTCGGGCGCAACCCAAGCCGCCTTGCGCTTCGCGAGCTCGGCGTCGCTGACATCGAGATGCAGCCTGCGCGCCGGCACGTCCAGCTCGATGATGTCGCCGGTCCTCACCAGCGCCAGCGGACCACCGGCCGCCGCCTCCGGCGCGACGTGCAGCACCACCGTGCCGTAGGCCGTGCCGCTCATGCGCGCATCGGAGATGCGCACCATGTCGGTGATGCCCTTCTTCAGGATCTTGGGCGGCAACGCCATGTTGCCCACCTCGGCCATGCCGGGATATCCCTTCGGGCCGCAGCCCTTGAGCACCATGATGGAATTCTCGTCGATGTCGAGGTTCGGATCGTCGATCTTCGCCTTGAAGTCCTCGATGGTCTCGAACACCACGGCCTTGCCGCGATGCTTGAGTAGTTTGGGAGTCGCGGCCGACGGCTTGACCACCGCGCCATCGGGCGCGAGATTGCCGCGCAGGATGGCGATGCCGGCGTTGGCCTTGAACGGATCGGCGAACTCCTTGATGACGTCGCGATTCCAGCACGGTGCATTCGCGATGTTCTCGCCCATGCTCCTGCCGTTCACCGTGAGCGCGTCCTTGTCGAGCACCGGCGCGATCTCGCGCAACACCGCCGGCAGTCCGCCGGCATAGTAGAAGTCTTCCATCAGGTACTTGCCCGACGGCTGCAGGTTCACGAGGCACGGCAGCTGCGAGCCGAGCCGATCCCAGTCCTCGAGCTCGAGCTTCACGCCGATGCGGCCGGCGATCGCCAGCAGGTGCACCACGGAGTTGGTCGAGCCGCCGATCGCGGCATTGGCCCTGATGGCATTCTCGAACGCCGCGCGCGTGAGGATCTTCGACAGCACCAGGTCTTCGCGCACCATCTCGACGATGCGGCGTCCGGAGAGCTGCGCCAGCCGGTAGCGTTGCGCATCGACCGCCGGGATCGCGGCGTTTCCGGGTAGTGAGACACCGAGCGCCTCCACCATGCTCGCCATGGTCGACGCGGTACCCATGGTCATGCAGTGCCCCTTGGAGCGGTGCATGCACGACTCGGCCGCGGTGAATTCCTCCTGCGTCATGCGCCCGCCACGCACATCCTCGGACATCTGCCACACGCCGGTGCCCGAGCCGATCTGCTTGCCGCGGAAATGGCCGGTCAGCATCGGTCCGCCGGAAATGCCGATGGTCGGCAGGTCGCAGCTGGCCGCACCCATGAGCAGCGAGGGCGTGGTCTTGTCGCAACCCATCAGCAACACCACGCCATCGAGCGGGTTGCCGCGGATGGATTCCTCGACGTCCATGCTGGCGAGATTGCGGAACAACATGGCGGTGGGCTTGAGCTGCGTCTCGCCCAGCGACATGACGGGGAACTCGAGCGGGAATCCACCGGCCTCGAGCACGCCGCGCTTCACGAATTCCGCGATCTCGCGGAAGTGGCCATTGCAGGGCGTGAGCTCGCTCCAGGTGTTGCAGATGCCGATGACCGGGCGGCCATCGAACATATCGTCCGGGTAGCCCTGGTTCTTGAGCCAGCTCCTGTGAATGAAGCCGTCCTTGTCCTGTTTCCCGAACCAGTCCTGGCTGCGCAGCCTACGCTTCACAGTCAATTTCCTCGCGTGTTTTGACGGCACGCACCTTCGCACAAGCGAGAGTGGAATATCTATACTTCGACGCCCTTATCGCTGCACAAGGCACAAGGAATGGCTATCGAACGTCGTGATACTTCGGCCTCCCTCACCGGTGGCGCCAGCTACCCTTCGCTGCGCGGGCGCAGCGTGTTCATCACCGGTGGTGGCTCGGGAATTGGCGGATGCATGTCCGAGTCATTCGCGAGACAAGGCTCGCTGGTCGCCTTCGTCGACATCGCCGATGGCCCCTCCCAGGCGCTGGTGGAACGGATCGAGAAAGCCGGGCTGCCCCGCCCGTGGTATCGCAAGTGCGACGTCACCGACATCGCGGCGCTCCAGGGCGCCATCCGCGATGCGGCAAAGGCCATCGGCGATTTCCACGTACTCATTAATAACGTCGCGAGCGACGACCGGCACAACTTCATGGACGTGACGCCGGAGTACTACGACGCGCGTATCGCGGTGAATCAGCGCCCGGCGTTCTTCGCCATCCAGGCCGTGGTGCCCGGCATGAAGAAGATGGGCGGTGGCTCCATCATCAACTTCGGCAGCAACTCTTACGGCGCCAAGGGACGCAACTTCCCGGTGTACACCACCGCCAAGTCGTCGGTGATCGGGCTCACGCGCGGCCTGGCGGCCGAGCTCGGCGAACACCGCATCCGGATCAACGTCATCACGCCGGGCTGGATCATGACCGAAAGGCAGATCCAGAAATGGCTCACGCCGGAGGGCGAACTCGAGATCAGGCGCAACCAGGTGCTGCCGGACAAGGTGAAGCCGGAGGACGTCGCGCCGCTGGCGCTGTTCCTCGCGTCCGATGACGCGCGCGCCTGCTCTGCACAGGAGTACATCGTCGACGCCGGTTGGCTGTAAGGTTCACCTCTTTCGGGGGCCTCGCGCGATGCGACTTTTGCAATACATCGATAACAATCGCGTGCGGGTGGCGCGGGCGGGCGACGACGGACTCGTGACGCCGCTCAGCCGCGTGGAGTCCACGTACCAGCTGGCCCGCAAGGCGATCGCCGAGCGGCGCAGCCTGGAGCAGGTTGTTAGCAGCGAGCCGCTCGATGCGCCCGTGGCCTACGCCGATCTCAGGCGCGACGGCCGCCTGCTGCCGCCGCTCACACATCCGGATCCGGGACACTGCCTGGTGACCGGCACGGGCCTCACGCATCTCGGCAGCGCGGCGGCGCGCGATTCGATGCACCAGAAGCTGGACCAACAGGACACCGGGCTCACCGACTCGATGAAGATGTTCAAGTGGGGTGTCGAAGGCGGCAAACCCGCCGGCGACCAGCCCGGCATGCAGCCGGAGTGGTTCTACAAGGGCAATGGCGGCAACGTCGTGGCCTGCGGGCAGGCGATCCACTCGCCCGACTTCGCCGAGGATCACGGCGAGGAGCCGGAGCTGGTCGGCTGCTACCTCGTCGACGACCACGGCCGCCCGCACCGGCTTGGATTCGCGATCGGCAACGAGTTCTCGGACCACGTGACCGAACGGCGCAACTATCTACTGCTCGCGCATTCGAAACTGCGCCAGTGCGGCGTGGGCCCGATGCTCAACGCCGGCCCGATCCCCTCCCACATGGAAGGCACCAGCCGCATTCGGCGCAACGGCGCCGTGTTGTGGCAGAAACCGTTCCTGACCGGCGAGGGCAACATGAGCCACAGCTTCGCCAACCTCGAGTACCACCACTTCAAGTACCGCCAGCATCGAGTGCCGGGCGACGTGCACCTGCACTTCTTCGGGACCGCCACGCTGAGCTTCGTCGACAACATCCGCGTCGAACCCGGCGACGAATTCGAGATCGACCTGCCCGCGCTCGGCGCGCCACTCACCAATCCGCTGGCCGTCGAGCCCGGCGGCCACAGCCTCAACGGAACCCTCCTGTTATGAACTCATCGCGCCGTGTGATCGGCTCACGTCTGGTCGTCACGCTGGCGGCGGCCGCCTGCGCCCTCGCAGCGCTCGGCGGTTGTGCCCGGGAGAAGAAGGACGAGCGCATCGTGCTCGGCTTCAGCCAGATCGGCGCGGAGAGCGAGTGGCGCACGGCGAATACCGAGTCGATCAAGGCAGCCGCGGCCACCATGAACATCGAGCTGCGTTTCGCCGACGCGCAGCAGAAGCAGGAGAACCAGATCAAGGCGCTGCGCTCGTTCATCGCGCAGAAGGTCGACGTCATCGCCTTTTCGCCGGTGGTGGAAACCGGCTGGGACACGGTGCTGCTGGAAGCGAAGGCCGCGAAGATCCCCGTGATCCTCACGGACCGCTCGGTGACCGCGGATCCGTCCCTCTACGCCGGCTTCATCGGTTCCGACTTCGTCGAGGAAGGCCGCAAGGCCGGCCGCTGGGTCACCGAACGATTCAAGGACGGCACCGACGACGTGAACATCGTCGAACTGCAGGGCACCGTCGGCGCCGGCCCCGCCATCGATCGCAAGAAGGGCTTCGAGGAGATCATCGCGGCCAATCCGCGCTTCAGGATCATCCGTTCGCAATCCGGTGACTTCACGCGCAGCAAGGGCAAGGAAGTCATGGAAGCGTTTCTCAAGGCCGAGACTCGCAAGATCAACGTGCTGTTCGCGCACAACGACGACATGGCCATCGGCGCCATCCAGGCCATCGAGGAAGCCGGACTCAAGCCGGGGCGCGACATCCTCATCGTTTCCATCGACGCGGTGAAAGGCGCCTTCGAAGCCATGATCGCCGGAAAACTCAACGTGACCATCGAATGCAATCCGCTGCTCGGGCCGCAGCTCATGACTTCGGTGGCCGAGGTGGTCGCGGGCCGCCCGATTCCGAAGCGCATCGTGGTCGAAGAGCAGGTCTTCCCGATGGAAACGGCGAAGCAGCACATCCAGTCGCGCAAGTACTGACCAAAGCGCATCAATGAGTGACGCCGCCATCGTGCTCAGGGCCCGGGACATCTCCCGCGCTTTTCCGGGCGTGCAGGCGCTGTCGGGTGTCGAACTCACGCTGCGCGCGGGTGAAGTCCACGCACTCATGGGCCAGAACGGCGCCGGCAAGTCGACGCTGATCAAGGTGCTGACCGGCGTGCAGGCGCCGGATACCGGCAGCATCGAATTGCTGGGCCAGCCGGTCACGCCGCGCTCTCCCTTGCACGCGCAGGAACTCGGCATCAGCGCCGTGCACCAGGAAAGTCACCTGCTGCCGAACCTGTCGGTGGCCGAAAACATCTGCGCGGGACGTTATCCGCGGCGACCCTGGTTGCGCGGCGGCGGCATCGACTGGCGCGAGACCAACAAGCGGGCGCGCGAACTGCTCGCGGGACTGGGCATCGAGCTCGATGTCGCGCAGCTCGCCGGCGGATTGCCGGCGGCCGTGCAGCAGCTCGCCACCGTGGCCCGCGCGGTTGCCACCGACGCGCGCGTGCTCATCCTCGATGAGCCCACCTCCAGCCTGGATGCCGAGGAGGTCAAGGCGCTGTTCGCCTTGATCCGCCGGCTGCGCGACAAGGGCGTGGCCATCCTGTTCGTCACGCATTTCCTCGACCAGGTGTACGAGGTCTGCGATCGCATCACCGTGCTGCGCAATGGCAAATTCGTGGGCGAATACGCCTGCGGCAAACTCGACGCACGCGGCCTCGTCGCGGCCATGGTGGGCCGCGAGCTGGTGAACGCCGGGAGACCTGCCGCGCACGCGCCTGCCGACACGGGCGGCGCGCCGGCGGTGCTCGCCGCCCGCGGGATTTCGCGCCGCGGACAGCTCAAGCCCATGGACATCGAACTGCGCGCGGGCGAGGTGCTGGGGCTGGCAGGATTGTTAGGCTCCGGCCGCACCGAGCTGGCGCGCCTGCTGTTCGCGCTCGACGCGCGCGATTCGGGCGAGCTGTCGGTCGACGGCAAGCCGGCGAAGATCGACCAGCCGGCGGACGCATTGCAGCTCGGACTCGGCTTCTGCCCGGAGGATCGCAAGGAGAGCGGCATCGTCGCCGAGTTGTCGGTGCGCGAGAACATCGCCCTCGCCCTGCAGGCACGCATGGGCCTCGGCAAGTTCCTCAAGCCCGCGGAGCAGGGCGCGCTCGCGGAGAAACTGGTGGCAGCGCTGGGCGTGAAGACGGCCAGCATCGAGACGCCCATCGCGCAGCTCTCGGGCGGCAACCAGCAGAAGGCCATCATCGCGCGCTGGCTGGCCACGAATCCGCGCGTGCTGATCCTCGACGAGCCCACGCGGGGAATCGACATCGCGGCCAAGCAGGAACTCATGAACGAAGTCCTGCAGCTGGCCAACGCCGGCACCGCGGTGCTGTTCATCTCGGCCGAGATCGAGGAAGTGGTGCGGCTTTCGGACCGCATCATGGTGCTGCGTGATCGCGCCAAGGCCGGTGAGCTGCCGCGCGGCGCCGACGAGGATGCGGTCTATTCCATGATATCGATGATCTCGAGTGCGCCGGCATGAAACGCCTCGCGCAACACGCCCTGTTCTGGCCGTGCACGACGCTGCTGCTGCTGCTCGTGGTGTGCGCCGTGTTCAACCCGGCGTTCCTGGGCGTGGCCTGGCAGGGTGGGCATCTCTACGGAAACCTGGTCGACATACTGAATCGCGCGGCGCCGCTCATGGTCGTGTCCATGGGCATGACGCTGGTCATCGCAGTGCGCGGCCTCGACATCTCGGTCGGCGCGGTGGTCGCCATCGCCGCGACGGTGGCAGCGCTCATGATCGGCGGCAGCTTCAGCGCCGGCGGCGAAGTGGCGAGTCGTTTCCCGCTGTGGTTGGCGCTGGCCACCGCACTCGGCGTGGCCGCTGCCTGCGGCCTGTGGAATGGCCTGCTGGTGGTGAAGGCCGGCATGCAGCCCATCGTCGCGACACTCATCCTCATGGTGGCCGGCCGCGGCATCGCGCAGCTGCTCACCGGCGGCCAGATCATCACGGTGTACTACGCGCCGTTCTACACGCTGGGCAATGGCTTCCTGCTGGGCGTCCCCGTGGCGCTGTGGATCGCCGCCGCGTTGTGGGCCGTGCTGCACCTGGTGCTGTCGCGCAGCGCACTGGGGCTTTTCATCCGCGCCATCGGCGGCAATCCCGAGGCCGCGCGTGTCGCGGGAGTGCGTTCCTCGGCGATCACGTTGTGCGTGTACACGTTCTGCGGGCTCGCGGCCGGCGTTGCCGGGCTCATCATCAGTTCCAACGTCAAGAGCGCCGACGCCAACAACGCCGGGCAATTGCTCGAGCTCGACGCCATCCTCGCGGTGACGCTCGGCGGCACCGCGCTCACCGGCGGGCGCTTCACGCTGGCGGGCACCATCATCGGCGCACTCATCATCCAGACGCTGACCTCGATGATCTATTCCCTCGGCGTGCCGCCCGAGGTGAACCTCGTGGTCAAGGCCGCGCTGGTGTTCGCGGTGATGCTGCTGCAGTCGGCCGGGTTCCGCGCACTGGTCATGCGCGTGGCGCGCAATCCACGCCCGGGGGCCACGTGAACCGCCGCCTGCTGCCGCTCGGCGTCACCATGCTGCTGTTCGTCGGCATGGCGGTGTTCGGCGCCATCCGTTACGACGGTTTCCTCTCGCCGCAGGTATTCCTGAACCTGCTCATCGACAACGCGTTCCTGTGTGTCGTGGCCGTGGGAATGACCTTCGTGATCCTGTCGGGCGGCATCGACCTGTCGGTGGGCGCGGTGATCGCGCTGACCACCATGATTTCCGCGGCGCTGCTCGAGGCCGGCTGGAACCCCTACGCCTCCATGGCCATGGTGCTGGTGCTCGGCGCGTTGTTCGGCGCCGCGCAGGGCTTCCTGATCCAGCGCTTCGCACTGGCACCGTTCATCGTGACGCTGGCCGGCATGTTCCTGGCGCGCGGCTGCTGCTACCTCATCAGCACCGAGTCCATCGCCATCAACGACGCCACCTACGCGTCCATCGCGCAGGCGCGCATCCCGGTGGGCTTCGATGCCTCGCTGACGGTCGGCGCCGTGATCGCGCTGCTCGTGGTGCTCGCCGGCATGCGCATCGCCCATGCGTCCGAGTTCGGCCGCACGGTGTACGCCATCGGCGGCGGCGAATCGTCCGCGCGCCTCATGGGACTGCCGGTGGCCTCGGCCAAGATCGGCGTCTATCTACTGAGCGGATTCTGCGCGGCACTGGGCGGCGTGGTCATGACCTTCTACATGCTCTCGGGCTACAGCCTGCATGCCGTCGGCCTGGAGCTCGACGCCATCGCGGCCGTGGTCATCGGCGGCACGCTGCTTGCCGGCGGCGTGGGCTACGTGGCGGGTACGTTGTTCGGCGTGCTGATTCTGGGCATCATCCAGACCCTCATCGCCTTTGACGGAACGCTGAGCTCATGGTGGACAAAAATCGTCGTCGGAGCCTTGCTGTTGCTCTTTTGCCTGTTGCAACGGCTTTTCGAGGGGCGTTCGCGCAAAGCGGCATGAGTCGCCCCTTCGGCCGGCTCCCGGACGGCAACGAAGTCGAGGCTTACACGCTGGGTTCGCCCGACGGACTGCAGGCGGAGATCCTCACGCTCGGCGGCACGCTGCGCAGCCTCTCGATCCCCCCGAAAAACGGCAAAGGCGGCAAGCGCCTGCCGCTGGTGCTCTCGCTGCCCGACCTCTCGGCCTGTCTCAAGGACACTTCTTATCTCGGCCAGCTCGTCGGCCGTTACGGCAATCGCATCGGCGGCGCGGCCTTCGAGCTCGACGGCAAACGCTACGAGCTCACGGCCAACAACGGCCCGAACACGCTGCACGGCGGTGACGTGGGCTTCGGCAAGTACGTGTGGAAGGTGCTGGGCAGCGGCGGCGGCCGCACCAGTTACGTCAAGCTCGGGCATCGCTCGCCGGCAGGCACCAACGGCTTCCCGGGCAACCTCGACGTCACCGCGACGATCAGCGTGCAGGCCAACACGCTGACGCTGGCTTACGAGGCGACCACCGACGCGCCCACGCCCATCAGCCTCACCTGGCATCCGTACTTCACCCTCTCGGGAGATCCGTCGCGCAGCATCGACGAGCAGCAGCTCATGATCCGCGCCAGCCACTATCTACCCGTCAATGATGCGCGCGTCCCTACTGGCGAGATCGCGCCGGTCGCCGGCACGCCGTTCGATTTCCGCAAACC
>Ga0157380_10001776_pt1 | contig 14247 bp, 8 predicted proteins | sample S35metaG_FD_119757 | JGI IMG/M metagenome (GOLD analysis project Ga0157380, IMG submission 119757) | Switchgrass rhizosphere microbial communities from Kellogg Biological Station, Michigan, USA - S3-5 metaG | ecosystem: Host-associated > Plants > Roots > Rhizosphere > Soil | place: USA: Michigan... | reverse complement strand
GGACCATTCCGGGCGCGATCAAGTAACCCGCATCTTCATTTTCAGAGATCTGCAAGATTGGTCGGCTCACGCAGGAGAGACGGCGGCGGAAACGCCACGGATACCAGTCACGCGCAGCGAATCCGTCCGGCGTAGAATCCCACGCGGGACGTGGTTTCAGCACAAGCCCATCCAGTATCGCGCGTACCTTCTCAGTCGCAAGCTTGCCCGCACTCTTTAGGTCGGCCAGTTCGGCAAACGTGGCGACGTAGACAAAATCGCCTCGTTCGAGACCCACATCATCGAGGTTGTCCAAGAACAGGCGGGCCTCATCGATGGAGAATCCGAAGTGATGTTCCCATGCTTGCCAGAACTCCGGCTCGAAAGCGTGTTGGGCACTCTTGACAGGTTCGGGTCGCTGAAAGTTTCGCTCGTAGCTTCTTGCACTTCCCCGAAACCGCTTTACCCCCAGCGCCTCTCCATAGGGACTGGCGATTCTCTCGTCGAAGTCGATTTGCGTAAACACATCACCAAGCGGGGTGATCCGAAGTTCGGCGGTCTTTCCTTCGTATCGGATGGCCTCGGACCATCCTCCGTATTGGTGCATTTGCAGAGCGAGAGCCAACAGCCGCGAAACATCTAGTTTCCCTGCCTCTCGACCGGTCTCGGGGCATTCACAGATCGCCATTTCGATTAGCAGCCGCGAAGACACTGCGGCCCCATTGAATCGCGCGATGCGGTGCGCAGATACCCGGGCCGTTTCCGCCTTGTCGATGTGCAGGGAGAGCATAGCCCGCGCCGACCTCATCCATGAATCGGTTTCCATCATTACGGCTTCGTGATTGCCGACTAATTGCCGCAGAAGCGGCTCCCTGTCGTACTGCTGCAGCTCCGAGCGAACCCGATCCCATAGTGAATCGACGACCGTTCCAAGGCAGGCGCAACATTCGTCGATACCTTTGACTATGGACCCTTCCGCGCGCGTTCGGCCAATCCAACCTAATCCAATCCGGGACGCAGCATCGTCCGCCTGATTAATCAGGATTGCCTTGCTGGGGATCTTCTCGCGGACGTAGTCGCGAAAATCGCGCCCCGGAACAAGGTGCATATCGCGAGCCCAGTCATCCGGAACGATCTCCGCGACGGCGGCGGCAATTTTCTCGTCGCTTGCTTCCGCCCGTGCAAGTGCAAACGCACCACGGACGAGGAATTCCACCAGAAGACTCTCCCCGATGTTCGTTGGATTTCTGCTTGCAAGAAAAAAGCTCTTTCCGGCATACACATGCATGATGTTTCCGATTACTTCAACCCGAAGGTTCGCGCGTGTTTCCTCGCGCGATGGAATCGGTGCATCTGAAGGGATGTCTTCGAAGCCTTCAAAGTGCGTCAACCAAAGAATGGGGCCTTCTGGCAGTGTTGAAAGAAGCGTTTCAAGAACGGGCGCAGCGCGGCGGAGCCAGACGGTAGTCAAGTGCCACAACTGAAATGCGAATCCACCATTTTTTCCTGAGGGTGCCTCGATAGTTGTCCACCAGTTTCTTGCTTCAGTCTCGTAGACCGCGCTGAAGGCGCCGTTCAACACATCGTCCAAGCTGACGTACATCGGCGCAGACTTGTCCTCTTCAAAGTAGGACGTGATCCCCTCACGGCGAACTCTTACGTGGCGTCCATCCCAAGTCTTCGCATAGTGCAGGTTCCATGCGGCACTAAGACGCTTCCGAATATCAAGCAGAGCGTTCTGAGTGATCATCACGTGCAAACCAGCTTTTGGATCGAAGTCGTCGGGAAGCTGACCATGCGGCACTAGGTGCCCGTCGAGCGATCTTGCCCAGCCGTGCAAATTTAGGAGGCCATTCACGTTCATAAGATGAACATTCGTGGACTCGAGCTGATCTCGCGCGTCCAGTAGACGCCAGAGCGCCAACGGCGAAAAGCTCGACTCCCAGCTCAGCGTTTCCAGATCAGCCGCTGAGATTGATTCCACTCTCCAACGGTTGTCTCGGGGACGCTCGAAATCCAGCAACACCGGGCGGCCCCACGGACAGAGCACAACGAGCGATACGCCCTCTCTGAACCCTGGTTTTGTTGAGAACTGCTCATAGGTATGAGCAATGCTGCATTCAACAGCATTGCTCAACCTCCCCGGCGTAGGATCGGGATCGACCATTCCCGACTCCGCATACGTTGTCAGATCATCAATTGCCACGCAGATGTGTAGCAGCCTGCCCTGATCGACGTTGCGCGCCACGTTGCCAACGTAAACACCTTCGATGCGCTGAAACGAGATCGGTGTACGAGCCGATCCGCCGAGGAGCGGAAGTTCGCCGAAGGATCGATAAATTTCTCTCTTATACCCGGCATAAAGCATCTCGCGCATGTTGCCGTCACATGCCTCAATGATCATTCGGCGTATCGCCATCGAGACAGCGGTCGGCAGGGCGAGGTAAAGATGCTCGCCCATCAGCACGAGCGGACGGCGCTCCAGCGTGGAGTAGCCAATTCGCTCATCTGTGAGTCCATCACGCTCGGCTGGATCGAAAGTGAATACATGCAGGTCATCCAATTCCACGCCGATGGATTGAAGTTGATCCAAAGAAAAGCTAACGCGCTCACTGAGTTTTATGAGGTTGCCGATTGACTTCTCAGAGACGTGCGTGAGAGGTGACTCGCCGCCGACAGCGAATGCTTCAACGCCCGAACGCCGGACGGCTTCGTTCGACAACTTCAGCAAGCCGTATGCGGCGCGCTTCACTAGAACGTAGTTACCCGTGTCGGGCATTTCATCGAGGATGTTCACGAACCGCTGTACGTGAAAGGCTGCGGACTCGTACACGCCTTCGAATATGAGGCAGTTTTGTCCCGGAATCAGGACGCGAGAGACAAACACGTCTTCGGCTGGATCTTCCAGAGCGCCAACCATTCCTTGACCGAGTTCCGAAAGCCATTTTTTGAAGTCGGCGGCTTTCGGCTTCTTATCCCCGGATGCAAACAGCGCAATGAAGTGTTGAAGCACTTCGAGTCGCACGGTGCTGGCCTGCCATTCAGGCACCGTGAGGAGGCCAGCTGTGCCCGCCAAGGCGCGCTCCGGGTCGAATGCCTGGAGCGACTCCGCCAGTTTGTGATGCAACTTGACCAACCCGCCTATGGACGGGTTCGGCGAAAACTGCGGGAATGAAGACTCAGTGTCAGCCGTCATTCATTCCGCACGCTTATCTGATCATGATCAGCCATGGAAGATTCGGCCGCTTGGTGCAATGAAATCTGCGCGAATTGCGATGACCCGCTCAATCACTATTCGCTCTGGATCCGCCTCCCCGACGTAGTCGGGGTGCTCAATTATTATCCCGCCGAGCGCATACGTGACGATATGGTTTGGTGTTTCGATCCAGGTGATCAGAGGCCCGCCGCTTACGCCGCCAAGTGCAAGAACTTCAGGCTCCGAGCCTTCTCCCGTCCAAGTCTCATTTTCGCGGTCGACAAGCCATGTGATCTGCTTGTCGGTCACACGCTGCGCAATCACAAGCGCTGTTGCGAGCCCGAAATTCAGCCGCCTTCGACTATTCGGCTGATTGAGCACATCTTTGCCAGGATAGCCAGCAAGCATTATGGCCCTGCCTTCTTGCGGTTCACGTGGCGGCCAGTTTTCCAGCGCCTGTACTGGCTTACCCAATCTCGCGAGGAGGTCATCGTCGACAGCGAATGTTGCAATATCTAGGCGGTCGTTGATATCGAGCAGCCGTTCCTCAAGGTCCGCGATGCCGCGGTCCATGATCTGCAGAGAGACTCCACCGCCACGAGAATCGTTAATGTAGCCCCTAACAACGTGGGCTGCAGTGACGCCCAGAAGCCGCTCTGGCGTTCGAACAAAGGTTACCGTGCCATTGTTCAAGATCGGAAAATCGGGCGAGCTGTCCTGATACCAAAACATTGGTGCACATGACTTTGCGAGTATTCCTCGATAGACATCCGCGAGCGGACCCCTCATCAACTCTTTCGCTTGCTCGATCGAGATCGGATGTCCAGGAGGGAGCTCGAACTCAGCCATCTTTGCAATCTCCGCACTTGTCAAAGGACGGACTGAAATCACTCCGCTTGGCTTCCCCGGATGCGAGAATCGAACGCGTACCTTCTATGTCCGCTTTGGGTCGAAAGCTGACATCATTATTTTTCCCAGCAAACCCCACTCCTCCAATGCTGTTCGTCAGCTTCACCCCGGTTCATCGAGCGAAGTATCGGCAGTACAAAACCCCGGAGATCTTCGACAATCCTGCCAAATGCATCTGCCAGCTCGAGCTCCCCAATCTTTCTCGAAAAAGAAAGCCACTGACTACCGTGCTTTGCAACGAAGTCTGCTGTCAGCGCCTCGAATTCTCCGTCTGGTATGTCTGTCGCTCGATTCTCGAATGTCGCAGCAATAGCCTCAGTGAGCGTGCTCTTCTTGAAATCGAGATGCTTCGAGCAGATCCACACGTCGTAGAAGTCCTTCATTCGACTGTTGGCACTGCCGAGTGCCACCATTGCTTGAAGCTTCTCGGCGATTGCGGACTCGACCGGATAGGCGAGCAACTGAATTGTCTCGCCGCCGAGAATGATCGGGTACTCGATGATTCTGGGGCCAGGCACCATGACATCGCCGACACCGAAATCGACTTGAACTCTCAGTCGCACGTTGTCCATACGCGCGTCCATTAGGATTCGCGTCCCCTTGTATTCCGAGTCTTTTGTGATTTCCTCGGCAGTCACGCTTTCGGCGACAAAGAGCAGGCCGTCCGCTTCAACCTCGAGCCCAGCGCAGTCCTTGACTAGCGTCACAAGGCTTGCCTGGTCGGCTTTGCCCTTGCGGAGCATGTCGATATCCATCGTAGGGCGAGCGCTAGGTATGTCGATCGTCTTCAGCAGCAGTGCTCCCTTTAGAATGACGCCTTTAGCATGCTTCGATTTCGAGACGCGATACAGGAATCTCTCGATGGCGTACTGCTGAAGCACCTGCTGGAACGGCGCGCCGCTCGACTTCGACTTGTTGCGTAGCCTCGCAAGCACGGAAGCCGTAACGTTTTTGACATCCTTATCAGTCATTCAATCGCCTGTAGATATGATGACATCGGCTCTTGGACGCGGAGCAGCCGTGCGTATTGCAGCAGTTCACGGTTCTGCACGCGCTTGCGCTGCCGCGCGAAACGCAGCGCTTCAAGTGCGACGTCTAGACCAAGCTTGTTTCTGAACTTGAAGCAATCGACAACAGTGCGCGCGACGCCGTAGATCTTGAGCGGCATCCCACCGAGGTCGTGGACTTCGAGTCCTTCGTTGAATGTCTTTGGATCGAAGCGATATACGGTAACTGGCATCGACAGCTTGACTCTGTGATAACTACCCCTTGGCACGGCCAGGTGAACGGAGGACGGAATCTGAGTCGTGATGCCGTGATATGAGAGAGCACTGATCAGGCAGACGGCCGCGTTCGGCGCACGACCCGCGACGACTGCGAGGTCCGGGTGTTCAGCCTCTCCGACTTCAGCCAGGCGATACAGACCCCGGCCGAGTTCGACGACCTGCCCACTTTCACGCAGGGTGTACACCGTGTCGGTATGCACCCCGAGCGCAATCAGGTCGCGGGTTCGGAGGGTGCCACCCCGGTCACGGAACACTTGGAGGGCATTGTCGAGGTCGCGGGTTTTCATGTGGGCAATAATAGCACCATTTATCAGAATGTGGTGCTATTATTACCCAGCGCGAATGCTGGTAGCAGAACGGAGGATGCCTTACCCCCAAACCGCCCGTTCGCCGCACAAACATTCAGCGAGACTTAACTTCCGTGTATCGGCTCGAATCGCACAAAGGTGGCGACCTTCAATCGGCCCTGATTTCGGCTTGCTCCCCTTTCTCGCCGATTCTCTCGACGCTGGCGTTTCAGCTCAAGCCTTATCGACCGCGCTGCGCGCTCGGCCATCAAGGAGGCCTTCACGCCGACAAAGCCCAAGTCGGCGAACACGTTTCCGGTTCCTCTGACTATGCGCGCATCGAATTCCGAATTCATACAGGTCGTGTCTTCATGATCCTCAGCCTTCTTCCTTTCCTGACAGCCAATAAAGACAATCCAGAGTGTCGATCCTGACATCAGTCACATCACGCTCCCCTGCCACAACCTTCTGAATCGGGTACGTGGGGTCAATCACGCATGAAGCGTCGACATGAACTCAACGTTCCTCGACGCCATCCTCGCTAACCTCGACAACGATTGCCAACAGTAGGACCATGATCGCTGGAGGTGTTATCAATGACCATAATGAATGTGTCGATTCCCGAGAGCATGAAGGCTTGGGTTGAACAGCAAGCCGGTTCGGGTCGCTGTGCCGACGCGAGTGACTATGTGCGTCACCTGATCCAGTGCGATCAAGAGCGGCTCGCGAAGATTGCGCATGTGCAAGCGCTAGTCACTGAAGGCATCGAAAGCGGCGTTGGTCGCCGCTCAATGGCAGCGTTGAAGAAGGCGGCCATCATAAAATAGATCTGTCCCCATTGGTTGAACCATGCGCTGAAGAGGATTCATCGAGGCGAAGACCTTCATGCCCTCCTCGCCTAGCGCTTCGTTCGCAAGTTCGGTCGCCGTCGCGCGGGGCGACAAGGCATTTACCGGAATGCCGGCGTCTCTCAGATCTCTGGCCAGTCCGTGCGAGATTGCGCACTGCCGCCTTGCTCGCGCTATATCGGCGCCGTCGAAGCCAGTTTCTTCACACCCCGGCTCATCAGGGGTGCATACATTCCGGAACGAGCAGCTTGAGATGCCTCTATAGGCTTCAAGCAAAAAGTTAGTACCTGCGGAGAAAAGAGTAATATTGACCGCGAGCCTCGAATAGTGCTTCTAAGTAAAATCCTTGACTTAAATCAATCTGATCGCTTCTGAGCCATCTACTATTCATGGAATACTTTCTTGCTTTCTTGGGGATGTCGGCCACCGTTCTTGGAGTCCGCGGAGCGACCTGGGATGATCACAAACAGGGTTGGAGAAAGCTTACGCCAACTGGCTGGATCGCAGTGGCAATAGCCATTTCAGTCGCCTTAGTATCGATCCTGATTCACTATCGTAGCGATATGCAGTCTCGTGCTCGGCGTGAGATATCAATAATAAATGCTATGTCTGCCTTATGGAATTTTGAGAATTTCCACAAGAGAGCGATAGAACTGCGCGCTTCTAATCGAGGAGACCACAACAAATGGATGGAACTACAATCTGTCTTTAGATCTAACATTGAAGAACTTCGTTTAGCTATGCAGCTATCGACGGATACGCTAAAAATAGATGAGCAGGTTATGCTGCAGTCAGTCCTCACTTCGGCTATTTATATGCAGAATGAGAATCCGAATTTTTCAGAAGATATTAGTAAGCAGTCTAGTTATTTAGCGGATCTTTCAAAGGAGTATAGGGGGACTATATGTCATGGCCTGGAAATTCAAATAGAGGCCTGCGCTGAGTTTGAAAAAGGCTAAAAATAGATAAAATTATTCAGTAGTCTTAGGAGCCCGCACTGGAGACTATTCAGAATGCCTGCTGACACCTGGGTAGCAGTTAGCCAAGTAAAGATTTTTGTTGGAGCATTATTAGCAGCAACCGGAGGAGCGGGGTCTTGGTACTTCGGAAAAATTGTTGAGAGACAAAAATAGCAAGCCAGTGCTACCCAGCAAATCGAGTTGGACAGCAAAATCGAGACCTTGCTGCTTGGAAACTCTGATTTGAAGCAACGTCTTGAGCCATTTGAAAAGATTGCCGAGAGAATTTATCCCACCATAGATCGTGACGACTCTCTAAAGAAGCTCGCTTCAGATGTCGCAGGTATGAAGCAAGAGACTCAAAGACTGGCTCAGATAGCCCGCGCCTCGTCGATTATCGCAGGAGCAGAGTCGAGTGGTTATGTTAGTGAGTGTACCGTCAGAGCAAATCACTCCAAATGTAGGTTTATTCGTTGAAGCAATTAGGTCAGCCGGATTCTCGATTTACGGAAATCTGGATGCGTCTACGTCAGGAAACGAGATTATCTTCGTAGTCGGTTCAAAGTAGTAGCAGCGCACCCCGCTGAGACAAAATCTGCGACAGTTCTGAGACAAGCGCTCAGATGATGATGCCTATTTGAGACGGATCGAGACCGACTGCGACTCCGGTACAGCATAACTGCGTGATCTAGGATCATTCTTATTTGGTTTAGGATTGCTTGGGTCCGGGCAGAGAGAAGTCGAAGCTCTAATCTTACGCTCGGTACTTACAAACGAACATTTCAAACTTCCACTGATGTCCAGTGTCCAGTGACAGCCAACGGCGCCCCCTCTGCGCAAGTTTCGCCTGGAAGACAAGTTTCGACCTCTGGAAGAGAAATTTATTTTTTCGCCGCCGAAGCTGTTTCAGATCGTGGTCATGAAAGGTGACCAAGTTGCACCCAGCGTGTCAGCAATCAGCGCGCTTCTGGGGCATCTGCTCTTAGCCAAAATGACTTTTCTCTCCTCCAATCAGACACCTACCCCGCCCTCACCCCTCCGTCCCGGTGATAGCAAATTCTCTCCCCCTGATTCGAATCGTGACTTACGGAGCAGAGCCGTCGCCCGCCGGCGCAAGCTCGCACCCACTCCCGTCCTGTCGTAGCGCCCACTTCACCGCACCGAGCAACATGGCGCTATGCTGTGGCTCCGCGTACGCCCCGGGCTGGTGGCCCATAGCCGAATAAAATACCCGGCCTCGACCGACGCAGTGCCACCATACAATCGGATGGTCCTCGCCCATCGCGAGATTTTTTCCGAACATGCTTTTGTTCTCGTAGCTCTCCTCGTCCAGGGTGGCAAGAACGTTGTACCCCGAACGCCGCGCCGATTTGTCGAACGAGTACCATTCATCGGTCCGCACCCACTCGGCCGGCAGCTCGCGAGTGGCTACGTGCGACCTGTCTTCGATGCGGACCTTCGCCCGCTGAAACTGTGGAAACATCGGATGGCCCGTGAACTGCGCGCCAATCACGTCTTCGATATACCAGCGCCAGTCATACGACGGGTCGCCGCCGCTGCCGTGGACGCCGACGAAACCGCCCCCTTGGCTCAGAAACTGTTTGAGCGCTTCGCGTTGCTCAGCCGTGAACACGTCGCCGCTCACGTTGTTGAATACCACTGCATCGAAGCGGGATAGGTCCTCACGATTGAAGACCGCACCATTCTCCGTTTGAAAGTAGCCCCAGCCTTGGTCTGCGGCGAACTTTGCGAATAGCGCGTTGGCGACCGGAATCGCCTCCTCGTGTCGAAAACCGTTGGTCTTGGAAAAGACCAGAATTGCGGGGCGCTGAATAGAGGGCGGCAGCTGCGGCGGCGTTGTCTCGTAAACCTTCACCCCGCCGAGCGCAACACGCTGGATGGAATCGTAACTGCGCAGGATAAATATTGTGAGGAGCGCCAACAGCACCGCCGCACTCCACCCCAGCACTCGTTTCATCGGTTTAGCTTTCCAAGCATTGCGCCTCCCGCATACGCAAGTTGCGGGTCCCAGCTCAGGCTGCGGCCAAGCCGGAAGGCAAGGCCGTCGCCACATCATCCTTACGCATGTTGAGCATGTTGGCGACTCCGAGGCTCGCCTCGGTCAGCCGCAGCGCCGGAATACTTAACCGCTCGATGCCTGGCACGTAGCCCGCTGCGACGAGCATGTCGCGCGGCCGCTTGCGCATGAACGTGAGCATCTTGCTCTTCAGTAGTTGCAACTTCTCATTGAATGTCATTTCGGTGAACGAGCCCTTCGGCGCTCTTTCCATTGGCATGGAGCGTCGGTTGGCCGGGTGCAGCATCGTCGGACGACCTCGCGCGAACCACCCCTCTTGTGCTCATCGGGGCGGGCATTTTTGCTCCAGGAAGCCAGGAGCACCCGCGAACATCGTTCCGAGCAACGGCCCACCCGATGAGTCTGCACTGCTGTCCCGCGACCATGCGGAGGCTGGCGTGCGCACGATCACCCTCCTCAATCTGGCGGAAGTGAACGTTCGCGATTCCTTCAGCCGAGCACAAGTACCGGGTTCTCCAGACGCGTTTCTGAGCGGCGGATTCCGCAGCCTCGAACCGGAGCGGCTGCATCACCTGTCCACCGAACGCCCGTCGAGCGATGCGGCACAATTGCAGGTCAACCGGCGAATCTCGATCACTACGCGTGGCGATCAGACTGTTCCGGCCTCTTGCACACGCCCACCGCCTCGTAATTGGCATTTCGCCATGTACACGTGGTCCGCCGGATTCTGGCGAACCACCCGCTCCCAAAGTCGGGAGGCGGCGGTCCGTCGTGGCTCTCTGCCATCGCTGAAGCCCGTGACAGCCTATGGAGCGTCGATCTGTTTCGCTGCGAGTCGATCCTGACGCCCGTCGAGCGATGCGGCACGACTCAAGGTCGAACCGCAGACCTCGATCACTTCGCACGGCGATCGGACTGTTCCGGCCTCTTCCACACACCCATTGCCGCGTAAGCAGGATTTCGCCGTGGACAAGACTACGCTTTGAGAACGTTAGTGGCCGAGTTGATGACCTCCATTGTTGTTGAGCCATCGACCCGCTGACCGCCGATCAACAATTTGAAGGGATGTAACCGGTCGTCCATTGGATGCTCGAGCTTCGCATGCACGTCGTGTCACTCCCGTACATGCAGCATCAGGTACCACTCCCGCGGACGGTTGTAAGTCCCGTAGATCAAGCCGCCGCCGATCTGCGCCTGACCGGTCGTGAGAAACCGTTCATCGCTGAGATTGGTGCCGCCCAGCGTCACGTCCCATTTACCGCCTTCGGCCTGATACGCAATGCTGGCGTTGATCAGGTCCGAGGCTCCACGCTCCAACAACAAAGTTCGTTCGGTGTCGTTCCACAACTTGCCGACACGCGTGTAGTCCGCGAGCAGCACAACGGCTGCGCCGCCGGTGAGCGCGATCTCATAACGTGGTGAAAGATTGAACTTCGACTTGGGCGTCTTGGGCAGCTCCGCGCCGACGAACACGCCTTCCTGAAATGGGTTCGGGGCCACGACCGATTGCGGCAGCACCGATGTATATTCCGTGTCGGTGTAACCGACCGACGCCGCCAGGGTGAAGCCGTCGGTAAGGACAGTGTTCACTTCGAGCTCCGCGCCTTTGATGCGTGCATCGCCCGCATTCTGAATGGTGGGCGATACACCTTGCTGGAAGGTCAGTTGAATACCGTCGTAGTCAGTACGAAACACGGCGGCGTTGACTTGGAGGCGATTGCCGAAGAACTGGGATTTCAGGCCGATCTCATAGGTCTTGGCCTCCTCTTCGTCGAAATCCGGCGCGGGCACGACGCCAGTGACCGGATCGGGAGGCAAAGGATTGGACAGGCGCGTCGTCCAACCGCCCGTCTTGTAACCTTCTGCATACGACGTATAGATCATCAAATCGTCGGCGGGATGGAGCTGGACTCCCACCTTCGGCGAGAAGTTATTGAAGTCCTTTTTCTGCGTGCCCGGCACGTAATAACGCAGCGCGTAGTTTGGATCCGGAAAGTTGAGCGGCGCGCGACAGCCGGCGAAGTTCATGCAATTGAACAGTTTGTAGTTGAAGCCGTTCAGATCGGCCTGGGCGCCTTCGAATTCCTTGTTCTCCTTGGTGTAGCGTCCGCCGACGGTGATGCCGATCAGGTCGGTGATGCGCCAATCGATCTGCGTGAACGCGCCATAGTTGCGAGTCCACAGTTGATTCGGACCGTCGATTTGCAACATACCATCGGCGAATGTCACGTAATCATGCAGGTCGCCCTGTTCGCGGAAGTAGTACAAGCCGAGGACGTACTTCAGCTTGTTGTCGAGCGCATGGCCGAGGAATTGAAACTCCTGGCTGACCTGCTGCTGGTTCATTTCGAAGCTCACGGCGGCGGCGGTCAGCGGTGAGCCGTCGACGTCCAGGCCCACCTTCCAAGCCATGTCGCGAAAGGCAGTGATCGACTTCAACGCCAGAGCGTCGGTCAGCTCGAAATCCAGCACCCCCGCCACCCCCCAGTTGCGCAATTTCTGATTGCTGGCGCCGGTCGCATAACTCTTGTCGGGATCGTTCGTGACGAAGCGGTTATCGAATGGCAACCGGTTGTTGAATGGGTTGCCATCGACGTTCACACCGGCGAGCGGCGCGAGCTGCCGGCTCGGATTGAGCGTCGTACCGCGTGGCCCGCACAGGTTCTGTGCATTGCGTGCAGCGATCTGCGCATCGGTCGCGCCAATGCAGAAGTTATATAAGCCCGCAAACAGAAAACCCGTCGAGGCCGTCGGATCCAACGCGGTTCCCGGAACATTGTTGCTCGCCAGGCCGGCGAACGGTCCCGGCACCGACGGTACCGCCAGAAGCAGCGAATTCGCCGCCGCCGGTTGATCGATGTTGGTGAAATCGGTGGATAATCTCGCCTGTACGGCACCGCCATTGTCCCATTTGAGTTTGACGCGAGCATTCCAGACATCGTCGCCGCCCTCTCGGGAGGCCGATTGATAGTTGATGTGCTGGTAATCGCGAATGTCGTTCAGGTCGTACACCTGACCGCCGAAATCGAAGGGCACGCGCTTCTGATAGCCGTCGCGCCGTTTTACTCCGACCGTCAACGACGAGGTAAGCGTGTTGGACAACGGCACATCGATGGAACCGCGCACCTTCATGAGATCGAAACTGCCCGTCGTCACGTCCGCTTGATAACCGAAGTCCGCGCCGGGATCGCGAGTGACCACGGAAATCGCGCCGCCGATCGTGTTGCGTCCGAACAGTGTGCCTTGGGGCCCCTTCAACACTTCGACGCGCTCGACGTCCAGCAGATCCTGATTGGCGCCCACCGTGCGAGCCAGGTACACGCCATCGAGATAAACGCCCACGCCCGGATCGAGATTGAACGCGAAGTCATTCTGGCCGATACCGCGAATGTAGGCGGCAAGCACACTGCTTGACCCCGAAAACGGCGTGCCCGCATCGAGTGTGACGTTAGGTGCCAGATTGGAAAGCGCGGAAACGTCGCCCACCGATCGCTCCTGGAGCGCGCTGGCGGTGAATGCGGAGATTGCAATCGGCACCTGCTGGACGTTCTCGGAGCGCTTCTGCGCCGTAACGATCACTTCCTCCAGCGCGGGCTGTCCAGGCTCTGCAGCCTGCGCAGTGCTCAACACGCACGCGATGCCGATTCCAATGCCGATCTTCTTCTGCTTCATTGCCATCCCCCAAGCAAACGTTTCGGGCCTCGAGCTCGCCTCTTTGGGCGCAAGTTGCTCGCCTCGGGCAGGATATGCCCACTCAGCCTGCGGCGCTCGCCTGAGAGTGTCGAAAAGAGCGTCTGATAGCGAACTGGCGCGGCTATATGCTTTACGAATAGAGCCTATATCGTTTATTTGGATTGCGAGGGTACCGAGCGGGGCAAATCATTCGGCATACAACTATCTGCATACCGCCTGGGGGCGAATCCATTCATGACTCACCAGAATCTCGGGAGCTTGTTGCGAGCGTCCGGTAATACCACCCGGAAACCAACGGTGGAACGCCATCGACAATGCGATGTGCGTGTGAAAGTAGCGCCCACACCGTATTCACGTGAGGCGCGCGAGGGCTATCACGCCGGCTGGCGAACTTAATCCAAGTAGCTGGGAGCAGGCGATTCATGCGCGCAATCATCATCCCTGAAGGCGGCACCGGCATCGACGTGCTGAAGCTCGTCGAGCGCCCGGAGCCCCGGCTCCGACCATATCAGGTGTTGGTGCGGATTCGAGCGGCGGCGCTGAACTATCGCGACCTCGCGATCGTCAACGGCCGCTATTTTCAAGGCCCGGTGCTGCGCGATCTGGTGCCGCTGTCCGACGGTGCGGGCGAAGTCATCGCTGTCGGTGACGGCGTGACCAAGTGGACGATCGGCGATCGTGTGTGCGCCACGTTCTTCCAGACTCCTCCGGACGGTTCGCCGTTCGCGCCTGCCGCACCGCTAGGTCATCCACTCGATGGCATGCTCGCCGAACACGTAGCATTTTACGAAGACGGCCTCGTCGCCATGCCGCGAAGACTCTCGTTCGAAGAAGCGGCTTGCTTGCCCTGTGCCGGCATTACCGCCTGGCGTGCGCTGTTCGATGAAGGCGCGCGCATCAAGCCGGGTGACACGGTGCTGATCCTCGGTACGGGCGGCGTTTCGATGTTCGCGCTACAGTTTGCACGAGCCGCCGGTGCACGCGTGATCGCAACCTCGTCCTCGGATGAGAAACTGGCTCGGGTCAAACAACTCGGCGCCGCCGAGACGATC
>Ga0157380_10001775_pt1 | contig 14248 bp, 7 predicted proteins | sample S35metaG_FD_119757 | JGI IMG/M metagenome (GOLD analysis project Ga0157380, IMG submission 119757) | Switchgrass rhizosphere microbial communities from Kellogg Biological Station, Michigan, USA - S3-5 metaG | ecosystem: Host-associated > Plants > Roots > Rhizosphere > Soil | place: USA: Michigan... | reverse complement strand
GTCGCTCTGCATTGGATCCTTCCGGACGGACAACATCTGCGGGGTAGCTCCTGTGGTTACCGATCTTGGACGAGCTGCGACCACCTCTGTGCCGGCTTGTCTCAGTCAATCCAATCAGAACTTTTCATTTATTTCGTGCCGCGGCAATTTTGTAGCGGCTGCTGGAACATTTGTTAATGGCCCGGATCTTGACAAAGGGCCGTCTACCTTGGCCCTCGATCATATATTCCAAGTCAACGGTCTGATAGATCTTCCATGGCAATTTCAGATCGGCGGGATATTCCGAGCGCAGAGCGGTTTTCATTTCAGCCGTTTCGATGAGTTATCGAGTGATCCTGACGGCAACGGAAACTTCAACAGCATCGATACCGTCGCGGGGCGAAATGCGTTTACGGCTCCGCCCTTCGTCAATCTCGACCTACGCTTTTCCAAGCGTTTTGACGTCGGCGAACGCGTGCAGGTGCAGGTGCTGTTCGAACTCTTTAATGTGCTTAATCGTCAGAACCCAGCCGCTGTCCAAAATCGTGCAGACAGTCCGCTGCGTCCGACTCTACGACCTTTCGGAACGGCGGATCAGGTGCTGCCAGGGAGGGAAGGTCAGGTTGGATTGAGAATTTCGTTCTGACTTGGCTGATAAGAGTGAAGGTAAGCAGTGAATAGTGGAATCCAGAGACCACTCACTGCTTACCTGCTTTTTCTGACACGCAGGGCCCTCAACAAATCATCAATCAAGCTTCGGCGCGCTTTGCTTACATACTATGCCTGATAGAAATCTGTTTACCGGGCGCTGAGGCTCAAGCGAACAGCATTGGCAACCGCAGGGGCACTCGCTGTGCTGATGATCAATCGCGGAAGCTTGAGCAAGTAAGATTCTTCACCTTTGGGGAAAGTTTTCATGTTTAAAGAATTAAAGCGGGTGAAACAGATAACCACGCTCCTCGCGTTATGTCTGCTTCTCGTCGCGGAGGTTTCAGCGCAAACGGCCGTGGCGTTGCCGTCGGCGCAGGAGATCACTCGGAAAGTTGACGACTACATGGCCGCGGCGATGCGCGTGAACCGCTTCAGCGGCGCAGTTCTCCTGGCGCGCGATGGGCAGCCGATTGAAAGCCGGGGTTACGGGATGGCGAACATTGAGCTTAGCGTGCCTAACTCGCCGGAGACCGTTTTTCGACTCGGGTCGGTGACCAAGCAGTTTACCGGGATGGCGATCGTGATGCTGCAAGAACGCGGTAAGCTGAGCGTGAACGACCCGATCTGCAAGTATCTGTCGGACTGCCCACAGGCATGGCAGCCGATCACGATCAAAAACCTGCTGACGCACACTGCCGGCATTCCGAACTACACGGAATTTCCCGATTTTACCAAGACCGCAGCGGTGGACACGACCGCCGCCGAATTGACTAGTCGGTTCAGAGACAAGCCACTCCAATTCGCGCTCGGTGAAAAATACGCTTACAGCAACTCCGGTTACTACTTGCTCGGCACGATTATCGAACGCGCGTCCGGCAAACCATACGCCGACTTTTTGCAGGAAAACATTTTCGGGCCGCTCGGAATGAAGCAGACGGGATACGACAATCCGGTCCGCATCATCAAGAACCGTGCAGCGGGCTACGCCCGCACGAGCGACGGCTTCATCAACGCCGCGCCTATTTCGATGTCAACAGCGTATGCGGCGGGCGCCCTCTATTCAACCGTCGGGGATTTGCTCTTGTGGGACCAGGCGCTTTACACGGAAAAACTTGTCTCGCGCAAATCGCTAGACGAAGCGTTCACGCCGTTCAAAAGCAATTACGGGTACGGCTGGAGCATCGGCAAACGTTTTGACCGGCAGGTCATCGCCCACGGCGGCGGCATATTTGGCTTTTCGTCATACATCGCGCGTTACCCATCCGACCACGTGACCGTGATCGTTTTGAGCAACGTGGAGGGCGCACCTTCGGGAGAGATCGCCAACAGCTTGGCTGCAATAGCTTTCGGCGCGCCGTATGAAGTTCCGGCGGAACGCAAGGAAATCCCGGTCGCAGTTAAGACGTTGGAAAAGTACGTTGGTAAATATCAGCTAACACCGCAGATTGTTCTGAGCGTCACACTCGAAAACGGCAAACTGCTCGCCCAAGTTTCTACACAGCCGAAACTCGAACTCTTCGCCGAATCGGAAACCGTATTTTTCTTCAAAACGGTTAACGCACAAGTCACGTTCGTTGTAAGCGCGCAGGGCGAAGTCACCGGGTTGGTATTTCGTCAGGGCGGAAGCGACATTCCGGCGCAAAAAATTTAGATGGGGGGCGACAATCGTCGCGGCGGAGTTAGCGAAAGGTCGATCGAAGGACTCAATCATGAACAGCGAACGTTCGTCCTGTACGGACGGCTGTCTGACTAGGTTGTTTCCTGATTGAGCATGTACCAGGGGAAGGTGGGTCGGTGAAGAGAATTTGATTCCAATGCCAAACTTGCAATTGGAAAGACTCGAGCTTAGGGAGATCGAACTTCCGCTCCTCCACCCGTTTGAGACCAGCTTCGGCCGCACCACCCGTCGTCGCATCCTGATCGTTAGAGTGTTCGACAAAACCGGCGAGTCAGGTTACGGCGAATGCGTCGCACCCGAAGGCCCTTTCTACAATCACGAAACGGTCGACACGGCGTGGTTAATCACGGCGAAGTACGTTGGACCGCTTTTAACCCATGCCCGCGTCGAAACTGCGAGAGAAGTCAACAAGGCGCTCGCACCCATTCGCGGAAACCGGATGGCCAAGGCCGGCGTCGAGGCGGCGGTTTGGGATCTTGAAGCGAAGATGGCGGGCCGTCCCCTCTGGGCGCACCTCGGTGGCGTACGGGATGAGATCAACTGCGGGGTTTCTATCGGCTTGCAGGAAACCACGGAGACGTTGATTGATAAAGTGGCTCACGAACTCGATTGCGGTTATCAGCGAATCAAAATCAAAATCAAACCAGGGAAAGATATTCAGTTAGTCGAAGCGATTCGCTCGCGATTCCCCGCCATCACACTCTCGGTTGATGCAAATTCTGCCTATTCTCTTAATGGAGACCTGAGTCTTGTTAAGGAACTCGATCAGCACAACTTGCTGATGATTGAGCAGCCGCTTGCGCCGGGGGATCTCGTTGACCATGCAAAACTGCAGCGAGAGATCAAGACACCCGTCTGTCTTGATGAGTCTATCTGCAGCCTTTCTGATGCTCGACATGCTCTTGAGCTAGGCTCATGCCGAATCATAAACATTAAGCTGGGGCGCGTCGGTGGGCACACAGAAGTTCAACTGATTCAAGCTTACGCGGTTGAGCACGGTATACCGGTGTGGTGTGGCGGCATGCTCGAAGCAGGGATAGGGCGGGCGCATAACATTGCTCTGTCGACGCTGCCCGGCTTCACGCTGCCTGGCGACGTCTCAGCGTCAGGGCGCTACTGGGAAGAGGACATCATCGAGCCACCGGTGATGGTGAGCTCAAAAGGTACGATCAAAGCGCCAACCGGACACGGCATCGGTTATGAAGTGAATGAGAATCGCATCGACGCCCTAACATTGCGGCGAGAGACTCTTCGACTGGCGTAGCTTAAGACATTCAGAGATGACGAAAGCAGAACCGCCACATCAGATGGCTACACTGGAGCGCACGCTCGGCCTGCGTGATCTCATTCTGCTAGTCATCGGTACAGTGATTGGTTCGGGGATCTTCATCGTGCCGGGCGCCGTACTACGTCAAGTCCAGGGTGGTGTAGGGCTCGCCATGATGGTTTGGCTCGTTGGCGGCATACTCTCGCTTCTCGGGGCCCTCACCTACGGTGAACTAGCCGCAAGAAGCCCCAAGGCAGGCGGAATCTACATCTACATTCGCGACGCTTTCAGCCCGCTACTCGCATTCTTGTACGGATGGACGCTCTTCTTCGTCATCAGTACGGGCGCCATGGCGACCTTGGCAGTGGCGTTCAGCGCCTACCTCGGGGAGATCGTTCCACTGACCCCCGCGCTGAGAAAATTGATTGCGGTCGGGATGATCGCGATCGTGACGGTCGTGAACGTACTCGGAACGCGAAAGAGCTCAGACCTACAGAACTGGACCACAGCAATTAAAGTGGGCGCGATCTTGATCATGAGCGGGACACTGCTCTTACTTGGGCGCGGCTTCAGCGGAAATGGCGCCGCCTTGTCGACCACGGAGGCAGGCACTTCACTCGCCTCCGGCTTTGGGCTCGCGATGATCGGAGTTCTCTGGGCATACGAAGGGTGGCAGTACGCGACCTTCAGCGCCGGAGAAACTATCAATGCCCAGCGCAACTTCCCGAGAGCTTTGATAATTGGTTCAGCAGCCCTGATTGGCATCTACCTGTTGGCTAACCTGGCATATATCGGCGCACTCGGCCAAGCAAAAGCAGCGCAGACCGACAGCATCGCAGCCACTGCGGTGACTGCGGTTGCTGGCTCCGGGGCAGCGAAGCTGGTGGCACTCGCGATTCTGATCTCGATCTTCAGTGCGGCAAACGGCGTTGCGCTGACCGCGCCACGCGTCTACTTTGCGATGGCTCGCGACGGACTCTTCTTTCATCGTTTGGCTGAGGTGCACCCTCGCTTTCACACTCCGGCCTTCGCCGTGCTGTCGGGTTCGGCGTGGGCCGTCGCTTTGGCCGTCACGGGCACCTTCGAGCAGTTGTTCACCTATGTGGTTTTCACCGGCTGGATCTTTTACGCCTTAGGCGCGGCCAGCATCTTTATCTATCGCAGACGATCACCCGAGGTCGCGAGCCCCTATCGCGTGCCAGGATACCCGTGGACGCCACTGCTGTTCATTCTTGCGGCTGCCGCACTAGTCATCAACACGATTGCGACGCAACCCGTTCGGGCCGCGGTGGGTCTTGGCATTGTTCTTCTCGGCGCGCCTGCTTACCTGATCTGGCGTTCGAGCAAAGGCGTCAGCGGGAATGAGCCGAGCCCATCAGTAGAGGAGATCGCGAATGCGTCTGAATAAATCTCTTGCTTTGTTGTTAACACTGCTGTTGCCTTTGACAGCTGTCGGGCAAGCGGCCCAGCGCGGAGACTTTGATGTCCTTATTAAGGGCGGCACGGTTTATGACGGGACTGGCCGCGCTCCCAGACGAGCCGATATCGCTATCAAAGGAGATCACATCGTTGCCATTGGGAACTTGAGGACAGCACGCGCGCGTAGCGTCGTCGACGCGCATGGGCTCGCCGTCGCGCCCGGCTTTATTAACATGCTGTCGTGGTCCACTGAGTCGCTGATCGCTGATGGACGCTCGCAGGGAGAGATTCGACAGGGCGTGACCACGCAGATCATGGGCGAAGGTTGGTCGATGGGGCCGCTCAACGAACGATTGAAAAAACAGGTGGTCGTCGAGCAGGACGACATCAAGTTCGAGATCGAGTGGACGACTCTGGCCGAGTACCTGAGATACCTCGAGAAGCGCGGCGTCTCGCAGAACGTCGCCTCCTACGTGGGTGCGACAACCATCCGGCAGTACGTCCTCGGAGAAGGAGATGTGCAGCCGACACCGGCTCAGCTTCAGGAGATGCGTGAACTCGTGCGCCAGGCGATGGAGGAGGGGGCGCTCGGGGTCGGCTCGTCCTTAATATATGCGCCCGCGTTTTATGCCAAAACGGAGGAGCTGATTGAACTGTGTAAAGTTGCGGCCCGTTACAAAGGCAAATACATCTCGCATATGCGCAGCGAAGGGAATGAGTGGGTGGAAGCCGTCCAAGAATTGATTCGTATCAGCCGCGAGGCCGGTCTTCCGGCTGAGATTTATCACATCAAAGCTGCCGGCAGTCAGAATTGGGACAAGGTGGATCAGGTAATTGGGCTGGTGAACGCTGCCCGCCGCAGTGGGTTGAAGATCACGGCAGACATGTACATGTACCCGGCGGGCGCCACAGGGCTTAACTCCAGCTTGCCGCCATGGACCATGGACGGCGGATACGAAGCACTTTTCAAACGCCTCGAAGATCCGGCCACGCGACAGAAGATCGCCGCGGAAGCGCGCACACCCAGTGACAAATGGGAAAACCTCTACTTAGCTGCTGGATCCCCAGACCGCATCCTGCTCGTCGGTTTCAAGTCAGAGAAGCTGAAGCCGCTCACGGGCAAAACTCTGGCCGAGGTTGCGAAGATACGCGGGAAAGATCCTGTCGAGACCATCATGGACCTGATACTTGAAGACCGATCGCGTGTCGGCACCGTCTATTTCCTGATGTCCGAGGAGAACATTAAGACAGAGTTACGTCAGCCATGGGTTTCTCTCGGCTCCGATGCAGCATCGATGGCGCCGGAGGGAGTCTTTCTTAAATCCTCCACACATCCGAGAGCCTACGGCAACTTCGCGCGTCTCTTAGGCAAGTATGTGCGCGAGGAGAAGGTGATTTCGCTCTCAGAAGCGGTGCGGCGTCTATCCGGGTTGCCCGCGACAAACCTCGGACTTGATCGTCGGGGCTTTCTTAGAACCGGAATGTTTGCTGACGTGGTTGTATTTGACCCCGCAACGATCGCGGACCGCGCAACGTTTGAAGACCCACACCAGTATTCAGTCGGCGTGAAGCACGTATTCGTCAATGGCGTCCAGGTGCTCAAGGATGGTGAGCACACTGGCGCGAAACCAGGGAGAGCGCTATGGGGGCCCGGTAAAATTAAATAGTACCGAGTTCGAAAGCGTCTTCACCCGACAACGACTTCTTGAGAACCGTCAAGGACCCAACTATGAATAATTTAGTACATAGGATTCGGATACATACCAGGTCGAGCCTGCAGTTGCGTCAGTGGTTGTTCGCGACGATCAGTGTGTTCGCGATACTTCTGACCGCCACCGGGCTTACTAACGCCCAAACCGTTGACATCGATCGCGTGGTTGCCGAGCTCGAACCTGAGATTCAGCGAACATTAGTCGCGGGAAATATCCCTTCGGCCTCAATCGCGATAATCGCCGGCGATAAAGTGATCTGGACTGGGGCGTACGGTTATTCGAATCTGTGGGCGCGCACTCCCGCCACGCCGAACACGGTCTACCTTATCGGCTCAACTTTCAAAGCGATGTCCACAATTGCTTTGCTACAGCAGATGGAGCAAGGCAAATTCAAGCTTGATGATCGCGTCAATGACTATCTGACTGACTTCAAGATTCAGGGTGAAGATCCGCAACATCCGGTCACCTTTCGGCACCTGCTCACACATACTTCAGGCCTACCCGGCGACTTCGGCGGATTTCCTGTATGGGGTGAAGCAATGCCGCCAACCATGGATGAGTACCTCCGGAAGTCACTCAAAGTCGCCAAACCGCCGATGACTTCTGTTGTCTATTCGAATATGGCCTACACCTTGATTGGATATCTGGTGCAGAAGTTTTCGGGCGTACCTTACAAACAATACATTGAGGAGCACATCTTCACGCCCCTGGAGATGACAAGCACCGCGTTTGAACCGAGACCGGATATGGACGAGCGGCTGTCCGTTCCCTACACAGTGGACGCAAAGACCGGGAGCCAGGTACCAGCGGTGCGAGTTAGGGCCTCAGTCTGGCCGGCGGGCATTGTCTATGGCACGGTGCTCAATCAAGCCAACTGGTTGATCACCAACCTCAACGGCGGAGTCTTCAAAGAAAAACGAATCATTAGCGAGCAAACTTTGGAACAGATGTTCACGCGCCAATACGACCAATTCAAGGGAGGGATAGAAGGCATTTGGGGAAATGAAACGGCCGGGTTTGGTCTGACGTGGTGGACACAGGTGCGCGAGGGCGATCGCTATATCGCGCACAGCGGTAGCGTTGCGGGCTATACGGCATTCCTGCTCGGCAATCGGGATCGCAAGATCGGCTTCGCTATCCTGACGAATGGCAATCGCGCGCATCCCCATCTCTTTAAGCTGGCCGATCGAACGATAGATCTAGTTAAGAAGTACAGCACGGAGAAAGCGGTCACGCGACAGTGAGAATTGCAAATTCAGAAGTGAAGTGATGAGCGATCCACGAAATACCATGAAATATCGCGAACCAGGATTTTCGTGTTCCTTCGTTTGCTTTCGTGGATCCGTTCGTCGGAGTCTCGGAAGAATCAAGCTGCAAATGATCAATAGGTTTCGACGAACCGGCGTGGCATTGCTGGCAATCACTTTCTGTCTATGCCTGATTGTTGATTACCCTGCCGTCCCTCAAGGCTCTGCCAGCGCACTGGCCCAACCAGAGCATCAAGCGAACATCACGCCGCGTAAAGACTACGCAAACTCCGTCGAGGCGCTCGAACGGTTCATTACGCACGAGATGGCCGACAAGGACCTTCCAGCCCTCTCAATCGCGCTTGTAGATGATCAGGAGATTGTATGGGCCCAAGGCTTCGGTTTCGCCGACCCGAAAAGAAAGATTCCCGCCACCGCCCAGACCATCTACCGCGTTGGTTCTGTGTCGAAGCTCTTCACCGACATTGCGGTCATGCAGTTAGTCGAGCAGGGAAAGCTTGATTTGGATGCGCCAGTAACGCGCTACCTCCAGGACTTTCGACCGCGCAACGCGTTCGGGCGGAACGTCACGCTCAGGCAACTAATGTCTCACCGCTCAGGTCTCGTGCGTGAGCCACCTGTGGGCAATTACTTCGAGACAACTGAGCCGTCGCTCGCGCGCACCATTGCCAGTCTCAATCAAACAGCGCTCGTATATGCGCCTGAGAGCCGGACGAAGTATTCAAACGCGGCTATAGCGACAGTTGGCTACGCGCTTGAACGAACCCAAGGAGAGCCGTTCGCAAAATACTTAAAGCGCGCTGTGCTTGATCCCCTTGACCTTGAGCGCAGCAGCTTCGAGCCGACGCCGGAGATCACGAACGACCTGGCGAAGGCATATATGTGGACCATCGATGGCCGCGTCTTTGACGCGCCCACGTTTGAACTCGGCATGAGCCCCGCCGGCAGCATGTACACGACGGTAACGGACATGGGACGGTTCATGAGCGCGCTGTTAGCCGGTGGACGTGGCGCAAAAGGACAGGTGCTCAAGCCGTCAACGATCGAGCAGATGTGGACGCCACAGTTCGCGCCAGGACAAAAATTCGGTTACGGCATTGGTTTTGGTATCCGCGAACTTGAAGGCCGACGCACGGTCGGCCATGGCGGAGCTATCTATGGTTTTGCCACAACGCTGAAAGCCATGCCTGACGACAAGCTTGGCGTAGTCGTGGTAACGACCAAGGACTCTGCGAACGCCGTGACGAATCGCATGGCCGACTACGCTTTGACAACCATGCTTGCCGTCCGTCAGGGCAAACCCATTCCCCAGCCGGAAATCACATCGCCGGTCGATCCTCAACTCGCGCGCCGATTTGCTGGTCGCTATGTAAACCGTTCCAACAGCGTTGAGTTGTTAGAGAGCGCCGGCAGGCTTGCAAAACTCAGTGGCCTTGGCGGAGAGCAAGTACGGCTGCGGTCACTACGCGACGCGCTCATAGTGGATGACAAGCTTGCTTATGGCGAGAAAATACTGGTTCGGGACAATACGCTCGTCATCGGCAACGAAACATTCAAGCGAGTCGAAGTTCCTAAACCTCAACCTGCACCGGTTAATTGGCGCGGACTCATAGGCGAGTACGGCTGGGATCACGACATCCTTTACATCTTCGAGAAGGACGAAAAGCTTTGGGCTTTGATTGAGTGGTTCGAGTTTGACCCCCTTGAGGAAGTCTCGGAGAACGTCTTCAAGTTTCCGGACCGAGGTCTTTACGACGGGGAGCGATTAATCTTCACTCGTGACCAAACTGGACGCGCGACGCAAGTCGAGGCGGCCAGCGTTGTGTTCAAGCGTCGCCACGTGGGGCCGGAGGAAGGCGCCGCGCAGCTTCGAATCAAGCCACTCAGACCTATCAGCGAATTATTAAAGGAAGCGCTGACTGCCCAACCTCCGAAAGAGGCCGGGAAGTTTCGCGAGGCGGATCTGGTTGAACTCAATCGTCTTGATCCCACAATCAAGTTGGAGATTCGTTATGCGACGCCCAATAACTTTTTGGGCAGTGTCTTTTACTCTGAGCCGCGCGCCTTCCTGCAACGTCCCGCCGCTGAAGCGCTTGTTCGCGCACATCAGAAACTAAAACAGAAAGGCTACGGATTGCTCATCCACGACGCTTACCGACCCTGGTACGTCACTAAAGTATTCTGGGATGCAACCCCGGATGATAAAAAGATCTTCGTGGCCGATCCGTCAAAGGGCTCGCGACACAATCGCGGTGCCGCAGTTGATCTAACGCTTTACGATCTGAACACGGGAAAACCGATTGAGATGGTTGGCACGTATGACGAGACTACTGACCGCTCATACCCCGACTACCCTGGCGGTACTTCACTGCAGCGTTGGCACCGTAACCTTCTGCGCGACGCGATGGAAGCAGAAGGCTTCGCCGTGTATGAGGCGGAGTGGTGGCATTTCGATTACAAGGATTGGCAGCAATATCCGATCGGGAACGTGGTGTTCGACAAGCTTAGGTGATGAACCAAGGCTCGGTTCTCAAGAAGAGAAAAGAGGATCCATGAAAAGTCACGAATAACTCGAAACAGGGTTCCTCTCGTGCAGGACTGAGGTTTTCTTTTGCGGTTTTTGACTCGAACTTTCTTAGTGAGGCTTCTTATGAATACACGACAAATGACTTTGGTCTTCATGCTTTTTCTGGCCATCTCGTCAACTGCCTTAGCCCAGGGAACGCGAATGCTCCGTCACCCATCAGTGAGCCGTGATCTTGTGGCTTTCGCATACGCCGGCGACCTTTGGGTCGTCCCGCGGAGCGGCGGAGACGCCCGCCGCCTGACCTCGACTCAGGGAGCCGAGGTTGATCCTTACTTCTCGCCCGATGGATCCAAGATAGCTTTCAGCGCCACTGTTGCCGGGAACACGGACGTGTACGTCATGCCGACCACAGGTGGCGACGCTCAGCGGTTGACCTATCATCCCGGTCCTGACCGAGTGCGGGGCTGGACACCCGATGGTCGTCGTGTGCTTTTCGCGTCGGGGCGTATCGGCGCGCCTCAGCCATACTTTAGGCTTTGGACGATTGGTCTTGACGGCGGATTGCCGGAGGCGTTGCCAATGCCTCGCGCCTTCAGCGGCACCTATTCCCCCGACGGTCTCCGCATTGCTCATGAAGAATTCCAAACCGCATTCATACCCGCGTGGCATGAGGCCAGCTACTGGCGAAACTACCGTGGCGGCCGTACCCATCCGATCCGCATCATGACCCTGGCCGATCACTCCATCGAGAAGCTTCCCTGGACCAATAGCAACGACACCAATCCGATGTGGATGGGCAATACCGTTTACTTCCTCTCAGACCGCAATCACATGGTCAACCTTTTCTCCTACCGCACTGACACGAAGCAGCTCACGCAGCTTACCCGTCACGACGACTTCGACATCATGAACGCATCAGCGGGTTCCGACGCGATCGTCTACGAACAGGCTGGCTATGTGCACTTGCTCGACGCCAGAACGGGCCAGACGCGCAGACTTAATATTGAGGTGACCGGCGATCTGCCCTGGGCGCGTCCCCAGTTTAAGAAAGTAGTAAGTATGATTCGCAACTCGGCGCTCTCTCCCACCGGCGTGCGAGCGGCCTTCGAAGCCCGGGGGGAGATTTTTACAGTACCCGCCGAAAAAGGCGATTATAGGAATCTGACTCAAAGCCCAGGCAACCACGATCGCAGTCCCACCTGGTCGCCTGATGGCGCCCAGCTCGCCTGGCTTTCAGATGCCGGCGGCGAGTATCAACTCGTGGTTGGCGATCCGCTGGGTGTGGGCGCGCCAAGGTCAATTACACTCCCATCAACAGCATTTTTCTCCGCGCCTACGTGGTCACCCGATGGCACGCAAATTCTGCTTCAAGATAATCATCGAAACCTTTGGATGATCGAAGTGGCGGGAGGCAAAGCGTCGAAGATTGATACCGACAATTATCCCGATATCTCTCGTTCGTTCGATGCGACCTGGGCCCCCGATTCAAAATGGGTCGCTTATTCAAAGAATCTGCCGAGTCGTCTGCGCGCGATCTTCATTTATTCATTGGCTGAGAAAAAGAGTTATCAGGTGACTGACGGGCTGGCAGATTCGATCTCGCCCGCCTTTGATGCCGGAGGGAAGTATCTTTACTTCATGGCTAGCACGAATTACGGGCCGAGCACCGGATGGCTCGAAATGAGTTCGATCGATCGGCCAGTGCGCCGCGCGGTCTATCTCGCTGTGTTGGGCGCGACTGAGCCCTCACCGTTATTGCCGGAAACTGGTGACGAACCACCGCCACGCCCCACGCCGGTCGAGGCGCCACCGGCGGCACCGGCGCCGGCGCCTGCCGCACCGCGAACCGTGAATGTTCGCATTGACTTCGATCGAATCGGACAACGAATCATTTCCGTAAACATACCTGCCGGTGATTACAGCAATCTCACCGCGGGCGCTGCAGGAAGTTTCTATTACACGGAACCGATTCTGACGTCCGCCGTCAGTCCGGGTCCGCCGTCGCTTCGTTTGCAGCGGTACCAGCTCAAGGAGCGCACGAGCGCAGCGTTCCTCGAAGGCATTCGCTCGTACTCGCTCTCATCCGACAAGAAGAAGCTTCTTTATCAAGCCGCTGCGGGTGGGGGAACCAGTTGGGGCATCGTGGCTACCGATCGCCCGGCTCCGGTTAAAGTCGGCGATGGTCCGCTCAACCTGGCGCAGATGGAGATGCGCATCGATCCGCGCGCTGAATGGGAACAAATTTATCGGGAGACCTGGCGCATTCAGCGCGAGTATTTCTACGATACGAAATATCACGGCGCAGATTGGCAGGCGGTCTTTGAGAAGTACCGTCCTTTGGTGGCTTTTGTCGGCCATCGCGACGACCTGTCATATCTCATCGCGGTCGTTGGCGGAGAGCTGGCGGTGGGCCACTCGTATCTGACCGGCGCAGGCGACGTCCCCGGTGAGGATCCAGTATCAGTAGGTATGTTAGGAGCAGACTTTGCGATTGAGGACGGACGTTATCGAATCAAACACATCTTTACCGGTGAGAATTGGAATCCTGAATTGCGCGCGCCGCTCAGCGCGCCGGGGATCCAAGTAGCCGAAGGAGATTACCTGCTCGAAGTAAATGGCCGCGCGCTGGCGCCGCCTACAAATCTTTACAGCATATTTGAGGGCACAGCCGGAAGGCAGACGCTGATCCGGGTCAACAAGACCCCCTCGATGGAAGGCTCACGTGTTGTCACCGTGATCCCTGTTCCAAGTGAAGATGGCCTCCGCGCGCGAGCCTGGATCGAAGACAATCGTCGATTGGTTGACAAGCTATCGGGCGGCCGCCTGGCCTATGTCTGGCTACCCAACACGGGTGGCCCGGGCTACACGGCGTTCACTCGGTACTACTACGCACAACAGAACAAAGAAGGCGCGATCATCGATGAACGATACAACCAGGGCGGACAGGTAGCTGATTACATCGTCAATGAACTGGAGAGAAAACTAATGGGTTTCTTCGCACAGCGTGATGGCGAGCCCGCCACTTCGCCGACTGCGGGAATCTACGGACCTAAGGTGATGATCATTAATGAGTCGGCGGGCTCGGGTGGGGACGCCTTGCCGTACATGTTCCACCAAAGAAAGATCGGACCGCTGGTGGGTACCCGCACCTGGGGCGGGCTCGTCGGCACGCTCGGCTTTCCGCCGACGATCGATGGCGGTGGAATCACCGCGCCTAATTTAGCGTTCTATGACCTTTCGGGAAAATGGGCCGTGGAGAACGAGGGCGTTCCTCCGGACATCGAGGTGGAGTACACGCCATCGGAGGTTATCAAAGGACACGACCCGCAGCTCGAGCGAGCGGTGCAGGAAGCCATGAGACTGCTTGAGCAGAATCCGGTGCGGCGAGTTCCGCGACCCGCCCCAATCGACAGAGTGTCGAGACCGGGAACTAAATAGTTTTGTCCAGATGGTTTTGCAAAGAAACTCTTATTTCGTGTTAGTTCGTGAAGTTTAAGTCTGAGTTGGTGGATCGTGTGACTCTGGATCCTAAGCACACGATCCACGAAATCGCACGAAAGCTCACGAACCGACACGAACTAGTGCAGATCTTGGCCGTTCAATGAGAAACGGCGGGGTCCCCAGCGGGGCAGCCCCGCTGGGGTGCTAACGCAAACAGAATCATGAGAGCAAATCTCCATAAGCTTCTATCTTTAACGCTGATACTTGCGCTATCAGCCACGGCGCTTGCGCAAGGGCGCAATCCCG
>Ga0157380_10001773_pt1 | contig 14255 bp, 11 predicted proteins | sample S35metaG_FD_119757 | JGI IMG/M metagenome (GOLD analysis project Ga0157380, IMG submission 119757) | Switchgrass rhizosphere microbial communities from Kellogg Biological Station, Michigan, USA - S3-5 metaG | ecosystem: Host-associated > Plants > Roots > Rhizosphere > Soil | place: USA... | reverse complement strand
CTCGGGCTGCTGGTGATGCGGCCGTCCTCGGTGCTCACATGCGACCCGTTCGCGATCAACCGCAGCCGTTCGCTCCGTTGCCACTCGATCTCGCCCTCGGCGCCGTGCATCCGCGCGCTCGTGTTGTTCGCGAAGTACGTCGGGAGGGTGGGCGGCGGCAGGACGAGGAAGAGCATGTCGTCGATCTTCGAGCGGAAGAGCGTGAGCCGGGCGACGAGATCGGTGCGGCGATAGACGTAACCGAGCTCCGTCGTGCGCATCGATTCGAATCCGAGGCTCGTGTCGAGGTGGCCGGGTGCGTAGAGCTCCCAGAACGTCGGCGGCCGGAATCCCTCGGCGTACTGCGCCTTGAAGATGTGGTTGTCGCTCGCGCGGTAGACGACGCCCGCGCGCGGCGTGATGCGGTTGCCGACGTCCTCGTAGTGATCGCCGCGCAGTCCGAGCGTCAGCGTGAGACGGCTGCCGAGCTCGATCTGATCCTGCAGCGTGAGCGCGGAGAAGTCGCGATTGATGTCGCGGATGTCGGTCCGCAGCAGCGGAACGAGCGCGAGCTGCGCGCGGTCGATGTGCGAGCGCGCGAACGACAGATCGGCGAGGACGTTGTGCCGGCGCGACGCCTTCCACTGCAGCGTCGTCGCCGCTTCGAACACGCTCCCCTTGAATCGCTGACCGACGGACGCCGACCGGAATTCGTCATCGAGCAGATCGACGCGCGCTTCGCCGCTGACTGCCGGCGAGATCGCGAAACGCTGCCGCGCCTCGATCCCGGTCGCGCGCTCGAGCGCCTGCTGGCCGGTGATCTCCTGATTTCGTCTCAGGTGTTGCGCGGTGATGGAGAAGCCTTCATGCGAGAGACGCAGCACCGACGTCGAGCCATGCGCATGCGGATCGAGTCCGACCGGGCCTTCGCCTTCTTCGCCGGTGTACGGCGCGCTGTTCAGCGCGAGCTGCCAGTTGCCGATGTCGGAGGCGTAATAGCCTCCCACCACGCCGCCGCCGTTCGTCGCGGTGGCGAACACCCGGCCGCCGCTGTTGCGCGTCACGACGTTGATCAGACCGGCGAACGCGAACGCGCCGTGCAGGCTCGAGCTCGGCCCCCGCACGATCTCGATGCGCTCGACCTGTTCAATCGGCGTGAGCAGCGCGGCGGAGTTGATGCCCGCATCCTCGCGGCTGATGGCGACGGAGTTGATCAGCACTTTCGTGTTTCCCGCGTTGAACGGGAAGGCGATGCCGCGGATGCTGAGATTCGGCGCGCCGGAGAGCTCGCGAAAGGCCTGCATGCCGGGGACGAGCGAGAGCGCGTCGAGCACGTTGCGGCAGCCGAGCGCTTCGAGCGTGTCGCCCTCCAGCACCGTGATCATGCCCGGCACGTAGTCGCGGTTCATCTTCGTCCGCGTGGCGAGGTCGGTCTCCTCGGCGAGCACGCGCAGAAGGTCCTCGAGCTCACCCGCGGCGGCAATGCGCGGCATGAGCAGGGTCGCGAGGAGAACCGCGCGCACAACTCGTCGTGACATGGGAACCGCGAGCTAGTCTACAGCGTCGTTGCGCCGAGGGTGATCGGTCCGCCGGCCAGCGTGCGGATGAAAAACGTCTGGCGGCCAGCTCGTCCGATGGTCGAGACGCGCACGCCGGTGCGGCCCGGTTGGAGATAGAAGACGCCGTGGCGTCCGTCGTTCCAGCCCCACGACACGAGCGCCGGCTGCTGCACATCGACGGTGGTGATCAGCTCGTGCGACGCACCTTCCTCGATGCAGAGCGACAACGCGCCGCTCGTGCTCCACGCGGTGGCGGGCAAGGTCTGCGAGCTCGGCGAGACAGTCGACGTTGCGCCCTCGAGTTGCGCCAGCTTGCGGCGCACGGCGAGCACATCGCATTCATCGCGCGTCGCGGGAGACAGGCCGTCGAGCGCATTGTGCACGCCGTCGGCGGCGCCTTGCGACAAGCGGTACTCGGCGAGATCGAGCAGGAACGGCGTCCACTCGAACGAGCCGGCGCTGTCGGAACGATCGAAGATCGCGCGGGCGCCTTCGACGTCGCCGCCGAGGAGACGCGCGCGGGCGCGGATCGGATCGGGAACGCCGGTCATCGATGCGACGACTGTCGCGACGATCGAGCCGCCCGGCGCGGTCTCGATGCCGCGGCGTCCCGGCTCACCCGGCGTCATTCGACGATTGAGCAGGAAGCGGATCGCCGGACCGCGCACGTCGCCCTGCCACGTGCCGACGCGATCGTTCACCGCGAGCTGCAGCACGCGCAGCACCTGCTCGCGACCCGCCGGCGAATCGAAATCGGTCGGGCGATGACGCGCCAGCCACGACTGCGCGAGGCCGCGCTGTTTCTCGACGTCGTTCAGGCGCGCACGCTCCTCCAGCTCGCGCAGATCGCTGATGCGCGACGCCCACTCCGCCTCTTCCCACCGCCGATAAATCGCCGCCGCATTCGCCACCTCGCCGTCGCGCGCGAACGATTCGAACGCAGGGCGCAGCGTGTCGGCCACCGGCGGCAGCATGGCGATCGCTTCGTCGGGACCGATCGCCGCGATGAGCAGCGGGAAGCCGCGCGACGCGAAAGCCGGATCGAGCAGCGCGCGGCGGAAGCCGCTCATCGCATGCGCACGCGCCGCATCGGTCAGCTCCGGCCAGCTTTCGAGATAGGCGGTCGAGGCGAACGTCGTCGCGCTGTCGTCGCCGGGAAACGATTCGATGCCGAGGCGCAGCGGCGTCTGCCAGAGCCGCGCGACGTTCGCACCGAATGAGCGGCGTTGCGACGCGTAGACGACCTCGCCGAGCGTCGTCCAGTGACGCGGCCAGCCGGGACGTTCGGCGAGCGCGTCGAGCGTGATGTCGCGCGCGGCTTCGAGCTCGCTGCCGAGACGCTCGACGGCGCGCAACCATTTCTCGCGCAGCTCGGGCGTGACGTCGGCGAGATGCACGGTGCCGAAGGCATCGCTCAGCGCTACGTCGGCGACGACATTTGCGCCGAGATCGGCGGCCGGAACGAGCGGCAGCGTCGAAGCGATCTCGGGACGCCGTTCCGCGACGTCGAAGTCGCTGACGAATTTTTCGGCCGAGGCGCGCGCGCGGCGGTCGTCGCGGTACCTCACGATCGACGCGATCGCCAGTGCGATTGCGACGACCGCGAGGACGCGCCTCATCGCGCCGCGACTCCCACGCGCGTGACCGCTTCGACGTTCGTCTCGAACATCGCGATCTCCGCGGCGCGTCCCCAGTGCTTCTCCACCCAGCGCCGCGCGGCGCCCATGCGCGGCGGGCGGCGCTTCAGCGAATGCGCGTCGGAGGCGATGATGTGCACCAGTCCGCGCGAGTGAAACTCTTCCGCGGCGGCGAGCGGTCCGCGTCCGAATTCGCCGAGGAGCGAGCCGGCGGTGATCTGCGTCAGCGCGCCCTTCGCCACAAGCGAGGCGAGCCGGTCGGGATTGCGCGCCAGCTCGCCGTTGCGCTCCGGATGCGCGATCACGACCTGCACGTTCATCACCGCCAGCTCGTGGAAGATGAACTCCGCGTTCGTCGGCACGGCGTACGCCGGAAACTCGATCAGCAGCGCCGAGCCGCGATTGAGTCCGACCAGCGGACCTTCGCTGCCGCGCTCCCACAGCTCGAGGACTTCGGCCGCGAAGAAGTACTCGCAACCCGGGACGATCGCGGGCTCGCCGCCGAGGAGCGCGTTGAGTCGCACGAGCAATCGATCGCGTTCCGCGCGGTCTTCGTTGATCCACGGATCGCGCATCACGTGCGGCGTGGCGACGATCGTCTCGGTCCCTTCCTCCGCCGCCGCGCGGCAGAGCGCGACCGCGTCATCCCACGTCGCGGGACCGTCGTCGATCCCGGGGAGGCAGTGGAAGTGGATGTCGATCATCAGGCGCTTTTTTCTTCGCCGTATCCGTATCCCGCGCGGTAGTACCGGTACGCCTTGCCCGAGCCGTAGCCGAACACCTGCTCGTGGAACTTGTTGATCAACACGCCGAGGATCGTGACGTTGCCGGCGCGGAGACGGTTGCAGATGCGGCGGACGCGATCGCGCGGCGTGCTGCCACCCTCGACGCAGAGCACCACGCCGTCGGTCTGCGCGCCGATGAGCATCGCATCGGCCACCGAATCGAGCGGCGGGCTGTCGAGCAGCACGTAATCGAAGTTCATCTCCGCGAACTGCAGCAGCGTGCGCATCGACTCCGACGACAGCAGTCCGGAAGGATTGGGTGACGGCGGTCCCGAGGTCACGACCGAAACGCCGGGGATCTGCGTCGGCTGGATGACGCGCGTCGGCGAGACGTTCTCGACGAGGATCGACACGAGTCCTGCGCGATTGGTCAGGCGCAGCGCGTCGTGCACGCGCGGCTTGTGCAGGTCGGCGTCGATCAGCAGCACGCGCTTGTCGAGCTGCGCGAGGACGATCGCCAGGTTGAGCGCCGTCGAGGTCTTTCCTTCTTCCGGCAGGCACGACGTGATGACGATCGAGCGGACGCCGCCTGCCTGCGACAGCAGCAGCGCCGCGCGCGCGGCGCGATACGCCTCAGCCACCGCCGAGCGCTGATGCATGTGCGGCAGCAGCTCGATCTTCGCCTCGTCCGGATCGGCGTCCTTCTGCTTCTTCTTCGAGCGCCCGCCGTAGCCGTACCAGCGATGCGATCCGAGGACGGTACCGACGGCCGGGATGACGCCGAGCGCGGGGAGGCCGAGGTGATGTTCGACGTCTTCGACGGTGCGCAGGCTGCGGTCGAGGAAGTCGCGGAAGATCGCCAGGCCGATGCCGATGATCAGGCCGTAGAACAGACCGGCCCAGGTGTTTTTCGGATAGGAGGGACTGATCGGCGAGCCGGGGACGAGCGCGCGATCGACGACGCGGATGTTCGACACGCGTTGTCCGCGCAGCCGCGCCGTGACCTCGGTCTCCGCCTGGCGTTTCTGCAGCGTGTCGAGCAGGTTGCGCTTCGTTTCGACTTCATTGCGCAGGTTGTTGAACTCGACGGCGTTGCTGTTGAGCTGCATCGCCTCCTGCTTCTGCGTGGTCAGCTCGTTCTGCAGCGCCTGTTCGCGGCGCTGCGCGGTGAGGAAGTCGCGGCGCGCTTCGTCGCGGACCCGCACCGCGGCATCGTGCACCGCCTTATTGACGACTCGCTGCGTCTCCTCGATCTGAATCCGCAGCTGCTGCATCGCCGGCCATTCCGGTTTGTAGACCTGCAGCTTCTCGTTGTACGTGCGCTGCAGTCTCGACAGCTCGCCTTTGAGGCCGAGGGCGGTGGCGTCGTTCGCATCCTGCGCCAGCGCGTCGTTCGGCGCGCTCTGCACCTCGTAGTAGTGCGCTTCTTTCGTGACGCGGTCGGAGACGGCGGTGGCGTAGTCGCGATTGAGCGCCTCGAGCTTCTGCAGAGTGACGTTCGTCTTCGGATCGACCGAGATGATGTCTTTCGACAGGCCGTAGTTGTGCAGCTCCTGCTCTTTCAGATCGACGTCCGACTTCAGCTGCTCGATCTGCGTGCCGAGGAACTTCGACGCCTGTCCGACGACCTGAAACTTCGATTCGAGACTCCAGTCGATGTACGACTCGGCGAGCGCGTTTGCGATGTCGGCAGTGATCTTCGGATTGCGGCCGACGTACGCGAGCTCGACGAGGTTCGTGCCCGGCACCGGCGACGCGGTCTCGGACGCCTGAATCCGTCCAGCTGCTTTGGCCAGGTCGCCCGTGGTCGTGCCGACGGCGCCGCCGAAGAGCCGGAAGAAGCCGCTGCGCGGTGCCGCGACCTCCGGATTGCCGAGGAGGTTCAGCCGCGTGATCACGCGCTCCGCCACTTCGCGGCTGCGCATCAGGCGCGTCTGCGTGGCGAAGAACTGCGGGTCGTAGAACGTGTACGACTGCGACTCGGAGCCGACCTCGAAGAAGCGTCCGGTGTCGCGCTCGACGTTGAGGACGACGGCGGCCCGGTATTTCGGTTCGGCGAAGAGCGAGATGAGGATCCCGGTCAGGAGGCCCGCGACGAGCGAGAAGAAGATGAGCTTCCGGCCCTTGACGATGATCGCCCACGCCTCGGCGGGACCGATCGTCCGTTCGTCATCGCGAAAAAGCGACGACACCCCACCACCCTGTTGCGAGCCAGCCATATACTTCGATCGTTAATTATGGACGTGCGGGCGACGGCGGTCGATGATTTCTGCCGTTGTCGAGCACGACGCCGAGTCCCGCGCCGGCGAACGCCCCCGCGGCGACTTCCGCGGCCGGAGTCCGATACCACGGCAGCGTCGACCCTTTGCCGACCAGCGACGCGAGCAGCAGCCGGCATTCTTCGTTCGGTTTCATCTCGCCCGCCGCCGTGACGTAGTTCGTGATTCCGTTGCAGCGGAACCTGCACGGGATCGGCTTCTGCGACGGCTGCGTCAATCCGAGGACGATCGACTGCGCGGCCTGAACATCGGCGCCGGCGAGCGCGGGGAGGGTGCATTCCTTCCGCACCGTCGCGGCGACCGGCGCGATCGCGGTCTCGTTGCCGCCGTTCGTCTTCGCCCGGATCTGGTACATCACGACGTCGGCGTCGGGCGTCGGGATCGGCATCATCGCGGTGTAGAGCGTCGGGTCTTTGTCGTTGCGGCGCATGTCGACGTAGTACTCGCCGCAGCTCGTCTGGCCGATGGCGTGGAAGTAGACGCGCACGGATGACGGCTGGCCTTCGACGTGCGCCGTGATTTTGGCGTTCGTCTCGGCCGACAGGCAGGCCAGAGGCGTATGGGTGATCGTCGGCGCGGCAGACATCGACTGCAACTGCAGGCCGGCGAGGAAGGCGAGAGAGAGAGCCACGCCCCGCGACATAGAAAGGAAACACTAGGCCTAAGGAGTACGATAGTCAAATCGACCACAATTCGACACCGCCGTTGCGGAGCGCCAATCTGCTCAACAAGATACGCGCCGACTCGCCGCTCGACCTATGTGCGCTGGCGATGTTATTGGCGTATGTCGCGGTCGCTCCGATCCCGTTTGGCGCCATTACACGAGGCGGAACGCTTGTCCTCGAGCTGTTTGCATTCGGCACCTTCGCACTTACCTTTTTCGGCCATCCGCGACTGCGCCGATTGACCGGCGTGAAGACGACCATCGCCGCGCTGACCGGCATCACCATTCTCGGAATCGTCCAGCTCGCGCCGATGAGCGTCGGGCTCAGCGGGAAGATCTATCGCGATGCAGCGACGACGTTGAAGGCGTTCGGCCGCTCCGCTCCGACGCCGCGGATCTCGATCGCGCCAGCGGAGACCTGGGACACGATTCTCCTGACGCTCGCCTACATCGCGCTCTTCGTCTCCGCGATCCTGCTGCTTCGCTCGCGCACGCGGCGGCGGCTGTTCATCGCGGTGCTCCTCGGCAGCGCGCTGCTGCAGATCGTGATCGCCGCGGCGTTCCGCGAAGGCGACCGCCTGCACGGCTCGTTCGTGAATCCGAACCACTTCGCGGGCTATCTCGAGATCGCTCTCGCGGTCGCGTTCGGCGTGCTCTGGCGCGAGGTGCTGCACTACCGCGACGGCTCGCGCCGCGTCACGGAGCGGGCGCACCGGTTCGAGAACGTGTTGATCCGCATCTCGCTGCGCGTCGTGTTGTGGGGGACGATCGCCGCGGGCCTCGGGCTCACGCAGTCGCGCGCCGGAATCATCGTCGCGGTGCTCGTGACGTTCGTCCTGCTGTCGATCGCGCCGGCGCATCCGCGCATCAATCAGCGTCGCTGGAGCTTCGCCGGAGCGGGAGCGGCGATCGTCGCGGCGGCGATCGGCTTCACGGTCCTCACCGTCCGCCAGCAGCCGATCATCCGCTTCCTCGGTTCCGACCCGCGCGATCCGGCGAGCGATCTCCGTCTCTCGCTCTGGCGTCTCTCGATCGATGCGTGGCGCAACTTCCCCGTCTTCGGCTCCGGCCTCGGCACGTTTCGCGAGGCGTTCCGCCGCGTGCAGCCGCGCGACTTCAACTTCTACGTCGAGTTCGCGCACAGCGATCCGCTGCAACTGCTCGTGACCGGGGGCCTGATCGGCTTCGCCCTCGGCGCGATCGCGTTCATTGCGCTGATGGTCATCCTGATCCGCCGCTGGCATCGCGAGCAGCGCCGCGAGGAGAGCGCGATGCTCCTCGCCGCGTTCGGCGCATTGCTCTCCCTCACGCTGCACGGACTGGTGGAGTTCAACCTCTCCATCCCGGCGATTCCGGCGACGCTCGCCTGCGTCGCGGGGTTCGGCTGGGCGGCCGCGCACGCCGGCGACGAGGACGAGGAGCGGCGGCAGATCCGGCTCGTCGCCTGATCGCCGGCGAGGATGCCGCCGACCGGCGCGCAGCTCACCAGCTGGCTCGGACAACAGGCGGGGCTCACGTCCGAAAGCAACGACCTGCCGAAGGTCGCGTCGTACTACGAGGTGACGTCGGGCCGCGCGCCGCTGCGGGAGACTCTGAGCAACGGGCTGCGCGACTGGAACTTCCGCGTGATGCTGGAGACGCTGAAGCCGGCGCGTGCGCTGAAGTCGGCCGGCTCCGGTTCCGACCGGATGTCGTGGGCCATCCAGTGGGAGGTCACCGAGGTCGAAGAGGAGTTGTGGCGCCGCCGCCAGGTCGGGCTGTATCAGATGGATGTCAGCACGTTCGTCGCCGGCGTCGAGGCGAAGCGGCCGTGAACGAGCCGTACCGCGGTCTGCAGCCGTATCGCGAGGAAGACGGCGACTACTTCGTCGGCCGGGAGAAGGAAGTGGCGGCGCGAGCGGCGTCGGCAAGAGCTCCGTGCTGCTCGCCGATGTGATGCCGATCCTGGAGCGCGAGAGGTCGGCCATCCCGGTGATCTTCCGCGACTGGCACGACGTCAATTTCCGCCACACGCTGCAGGAGCGGATGATCGCGGCCACGGCGGCGAGGCCGAAGAGCGAAGCGACGCTCATCCTCATCTTCGATCAGTTCGAGGAGTACTTCCGCTACAACCCCGACGCCAATTCGCCGTTCGACGCGGAGCTGGCGCTGGTGGTCAACAACCAGCGCGTCGACATGAACGTCGTCTTTTCGATGCGCCGTGCCCTATCGCGAGCACGGCGACGTCAACGAGGCGATCGACGCGTTCGACAACGAGATCAACCTCTACTCGCAGCTCGGCGAGCGGCGCACCCTCGCGGAGGCCTACTTTCAGTACGGCCTCTTCAACCACAGCAGGCGAACGACCTCGCGGGCGCCGCCGCGACCTACACGCTGATCGCCACCGCGTATCGCAGCAGCAGTAATCCGCGCGCCGCCGACCGGTACTACAAGAAAGCGCGCGAGGTGCAGGACCGGCAGAAGGCTCTCGTGCCGAAATCACCAAAAAACCAGTAAAGGCAGGGTTTTTGCTGAATTTCGCGCAGAACCTTTGCGTGATCCCACATGACCCATACCGTACAGTTCTACGAAACTGACGAGGCCCTTTCCTCGCTCGCCTCCGCATTCATCGCCGAAGGTCTCGTCTCCGGCAACCGTGTCGTCGTCGTCGCCACCGAGTCCCATCGCCGCGAATTCGCCGCAAAGCTGCGCGCGAAACGGATCGTCTACGAAGCCGACCGCCTCCTGATGCTCGACGCCGAGCAGATGCTCAGCTCATTCATGCTCGGCGGGATGCCGGATGCACGCCGCTTCAACGACAACATCGGCGGAACACTTCGAAAACAGCGCAACGGCGGCGATGCAAAGCTGCGCATCTACGGCGAGATGGTCGACGTGCTCTGGCGCGATGGAAACGCCGAGGCGGCTCTTCGTCTCGAGGATCTCTGGAACGACATCGAGAAGGAGATCCCCTTCTCGCTGCTCTGCGCGTATTCGCTCGACCGCTTCTTCGGCGAGTGCGAGGCGGCCGGCTTCGAGTCGATCTGCCGGCGTCACGATCAGGTGATGCCGTCGTTGCGCGCGGCGCTCGTCGCGCAGCAGCGCAGCGAAGCGGAGCTGCAGGATTTCGTCGACAACGCGCCGGTCGGCCTGCACTGGGTCGGACCGGACGGCAGGATCCTCTGGGCGAACGACGCCGAGCTGACGCTGCTCGGCTACACGCGCCCCGAATACGTGGGACATCACATCGGCGAGTTCCACGCCGACCGCAACGTCCTCAACGACATCCTCAACCGCCTGAAACACAACGAGGAGATTCACGACTACGAAGCGCGCCTCGTGGCGAAGAACGGCTCGATCAAGCGCGTCGCGATCACCTCGAACGCGTTGTTCGAGAACGGGGAGTTCGTCCACACGCGCTGCTTCACGCGCGACTCGCGGTTCCGCGACCGGCGGATCGCTGCTCGGTCGACGTCGAGTGCGAAACTCCGTCGCTCGCGGTGACGGCCGACACGATGGTCGTTCCGATGATGAGCGGCGACCGATGCCCGCGATATAGAATGCCGGGGAATTTCGGATTTCCATCCGACCTTCTTCAGACGTTCTGCGTAGGCCATGTGGAGAGATGGGTGAGTGGCTGAAACCAACGGTTTGCTAAACCGTCGTAGGGCCTAAAGCTCTACCGAGGGTTCGAATCCCTCTCTCTCCGGTCGGCACGGCCGACAGCGTTTGTTGGCCTAGCCTCCTTCAGGACTCCTCGTCTTCGCCGACGATTTCGGTGCGGGACGCGAGGAAGGTTCCCACCAGCGACGCATCGAACTGCGTGCCGGCGCCATCGCGCAAACGCGTGACGGCATCTCCCGGCGGAACGCAATTCACATACGGCCAGGGCGACGTCATCGCCACCCAGGCATCGGCGATGGCGATGATCTTGGCGGCCATCGGGATGCGATCGCTCGGGATGCGACCCGGGTAGCCGGTGCCGTCGACACGCTCGTGATGACGGAGCACGGCGAGCGCGACTTCCGACCCGAGGATCGGCTCGACGAGCGCGGCACCGACGAGCGGATGCTCGGTGACGGCGCGCTTCTGGTCTTCCGACAACTCCTTCGCCTGCGTCAGCTCGTTGTAGTCGAGCAGACGAAGGCCGACGTCGTGCACGAGCGCTGCGATGCGCACGGTCTCGGCGTCCTGCGCCGGCAATCCGACGACGGCGGCGAAACGCTGCGCGATGTCGGAGACGAGCTTGCAGTGATCGGCCAGCCCCTCGTAGCGATTGAAGTCGGGCTCGAGGAGGAGATGCGCCATCGCGCGGCGCTCGGACTGCAGCTCGGTGCGTCCGATGATCGCTTCGACTGCTTCGCCGAGGTATTGAGCGAACTTTTCGATCTGCTGGCGGGCCGTGTCATCAGGCGTGATCTCGAATGCGATCGTCAGCACGAGCCGCTCGACCGCGCGCGATGCGAGCTGCGAGCTGGCCACCGTGCGCAACTGATCGTGATGAATCGTTCCGCAGCTGCGCGACGGCATGATCAGCGGCTTCTGCGCTGACTCGCGCGGCGCACGCTTCGCCCACTGTCCGATCTTCAGCTGGATCAGCTTCATCGATGCGGGCGTCAGCTCGCCGTGCGCGACGACTGCCTGCATCTCGTCGTGCGTCATACTCGTGATCACCGCGGCGGCCACGCCGGGGATCGACAGCGCCGCGGGCAGCAGCACGCGCACGCGCTCGAACTCTTCGGCGGTGAGGATGCGGCGCCGGCGGTCGATCGCCAGGTCGCGCTTCGTCATCCGCTCGTGCGCCCGCTTGATCACCTCGAGCGCGCGCGCCGACAGCGTCGCCGCGGACGGCCGCTCGCCTTCCGGCTTGCGCGCGACCGGGATGCGCGGCGAGCTCCACGACCCGCTGTTCTTCGTCCGCTTCACCGGCATGTCGACGAGAGGCACGCGTCCCACGCCGTAGAGGTTTTTCGTCGCCAGCACCTTGATCACTTCGCGCGCGATCTTCTCGGCGGCGACGACGTCCGATGCATCGAAGTTCTTCCGTCCCGCTTTGTCGCGCAGGTCGATGAAACCGACCATGCGCCGGCCGCGGCCGAAGATCGGCACGGCGAGGATGCGCTCGTTGTTCTGGCGGAAGAGGATCTCGGCGATCCGCTCGTCTTCGTTCATCGCGTTGACGACGATCGGACCGTGCACCGTGCTGAGCCGCTGCACCAGCGCGTCCTTTCCGTCAATGACGCGGCGGTCCGCGGGATTGAAGGCGTAAGACGTCACGAGCTCGTAACGCTCATTTACGTAAGAGGAAGCGAGGTAGAGCGCTGCTTTCGTGGCGGCGGCGAGCTCGTAGGCCGAGTACAACGCGCGCTTGAGCTCAGGCTCGAGCGGACGCACCTCGTTCAGCACGGCAAACTCCTGCTCACGGACGCTCACGTCGTCGTGCACCATTGGCAAAGCTCCTTGTTTTGGTTCGGACCCGGCGAGAAAGGTATGTCCTGAATTCCGTTTCCGCAACAAAAATACCGTTTTTAGTTGTTGCATATACAGCAAAGGGTCTCCATATTGGGCGCGGGTCCAAACAACTTGCGTAGCGTTGACTACTACCTGGACGACGACCGTCGTAACCTCGGTCGCATTACGCCCCGCGCTCCTCTACAGGGACGCATCGGGCGTACTGCCGTTCGCATTCTCGATATCTCGCTGCGCGGCTCGCGCATCGCACACGAGGAGCCGTTACCCGTCGGCGAAACCTGCCTGCTGACGTTCCGCTGGGAGGAACGTCCGATCGAGGCGTGGTGCGAGATCGTGCGATCACGCCTTCATGCCTTCGCGCGATCCGGCCATCCGGAATTCCACACGGGTCTCCGAATCGTCGAAGCACCGGACGGCTCCGCGCCGGCGCTGCGTCAGATGATCTCGTGGCACGTCACCCGCGCGCTCAATGAGCAGAAAGCCGACGCGCACGGCGAGCCGCCGGTCGATGCCGACGAGCCGCAGCCGGTGGATAACGTGTTCATCCGCTGCGAGCTGCTGCGCGGCATCTGGCGCAAGGTGACGACCTCCGATCCGCAGCAGCCGCCGATCGGTTTCACCATCCGCGCAAGCGAGCCCGTCCCGAGTATCGACCGCCTCTGCCGCGTCTACGAGCGCACCGATTCGGATGGCCGCCGCCTCATCCAGCGCATGGCCGCTGTCAGCCTCGGCAGCGAAGCAGCCGGCTCCGCACGCCGCTACGTCCCGTAGCGGGTAATCCCCCAACCCGAGTCCCTCCAATCACTTGCTGGCAGGCGGTGCGATTCGGCACATTTCGTGCTCGATTTCGACGTGGCCTGACGCAACGAAGTTAGCAGTTCACGCAGTACTCAAGAGCAAACCCCAAAGGAGACTCTCTATGGCAAACACCAGCAAGCGCGGTTTTGCGTCGATGGATGCGGCCAAGCAGCGTGAGATTGCGAGCAAAGGCGGACGCGCAGCACACGCAAAGGGCACAGCGCACGAGTTCACCTCGGATGAAGCGCGCGTCGCCGGTCGCAAAGGCGGTGAGGCGGTCAGCCGCGATCGCCAGCACATGTCCAACATCGGACGCGAAGGCGGGCACAGCCGAGGCGCACGTGCACGCGCGGCGGCCCAGGGCGGTTCGAATCTGGCCGGCAGCACGAACATCGCCCCGAACGAACAGACCTTCGAGCGGCAGATCAACACCGAACGATCGGGCTTCGAGCCGCGGTCAACGGGTGACATCAACCGCCCGATCAACAACAACACCGAGCGCAGTCCCGAGCGCGATCGCGGCTCCTTCGCCGCACAGGATCGCGGCAGCGTCTCCCGCAACGAGCGGAATGATTCTCAGTCCGAGAACAATCCGTACTCAGGCCGCGGCAACATCTGACGCCCGCTCGCACCTTCTCCCCTCAACGGAGGGGAGAAGGTTTTGCGTTTTCCGTGGCCGGACGGCCACTCAGTGAGCTCGGCGCGTTGACATGCGCGCCTTCGTCCACACCGATCGCCAGGCGGTCGACCAGCTCTCCGCCGAGCCAACAACTCAAGCGCGGACGTCGGCGGTGTCGCAGGATCGCCGCGGCGCAGCAGCCAGCTGCCGATGAAGAGCACGACCACGCCGACGTTCCCTAGACCGTGCAAGCGCACTGATGCGCCGCGCACGTGTTCTTCGGAATCGCCAGCCAGTCGATGAAGCCGAATACCGCCGCGAGCAACGCGCCGACGTTGCCGGCGATGATCATCCAGTAATCGGATGCCCTAAGAGTTTCGCTCCTTCTCGCATAAACACCTCCTGCCTTGGAAAAACAGCAAGAGGGATACCGCGACGGCGGCCGCGGCAATCCAGCCCCGCTTCTTGTTGAGCTCGAATTCAACACTCACATCCGTCGCCCGATCATCGAACACTCCATGCGCGCCGGCGTCGCCGGGCAGCG
>Ga0157380_10001772_pt1 | contig 14267 bp, 13 predicted proteins | sample S35metaG_FD_119757 | JGI IMG/M metagenome (GOLD analysis project Ga0157380, IMG submission 119757) | Switchgrass rhizosphere microbial communities from Kellogg Biological Station, Michigan, USA - S3-5 metaG | ecosystem: Host-associated > Plants > Roots > Rhizosphere > Soil | place: USA... | reverse complement strand
TGCTGGGCTGGCTCGAGGGCCGGATCATGGCGGCCAAGGCTGCGATCGGCACGCACGCGGCATAGCGCGCTCGCGGCAGAGAAAAAACACAGTAGGGGGAAAGATGTCTACCGAGCGTATCAGGATCACCGATCTGGCGAACCCAGTCCTCACCGAGGTGCAGAAACAGGTTCTCGCACTCACGGCGGCGCACCCCGTCATGCTTACGGCCGAGGCTGTGATGGCCGCTGCGAAAGCCCAGACGGGGCTCGACTATTTCGGCGATATGAGCTTTTTGCCCCGTCTGAAGCTCTGGATGGACTCCGCGAACGCGGATGCGGATCTGTCCACGGCTGGGCGCGCCTCCTACTTCGGCTTGGCGTTGCGCTTTGCCATGGCTCGTCTCGATGTCGAGGACATGATCCGTCGCCATCCCGAGATCGAACAGGTCGAACTCGAGATGCCGCTCGTGATTGCAGGACTGCCGCGTTCAGGCACGACCTACATGCTTCAGCTGATGGGGGCCGATAAGCGCCTGCGCTCGCTGCAACACTGGGAAGGCGTGCGTCCGGTGCCCGCTCGCTACCTCAAGGACGGCAAGGACCGGCGTTTCGAGATGGCGGCGGCCGAGTTTGCCGAAGCCGATGCGGTGCTTCCCTACATGAAGTCAGTACACGAATTCGCGCCTGATCACATCACGGAGGACATCGAACTCACCAGCATGGACTTCGGCGGCTATTATCCGGAATGGTTCGCTAACATCCCGCAGTGGCGCGATTATCAATTGTCGCATGATCCAGAACCCTGGTTGCGTTACCTGCGTCGGGCCATTCAGTTGCTCGTATGGCAGAAGGGGCCGAACCGCTGGGTCGGCAAGTGCCCGCAGCACATTGAGCAACTCGCCGCCGTGGATCGAGCGTTCGGAGGCGCGTTCATCATCATCAACCATCGCGACCCGGTCGCCTCGCTCCAGTCGATTATGACCGGGGTGGCCTATGCGGCCCGTATTCAGCGCAAGCGGGTCGATATGCAGGAGATCGCGAGCTATTGTATCGATCGCTACGAGCGCATGCTTCGCAGATGCGTGCGCGACCGCGACCAGTTGCACCCGGATCGCTGCTACGACCTCTACTTCCATGACCTGATGAACGATCCGTTCGGACGGCTCGAAGAAATCTATGCCAAATCGGGGGTGCCTTTCGACGACGAGACTCGCGCGGCCTTTAACCGCGCCATTGAAAACAACAAACGCGGCAAACATGGCCAGCTCGAATATGACCTGCGTGGCGACTTCAGCCTCGATCCCGCCGACGTGCGAAAACGTTTCGACTTCTATTTCGAACGCTTCCCCCGAGTCCAGGTTGAGGTCCGATGATGCTTCGCTCAGGCAAGTGATGATGTTGCCGCCGCGCGACGGGGTCCTTTGCCGGCGTGCTGCTCAAGGCGGCTGGGGCTCATCGCGGATTGTCCGGCAAACTGACCGAAAATCCGCTAGGAAAAAACACAGTGGCCCCGGGGTCCCGCCGGGGTTTGTCGCGGCCCGTGTGGAATTCTGATGGAGGTCGGCATGCCAACTATTTCTGAAAAATTGAGCCCCATGTTGCAGCCGGGCTTCGCGCCATTCCATCAACTCGCCTGGGTTACACCCGATATCAACCGGAGCATTGAGCAGTTCCGCACACTCTACGCGGTGCCCTCTTTCTACGTCATGGATGCGACTTTCCCCGCGACCGTAGCCGGTGAACGCGGGATCATGTCGCTGCGGATTGCGCTTGCTTATGTCGACGATGTCCAGCTCGAGCTGATCCAGCCGCTCGGCGAAGGCATCTGTCGCATCTATTCCGATGTTTTGCCGGCGGACGGCAGCCATCGCAACGTCTTCCACCACGTCTGCGTGAAAGTATCGGGAAGCCTCGCCGACTGGGATGCGCATCTTGCGAGCCTCCCGCCCGAACGTCCCATCCACTACGTCGGCGAAATCGGCCCCACGATGCGCTTTGTCTACACCGACGAACGCGATGTGTGCGGTCTATATGTGGAGCACGTCTGGTTTTCTCCAGAAGCGGAAACGATGATGAATGGCCTCATACCGCGCCATCGCAGAAGGTGACGGTCACGGACGCTACTCAGAATGCCACCACGAGGCGCTCGATATGGCGCGCGCGCGGGGTGCCGACATTCCACCGAATGTCACCGTCGTGCCCCGCGAGTCGCATGCCTGGGGCACGCTCTGCAATTTTCCGCAAGACGAGCGGCACGATGGGCCGCGCGATGGTGTTGCCGATGCAAGTATGTACGCCCGTGCCGAATGAAATATGATTTTTGGCGTTAGGGCGATCGACGTCGAACCTGTAAGGATCCGTGAAGACGGCCGGATCGCTACAGGCGGCGCCAATCATGACGTAGACCGGCGTACCTTGCGGAATCAGTGTGCCGCCCACGTCCGTGTCGTTCGCGGCAAATCGCATTACTAGCGACACCGGCGGATTGAGACGAAGAGTCTCCTCCAGGTGATTGTGGCTCAGGCTCGGGGTTTCATTGATCCGCTCAGCCAAGCCGGGCGTGCGCGCCAGATTCATCAACGATGCACCGAGGGCGCCGGCGATCGTAGGAAAGCCGCCGGTGAGCATGACCATCATCATCGCCATCATCTCATCGTCGCTGATCGCGCCGCCCTCGGCAGTATTCGCAATGAGACCGATGAGGTTCTCGCATTCGCCCCGTCGCGCCAGCTCCTGCTGTTCCCGACAATATTCCTTCCCCGCGTTCCAGGCGTCGAGGTAAGGCTTCGGCTTGGGGTCGTGCAGGCCTATGCTGTCGAGCAGCGGCAAGGTCTGCACATAGTTGAGAAAGATGTGATGATCCTTGGGGTCGATTCCCAGGAACTGCCGCAACATCGTATCGACCGCAATCGGCCTTGCGAATTCGCCGATCACTTCCATGCCGCCGTTCGGCAGAATCTTGTCCAGCAATCTGTCGATAAGTTGCGAGGCGCCGTCGATCAGCATCGCGGTGCGCTTCGGGCCGAACGCGGGATTCACCACCTTGCGGCGTCGCGTGTGATCCGGTGGATCGGAATAGTTCATCACAGGCAGAGAATTGAAGAAATCGACCCGCTGCATTCCCGGAAGACCCTTCGGCTTCTGGCTGGAGAAGCTCTTGAAGTCTCGAAGAACGGAGATGCAGTGATCGTAAGTCGCCACGAAGGCCGAACGAACCCCCTCCATCATTATGAATCCGGGAGAGTTCTTGAACATTAGCTCGTGGAAACGCGACGGATTCGATCGAAATTCCAGGCCAAATGGGTTCAGATCCATGATCGGGCGATCGTGGACGTCGTTGTTAAGGATCGGGTTCATAATCGCTCGTACTCCCATTGCTCCAATCTCGCTCATGCGACCGGGGCCGTCCGAGATCTCTTCGGTTCACTCGCCGCCGCGCCGCTGATGCCCTGCCGACTCGGCTCGGGAGCGCCGTTGAGGCCGCTCGCGTGTCTGCCGGCCCTTCGACCAGAAAAGATGCAGTCCCCAGCCGACAGGCCGCTGAGGTACTCAAAGGAGCAGAGGCCGATCGCGGTTCGGCCTGCCGCATACAATCCCGGAATGGTGCTGCCGTCATCGCGCAGCACCAACCCGGATGCTTCATCGACCAGAAGCCCGCCGAGAGTGATGGTCGGCAACACCATGAACCGGCTACGAAGGCCCACATCCATCGCGTAGAACGGACCTTGCCCTAATGCGCCCATATCCTCGGGCGCCTTGCCGAATCGATCGATGATCGCGCCGGCCTTGGCTCTGCGATACTCCTCGATGGTGGCTGCGAAGACCGCCTTGTCGAGACCGAGCTGATCGCCCAGTGCTTCGAGCGAAGCAGCCTTCTTGCTAGCAAAGGTCATCATTGCCCATGCGGGAAGGCGCTGGAAGGCGTAGATCTTGTCGCGCTTGACGCTCTCCCTGGCTTCCTTCCAGAGTTCGGCGTCCAGGATCAGCCAGCTGGCGCCATCATTGCCCGGAGCCATTATGGCTCTCCCGAGATGGGCACCGTAGCTGGCTTCATTGATGTAACGCGCACCCCGGGCGTTCACCATGATCCCCTTACTCCAGGCCACCGGCGGGTTGAGGAAGCGCCAACTCGACGCCCGGTCCATTGCATGCAGGGCGCCGGCCACCGATCGGCCGAGCAGGATGCCGCTGCCGTTGTCGGCCGGCGTCCCGAGCGGGAAGATGTCCAGAAATCTCGGGGCGAACTGGGCAACCATGGGCTTGTTGAATATGAAGCCGCCGCTCGACAGACAGATGCCGCGGCGTGCGCGGATGAAGACGGGCTTAGCCGCCGCCGCCTCCAAACGCATGGCGCGCCGCTCGTAGAAACGCGCAACGGCGCTAGTTATATTTCCACCGGGCATGGTTTGGGGAAGCAGCATCAACCATTTGATCATCTGGCGCTGCGCCTTGGCCAGCTTCGCTTGCCGCGGGTCGTCAGGGAACACGCGATGCGCCTTCAGGCCGATTACGGTTCCGCTCCGATCCACCACGAGCTGGCGAGCTTCGGTCTGGCTGAAGAGCCGTAGGCCCGCGGCCGCGGCGGCGTCGCGCTGCGGCTCGAAGATCCCACGCCCAAAGCCGTCTTCCATATTGTTATCGCCATACTGGACCTTGTGACCCCGAGGCGCGGGCGGATGCTTGCCGCGGTAGCTCTTCAGCAGCGAGTTGTCCGGAAAGTAGAGAAAGTAACCTCTGGGCGGGTAGCTCGTCTTTTTGGGATACGCGTTCGGGCCGAACCGCACGCCGTGAGCCTGGAGCCACTCGATCGTCTCCGGCCCGGCTTCGCAAAAACGCTGCAAGGTCTCGTCCGTCACAATACCGTGCAACTCGCGTGACAAATATTCGAAGACGCCTTCCGGCGGATCATCGTATCCGGCCGCTTTTTGGACAGTGGTTCCGCCGCCGGCGTAGATGATGCCGCCATTGAGCGTTGTCGCGCCGCCACCGGCGAACCGATCCAGGGCGATGACGCTCAGCCCTCCGTCGAGAGCTTGGTTGGCGGCGGCCACCCCAGCTCCGCCGTAGCCGACCACGACGAAATCGGCCTCCTCGTCCCACGACACGGCCGAGGGATCCGCCACGACGAGTGCGTCCTCGACACTCGAATACGCGGAGGCGAATGCGATTGATTCAACGATTTTCCCCATCAGTGATCCTCTGAAGCTTAACGCGGCTGGTGCGCGCCGCTTATCCCCCCTCTTGCGCGGGGAGGGTGGCACCGGGGCTTAGGACGTGAACTCGGTGAATTCGCGGCGCTGCCCGGACCCTGGGTCCACTCTGCGCCACGGCATTGACGGCGGTCAAGTTTTTGATGATCACTCGTTAGAAAAAATGGCGGGACGGCCGGGGGTTGGAATCGACAGCACGTAATAGAGCGAGCCGAACAGCCCATGCCGGCCGATCACCTTAGTGATGCCTTGACTGGAAATTTTAAAGTACCGCGTCTCGAAACAGACCTCAAATCCGCGCCACCACACGAGAAGGTCCAATGTGGATTGCTCCTGCATGGTGTGTGGTACTAAACTAACGACCGATAGGGGGCCTCGGCGTGATTGTCGCGGGGGGCTGACGAGGGATCCAGAAACACAAGCATTGGGGCATAAGATGACGTACAAGCAAATTTTGGCCACGACGGTCAGTGTCGCTACATTCGCATCATTCGTCGCGCCGGCCGACGCTCAAACGGAGGCGGCAGCGCCGGAGTCCCGGCTTCAGCTCGAAGAAGTCGTCGTTACCGCCCGTCGCCGCGAAGAGAATCTCAGCAAGATTCCGGTTTCGGTGGCCGCGTTCTCGTCCGACCAGCTGGTGAGCAAGCAGATCCTCAACACTGCGGATTTGGTCAAACTCACGCCCGGGCTGAATATTGTCACCGCCGGATCGAACGCAAACCCGTTCGTTACGATCCGCGGCCAATCGCGCGGTCTTGCCGGTGCGGGCGCTCCTGGAGTGATCACCTACTTCAACGAAGTTCCCATGCCCACATACGGGAGCTTGATCGCGACCTTCGACATGGACAACATCCAGGTCTTGAAAGGGCCGCAGGGCACCCTGTTCGGCCGTAATGCGGTCGGCGGCGCCTTGCTCACCTACTCGAAGCGGCCGACCTACGACTTTGGCGGCTATGTCGAGGCGTCCTATGGAAATTACGACACGCTCAGAACGGAGGGTGCGGTCAACATTCCGATCGTCCAGGACAAGCTGGCGGTCAGGCTCGCCGTGCAGTCGAGCGACACGGACGGTTACACCAAAACCATCGCCTATGCGCCGACGGTGGTCTCCCGCTCCACCTTCACGGCCCAGCCGGGGCAGCAGCTGCAGTCCTCCCCAGGCTTCGACGCATACAAGAACAAGGGTTTCCGCGCGACGGTCCTGTTCGAACCGACCAGCAAGCTGCACAACACCACCACCATCGACTGGTACCGCATCGAGGGCATGAACAGTGAACCGTTCGTCGGTGGGTTTTTCCCCGGCGTGACGGCCGTGTACCAGTTGCCGTCGTCAGTGTTGAACGGGCTGGGGCTGGGATCGCTGCTCAATCCGGTCTTCCATTGCGGGACTTCGCCGAGCTGCGATATCGACCTGGCGACCCAGCAGGCGAAGAAGGATGGCGCCCGGGTCCAGCGCACGGACATGCTGCCGTACCAGGTCAGCACGCTTTTCGGCGTGTCCAACAACACCAGCTACGATATCTCCGACGACATGACGCTGAAGAACATCGTCGGCTACCGTACGAACGCGAACGATTCAAACGTCGATATCGATGGCGTCGCTTTGCCGATCGTTGACGCTACCAATCGTGTCAGATTGGAGCAATGGACCGAAGAGCTCCAGCTCTCTGGAACGACGTTGGACGGAAAGCTCAAATACGTGCTGGGCGGCTTCTATTACAAACAACAGCCGAACGGCTTGGGCGGTTTCCAATCCATTAATACGTTTGTTTTCGGCGGGCTCAGTGATAGCACTGCGGCAAACTATTACTCAGAAGAGAGCAAGGCGGTGTACGGTCAGGCCGACTATGATCTTTCCGAGTATCTTCTCGATGGCCTCGGGATTACGCTCGGCTATCGGTATACGTGGGATTCCGCCGAGGGGTGCGGCTACGGCGCGGATTACTCCGTGATCAACGGCGGACAGCCTCCGCTCGCGGGCAATTACGGTTTCCTTCCGACGGAAGATCAATGCACCAACAAGAGTTTCACGCCCGATCCGAATGCGTCGCCGGGCACGACCACGGCGGACAATTTCTCGGCGAAGAGTTCGAGTCCAACCTGGACGGTGGCACTCAACTGGCAGGTGACGCCGAGCACGCTGTTGTACGTCACCTCGCGACGCGGCTATAAAGCCGGTGGGTACAACACACCGAAGTTGAATCCCCGTGTTGTCGACCTGCAGACGTTCAGCCCGGAGACCCTCACCGACGTCGAACTCGGCGTCAAGACCCGCTTTGAGGTCGCGACCATGCCCATCACATTCAATTTCGACGTCTACCGTGGCAAGGATACCGATTTTCAGTACTACCAAAGTACGACCGGCGTCCAGACGCTTCCGGCTGGTGGTTTTCTGCTCAACAAGGCGGACTTGACGATCGAAGGCTTCGAGGCTGAGCTCTCCGTGAGACCGATGACCGGTTTGACGCTCAGCGCCAACACCGCATACACCTCAATCGACGTCGATAAAGTTAACATCCCTGCCTCGCTCCTGCAGGAGTACGAGCTTAACGCCGCGCCGACCGAGGGTCTGCGACTAGTCACGGTGGGGAACCAGCCGAAATGGCAGGCCGGCGCGAGTGCGGAATATGTCCTGCCTCATCTGGTGGCCGACGCCGACCTTCGCTTCAATATCGACTACCATTATCAGTCGAGCTACGTGAATGGGCAGTTGCTCGTTCCGAAGTGGCAGACCGCGGATGGTCAGATCACCCTGGCCGGACTGAATGACGGGAAGGTCGATGTGACGGCCTTCGTCAAGAACATGTTCGACGAGCTCTACGCAGCGGGTACTGCCAGCTCTTCGGAACTCACGGCCATTCAGTCTTTCAACTACGCGCCTCCGCGTACCTATGGTGCGAGCATACGCTACCGCTTCGAGTGAGCGACCTGGTCCAACCCTGCAGAGCCCTGCAGGGTTGGACTCTCGACGGCCGAAAGCGTGATGTTCAGGAGGGAAGCAATGGAAGATTTTTCGGCTAAGACAGTCGTGATTACGGGCGCCGCGTCGGGGCTTGGGCGCGCGGCGGCGACGGCCTTCGGGGAGCGTAACGCCAACCTCGTCATTGCCGACATGGCGGCCGAAGGGCTGACGCAACTGGAGTCCGAGCTGCGCGTACGGGGCACACAGGTTCTGTGCAGCGTCGTTGACTTGTCCACCCGTGCAGCCTGCCAAGCGCTCATCGACGCCGCGGTGAAGCGGTTCGGCGGCGTTGATACGCTTTGCAACGTGGCCGCCATGTTGGGCGTGGGCCGGGTCGAAAACATAACAGAGGATAGTTGGAACCGATTGATGGCGATCAATCTGGGCGCGCCTTTTTGGCTCTCGCAGGCGGCGCTCCCCTCCCTCGTGGCGCGGAATGGAAGCATTGTGAACGTCGCTTCCTCGGGCGGACTGCGGGGGCAGGCCTATACGGTGCCATATACGGCCAGCAAGGCGGGGCTTATCCACATGACGCGATCCATGGCCATGGAGTTCATGAACAAGACCGTGCGTATCAATGCGATCGCGCCGGGCGCCATGAAAACGGCCGGGATGGGCAATACGGTTTTCCCGGAGGATTGGGAGCGGCCCCTCGTCGAGCGCTTCATGCCGCTGCGCCCCCCCGTGGGGCCGGAGGTGGTCGCGGACCTGATGGTCTATCTGGCGTCAGAGCGTGCGTCGAATATTCATGGCGCCTGCTTGGCGAGCGACGGTGGCGCGTCGGCCGATTGAGACGTGACAAAATGGAAAGTTGGGCAGATCGGGTGCCGCCGGCCGAGATCGAGCTGGCGCGGTTCTTCGCGCGCTGGCCGACCCAAGCCTTGGCGCGGTCCGAGACGCTTCAGGATCTACGGCGAAACGCCGAAGCAGAATTCGCCAGGGTAGCGCTGCCAGAGGCGTGCCTGATCGAACCGGTGGACGGACCCGGGATCCGCGGGGAGCGGATTCTACCCTCGGGAGCTGACGCGCACAGTGCCATCCTCTACCATCATGGTGGAGGACATGTTTTTGGCAGCCCCGCCACACATCGCCACCTCGTTGCCCGCCTTGCCGAGGCGGCCGGAATGGCCGCTTACAACATGGCCTACTCGCTCGCCCCGGAGCGTCCGTATCCCTCCGGCGTCAATGACGCGGTGGCAAACTACCGGTTCGTGCTGGATCAGGGCGTCGCGCCAGAGCGGCTCATCCTCGCCGGCGATTCGGCAGGTGGAAACCTCACCGTCGCCATGGTCCTTCAGGCCCTCGAGGAGGGACTGCCGAGCCCGGCCGGCGTGCATCTGATCAGTCCCTGGCTGGACCTCGGCGAGAAGCCTCCACGCGCCGGTTATTCGTTCGAGCGTGACCCGCTGCTAGACCCTGAGGCGCTCCGGGCGTGGAGCGCAGCTTATCGTTGCGGGGTGGAGGCGACACATCCGAAGATCTCGCCCCTGTATGCCGAGTTGGCAGGCTTCCCCCCGACCCTGATTCAGGTCGGGGGCGCGGAGATCCTGCTCGAGGACTCTCTGGTATTCGCTCGCAATGTCGCCCTGGGCGGCGGGGATATGCAGCTCAGCGTCTGGAAGCATCAGCCGCACGCCTGGCCGTTGTTCCATGCGGATTTGCCGACATCGGGACGGGGCGCCATCGTGCAGGCTGGATTGTGGATCAGGCAGATCGTTCAGTCCTGCCTCGATGAACAACGATGAGGCGCCATGATTGCGCGTTGTGAACCAGGCGGCGGTGGTCGCCCGGGGCGAATTCGGAAGTAAGCGACGCGGATCGGCAGCGTGAAGGCGGTCGTCCGACTGACGCCCAAGCTGCGCAGGGGCGTCGTCTCGATGGAACACGGCTTCGGTTCGACGCGGTACGACCCCCTTGGGGAGCCGGAGCGCGTGGGCGTGAGCGGAAACCATCTTGTCTCGAAAAGGGATCTCGAGCTCTTTTCCGCGATGCCGCGCTTCAATGATACCCGGTCAGGCTCGAAGGTCTGACAGGTCACTCGTGAATCGCGCGGCTTCGACCCGCAGCCCTACGGATTGCGAGCCTCCACCGCGGCGAACAGGATCCCGGCCTTGTCTGCGGCGCCGATTGGCGTCTGCTCAGAACTGCGAAGCGGGAATCTCGACGACCAAGCCATCGAAATCCGGCGTCACCACGAGTTGACAGGACAGGCGAATACGCGCGGCGCGGTCTTCGTTGTCGAGCATGGAGTTCTCAAGATCCTCAGGCGGCGGCAACCGATCGAGCCAACCCTCGTCGACCTTAATCCGACACGTGCCGCAAGCCGCCGCCCCGCCGCACACCGCGAGGATGCCGTCCAGGCCCGCGTCCAGCGCGCCACGCATCAGCGAATGGCCTGATGGAACGTCGCTGACATGCTCGCGACCATCAGAGTCGCGATAGATAATTTTCGCCATTTTCAGGAATTCCAGACTAGAGGCAAGGTGGTCGGCTGGATGATCGACGCCAGATAATAGGTAATGTTGGCATCAGCCGCGGGGCGTTGGGTCCAACCCTGCAGGCGCTGCAGGGTTGGACCGCGTCGATCAGTCGAAGCGATAGCGCACGGTCTGGGGTGATCACCTAGGATTACCCGGACCGGCGAGGCCGCGCGATTGGCCGCGGATCGTAACGAATGGGTTGGTGTTCGCCGCGGCGGTGACGATGTTCAACCCCGGCGTGAGCTTGGTCAACTCGACGGTGTTGATGATCTGCTTGTTCACCAGCTCGTCGGACGAAAATGCATCCCGACGCACAAGTGCGTTCATTATTAGGTGATACCGGTATTAGAGCTAGATGTTGTCTCCGGCCTTTGGAAGGCAAGCGGCGCATCGCGTTCGAGATTTAGGCATCGCTGATATGAAGGGAATTCCTTCAGCCGGTTCCAATACGCTCGGACGACGCCAGGCAGGTCATCCATGTATCCCATATATTCCGCGAGAACGAAATTGTATCCCACGCAGATGTCAGCGATCGTCAAACGTGAGTCTACGAGGAAGTTCCGCGTGCCTAGGCCCTCGGCCAGATAGTGCGCCTTTTCGACAAACCGGGACTTGTAGTATTCCACCACGTCTGGTTTGCGTCTTTCCTCCTTTTCTATCCACCCATAGCGCAAGCACACCGACAACGTGTAGTTCATCGTCGCTTCGGCGAAGACCGTCCACATCAGCCATTGACCATACTCAGCCGAATTGGGTGAGACACCGAGCCTGTCGTCATATTTGCCGGAGATGTACTGGCAAATCGCTATGGATTCCGTCAGGCGCGTGTCGCCGTCGACGAACAAGGGCAGGGTTCCCAGCGGGTTTTCCTCAAGGAACCAGGACGCCCGCGCACGCGGGGGGAACGGCAAGTAGACCAACCTGTACGGCAACTGAAGCTCTTCCACTGTCCAGAGGACACGAAAAGCACGACTCTGCCGACTGTGAAACAGCGTGAATGAAGGATGTTTTCCGCTAGTTGACAACCGCTCGCTCTCCTAGAGCATCTCGCGACCCTGCGGGATCGCGAATTCTCATCAACCTTTCGCCATAGAGCAGATCGCGATCAGACTGACGCAGTGTGATCGCGATCTGCTCTAGCCTCCGCAGGAACGGTGCCTTTGCACGATGATCAGGCTGCGGACCTGTTCATCGATGGAAGCCGCTTGGTCTGATCACGGTATATGACCGCCGTCGCCTTCGCGAAGAAGGCCGGCTTCCTCTCGATAACTGGGAGCGCCGCCAATCCCTTAACCGCGGCATAAGAGGCTGGCGTCTCATCAAAGGTGACGTCGCGGAATCGGACCTCACCCTCACCAACCCATGCCTGTTTGTAGTCCCAGGTCATCCTGGTCAAAGTGATATAGTCAGCGTCGATGGTCCCTTCCGGCCCTTGAATATACTTCCACGCGAAGTTGAATTCTGACACGCTCGCATTGATCTTTGGCAGAGCCGAGTCGGGCAAGCGCTTCAGTTTGCGGACGTCGCCATCCATGAATTTTGTGCCGTACTCCGACGCCTGGAAGTGAATGCGATCCTCCATCTCCAGCAACTGCGGTATTTCCGCGTACAGCTTGGGATAACCGAGCGCCTCCCGGCCGGAGAGGATCGCGGGGATTTCGTCCACCCACACGCACACGACGTAGGGTGCGTTGATGACCTTCTCCTCGTATTCATGGCGGGCATTCACCGCCACGACGATTTCCTCGTAGCCACGGCCGGCGATATAGTCGATACCCCGGTACCGCAGGCGATTGACATAGACCACGTTGCTATCGGCTGGAGCGAGATGCCGAGGCAAGAGACTTTCAATCGCGTCCGCCGTCGTCTCGAATGACGTCGCGATCAATTGAATATCGGGAACATGAGTGACCGGGGTATAAATCGACTTCCCGAACGCCGCGGGCATGTCATATTTGATGTCTGGATCTAACGTCAGCATTTATTCCATTCCTTGAGCGAGAAAAGGTTGATGGACGATTTTTGGTTGCACCCGCTGGCCTTCGGCCATCGGTCGCGCCAAGTCGATATGTTGCTTCCTCGAGTCGCGCCACAAAATTCCCCCGGCGCCAGCGCCCTCGTTCTTACAACCGCGCGGGCTGCTGTGCGCGACCATTCTTCAACGCTGCTGCACCACATCATCCTTCCCGCCCTGGCGGGTAGTGCGTGGAACAGTCAGTCTCAAACCGAGGCATCTGCCAGCCGGGCGGAGTCAACCATCTGCCTAACTTTTCGAGACTATCCGAGGATGAGATTGCCCGCAACACGTTTGACGATCGTTCGTTAGGTTGGACTTGCGCGGTGGTGGCCGCGGCGTATGATGGCCCCCTTCCAGTCGGCGGGTTCAGCACGATGCACGACTTGCTGCTGCGGCGGTCTCGTCGTAGACGGAAGCCGTTCGAAGCCAATATCGCCATTGATGGACGGCTGATAAGCGCCATCTGGCGACGCGCGGCGAACCGGGCCGCGACGCATCGAGGAGGGGATCGTGATTCCTGGATTCGTCGATATTCATACCCATCGTTCCGATCGCCGGTGGCCAGTCGGTGCGTCCTTCTTCGATTGCGGATGCGGAGAGCCTTGATAGGCTCGCCATCTGACGGTCGACCCGCGCAGCCGACGCGAACATGAGGAAACCACGATGAGCGAGCCGTCGAAGACCCGTCGCAGGATCGCGCTGATCACAGGGGCCGCAGGCGGCATGGGCCGCGCCTGCGCCCGTCTTCTGGGGCGTCGCTATCGCCTCGCCCTCGTGGACATAGGCCAGGAAAGCCTGGACACCCTCGCCGCCAGGCCCGTCGAGGAAGGGCTGGAGATCGCGCTCGCCGCCCGTTGCGACATCGGCGTGCGCGAGGAGGTGGCGGCCCTGGCGAGGGCGCTCGGCGGCGCCGGGGATCTTGGCGCGGTGGCCCACACCGCCGGACTTTCGCCGGTCCTCGCCTCCTGGAAGCCAATCATCCAGGTGAACCTCGTCGGCACGGCGCTCCTCTACGAAGCGCTCGATCCGCTGGTGGGCGACGGGACCGCCGTGGTCTCGATCGCCTCCATGGCCGCACACATAGCGCCGAAGGACCCGGCCATCGACGCCGTCATCGACCATCCGCTGGCGCCGGATCTGATCGCACGGCTGGATCCGATCCTGGCGGGTCTGGTAGCCCAGGGCGCGCCGCATGGCGGCGTCGCCTATTGCCTCAGCAAGCGCGGGGTCGTGCGCCTTTCCGAACGCCAGGCCGCCGCCTGGGGGCCCCGCAACGCGCGCGTCACCACCATCTCCCCTGGGATGATCTGGACCCCCATGGGCCGCAAGGAGAACGAGGAGGGGGATCCCGCCGGGGCGCAGCGTCTGTTCGAGAACACGCCCCTGCGCCGCTGGGGCACGCCCTACGATATCGCCAACGCGGTGGACTTCCTCACGTCCGATCTGGCCAGCTTCATCAGCGGCTGTGATCTGAAGGTCGACGGCGGCGCCACTGCAGCGACCCTGGGCGGCGCCACTCTCTAGGAACGAACCTGGAAGTTCGCCCTCAGCATCGCCCACGCGCCGATCCGGGGGACGCGGGCAATGCGCTCTCAAGGGGGCACATCTGCCCGAAAG
>Ga0157380_10001771_pt1 | contig 14268 bp, 8 predicted proteins | sample S35metaG_FD_119757 | JGI IMG/M metagenome (GOLD analysis project Ga0157380, IMG submission 119757) | Switchgrass rhizosphere microbial communities from Kellogg Biological Station, Michigan, USA - S3-5 metaG | ecosystem: Host-associated > Plants > Roots > Rhizosphere > Soil | place: USA: Michigan... | reverse complement strand
CGGTACCATAATATTTATGGGGAGAAAAATAAAAGGAAGGGTTGTAGCCCCAACTTATATTGCCTTCGAATTCATTAAATGGCATTAGTTCAATAGCGTTCACTCCTAATCTTTTCAAATAGCCTATAGTATCTTTTAATGTTTTCCAATCGTGATTGCTTACAAAATCGCGCAACAGCAATTCATAAATAACCAGATTTCTTTTATCGGGTTTGCTGAAATTATTAACCTGCCAGGTATAAGCGGGTTTCGCTGTTTGCAATACACTTACAATACCAGTAGTTTTACCGGTAGGATAAGGCTTCAGGTTCGGATAAGTAGTAGCAGTAATGAATGGATCGTTATTAGGGTCCAAGACTTTTGTTGTGTAAGGGTCAGCGATTTTAATTCCACCACTAACTGCATACTGATAGGCATATTCAATTCGGGGAGTAAGTCCTGTGATACGAATCCAATGTCTTAATCCATCGGGAGTCTTATTCATTTGATATTGGGTATTCTCTACCCAGTTATTAAAATCTCCAATAACAGAAACTCTTGCTTTATTTGGTGCAAATAAAACTAAAATAACAGAGGTGTCACCGGGTTCATAATTGATTCCATCCCTTGTTCCCACAGGTTGTGGTAATATGTTGGTAGGTGGCGCTATAAAGAAATTAATGGTGTCCGAAATGGTAACAGCTCCTTCTGTAGCTCTTGCAACAATCTGTTGGTTGCCCGAAGTGGTGATTGACAATGTATCCAGTATTGCATTGGAAGAGGAGACTGAATTTGTTTGGGTGCCGTTAAAAAATATTTTTAAATCTCCTATGTTATTACTCAGCCAGGTTACATATATATCATCCCCAATGGATTTTGAAATGGGTTCTGGAACCGGAACATAACGAGGCTCCATCAATGGAAGAACATATTTGCCGGATAAGGCAGTTCCAAATACCGGAATATACATATCAGAACCATCAGAATTTCGTTGAACCGTTGTACCCGCACCGTTTCGAAAAAGGATCGTTATTTTTTGAATTGTTTCCCCTGCTGGTACTCCAAAAAAGCTTCGGATATTATTTATTATATACTGGTATTTATTATTCCCTAATGAAGTTGCTTTCGCAAGGGGATCGACGGTGCCCCATGTAAATTTTACATACTTCCAATCAGTTTGACCATTGCTAAGATTGGTGATTACTCCCACATGTACATATACATCATTGGTATTTCCGTAATTAAGCAGTCCCTGGTTTCCCTTTGTACAATCTACTGTTATCAAAATTGACGAAGTATCCTTTGGAAATGCCGGGGTTGTATTAAGTAACTGGGCGGAAACTATATTGGATAAAAAAAGGCCCAATATGAGAAGGCGGGTAGCTTTCATCATAGGAAAAGATTTGATATAAAAATACATAGAAGTGAGGGGAATTAAAAGTTTAAAACCAAGAAATGGCGGATTTGCGAATGGCGAATGGCGGATACTTTAATTCTAAAATCCTTTATTAACCGGGAACTTCAAATTCATTCAAGAATTTCAAACCCAAAGCATCCGCCATTCGCAAATCCGCCATTCGCCATCACTTCTTTACATTTTAATTGATCGTTGCCGTTTGCGTGTTTTCGTTCAATGTAACAGTATATGTTCCGGCAGTCGCGGGTGTTTTAAAATCACCTCCGCCGTCCCATTTGATCTTTCTGGCTGTACCCAATGCCTGACTGCCACCACTATTATCTTCATAATCGAATGCACCCCACGCATTACCTGCCAGGAACTTAATAGACTTGTTCGCTTTTAACGCGATGGTGATTGTCCACACCCCATTTCCTGAATATGTCATTTGCGGAGATGTTGGCGGATCCCAATCATTTACTCCAACCTGGTTTATACCGTCGCCCACTAAACGCATTTCAGTAGCGGGGCTCATTTCATATTTAGTATTGTCAACATTACGACCATCCCAAATTACTCTGTATCTGCCATTGGATGGTACAGTAGGAAAATTGCCGCCGTTAGTTACGATCGTGCTTCCGCTTCCGCCAGCTGAACCATAACTTCTTGTTTCATCCACTGCGTTACTTCCGTTGTTCCAGGAATCGCTATCAATCATCTTCCATGCATCGGTAGTATTAAAATCGCTAAGCCCAACAAAAAGATTAGTAGCTGGCGCGCCCATAGCGTAATTAGGGAACACGTTTGGAGGATTCCATCCTGCCCCTGTACCTCCGCCTACAAATCCCATTCTTCCGGATCTGATGTCGTACTTAAGTGTGCTTCTGTTAATTGATATCCGGTAAACTCCGGCTGTTGATACATTAAAATTATCCGGACTACCAGCTACCATATTGCCACCGGTTCCGCCGTAGTTCACATCCCAGGAACGCCCTTGTGTTACTTTAAACTGAGCGCCGGCAGGTAAATAGATATATATATAGTACATGTTATTAAATAAGCCGGCCCGCTGATCTCTTATTAATTCCGGAGCAGTTGGCGGATCCCAATCATTACCATTTCCGGTAGCTGCCTGGTAACTTCCTGGGAGATAAAACCGCAAAATAGGAATATAGCTTTTTATTGTTACGCTGAAAACATTGGAGTAGGATATTGCTCCCTGTGCAGTGGTTGCTTTAACGCGATAATCTACCTTTCCGGTATTTCCACCCGGAACACCAGAATTTAACGCAGTTTCATTAACTTCTCCCTGAGTCATCGCTTTAGTATACAATAGATTTCCAACTGGAATTTCTTTAATATTCGCGAAGTTCTTTCCGGCAGAATCGTATTGGAGAAGATAATTGATGTTTCCGCTATAACCTTTGAAAGCTTGTGTCCATGAAAAAGTAAGAGAGTTTTGACTTGCCGTAGGTAAATCACATACTACCGACGAAGATGTGCTGGTTAACTTTGGCGGGTCGTTGAATGGTGTAATAGTAACTTTTACCACATTGGAAGTATACTGTTCATTATTGTTGCCATAGGAGGAAACAACACGCACGTCGACAACTTTTGGTACTCCAATAGCAAATCCATAATTGAGTAGTGCAGCATTAATTTCCCTCCCTGTAAATCCAACAGTTCGTTTGCCCATTACCTGTTTGGTTATTTTTTTGGCAAAATTTCTTCCTGTTGAATCCAGTTCAAGTATAAACTTATAATTAGTTGTATCCGTTGCATACGCAGGATCGGTCCAGTTAAAACTAATTACTTCGGTTACAGAATCAGCGGGGGTGGGTGTTACAGCTGTTGTTGAAGATGTAAGTGTTACTACCGTGCCCTTATCGTAATATGGTAGGTCCTCAATTTTTTCACAGGAGGTCGTAAAGACGAACAATCCTGCAAATAAAATAAGGCAATTTTTTATAGCTCTCATAAATTAATATTAGGGGTGAGTTATAATTTGGTTATTGTAAATTTTCCCAATTGAAAATCTACTACGATCTTATAATTGCCGCTGGCTGCAGGTGTTCTTATATCTCCTCCACCACGGGAAAGATTATCGCCGTCTGGATTATTATTGTTATTGGAACCTGCCCATCCATATTTATCACCCCAATCGCCATTCAATGGCAGAAACAGTAGTGACTTACCACCTGTCAGTGAAATTGTTATCTCATATAGCGTAGGGCTTTTTTTAGTGAATTCCTGGCTGGGTAAAGGAACCGGGTTGGCCCACCCACCCGGAGAAGCATCTCCTACCAGGTAAAGTTTGCCTGTGGTTGGAGGAACTACTTTTGGAGGAGGAGTAAAGGGGGAGGCAGTGAATTTGAAAACATTTGAAGTAAGTTTTGCCGCTTCAGCAGAACCCAATGTGGAACTCACTCTTACTTCAAAAGTGTACTGACGTCCTGTTTGAACAAGCATGGAATTACCCATTATATTATTCAATTCTCCTTTGGTATAAGACTGACTAAGATTCTTTGCAACGGTAGTTACATATTTATTCTTGCTGGTGAAATTTGCTCCGAGTGTATCCATCTCAATAGTGTAAGTAACATCTTGCGAACTTACACCTGTAGTGAATACATAATCAGGATTGGTCCAGTTGAATGTAATTCCCGGCTCCGATTCAGTGCCCGGAGTTAAACTTACTGCAGCACTGGAACCAGTTAATACCGGGGCAGTACCTCCTTCGAGATAGACTTTATTTTCTTCTTTTTCACAACCCGTCAGCACCAAAAATGCGACCACTGTGTAAGTCAGAAATTTTAAAAGCTTTTTCATCTTTATAATTTTAATAAGAATGAATTAATAGTTTGGATTCTGCTTGATATTAGGATTTGAACCTACTTCTGTGGCCGGCAGCGGATAAATGCGCAGATATGTAGCAACTCCAGTTCCATTTTTCACCCCTCCTTTCCATGGCCATAGATAAGTTCCATCAGTGAATTTATCATACCGAATCAAATCGCTTCGACGGAATCCTTCCCAATACAATTCACGGGCTCTTTCGTCCAGGATAAGATCGAGTGTGAGTGATGCAGAACTGATATTTCCATTTGTATTTCCATAGGCACGCTGACGAAGAATATTAAAATAGTTAGTTGCGTCAGTTACTGTGCCGCCGGTACCACCTCGTTTTACAGCCTCTGCAAAAATGAGATACTGCTCTCCAAGACGGAATACCGGGAAGTCGATATCCGAAAATGTTTTTTCGGGGTCCTGACCAAATCCACCTGATTTGGTTTTGTTTCGGTATTTGGTAACAGCAAATCCATCTTTGAATTCACTCAGTTTTTCAATCTCCAGATTATGCTGAAAGAATTGCGCTCTTTTGTCTGCTGTACCATTAAAATCGGGAAACAATAAAGGAAGATTTTTAGTAGTGCGGATACCGGACCAGTTAGTAAGACCTGAATAATTAACATCCATATTTCCACCCACAGAAGCATTTACAAGAAATGTAGTGCCTCCATAATTCTTTGTTTTAAGACCATCATAGTTTAATGTCCAGATTGCTTCTGTATTACCAGTTCCATTATCTGCCAGCATCAGGTTACGATAGTCACTCAACAATGTATATCCAGCATCAATTACTTTTTTAGAATACTGAACCGCTTCGTTCCATTTTGCAGTACCGGTATATACCTGTGCATTCAGATAGAGACGGGCCAACAATGCCCAGGCGGCTGCTTTATCTGCACGGCCATATTCGTTTGATTTTGCAGCAGCGAGAGAAGGCTCGATTGCTAACAATTCAGATTCAATATAACTGAAGAGATCGGCTCGTTTAATTTGCTCAGGTCGTACAGATGCTCCAATGGGAGTTTCTTCATTGGTAAACCCAGGATTACCATAGAGGTCGAGTAGTACCCAGTATTGAAACGCTCTTACAAATCTTGCTTCATTAGCCATCAACTTAATATTCGTTGCAGCGGCTCCGGTTATACTACGGCTCGCCAGTTTTGCATCGCTGCTTTCACGGATGAATTCATTACACAAAGTGATTACATAAAAACAACGACTGTATAAACCAATCAGCATGGGGTTATTGGCACTCCAATTCATGTTATGAAAATCCTGGATACCAGGGTCGTTCCAGGCAACTACTGCTTCATCGGTACTCAACTCCTGCGCTTTCCAGTAAAGGCGGAGAAAATCAGAAGTTCCTTCATCAATACCAGCTACATCTCCGCTACCGGCAGGACCGCTATTACCAGTAAGCGCCATCGAACCATATACTTTCGAAAGCACTTGTTTATATCCGGCTTCATCTACATATAATTGTTCTGATGTTACTGATCTGGGTGGAAACAGGTCGAGTTTTTTACAAGCACTGAATACCAGCACCATTGCTATCAGTCCCAATCCAAATTTTAATATCTTATTCATATCGCAATGTTTAACTTTTTACAATTAAAAATCCAGGCTAACACCCAACACAAACATTCTTGGGCGGGGGTAAATGTTGTTATCGATACCACCATTTAATTCAGGATCGAGTCCTTTGTATTTGGTGATCACAAAAACATTCTGAACGTTCGCGGAAACCCGTACGCCAACACCTTTAAAAACTTCACCTGCATTATATCCTACGTTGATATTATCCATACGCAGGAATGAAGCGTTCTGAACATAATAATCGGAGAAGTATTGGTTATTATTAAACCCGGTTTCAAGGTAATTAGAGGATCCGTTTACGATCCAACCAAGCGGGTTGATGATTTGTCGTAAAGAACCGAGATTACTTTGCAGGTTGTTATAATTATAATTCCCCAGGTTAATACGGGCAACAAATCCAGCTGTCCATTTACCAGAAGTGATACTACTTGATAAACCCATATACACCGGAGCATTAGGCGCTTTATAACGATAGAGGTCCTCATTGTTAATGATTCCGTCGCGGTTTAAATCTTCATACAAGCCTTCGATTGGTTTGTTATTTTTATCATACACCTGTTTGTATACGTAGAAAGAAGAAGGCCGATAACCTACCGAATGGATTTGTATTGTATTTCCTGTTCCACCGGCAATTCCCCCTACCAGGTTTCCTTTAAAGGTTGGATCAGGATTCAATAAAAGATTGGTGATCTTGGGCTCAACATAAGTAAAGTTGAAACCAAGTTCCCAGGTAAAATCTTTTCGTTGAACAGGAATTGTATTCAATGTAAACTCCACTCCATTACTTTCGATATTACCCACATTGGTACGAATCTGGTTGCTGAAATTGGTACCTAGTGCAATGGGCACTACTGCCAGCAGGTCTTTTGTTTTACGGAAAAATACATCTACCGAACCACTCACACGATTGCTCCATAATCCAAAGTCAACTGCCGCGTTTAAATTGGTAGTTGTCTCCCAACGTAAGTTAGGATCGTACGCAGCGGGACGATACATATTATAGAAGGTTGTTCCAAATTGGTATTCTGCTGCAGCATTACTGATGGAGTAATTGGGGAGATATTCGTAGAAACCAATACCATCCTGTTGACCTGTTGTTCCATATCCCAAACGAAATTTCAGATCAGAAACAACCTTTGAACCCGACATGAATTCTTCCGCACTCACTCTCCAGGCAAATGCCGCAGATGGGAAAAAGCCCCAACGATCATCGGGATTATATTTAGAAGAACCATCTGCACGCAGATTGACCGTCAGGATATATTTATTCGCTAACGTATAATTGAGACGGCCGTAATAAGATTTCAAAAGATATTCCGAAGGATACGTGTCAAACGCGGGTTCAGTATTAGCGCGAACTGAACCATCGTAGCGGTGATCGGCATAAGCATAATCAGTGAAACTGAAATCCTGGTATCCTAATCCGGCCATTACATCTATCCGGCTATTGATCGATTTTAAATCTTTTACATAGTTGAGATAAAAATCGAACAACAGGTTATAACGGGTATTTTTATATTGATTGTTCTCTCCGCCGTAATGCAGTACAGTGAAAGGATTTTCTTTTATCTCCCAACGACGATAAGTAGATGCAGCGCTGTCGGTGATAATGTTGGTTCCTTCGCCTTTCTGGTAATCGTATCCAACATTAAGATTGGCGCGTAATCCTTTTACCCATTTCAGTGTATAATCAAGTTGCACGTTGCCAATAGTGCGAACCACATCACTGGTGTTTTCGCGCATTTCCAACATGGAAACCGGGTTCCGCGGAGCGAGGTCACGGGGAGGAGCACCGCTTGTATTATTATCTACATATTCAAAAAACCCACCGAATCGCTTACTATCCACTCTTACGGGTTGAGTAGGATCAAATGCGATGGCTGAACCAATGGCCCCTTCATTCGCAAATCTATTGGTAGTATGTGCAAATTTTACATTGAAATCAACTTTAAGGCTATTGTCGAATAATCTCGGATTAAGGTTTAAACTTATTGTTTCGCGTTTGAAATTACCGGTACGCAACATTCCGTCCTGATTAAGAAATCCACCTGATACGCGAAAAGGAAGTTTCTCTTGAAAGGCGGCACCTCTTGCACTGAAGTTCAGATCCTCTCCAAAAGCCGTATGATAAATTTCATCCTGCCAATTTGTATTTGAGCTGCCTAGTTTGCCTGCATCAGCAGAAGCTCCTTTGGAATTAATGACCTGGCGCATTTCATCAGCAGTCAACATATCTACTTCACCAGATCGGGTCTGCGCAAAGATTTGCGCACTAAAATTATAACGAACCTTTCCGCCTGTTCCTTTCTTTGTTGTTATAAGAATAACACCATTGGATGCTCTTGATCCGTAGATTGCCGCAGCAGAAGGATCTTTAAGAATAGTGAAGTTTTCAATATCACTTGGGTTGATAAGGTTGAGCGGATTGACTGATCCGGCTGCTCCTCCATTATCTACGGGAACTCCATCTATAACAATGAGCGGAGAGTTACTTGCATTCAGCGATGCTCCTCCTCTTATTCGAATGGTACTCCCTGCACCCGGTGCACCGCTATTACTGGTTACCTGAACGCCGGCTACTTTACCTGCGATAAGCTGTTCCGGTGTTTGCAATGCTCCTTTTACAAAATCTTTGGAGGAAACTGTAGCGATAGCACCCGTCAGATCTTTTTTACGGGCACTTCCATATCCAACTACAACTACTTCATTTAAGTTAGCCTGTGTGGCAACAAGGGAAATAGTAAGTGGAGCGTTTCCGCTAACATTTATTTCCTGGCTAACATAACCAACATAAGAAACCACTAATGTTTTTACAGCTGAAGTAATTTTAATAGAAAAGGAACCATCAGTGGTAGTAGTGGTTCCGCCTGTACTTCCTTTTGGAGTAATGCTGGCTCCGGCAATCGGTGAACCATCTTTAGAATCGGTTATTTTACCGGTAACCACCCGTTCCTGTGCCCATAATGATAATGGGATTACAAACAGGAAAATAGCCACCATCCCCACAAGCAATCGTGTTTTGGTCATAAACAATGATTTAAAATTTAGGTGTGTATTTCATACACAAAGTAAATTATTTCCCGAACCCACCAAAAAAATGTATTCTAAATATTAAACTCTCTTAAACTGATACGCATGAAACAGCGAAGAAGTCATTGCAGTATCGATAACTTTTTATCGGTAAAGACCCGGCATCCATTTTTAGTTACAACTCTTACCTTTATTAAAAAGACCAGGTTATGTATTCTTCTGAGCAAACCCGCAAATTGCAGCTTACAACTAATGACCTTTTAAAAAAGACTGGTGCTGCTTCGAAAACCCAGATTAACATAGAGACACTGCGAGATGTTTTACGATTTCACGAGTATCGATATTATATATTAAACGAACCGTTGATCGCTGATTCTGAATATGATCAGCTGTATAAAGCCCTCGAAAGAGCAGAGACAGAGGATCCTTCATTGGTAACTCCGGATTCGCCAACACAAAGAGTGGCCAAGGGACTTACAAAAGACTTCCGCACGGTTCAACATCTTGTGCCAATGCTGTCACTTGAGAATTCTTATAATGCGGAAGACCTGGTTGATTGGGATCGAAAGGCAAAGGAAGCCTCAGGTCTTAAAGAGCTCGAATATTGTGTTGAACCTAAGTTCGACGGAGCAAGTATTTCTCTTATTTATGATAAGGATCTGCTTTTCCGCGGCGCTACCCGGGGAGATGGCGTTGAAGGAGATGAAATAACAACTAATATCAAACAAATAAGGTCGGTTCCATTAGCTGCTCGTTTTTCAGATTATGGAATTGAGCAGATTGAAATCCGTGGAGAAGTATTGCTTACAAAGAATAATTTCAAAAAATATAACGAGCAGTTGGCCGCTCAGGGTCTTCCTCCATTAGCAAACCCAAGGAATGCAGCAGCAGGATCGTTACGAATCAAAGATCCAAAAGAAGTAAGTCGCCGCAACCTGGAAGCGTTCCTTTATAATATCAGTTATTTTACTCATCCCGGCTCGGCGATACATAAAAACCTCCAAACACATAGCGGATGTTTGGAAATGCTTTGGCAATTGGGGTTTCGTAGCCCAGTAACTGAAAAAAAAGTATTGAAAGGAATTGATGCTGTAATAAAATATTGCAACGAATTTGAAACGAAACGTGATGATCTGCCATACGAGATAGACGGCATGGTTATAAAAGTAAATGATATTGCGTTGCAGGATAAAATGGGAATTACCTCTCACCATCCCCGATGGGCAATCGCTTATAAATTCAAAGCCAGGCAAGCCACCAGTAAATTAATTGCCGTAGAGTTTCAGGTAGGAAGAACAGGATCAATAACTCCGGTCGCAAAAATAGAACCCGTTCCGATTGGCGGCGTAACTGTTGGTTCAATTTCTTTATTTAATGAGGAGGTGATCAAAGAAAAAGATCTGAAGATTGGTGATACAGTATTGGTAGAACGCGCGGGTGATGTAATCCCCTATATCGTTAAGTCGATGTCGGAACTCAGAAATGGTAAAGAAAAATCAATTGTCTTTCCAAAAACTTGCCCCATATGTAATTCAAAATTGGAAAAACCCCAGGAAGAAGCGGTTTGGCGCTGTAATAATTTTAATTGTCCGGCACAGGTAGTAGAACGCATTATTCATTTCACCAGTAAAGACGCGATGGATATCCGTGGATTCGGAGAAGCGAATGTGCGGAAGTTTTATGAATTGGGTTTTTTAAAAGATGTGCCTGGAATTTATGAGTTGCCTTATGATAAGATTCGTGAATTAGAAGGATTTGGAGAAAAAAGTATCAACAATCTTCAATCTGCTATTGAAACATCCAAATCGCAACCTTTACACCGGCTTGTATTTGCATTAGGGATACGGTATGTGGGTGAAACTACCGCTAAAACATTGGCACAGGCCGTAAATCATATATTGGATTTTAAAGATAAATCGCTTGAAGAACTCCAAGCAATGGAAGATGTGGGACCTAAAGTTGCAGGTAGCATCTACCAATTCTTTCATACTCCCGCTAATTTAAAACTACTCGAACAACTGGAACGTGTAGGCCTGGTACTACAAAATCAAAAAAAAGCGCCTATTGCCGACGGTAATCTAACGGGCAAAACATTTCTTTTTACTGGTACACTACCCACATTGAAGCGCAGCGACGCGGAAGCAATGGCCGAAGCCAATGGAGCTAAGCTGTTGAGTGGCGTTAGTAGTAAACTCGATTATCTGGTAGTGGGAGAAGACGCCGGTTCAAAGTTGGAAAAAGCGAAAAAAATCAATTCAGTAAAAATTATTAACGAAAAGGAATTTTTAGATTTAGTCAAACATTAGTCAAGATTCCAGTTCGTATGCGCCAATTCGTTTTACTTTTCTGTAACTTTATAAAAAGGAAAAAGCGATGGTAAAAAAAATCACCGGCGAGGTGTGGAAACCTTTACAGTTTCCCGGCTGGAAACACCTGCGCAAAAAGTATGCATTGTCATCACATGGCCGCATTGCCAGTTACTATGCTGATGTAACTGCCGATGGCAAGTTATTAGAAGGTTCTCTTACGACCGGCTACAGAACCCTTAACCTGCACAGGCCCGGCAACAACGGAACGCTCTACATTCACCGTGAGCTGGCAAGATTGTTCCTCTCAAAAAAATCACCCAAGCACAAGTATGTGATTCATGTGAATCATAACAAACTTGATAACGCGGTGAAAAATTTGAAATGGGCAACGCTGGAAGAAATGATCAAACACCAGCAACACAGTCCTGCCAAAATCGCTTACAAGATTGTTCAGGCAAACCGTACCGTTGGACTTAAGCTTAATGCCAACCAGGTAAAAAGCATTAAGAAAGTTCTCAGCGACAGGAACCGGAAGATCACCATTAAAAAATTGGCGGAAAAATACAAGGTCAGTGAAATGACTATGTACCGTATTAAAAGTGGTGAGAACTGGGGAAGGATTAAGTCCTGACAAACCTTAACTATTAAGCAGTGCAAGCCATCTTCGCGAAAATGGTTTGCACTGCTTTTTTCGTGAGACGTGAATCGTGAATCGTGAGTAAGTCCGAACCAATAAGAACTCTCCAATAATTCGGGTACCCCTCACGACTCACTACTCACGATTCTTCTCTCACGATTCACCACTCACGAGTCACCATTCACGATTCACGATTCCTACACTATCTTTGATTCCATGCTTCAACCCTCCACTATTAAATTTCTCAAGGACTTAAAAAAAAACAATAACAAACCCTGGTTTGATGCACATCGACCGCAATACGAAACAGCGAAACAGGATTTTGCTGAGTTCATTCAACTATTAATAGATAAGCAGGGTACCAAAGACAATACCATAGTCTCAATGAAAGCGAAGGAGTGCATGTTCCGCATTAACCGGGATGTTCGCTTTGCAAAAGATAAGTCGCCTTATAAATCCAATTTTGGTGCGAGTATTATTAAAGGAGGAAAAAAATCTATTTTCGCCGGATACTATTTTCATTGCGAACCTGGTCAATCTTTTGCAGGAGGTGGCATGTATATTCCTACGCCTGAAGATTTAAAAAAAATCAGACAGGAAATCGATTATAATTTAGTGGATTTTAAAAAAATAATCGGATCTAAAAAATTCAAAGCAATTTTTGGCGACCTTGATAGAAGTGATGAATTTCTGTTAAGTCGTGTACCAAAAGGTTATGAGTCGGATAATCCGGCAGCTGAATATTTGAAATTAAAAAGCTTTATCACCTTTGTTCCGCTTAGTGATAAGGATCTCACTTCAAAGGTACTGGTGAAAAAAACATTGGAAGCGTTTGAGACGCTGCAACCGTTGTTGAATTTTTTGAACGAAGCAGTGGAAACGTGAGGCGTGAGTCGTGAATCGTGAGAGAATCCCCAAGTAATAAAAACTCTCTAATACTTGGGGTGCCACTCACGACTCACCACTCACCACTCACGGTAAATATCAGAGTAACCCAACCTTCAAGAGATACTCCGCAATCTGCACCGCATTCGTCGCAGCACCTTTACGAAGATTATCCGAAACTACCCATAGGTTTAATGTTTTGGCCTGTGTTTCATCACGGCGCAATCTTCCTACAAACACCTCGTCTTTCTCATGCGCGTCTTTCGGCATGGGGTATTGCTGAGTAGAAGGATCATCCACTACTATTACTCCCGGGGCAGATTGTAACAGCGATTTTACTTCTGTTAAATCAAACTCATTTTCAAATTCAATATTCACACTCTCGCTATGTCCGCCCATTACAGGTATACGAACTGTAGTGGCTGTAACGCGAATAGCGTCATCGCGCATGATCTTTTTGGTTTCATTCACCATTTTCATTTCCTCTTTGGTATATCCATTTTCGAGGAACACATCAATTTGCGGAATTACATTCAGGTCGATCGCGTATTTATATGCCATCGGATATTCTTTTGAATTTCCGCTGATGGCTTTTTCTCTTTCTCCATTTAATTGATCAACCGCTTTTACGCCGGTACCGGTTACACTCTGGTAGGTGCTTACTACAATTCTTTTGCTTTTATATTTTTTATGAAGCGGATTCAATGCCACTACCATTTGAATGGTTGAACAATTGGGATTGGCAATGATCTTATCTTCTTTGGTTAATGCGTCGGCATTTATTTCGGGTACCACTAATTTTTTAGTAGGATCCATGCGCCAGGCAGATGAATTATCAATAACAGTAATTCCCGCTTCCGCGAATTTTGGTGCCCACTCCAAAGAAGTAGAACCTCCTGCTGAAAAGAGGGCCACTGCTGGTTTGGCTGCAATAGCATCGGTCATGCTAACTACCTTAAATTTTCTTCCCTTGAAACTGATTTCTTTACCAACCGAGCGTTCAGAAGCCACGGGAATTAATTCTGTAACCGGAAAATTTCGTTCGGCTAATACTTGTAACATTTTGGTGCCTACCAGCCCGGTGGCGCCTACTACTGCAACTTTCATTGTACCCTCCTGTTCTTCCAAACAAGTGGAAGATTTTTTAATGATGAATAATAAAGTATAAACTCCTTTAAAAAAAGTTTAAATACATTTTTTCCTGCTTTTTTCCCCTTGCAGGGCAAGAACAAAAAAAAGACCTTCCCGTTATGGAAGGCCTTTCAAGCTTTTATATGGTAACATACAGTACGCTTTAAACCTTCCATCAGGAATGTTTCTTAGTGCGTTTTGTATGTTTCATGTTCGTCATAAAGAGTGGCAAAAATAAGCGGGGCTTTTAGTATGAACAAATTTTTTATTGATCACCGCTAACAACTGTTCATGATCAAGAGTGTATGGGTCATTTTTCTGATTACAACATTGTTTCCATGCTCATTATCAGCACAGACTGCAAACAGGTTCGATATTGTAATTGATGAACTGTTTCCGGATCCCTCACCCCCGATTGGCCTGCCAAATAGCGAGTTCATTGAATTGAAGAATGT
>Ga0157380_10001770_pt1 | contig 14269 bp, 15 predicted proteins | sample S35metaG_FD_119757 | JGI IMG/M metagenome (GOLD analysis project Ga0157380, IMG submission 119757) | Switchgrass rhizosphere microbial communities from Kellogg Biological Station, Michigan, USA - S3-5 metaG | ecosystem: Host-associated > Plants > Roots > Rhizosphere > Soil | place: USA... | reverse complement strand
GATCGGCGACTTCCGCATTTCCCTCGCGGTGAGCGCGCGGCTCGCCGGCGTGCCCTACATCAACATCAGCAACGCCTACTGGAGCCCGTATGCGCGGCCGCGCTGGCGTGCGCCGACGATGCCGTGGTCGCGATTCCTGCCGGCGGCGATCGACGACGGCGTGTTCCGTGCCGCACGGCCGCTGGCGTTCCGCCTCCACGCCCGGCCGATGCAGGCGCTGGCGAGAAGGCATGGCGTGGCCTCGCCCGGCGACGAGCTGCGCGGCGTCTACACCGAGGGCGACATCACTCTCTATGCGGACTCCCCGGCGCTGGTGCCGACGTTCGATCTCCCTGCGACGCATCGCTATCTCGGCCTGGTCGATTGGTCGCCGGCCGCGCCCTTGCCGCCGTGGTGGAAAACGCTCCCGGCCGCGCCGCGCCCGATCTACGTCACCCTCGGCAGCTCGGGCGATGCGGCCAAGCTGCCGCGCGTGCTGCAGGGGCTCGCCGGCCTCGGCCATCCGGTGCTGGTGGCGACCGCGGGCGCGCCGGTCGCAGCGACGCTGCCGGCGCAGGTGCGCGTCGCCGACTATCTGCCGGGCGACATCGTGGCCGCCCGGAGCTGCCTCGTCGTCTGCAACGGCGGCAGCCCCACCGGCCACCAGGCGCTGCTCGCCGGCGTGCCCGTGCTCGGAATTCCCGACAATCTTGACCAGGTGCTGAACATGACATACCTGCAGCAGGCCGGCGTCGGCGACTGGCTCGCGCCGCGCGACCTCACCGTCGAGCGCATCGAGCGGATGGCCCGGCGAATGCTGGCCGACCCGGCGCTCGGCGAGCGCACGACCGCGCTCGGCGCGGCCGAGCGGAGCAAGGACATCGGGACGCCGCTCGAAGCGGCGATCGGCGAGCTGTGCGCGGTACGGCAACCCGTCCATGCCGCGAGGGTTGCGCAATGAAGAAGGAGCGGTCCTCGGTCGAGCCGGTACGGCAGTTCGATCGCCTCAATCGCGCGCTCGTCGAGAGCGAGATCGACTTCGGGCGCACGGTGCACTTCACCGCCGAGATCGACCTGACCGAGATCGAGCGGGTGCGCGACGCCGCGGCGAGCGTGGCACTGCGCCCGACCTACACCGCCTTCGTCGCCAAGGCCGTCGCGATCGCCCTGCGCGAGTTCCCCTACGCCAACCGGCGCCTGTTCCGGCCGCTCGGCTTGCCGTTCCTCTCCTATTTCCAGTCTTTCCACGGCACCGACGTCGCCGTGGCCATCGAGCGCAACATCGAAGGCCAGGCGGCGGTCGCCTACATCGAGGTGCTGCGCGACGTGCATGGCCAGACGCTCGAGCAGCTCACCGAGCGGCTGCGCCACTTCTCCACCACCGATGTGACGAACAGCGCCCAATGGCGCGACTTCGCGCGCCTGGCGACCTCGTTTCCGGCGCCGCTCGCGTCCTTCATCGTCCGCCTGCCCTGCCACTTTCCCTCGATGTGGCAGAAGTACCGGGGCGGCTCGGTGCTGATCAGCTCGCCGGCGAAGTACGGCGTCGACGGCGTCGTCGCCGCATGGACGCATCCGCTCGGGATCACCTTCGGCCTCGCGCAGAAGAAGCCCATGGTCAAGGGCGACGACGTGGTGGCGACGATGAAGTTCCGCAACATGTTCGGCACGCTTGCGACCGGCGAGAGCGCGGACGGGTGCTGGACGTTCAAGCGGCTCGGGTTCCTGTCGACCCGCGTCACGATCCGCGCCTGCGACTCCGCGGACGATCTGGCGGTGTTCAAGAACAACACCTGGTCCGGCGGCGGCACACTCGAGATACCCGACGGGCGCAAGTATCCAGCGAACTCGAACTTCTGGCACACGCGCTATGAGATCAAGACCGATGGCGACTCACCGCTTGTAACGTTCCATCGCGCGGGCATTCTCCATCTTTCCTCGAACGTAGACATTCACGATGCCGCGCGCTCGCTGCGCGAGCTGCCGTGGCTCGTGATGCTCGGCTGGTACCTGACAGTCATGCAGCATCAGGACAGCGCGGCTGCGGCGGGAAGTTGATCGCCGGAATCAAGCAGCCCCTGCCGCATCCCTGCCGAATCCCTGCCCCACACCTGCGACTTCCTGAATCGCGCGGCCTAACCTCGAGTCTCACGGTTAGACCACAGGAGGTCAGTCATGGCACGAGTCTTCGCACGCAAACCACTCAATTGGGCGTCCGGCGTCATTCTCATGTTCACGGTCCTTGGATTTGGCACCACGGGTATTGGTCAGGCCGACGCTTTCGGACAGAACCTGCAGGGCGCGTTCAATGTCACGGTCGACTTCGACGATCCCGGCCTCGAGGGCTGCGTCTCCCCGACCATGAACACGGCCGACGGCGGCGTGATGTCCGCTGGATGCTCGCTCGCGGAAAGCGCCGGGTACGGTCAGTGGACCAGAATCGGCAATGGCAGGTTCGCCGTCACGTTCGTGGGACAGGGCTTCGACCTGGCCACCGGCGCTATCGCCACAACCTACAAGGTACGGGCAACGTTGGCGTGGTCAGCGGGTCACAGCCAGTGGACGGGACCGTTCGTCACGGACGTGTACCTGACTGACGGCACGTTGATCTTCACGGCGACCGGGCATGTCACCGGCGATCGGATCGTCGCCGGCCAGTAGCGGATCGCGGTTACGACTTCGGCTGGGGCTCGGTGCGGGTCGAGCCCCACGTCCGAAGCGCCGTAATCGTCAGCGCAAGCGATCCGATCTTGATGACATCGCCGTCGGCGAGCACTCTGGGCGCGTTCAGTTGTTCATTGCCGACGAACGTGCCGTTCTTGCTCCCAAGATCCTCGACCGTCGCTTGCTCACCAACAACCCTGATGACGGCATGACGTCTCGACACGCCCGGCGCGTCGAGAAACATCTTGAGATCGGGATCGCGACCGAGGACGTGCTCGCCCTCGCCAATTCCCGCGCGGCCGCTCGCCCAGATCAGCCGGAATCGAGCCTGCGGAGCGCCGAGAGGCCCGTCGTCTGCCGGAGCCTCTCGAAAGGAATAGCCAAACCGGTGCACCGTGCGCACGAAACGCGGGTGCGTCGCATCGTCTCCGAGTGCTTCACGAATCTCGGCGATCAAGTTGACGACGTTCTTCTCGACCACGAACGTGCCCGGCCACAACGTTTCCTGGATGGCGATCTTCGAGAGCGCCTTCGGCCGGTTCGCGACGAGCGTCTCGAGAAGTTCGTAGGCTTTCGGCGACAGCGGAACGGAGTTCGGCCCGCGACGAAGCTCACGCGTGTCCGCGTCCAGTACGAACTCACCAAACGGCACGCGCCCGTTCACTTCAAGCCCTCGAGGACGAACAGATTGCCGAGCCGGCGAAGGTACGAGTAGCAGTACGACCGGCCGTCCGGCGCAATCAGGACGGCGTTTCGCTGGCGTTCCAGACCAACCGGGTCCTGATGGACGAACGTCTTCCACAAACTACGGCGCCCGGTCGCAAGCTCAACGCGAAATACTTCCACGCCCGGTGGGCCCGGTGGTCCCCCGGCGCCGTCCGTGACGTAAGCGAACTTTCCGTCGTCGCTCCACTGGATCGGAACACTAGTCGGAGCCACGGCTGAAAACGGACGAGGATCGCCGCCCTCGAGTGGATACAGCATCCATCCGTCCTTGGACGAACCGAGAATCGTGTGCTCGTCCCGAACGGCCGCTCTTCCGGAAAGCACGACGTCCGGAGGCGTGATTGCGCGAGGCGTGCCGTCGGGAAGTTCCTGGATGTAGCCGCGCGGCTGGCCCTTGGCGAGAAATCCAGTGAAGACGATGCGTTTCGAGTCGGCGAGCCACGTACCCATTCCGACTCGCTCCAGTGTGCCCTTCGGTAGATTCACGGGAGAGCCGGCGCCTGTCGGGAGAAGAACAAGGTGATCTCCTGATTGCGTGAGCACCCATTTCTTGTCCGGAGAAAGCCGGCCGCCCGTCCCCTCTCCAAGTTGAACCGCGGGCGATCCGTCAAGGTTCCTGATGAAGACCGCGGCATTTCCGCTCGCGGTGCGGCCACCCAACGTGTCGTTGAAAACCACCGTCTGGCCATCCGGCGACAGGCCGGTGCCGAACGTCGCAATCTGCCAGCTCAGGTCGCGCTCGCGCGACTCGCCGGGCGCCTGGCATGAGAGGCCTATCTGGATCGTGTTTCGGGAGACCAGGACCCTGCCGTCGCTGGCGATGTCGTGGAGCACGAGCCAATCGGGAGCGTGCTGGATCGATCGTTCCTCGCCGTTGAGCGAAACGGCCTGCAACGAAGGCGGAGGCAACCGGCGGTCGTCCACCACGCCTTCGCGCTTCTCGAGGCGCGTTGCCGTGAACCAGACTTCACGACCTGAAGGCTCCCATGCCAGGCCGAGCGCGGCCCAGTTCTTGGAGAGGACCCGCGTCTGACCTGTTCGATCGATCACCACGACGTTCGCATCGGTCGCGCCGTCGAAGATCGCCGGCCCCTCCAAAAACGCGATGCGGCTTCCGTCCGGCGAAACGCGGAGAGACCATGCCGCCGTGGATTCGTGCACCGTCGTGCCGGCTGGAAACTCGACGGACCATGGACGGCCAGCGCCCGGGTCACGGATGACGGCGAGATTGTTGCTGCCTGGAATCCAGTCGGCATCGACGACGCCGTTGAGGAGATCGTGGCGCGTTCCGCCCGCCATCGGAATGCTAGCCAGCGTGCGCGCTCCAAATGTTTGTGGAATCGCCTGTGGGCCAAAAACGACGGCCATGTTGCTGGTATGAGAGATGGACAGAATGCGGCCAAGGTCGAGACTGAGATCGCGTGCGTCCGGGCTCGCGGCCCGGCCGTGAAACACGCGGTACGGCTCGCCCTCCCAGCTCGCGCTGTACACGAAGTTCTGGCCGTCAGGTGCGAACCGCGCCGAGGAAACCGCACCGCGCCGGAATGTGACCTGCGTGTACTCCGCCGCTGGTGTTTCCTTTTGTCCGAGGAATCCAGCGATGGCGGCAAACACCGCAACGATGGCGGCCAACGTCGCGAGGCCGCCGATGATCACTGCGCGCCTGCTCCAGTGCGCCGGCGGAATGGCCACCGCGGCTTTGTCCGGCCGCGTCTCAGCGAACCACCGCAGCTCGGTGGCGAGATCTCGAGCCGTCTGCCAACGCTGTTCGGGATCCTTTGCAAGACAGCGCGCGATCAGTCGTTCGAGAATCGGCGGAGTGCCAGGTTGGAGCTCAGCCAGCGACAGAGGCTCCGCGCCGACGATGGCCGCCATCAGCGAGGCGCGTGTGTTGCCGCCGAAGGGCCGGCGGCCGGCGATCATTTCGAACACCATCACGCCGAACGAGAAGATGTCCGTTCGTGCGTCGACATCGCGGCTCTCGATCTGTTCGGGCGCCATGTACGGCAAGGTTCCAATCGCCGTCTCGCGATCGGTGACCCACGATGTTTTCGTCTCGCCCACAATTGCCGCGTCGTCTGCGTCGTTGAGCTTGGCCACGCCGAAATCCAGGAGCTTCACTCCGGTTGGCGTGATCATCAGATTGCTCGGCTTCAGGTCGCGGTGTATGACGCCCTTCTTGTGCGCGGCATCGAGCGCTTCGGCGACCTGGACGGCAATGGGCAGGGCGCGGTCGAGCGGGATGGGGCCTGTCTCGAGCCGATCGGCCAGCGTCTCGCCTTCGACAAGCTCCATGACGAGGAAGACGGTACCGTTGTAGTCGCCAACGTCGTGCAGCGCGCAAATGTTCGGATGGCTCAACCGGGCGATTGCGCGCGCTTCGCGGGCGAACCGCTCCCGTCTTTCGGGATCGGTGTCTTGTGAAGCGCTCAGTACTTTGATGGCGACGGTGCGGTCGAGCCGGTGGTCTCGCGCCCGATACACCTCGCCCATGCCGCCGGCGCCGAGAGACGCCAGGATCTCGTACGGGCCAAGTTGACTGCCTGGCGCGAGGGACATTGGGAGAGAGTCGGCGGATTATGGCACGCGGACTCCCTCGCGGAGGCGTAAGTCCGCCGAAGCGCGGAGCGCCAAGGTGGAACGACGAGAACGCGGGGGAGCCCGGCTTCCTGCAGAGCGTCTAGCCGCCGAACCGGAAGACGACGCCGCCCGCCAGTTCGAACTGATTCGAGAACTTGAAATTGGTCGTAACGTAGCAGCCAAAGAACGGGTCGCACCACCAGCCGCTGTCTTCCGAACTGACGCCGGTCGGCGTCCAGTTCATGACCGCGGTCCACCCGATCGCGTCATTCCCCCAGCTCTTGACGCCCAGGCCGAGCTTGAAGCTGAACCTGACCGATCCGTTGATCTCGCCGGACCGACCCGGAAGGGAGTAAGTGACCGGTCTGTAGTCGGTTGCGCCCAACCCGATGGTCACGTACGGCCGCACCTTGGCGCCGGGCATGGTGTTGTATCCGAACATCGCGTGGTAGTTGTCGATGTTCATGTCGCCGAGTTCGTAGGTGGGGACGCCCTCCACGGTCAGTTTGGACATCTGGCGGCCCCACTGGAATCCGACCTCGCCGCCACCTTCCGTGAGCACCGCGAAGGACAAGCCGATCGATGGCCCGCTCTTCACGCTGATGCCGTTGAACGTCCCGATCGGCGTCACGAAGGTATCGCCGGAGGCGCCTTCACTGAAGATCCAGCCGCCGGTGACATTGAGTTCGAATTTTTTCGACTGCGCATGTGCCGGGGCGGCGACGATCAGCGCCAGGGTGACTGCGGTGAGTGCGTTGCGAACCATGCTCTAATTGCCGCCCTTCTTCTTGAACGTTTCCTCGACCTGCTTCTTGATGTCTTTCCAGTTCTTGTCGACGAACTTGTCCTCTTCCTTCGTGTAGATCTTGAAGGGCACGCGCACGGTGCTGTTGGCGAACTTCACGTTGAGGAAGTGCTGACCGTATTTCAGGCCGCCGGGAATCTTGAAATAGAGACGGCCGACGCAGCCGCGGATCGGGCTGAGCTCGACGACGTCATAGGCCACCAGGCCGCTCGTCATTTCCGCGAAGAAACCGAGCCGGCACCCATCGCGAACGCTGGGCGGAAAGTAATTGATCGAATCGTTGATGACCTTCGCCTGATTCTCGATGCCCCTCAGATCGGTCACGGTGTATTCGGATTGCTTGGCGAGCGGTACTGTTCCACCGTCCGGCACCGAAATGGACATCGCCGTTCGCTCGAGCTTGTACGGCGGCCGGCCCTCGCGCACGGTCATGCCGGCCTCGAGAAAGATCCACTCCTGCCCGACCAGCGTGTTCGCCAGCCGGTAGCCCATCGTCACGTATCCTTCGTTGTTGTAGGACACGCGCACGTACTTGTCCATGAGCGTCATGATTTGCGGGACGCCTGGGCTGGGAATCGGTACGGGTGTTTTTTGCTGCGCGCGCACGCCAACGAGCGCGCACGCGATCAATCCAGCGACCAACACGGGATGCAGTGGTCTGACTCTCATACAACGGCCTCCAAAGCTCGAATGGAGATCTGCTCCGCTGCTCGGGGAGCAATAAGGGTACCAAGCCGACTTGTTCAGTTCGGGAAACCAGTCTGCGGTTACGTTCAGGCTCGCGCCGAGATGCTGGAGACGGGCAGCGGGCGGCGGACGGGAGGTCACGAAATACCGTGAGCTGGCAGAGGCCCGCCAGCGCTTGCCTGAACGACCCGGCTCCGGTCGCGCGGAACGCGACTACCCCAGAATGCTGCGCCCTCGAATGACCCGCATGAGTACGACAACGATCGCCACGACGAGAAGTATGTGGATCAACCCGCCTCCCGTATTCGCGGTCGCCACGCCGAGGAGCCACAACACGAGAAGAACGACGAGAATCATATGGATCATTGCAAGTCTCCTTTGACCGCGAGGTACGCCGTGGCAGGACAAAGGGGCGCCCTGCTCCCCAATAGAGTGCACGGCAACGCCGCGAGGCCGATGTCTTGTATTGGACAGTCCCTAACGGTACAGCCCTGCTTTGCTCATCAGGCCATGCTGAGACATGGCCTCAAAATCTCTCTCATACGTCTTGCTGGTAGTGGCTCTCGGATCGGGTTGCAATAGTAAGAGCCCGACGTCGCCGACCACGCCACCAGCGCCGCCCAACCCCGCGTTGACGTGCTGCGCGCTCAGTGGCACGGTGACAGAAACCACTCCCACCGCGTCGCAAGTTGTTGCCGGTGCGAGCGTGACGGTCGTGACCGGTCCAAACGCCGGAATGTCGACCACCGCAGACGCGCAGGGAAGGTACTTACTCAGCCTGCTGCAGGTCGGGACACTGAGCGTGCGCTCGAGCGCTGCCGGCTACGACGATACGGTCCATACCCTGACGCTGACGGCGGACCAGTCAGGCTTCGGCTTCCAGTTGAATCCGACCGCCGCGATGGTGGACGTCCAGCACGAAGGCCTGATCACCGGCCAGGACGTGGTCTGTGCGAGCTTTGAGAATTCGACACGGCTGCCGTGCAAGACGTATCTCGTCGCGCTTCATTCGGCTGGGACCGTGACGGCGGTCCTCAACTGGGACGACTCCATCAACCTTGCTTCGGCGCTCGCGCTCGAGCTCGTCCGCGAACCCGGCAGCAACCAGGGTGACCAGATCGAGTTGAATTTTGTGACCCAGGGAAATCCCAATCGTGAAGAGGTGAGCGCCACGCTGCCGCCGGGCCTCTACTCCGTCCGCGTGCTCTATCAGCGTTCAGTCGGGCCGCAGGCATTCATTCTGACGATGACCCATCCCAGGTGACAGCCTGGCTATTTCGCGCGTAACCGTCGCCTGGCGTCGCGTAGATCGCGGCGCCGCCGATGCGACAGCTCCGGTACGCGCAGATCGACGCTTTCGAGCGCTTCGATCACGATCTGCGCCAGCGCGAGGCGCGTGAACCACTTGTGATCCGCCGGTAGCACGTACCATGGCGCCTCGACGGTGCTGGTCGTCGTGATCGCCTCTTCGTAGGCGGCCATGTATTTCTTCCAGCGCAGCCGTTCGTTGAGATCGCTGACAGAGAACTTCCATCGCTTCGAGGGATCGTCGAGACGTTGCACAAAGCGCCGTCGCTGCTCGCCCTTTGAGACGTTCAGGAAAATCTTGCGGATGATGACGCCGTTTCGGCCAAGATAACGTTCAATCCCCCGGATATCTTCGAAGCGGTCCTTCCAGATGCGTGGCGTGACGTGCGCGTTCGGAAGATGTTGCGCGTCGAGTACTTCAGGACGCACGCGGGAGACGAGCACCTCTTCGTAGTAAGACCGATTGAAGATGCCGATGCGGCCGCGTTCGGGCAGTGCGGTCAGGCACCGCCACATGTAGTCGTGGTTCAGTTCGTGCGTCGAGGGCGGGCCGAACTGGTGTACCTCTGTCGCCTTGGGGTCCAGGCCGCGCAGGACGTGCTTGATGGCGCTGTCCTTGCCGGCACCGTCCATAGCCTGAAATATGAGGAGGACCGACCAGCGATTCTGCGCGTTGAACAACTCGGTGAGCGCGAACAGCCGTCGCGTCGTCTTGTCGAGCAGGCGACGGGCGCCCTTGTCGGACTCGAACGGCGCCGTGTCGGCGGGGTCATAGCGCGACAGCCGCACGCGCGCCTGCGGACGGACACGAAAGCGTGACGTATTGATGTGGGTACCCATGAGGCTCTGGCGTGAGCATGCTGCAACCCCTGTCGCGGTGCCTGTGCCGTTGTGTACAGCGGGGATATCGACTTCCACGTACGGTAGCAAGCATGAGTACCACTCCATGAAAACGCGAATAAGCCTCCTGCTGTTGCTGGGTCTGGTGATCTTGTCGGGCGCCGCGACGGCGCAGCGTGCCGATTCGGTCGCGCAGAAACCCAATCCTGACTTGCCTGTCCGCCTGTGGATGGATCCCGGCCAGATTGCGTCGCTCGACCTGGTCAATGGCATCGGCGGCCAGGCGCACGCGCCGGATCCAGAGGGCACGTTCACGTTCGTGAAGGAAGACGACGTCGCTACGAGCCCGAAGTTCGAGGTCATCGACGAGCAGGGCGTCCATTGGAAGATCAAGCTCGGCGACGAGTCGCAGGCAGAAACGGCCGCGACGCGGTTCCTGTGGGCGGCCGGTTACCTGGTGGACGAGGACTACTACGCGGCTGAGATCACTGTGCTGGCATTGCCCTCGCTCAAACGCGGCCGTCAATACGTTTCCGCAGGCGGCGTTGTCCATGGCGTTCGCCTCGAGCGCGGGCGTGCCCCGCTCGCCAAAGTCGGTGATTGGGACTGGTTCCAGAATCCTTTTACCGGACAGCGCGAGCTGAACGGCCTGCGCGTGATGATGTCGCTCCTGAACAGCTGGGACCTGAAGGCCGTCAACAATGCCGTCTACGAAGTCAACGGCGAACGGCACTACGTCGTCAGCGACCTCGGCGGTACGTTCGGAAGAACCGGCGATGCGCTCACGAGGACCAAGGGCAACTCCAGGGACTATGGCGAGTCCAGGTTCATCCTGAAAGTCAATGCGGACTCGATCGATTTTGCTCTCCACAGCCGTCCCCACTTCCTGGGCGTCGTCGACGTCGGCAACTATCGCGAGCGGACCAGGATGGAAAAGATCACGAGAGGCATTCCACGCGCCGATGTCCTGTGGCTGGCGCACAGGCTCTCTCAGCTTTCTGACCAGCAGATTCACGACGCCTTCCGTGCCTCCGGGTTCGGGCCGAGCGACGTCGAGTCCCTCGCGCGAACCCTCCGCAACCGCATCACGGCGCTCGGGGCCTTATGAACATGAAACTCATCGTCGAGCCGACGGACGGCGTCGCTCCGATACTCGCCGCCATCAAGCGCGCGCGGAAGACGGTGGAGGTCGCGATCTTTCGCTTCGACCACAAGGAGATCGAGCAGGCGCTCGTCGCAGCCGCCGCGAGAGGAGTCCGGGTAACCGCGCTTATCGCGTTCGCGAACCGGGGCGGTGAGAAGAGCCTGCGCAACCTCGAATCGCGCCTGCTCGCGGCCGGCATCATCGTCGCGCGCACGAACGACGACCTCGTGCGGTACCACGGCAAGTACATCCTGATCGACCGCTGCCTGCTTCACGTGCTCTCGTTCAATTTCACGCGCCTGGACATCAATAGGAGCCGCGGCTTCGGCATCGTCACCAGCCGGCCCGACTGTCTCAAAGCGGCGGTCAAGCTGTTCAAGGCTGACTGCACGCGCACGAAGTACGTCCCGAACGGTGATGCGCTTGTCGTCAGTCCCGCGAATTCGCGGCAAGTGCTGAGCACGTTTCTGAAGCGCGCGAAGAAACAGCTCCTGATCTACGACCCCAAGATTTCGGACAAGCCGATGCTCCGCATTCTGGAAGAACGAGCGAAAGCCGGCGTCGAAGTCAGGGTCATCGGCCAGACGTCGGGACGAGCGGGGTTTGACATCCGGAAGCTCGCGGGCCTCCGTCTTCATACCCGCACCATCATTCGCGACGGTCGTCAGGCATTTGTCGGCAGTCAGAGCCTTCGCGCGGCCGAGCTCGATTCGCGGCGCGAAGTTGGCCTCTTTGCTCACGATGCCAAGAGCATGCGGACGCTGGTGGCGACCTTTGAATCCGATTGGAAACAGACGCGGGACAAACGCGTCGCCAAGAAGGCAGACGTCGCGAACGCCCGCGAAACAGCGTCGGACGCGGCTCCGAACGAGGCGTCGCCAAAGGAGGCGTCGGCAAAAGACGTCGCCAAGGCAGTCAAAGTCTTCACGAAGGAACTGAAACCGCTCGCCACCACGGTAAAAAAAGCCGTGCGCCAGGCCGTCGTGAAGGCCGGCGACGACGTTCTGAACGACAAGGACATGAAGGACACGATGAAGAAAGTCGTGAAACAGGCGGTGAAAGAAGCCGTCAAGACGGCGGTGCAAGAAGCCCAGGTGGTTGCCGCGGAGACCGTCGCAGAATGATTGCGCCCCGGCCCCCAGGGGTGTGCTGTTCTGCACATCATGTACAGCCATGGCATGTCATGCTCAGTAAGTGAAATCAGGCAATCTGCTCCGGGTCGTCGTGGAGAAGCCCGTGGCGGCGTTTGACGCCCGCAAATTCCTGGAATCGGCCGGCGTCACGAAGAACGTGGTCAAGTACGGACGAGGCGAGTCCGTGTTCAATCAGGGCGATGTCGGCACCGATGTCCTGTACATCCAGTCCGGCGGCGTCAAACTCTCCGTCCTGTCGCGGACGGGCCGCGAGGCGGTCGTCGCGATGCTGGGCCCAGGCGACTTCTTTGGCGAGGGCTGTCTGGCCGGTCAGAAGCTGCGCATGGGCAGTGCCGTTGCCATTACGCCCAGTGCGATCCTGCTTGTTCCGAAGAAAAAAATGGCCGCGCTGCTGCACACGCAGCCCGAGATGGCCGATCGGTTTATTGCGCACATGCTCTCGCGCAATATCCGGATCGAAGAGGACCTCATCGATCAGCTGTTCAACTCCAGCGAGAAACGGCTCGCGCGCGCGCTTCTGCTGCTGGCCCGCTACGGCAAGCAGGACATCCCGGTCCGCGCCGTGCCCCGGGTCTCACAGGAAACGCTCGCCGATATGATTGGCACCACGCGATCCCGCGTTAATTTTTTTCTGAACAAGTTCAAGAAACTCGGGTTCATCGATTACAGCGCTGAACGCCCCCTCAAGATCCATCCGTCCCTCCTCAGCGTCGTTCTGCACGATTAACCACGTCAACTCGAGTGAGCCGCAATGTCACGCCGCCTGGGTGTGCGGTTCGGAACAGCCGTCGACGCCTCGAATCGTTAGCATCTGTGTCAGACGAGGTCGTCCCATGTCCCTGAACCTGACCCTGACTGCTCAACCAACCGCGACCCGCCACCAGGCGTTTGTCGCCACGCTGGCGCACGAGTTTCGCCAGCCGCTCTCCGTCCTGACGTCCGCGGCTGCAATCATCGAGACTGCGCCGTGCTCACCGGCTGCCGGCCTGGCCGCCGGGACGATTCAACGACAGACGAAGCACCTGACCCGGATGGTTGAAGACCTGATGGATGCCGCACGCTGGGCGTCGGGCAAAGTGACCCTCCGGACCAGGCGCGTCGACGTATGCGAGGCGGTTCGAGAAGCGGCAAATGACGCGGCACCCGCGGCGGCCGCACGCGGCCAGTTACTCGTGGTCTCGACGCCCGCACAACCGCTATGGATCGATGCGGATGCCGATCGGCTTCAGCAGGCGCTGTCGAATCTGGTCGGAAACGCCCTCAAGTACACCGGCGCCGGCGGCAAGATTTCGCTCGAGGCCGAGCCGTTGGCCTTTGGCGTCCGGGTGCGCGTGAGCGACACGGGACGTGGGCTCGAGCCGGATGCTCTGCGACACATCTTTGAGTTGTTTTCCCAGGTCCGGCCGGACGAAGAAACTGGGCTGGGAATCGGTCTGAGTGTCGTCAAGGAAATCGTCGAGCTTCATGACGGGCGAATCGAGGCTCAAAGCGGCGGTGCGGGCTGCGGCGCGTCGTTCATTATCACCTTGCCGGGAGTGCGCGCGGCAGGATCCACGACGCCGCGCTCCTAACCTTCACGTTACTGCTTGTCCGGCGGCGTGATGGTCGCGTAGCGACGCTCGCTCGGTGTCGTCGCGGCCTGATTGGCGTCGTACAACACCTCGGCGATCGTTTGCGGCGGAGCTCCACGGAAGAGCACGGAAAGAATCATCGCGGGAACGCAGCCAAGCAGGAAGAGGATCGCTCCGTTCCACGGCGAGGTGACGAAACCGAACATCAAACCTACGCTGAGCACGACGATCAGTGAGGCGAGCCACGACGAGATAACGACGAGACGGATTTGAGTGAAAGACATAAGGACCTCGCGATTGAGCCGGCCAGGCCGAAGGACGGCAACCTTGATAGTGCCCGATTGCGGCGCATGACCGCTGTGCTGTTTGGCACAGTGCGTTCGGGCGCCAAGCAGCTAAGGTGGAGAGTCAGGAGCAACATGAACATGAACGCAAACACGACAAATACGAACGAACGTCGAGACTATCGGATGGCACTTGGATTCGTGGCCGGCACCGCCGTCGGCGCGGGCTTGATGATGTGGTTCGCGCCACGTGCCGGGGCAGAGCTTCGTCAGCGTCTGACAGACACCGTGACCGACTTCGGTACTCGCGCACAAGCCGTTCGGGACGGCATGGCCGATGGCGTCGTCCGCGGGGCGCAGCACGTCGAACGCGTGGCGAACGCCGCGAAGAGCACCGCGTAAATCACGCGGCGTCGATTCGCGCGACGGAGGATTCGGGGATCGGCGCGGCCGCGCCGGCCTCGAACACTTTGAAAGTCCCGGCTCCCGCGCCTTTCGCTCGATACATCGCCGCGTCCGCATTCGCG
>Ga0157380_10001769_pt1 | contig 14269 bp, 11 predicted proteins | sample S35metaG_FD_119757 | JGI IMG/M metagenome (GOLD analysis project Ga0157380, IMG submission 119757) | Switchgrass rhizosphere microbial communities from Kellogg Biological Station, Michigan, USA - S3-5 metaG | ecosystem: Host-associated > Plants > Roots > Rhizosphere > Soil | place: USA... | reverse complement strand
GGTGGCGGCACGATCGGCGCGCATTACGTGCTGCCGCGATATGAGGAGCCGTATCCGCAGGCCATCGAGCTTCGCTACAACGGCGTCTCGCTGGAGAAGCTTTTCAACGACTGGGGCATTCGCGACACCGGCCTGCGCGGCGGCGCGAGCGGCAAGCTGACGTATCGCTGGAACAAGGACAAGGTCCTCGACGGCGAAGGGAGCGGCAGCGCCACGCTGGCCAAAAACGCACAGGCCTTCTCGGACGCGAAGTATCCGCTGCCGCTCGCCGGCGCCGCCGACTTCTCGCTCGACCACGGCACGGTGAAGTTCAGGAGCGCGCATCTCGACACAGACAAGACGAAGATCGATTTCACCGGCTCGCTGCGCATCGAAGACGTCTTCACCGATCTCGCGCTGAAGATCCACAGCGCCGATTTCTCCGAGCTCGATCGCATCGGCTACAACTTCGCGAAGTCGGCGGGGAAGAAGGACTACACGCTCCTCGGCTTCGGCGGCGCGGGCGACATCAGCGCATCGATCAAAGGAAAACTGAAGACCCCCGACGTCGTGGCGCACATCACCGGAACGCAGCTCGCGTACAACAACGTCGTCCTCGGCGACGGCGACGTCGACCTCAAATATGACGGCAACAGGAGCCTGCTGACGTTCGATCGCGCGACCTTCCACGAAGGAGCGGGACGGATCACGCTGACCGGCACGGTCGCGTTCCCCGAAAACAGCGCGGTGAAATTCGACATCGCTGCCGATGCGGTCGACTATCCAGTCGATCGCGCGATCAAGGCGGTGAGTCTCAAGCTCGCGATCGGCGGCGTCGGCACGGGACGGCTCATCGTCACCGGAACACCTGATGCCGGCACCACGCACTTCGTCAATCTGATCGTCCACCAGGGAACCGCCGAGATGCGCCTCAACGGCGACGTGCGCTGGTCGCCGGGCAAAGGGAACATCGCATTCAACCTCGACATCGCGGCGCGCTCGTTCCCGGTCGCCGACATCGCGAAGTTCCTCGACCTCGGCACGTTGCCCGTGACCGGCGAGATCACCGGCACGCTGCATCTCGAGGGACCGAAGTCGAGCCTCGAGGGGGCCGGCGCGGTGACGGTGCGCAACGGCACGATCGCGGGCGAGCCGGTGACGTCGGCGTCCGCAGAGATCGTCTTCACGAAAGGAACGCTGAAGGCGACGAACGTCAGCGTCACCGCTCCCGCCGGCACGATCACCGGCCAGGCGGAGCTCAACCTCAACACGAATCAATTCACGTACGAGATCACCTCGAGCAATCTCGATCTCTCGAAGCTGAAGATCCTGGAGTCGCTGCAGAACCTCCTCGGCGGACACATCACGCTCGTCTCGCGCGGCGGCGGCACGTTCGATCAGCCGGAGCTGATGGTGCAGGCGACGCTGAACGAGGCGACGATCAAAGGGCTCTCGCTGCCGCCCGGCACGCCGGCACCGACGATCTACATCTCGATCCACAACGGACGGCTGACGATCAAAGGCTCGATCGCCGACGTGCTGACGATCGACGGCGACGGCACGATCGGCGCCGACCTGGCGGTCGACGGCAACGTGAAGATCGCGGTGAGCGACATCGCGAAGCTCGTCTCGTTCTTCCCGCAGACGCAGGCTCTCCCCGCGGCCGGCAACATGACGATCGAGGCGAGGCTCGGCGGCAAGCTTTCATCGCTCGAAGCGCTCGTCGTCGACGCCACGATCCCGACGCTCAACCTGCAATTCGCCGAGCATCAGTTCACCGTGCCGCAGGCGCCGCACGTCGTCCTGCAGAACGGCGTGCTGCGCATCGCCTCGTTCGAGCTCGACCAGGAGGGATCGCGCTTCGCCGTCTCCGGCACCGCGGAGCTGGCGGGCGCGAAGCGGCTGGCGATCAATCTCAACGGCAGCATCGAGGCCGCGCTGCTGCAGCTCTTCATCACCGGACTGCGCGCCGACGGCCACATCACCGTCAACGGCTCGCTCGCCGGCACGCTCACCGATCCGCGCATGACCGGCAGCGCGGAGCTGCAGGACGCGCAGTTCCGCTTCGCCGGCTTCCCGCAGATCATCGACCACGTCGACGGACGGCTCACGTTCCGCGGCGATCGCATCGACATCGAGCAGCTGCGCGCAACGCTCGGCGGCGGGACGATCTTCGCCGGCGGCTTCATCACCACCGAGGGACTGACGCCGAAGAACATCCGCCTGACGCTGCAGGGGAACGACGTCGCGATCCGCTACTTCGAAGGACTGACCATCGAGGGGAACTTCAACCTGCTGGTCAGCGGCGGAGTCGATCGCGTCGTGCTGCAGGGCGACGTCGCGGTCAATCGCGCGCTCTACTTCAAGGACTTCGACATCAACCAGGCGCTGGTCAACGTGCTGCTCTCGCGCAGCCGCGTCACGCCGATCGTCGCCGCGTCGTGGCAGGACCGCGTCGATCTCCGCCTGCACCTCACGGCGCCCGACACCATCGCCGTGCGCAACAACATCGCCGAGGTCACCGGCAGCGCCGACATCGACGTCAACGGCACACTGGCCAATCCGGTCGTGCTCGGACTGGTGACGCTGAACGAGGGAGGCACGATCCGCTTCCAGAAGATCGACTACCGCGTCGTGCGCGGCACGATCAACTTCCAGAACCCGTTCCGCATCGATCCCTACTTCGACATCACGGTCGAAGGGCGCATCTCGGGCAGCATCTCCGAGGTCGAGAGCGGACCGGTCGACATCACGGTGAACCTCACCGGCACGATCGATCGCATGACGCCGTTGATCACCAGCGATCCGCCCGCGTCGGACATCACGCTCTTCTCGCTCCTCGGCTTCGGCAGCTTCGGCTCGGCGCGCGACGGCTCGACCACCAGTCCCGGCGCACTCACCACCGGCACATCGCTGCTGGCGACGAGCCTCACCGGCCTCCTCGGCTCGAAGATCCTGCCGTTCGCCGATTCGTTCACCATCGATCCCGGCCTCCTCGACACCACGACCGGCTCGGGCACGAAGGTGACGATCGAGAAGCGCATCTCGAGCAACATCCGCTTCCTCGTCGTCTACAACCTCAACGATCACCAGAGCAAGGAAGTGGTGGAGTGGTCGATCAATCCCGAATGGACCGTGCAGTTCACGCGCGACGAGCCGCGCAAAGAGTGGCGCAGCGAAGCGCGCTTCCGGCGGCGCTACGAAGGGCATTGGACATGGGGCTCGCGCGGCCGGAATCCGTTCGAGGTGTTCAGTTTTGGCGTTAGCAATGCGGTGTCCGGCACCGTCGCCACCTCTCGTCCCTCTCCCGCCGCAGCGGGAGAGGGTGCCCCTGAGCGAAGAGAAGGGGCGGGTGAGGGTCCCCTCGTGCAACAAGTCTCCTTCACCTCCGACGGCCACTTCGACACCTCCGTCCTCAATCAATACATCACCATCAAACCCGGCCAGCCGCTGTCGCTGCGCGACACGCAGGACTCGATCAAGACGCTCTTCTCCACCGGCAACTTCCGCGACGTGCGCGTCGACGAGACTCCATCCGGCAACGGCGTCGCGATCACGTTCAACCTCTCGCTCAACTACCGCGTCGGCAAGATCGCGTTCGAAGGGTTGAAGAACGCCGACAAGGTGCGCGCGGGCAAAGAGCTCACCATCCGCGAGGGGGACGTCCTTTCGCTGAGCGCCGTCGATCACAGCGCCATCGCCATCCAGGAGATGCTCAGCCGCAGCGGCTATCTCGAAGCGACCGTCGATCCCGGGACCGACTACTTCCGCGACCGCAACCTGGCGGAAGTGAAGATGTACGTGACGCCCGGACCGCAGGCGACGATCGGCCACGTCAACTTCGAAGGCTCGACCGCACCGTTCAATCCGCAGGAGCTCGCGCAGCAGATGAAGCGCGGACCGGGAAAGACGTTCGTCATCAACGACGCGCGCACCGATGCCGAGCGGATGCAGCGCTATCTCCTGCGCCGCGATTACCGCAAGGCCGACATCCGCTTCCTCGGGCACACGTACGACAAGGCGACGCACACCGTGCTTCTCCGCTACTCCGCGAGCGTCGGACCGAAGGTGCGCGTCGAAGTGGCGGGCGTGCCGCGCCGCGCGGTGCGCGGCCTGGTTCCGTTCACCAGGAATCAGGAGTACAGCGAAGACACGATCGATCGCGCGGCGGAAGAGATCGTGAAGTCGTACCAGCAGCGCGGCTACTACAACGCGTCGGTCGACACCGAAGGGAAGCTCGAAGGCGACACGTGGGTCACGACGTTCAACGTGAATCCCGGTCAGCACTACAAGCTCACCGCCGTCACGTTCACCGGCAACGAGAAAGTGCCGGACGACAAGCTCTCCGAGCTCGTGACCACGACGTCGCACGGCGGCTTCCTCAATCTCGTCTCGACGCTCTTCCGCCGTCCGACCGCGCCGACGCGCTCCGAGCTGGGCGGCGATCGCGACGCGATCGAATCGTTCTACCGCCTCAACGGATTCTCCGAGGCGAAAGTGGCGACGCCGAACGTCGACACGAAGGCCGACGGCACGATGGCCGTCGAGTTCCCGATCACCGAGGGGCCGCAGACGCTCGTCACCGCGGTGACGATCGAGGGGATGGAGAAAGTCCCGTCGAAGAACCTGCCGACGCTGCTGATCAAGCCGGGCGATCCGCTCAATCCAGCGAACGAGCGCGCCGACATCGTCGCGCTGCAGACGTTCTACGGCGCGCGCGGATACGCCGAGATCCAGGTCTCGCCGCGCGTCGACATCTCGCCCGACAAGACCGGCGCGCACGTCACGTACGTGGTGGCGGAAGGGCCGAAGATCAGCGTCGGCGAGGTCGTGGTGCGCGGCAACACGTACACGAAGCCGAGCGTCGTGCTGCGCAAGTCGGAGCTCGATAAGGGCGATCCGTTCAGCTACACGAACATCTTCGAGGCGCAGCGCAACCTCTACCGCCTCGGCATCTTCCAGCGCGTCGACGTGCAGCCGGAGCAGGCCGGCACCTCGGTCGCGTCGCGCAACGTCGTCATCTCGGTGGAAGAAGGAAAAGACGTCACCGTCTCGGGCTCCCTCGGTGTAACGAAGCAGAGCGGACAGAAGATCTCGCCCCGCGTTAGCGCCTCGATCGCGCATCGCAATCTCTTCGGCACCGGACGCTACCTCGGATTGGAAATCGTCCGCGCGCGCAACGACCGCGAAGCATTCCTCACCTTCCGCGAGCCGTTCGTCTTCAACTTCAACATCCCGGTCCAGGTCACCGTGTTCCAGACCGACGACGCGACGAAGACGGAGACGCACATCCAGCAGCGCGGCACGTTCATCGAAGCATCGAAAGTCTCGCGCTACCAGACGCGCTGGTCGGTGCGCTACGAATACAAGATCAGCAAGTGCTTCGAGGGGAAGGTCTGCAAGGAAGCGGAAGAGGCGCTGATCCCGGGACTCGATCGCTCGCTGCTGAACATCAAGATCTCCAGCATCTCGCCGACGTTCTTCTGGGACAAACGCGACGACGCGATCGATCCGCATCACGGCTTCTTCACCAGCGCCTCGCTCGAGTACGCGTTCCGCGCGCTCAAGGCCGACGCGAATTTCCTCAAGGAGTTCGCGCAGGGAGCGTGGTACATCGGCTTCACGCCGCGCACGACGCTCGTGCTGTCGGCACGCGCCGGCTTCATCCAGCAGTTCGGCGAAGTGGAGGTGCCGCTGTCGGAGCGCTTCACCGCGGGCGGCGACACCTCGAACCGCGCGTTCCCGCTCGACCTCCTCGGCACGACGTGTAAGGACCCGGAGGAGTCGAAGGATTGCCGGCCGACGCTGGCGCTCGTCGGCGACAACAAGGACATCGTCGCGCCGATCGGCGGCAACGGCCTGCTGCTGATGAACGCGGAGTATCGCTTCCCGATCTTCGCCTCGGTCGGCGGCGCCGTGTTCACCGACATCGGCAACGTCTATCGCCAGCGCATCCGCTTCAACGATCTGCGATACGGCGTGGGGACGGGAGTGCGCTACCTCTCACCGGTCGGACCGATCCGCTTCGACGTCGGCTACAACCTCAACCGCCGGATACTGCGGTTCGATGCGGATGGCAATGCCGTGCGCGAGCGCGGGCTGTCGTACTTCCTGACGCTCGGCTACGCCTTCTGACGCGTCATTGAAGTGCCACGGCCGCGGTGGGAGAATTCCGACTCACGATGGAAATTCGAACGTTCGCCGACTTCTGGCCGTACTACGTCCGCGCCCATTCGAAGGCCCGCACGCGGCTGCTGCACGCCATCGGCTCCGTGCTCGCGCTCGTCATCCTCTGCTTCGCGCTGGCGATGAACCGCTGGCTGTTCATCGCCGTGCCGCTCGTCGGCTACTCGTTCGCCTGGTACGCGCACTTCTTCGTCGAGCACAACAAGCCGGCGACGTTCGGCCACCCGTTCTACTCGCTCGCCGCCGACTACCGGATGCTGTTCCTGATGCTGGCCGGACGGATGGACGCCGAGGTCAAACGGTTCGTGCCGGCTTGACGCTGCGCCCTCGTGGAGCGGCGGGCGCCCTCGCCCGCCGAGGCCGACAGGCGAGGCGCCTGTCGCTCCACGAAGGTTAGGGCTTCTCCACGCGCTTTCCCGTCTCCACGTCGAAGACCTGATTGCGCAGGAACTGCTCGGCCGTCCACGGCGGCGCGTCGCCGCCGAGCCACTGATGGAACCACTCGAGATGCGCGGTGTAGTAGAGCGCCATCTCGTACCAGCTCGGCCAGTGTCCGGCGTTCGCGTAGATGATCAGCCGCGACGGCACGTGCATCTTCTGCAGCGCTGTGTACATCTGCAGGCTCTGCGTGTACGGCACGCGGTAATCGCGCTCGCCGCTGATCACGAGGCAAGGCGTCTTGAAGTTCTGCACGTAATTCGACGGCGACCACTTCTGATACAGCTCCGAATTCCACGGCTGGCCCTTGAGGTCCCACTCCGGGAACCAGAGCTCCTCGGTTCCGCCGTACATCGAGCGGAGATCGAAGAGTCCCATCATCGACGCGATCGCCTTGAAGCGCGTCGTGTGCCCTTCCGTCCAGTTCATGAAGTAGCCGCCGTACGACCACCCCATCGCGCCGATGCGATTCGTGTCGACGTACGGGAGCTTCTCCAAAGCGTCGACCACCTTCATCACGTCCTCGTACGGCTTGCCGCCCCAGTCGCCGGAGATCGACGCCGTGTAGTCCTGGCCGAAGCCGGTCGAGCCGTGCGGGTTCGGGAACGCCACGATGTAGCCCGCGCCGGGATAGACCTGCCAGTCGCCGCGGAACGCATCGGCCCATTGCGATTGCGGTCCGCCGTGCACGTTCACGATCAGCGGGTACTTCTTCGCCGGATCGAAGTTGTGCGGCTTGACGATGTAGACCTGCACCTTGATCCCCTCGGCGCCGGTCACCCACATCACTTCCGCCGGACGGATGTCGACCTCGTTCGCGATCGCCTCGTTCACTTTCGTCAGGCGGCGGCGCGTGGTCGGCGTGGCGAAGTCGGCGGCGTAGATCTCCGTCGGCTCGCCGACCGAACGGCCGATATAGTAGACGCTCTTCTCGTCGTTCGAGAGCGCGAACGTGTCGATGGTGCGGTCGTCGTAGAGCTTCGCGATTTTTCCGCTGTCGACGTCGAGCCGGTAGATCGGGTTGTGACCCTCGACCTCCGCGCCGAAGACGATCGACTTCGCATCGGCCGCCCACTCGAATTCATCGATCCAGTTCCGGAACGACTCGGTGAGCACGCGCGACTGTCCGCTCTTGCGGTCGTAAATCGCGACGCGGAAGAGATCGGATTCGTAGCCCGGCTGCTTCTGCATCCGGTAGCCGATGGAGCGGCCGTCGGGCGAGTATTTCGGCGAGCCGTCGAACGCCGGGTTCGACGCGGTGATGTTGCGCGGCGCCGCGCTGCCGTCGGCCGGCACGATCCAGAGATCGTTGTTCGTCGACGACGCCGGCTCCGCGTCGTGATTGGAGACGACGCAGAGCTCCTTCGAGTCGGGCGAGAAGTCGTACTGCACCGGGCCGCCGAGCTGGAACGGCGGATAGTCGAACGTGCCGGGCGTGAGGTCGCGCGTCTTGCCGCTGTCGACGTCGACGACCCAGGTGTGCGTGACGGTGAAGTCGCGCCACGCGGTCCAGTGGCGGTAGAGAAGCTTGTCCGCCATGTGCGCGTTCACCTTGCCGGCGGACCACTGGTCGGACTTCTTCTTGTTGCACGCGTCGTCGCCGTTGCACTCCGGATAGACGTCCGTCGAGAACGCGATGAGCTTGCCGTCGGGCGACCAGAGCGGATCGGAGACACCGGTCGAGACTTTCGTCAGCTGTCGCGATTCGCCGCCGTTCAGCGGAAGCATCCAGAGATTCGGCGTGCCGTCGGTGGTGCGGACGAAAGCGATCGTCTTGCCGTCGGGCGAGAAGTGCGGCGCCGAGTCCTTCTCTCCGCGCGTCACCTGGCGCATGTTGCTGCCGTCGCTGTTCATCACCCACACCGAGGTGGAGCGCTTCGCGCGGCCGAGATCGGAGGTGGCGATGGTGAAGGCGAGTGTCTTGCCGTCGGGCGACATGGCGAGGTCGGCCACGGTGCGGATCTTGTAGAGATCCTCGAGGCCGAACGGACGCTTCTCGGCCAGGACGACGGTTGCGGCGAAGAGAATTGCGAGAAGCGTTGCGGCTCGTTTCATGGCGCGAGAGTCTATAAACTGCGCGCCGAAGGAGCAATTGAATGGGCCTGCTGGACGGAAAAACCGGAATCATCTTCGGTGTCGCCAACAAGCGTTCGATCGCCTGGGCCATCGCGCAGGCGCTGTCGCAGGAAGGGATGCGCCTCGCCTTCACGTATCAGGGGGAGCGCCTCAAGGAAAACGTCGCGGAGCTGACCTCGACGCTCACCGACGCATTGCTCCTGCCGTGCGACGTGACGATCGACGCGGAGATCGACACCGTGTTCCAGGAGGTCGACGCGAAGTTCGGCCGCCTCGACGCGCTCGTCCACTCCGTCGCCTTCGCGCCGCGCGAAGACCTGGAGGGCGATTTCGTGAAGACGTCGCGCGACGGCTTCAAGCTCGCGCACGACATCTCCGCCTACTCGCTCGTCGCGCTCACCCGCGCCGCGCTGCCGCTGTTCGAAAAAACGGGCGGTGGCTCCGTCCTGGCACTGAGCTACTACGGCGCGGTGAAAGCGGTCGAGGGCTACAACGTGATGGGTGTGGCCAAGGCCTCGCTCGAGGCGTCGATCCGCTACCTCGCCGCGAACCTCGGGCCGAAGAACGTCCGCGTCAACGCGATCAGCGCGGGCCCCGTGAACACGCTCGCCGCCCGCGGCATCAAGGGGTTCACCGGCATGCTCAAGCACCACGCCGAGCGCGCCCCGCTCCGCCGCAACGTCGAGCTCGAAGAGATCGGCAGCGCCGCGCTTTTCCTCGTGTCGCAGATGTCGTCCGCGATCACGGGGGAGATCATGTATGTCGATGGCGGGTACAACGTGATCGGGTTGTGACGCGCGGACGCCGCCCGCGTCCACTCAATGTTGCGCGACGAAGTAAACGTCGAAAATCGGCTCCGAACGTTCACCGTCCGAAGTCTCGATACGCCAATCAAGGCGATTCAACTCGACTATCACGAGCTCGCCGTGATCGGTCACCCCATTGTGGTTGCCGTCTGTCCACGCGAGCAGCCGCGGCCAGATCTGTCTCGCGCGTCGATCACGCCGTCCCGGTTGTCATCGTACTGGCTCAGCGCAATGAAACCATTACCCGTCGTCCCGTCCGGCAGCGGCGTGGCAGTGCCGAACAACTCGGCCCCATCGTCCACGACGTTGTTCCCATTACGATCCAACGCGAGAAAACAAATGCTCGGATCGGCGGTCCACCCTATGGATTCCTTCGTGCCGTCCGCGTTGATGTCGAACATCACTGGCGGATGGACGCCGCTGAATGTGTATGGACCCGGTGTCGTTCGCACCACGATCGGAGAACAACATGGATCGTACGGTAGAGGAGACGAGCCTCCGTCAGATGGCGCTGGCGTCGGCGACTGCAGCGGTGACGGATACTCCGTTCTGAGGGCGGCCTTATCGCATGTCTTCAGGCTCGTAACAGGCGGATCGATGATGTACTGATACATGATCGACTGACCTGCACATGAAGACTTCGTGACGTCAGCAAAGCCTACCGAATGTCCGAGCTCGTGAAGTGCGACGTTCTTGAGGAAGGCGTCGCCGCGATTGAGCGCATCGGGATTCACATGAATCGTGCCGCTGCCGTCCACGCATGCTGATTGAATGCCGGGGCCGACGTTCCTGCCAAATCAGGATCGATCGTGACGGTGATCTGTCCGCTGCTGCCGCCGATGATGTCGAAGCCGATATCCGTGTTGCCGTTCAAGTTGAACCAGTAATTCCAGCTATCCGCCGCAGAGGCAAACGCAAACCGGACGGAGTACGGAACAGATGGATCAAAGGCGACGCTCGCGGACCTCGTTCGCCAGCCGTTCCAGCTTCAATCCTCTGAACCGCTCCTCGTGAGGGGATTGATGCAGTGGCTCGATACGATCACCCGTGACGCGGAACTGCAATTGTTTCCAAGCCTCATGCGCGAGGAACGCTCGATTCCACGACAAAAAGAGCACCAGCTCATCGCCGCTGTGAAACGGCACGTCGTCACCGATCACATAACGCACTTCGGACGTTTCATAGACGCCCGCGTTCTGCAGAATCGGGATCTCCTCTCCGATGCGAAGCGCGTGCGAGGGATCGTCCTTGTAGATGTCGAGAATCTCGCAACGATGTTCCGTAGAGGGACGAATGTCACCGTTCGATCCGGTGGTCGTTACGATGCGGCTGCTGATGGTGCGGACGCGCACAATTGCGGTCGCAAGCTTCGCCCCTTCTGCAACGGAGTGCGATTCGAATTCATCGATATCGATGAAGATCGTCTTTTTGGCAGGCTTATCGTGATTCTGCGCCGATGCGGCCAACGCCAGCAGCATCAGAAGGACGGGGACGAACCGTTGTCTCATGGGCTACAGCCTACCGCCTACGAATTTCCCATCAGATAGAAATTCGTATTCGTCGGCTGCTCGACGCCGCCGTGCGGCTCGAGCGTGACGGCGAGCGCTTTCATCTCCGTCGCCACCGGCAGGTTCTCGAGCACGATGCTGGCGCTGCCGTTGCCGGCGACGTCGAACACACCCGCGCTCATCGGGTTGGGTTGATCGGCGCGGATGATCCAGAGCTGGTAGCTCTTGTCCTTCGGGTTCGACGGCAGGTTCTGGAAGAAGACGATGGCGCGGCGTTTCTCGGGCTGAAGATAGACGCGCGCCGAGGCCGACGGGGAGATCTGCTGGCCGGCCAGCGCGATGCTCCGCGTGTCGGGGGCGGCGAGCGCCGACATCTCCGTCGACAGTTTTTCCTTCTGGTCCTGGAGCAACGCGTTCGCGGACTTCAGCTCATCGATCTGCGCCAGCTGCGTGCGGATGTCCTCGCGCGCCACGCGGATCCCGAACTCACGCCAGCCCCACAGCGCGAGGAAGAGCGTCGCCGCGGTGGCCAGCCACCAGGGATTGATGAAGCGGCGGCCGGCGTCGATGACGTTGTCTTCCTCCGCCTCTTCTTCCGCGATGATCTCGACCACGTGCTCGCGCACTTCAGGCGGCGGCGCAACGGGATCGAGGTCGCGCGCCAGCAGCGTCGCGGCCTCGGCGAACTCGTCGCGCGCGCGGCGGCAGCTTTCGCACGAGGCGAGATGCTCGCCGAGCATCGCCGCTTCTTCCGCCGTCGTGGCGCCGATGGCGTCCAGCGCCGCGATCGATTCGAATTCCTCGTGCGTCATTTGAATGCCTGGAGGCGTTCCCTCAACTTCTTCATCCCGAGCTGCATTCGCGTCTTGATCGTGCCCAGCGGCTCGCCGAGCTTCGCGGCGATCTCCGACTGCGACATCCCCTCGAAATATGCCAGCTCGAGGGCGACGCGTTGCGCTTCAGGCAGCTCGGAGAGCGCGCTTCGTACCGCGCTCCCTTCCTGCGACTGGACCGCTTTGTCGGCGCCGGTCGTTGATTCTACGAATGCCGAGTGGATCGAGATTTCCCGCCCCGCATCATTTTCCCGATCGCCGCGAATCTTGCGCGAGCGCAGGCGATCGATGCCGCGGCTGCGGGCGATGGAGATCAGCCACGCCACCTCGCTGCCGCGCGCGGCGTCGAACATCTTCGCGTTCGTCCACGCCTTGACGAACGTCTCCTGCAGCACTTCCTGGGCGTCTTCGGGATTGGAGAGGATGCGGAGGAGGAGGGCGTAGAGCGTCGAAGAATAGCGGTCGTACAGCGACTCGAACGCGGTGGTATCCCCGCGTGCGACGGAGGGAATCAAAGCCTCGTGCGTCGTTTCCATCGATGCGCTGAAGACCTGAATGTTACGGCCGAGGAGCGGCCGTGGATTGATTTACTTTTTCGGTTCCTGCTTCGCGGTGACTTCGGGAGGGAACTCGACATCGGTGCGGATGCCGGCGGTCTTCGGCGAGCGCGTTCCGGGAAAGCCGCTGGGGCGTCCCGCGGTCTGGGAATTGGTGCTGTGTCCGGCGGCGCCGCCGTCCCAGAAACCCTTCCCTTTTACGTTCTCACGCGGATTGCCGGACATCAAATTTCTCCTCTGAAAAGTCATTCTACTGGCACCCCGCTCGCACTACAAATGAGGTGAGAAAGGAGGAGCAGATGGTCGATAACACTAATCCGACGAATCAGTTCCACCCGTATCAACCGCCAGAGGTCGAGAAGCAGCCACTGGCGGGAAACGGCTTCGGTGACATGCTCAACAAGGCTCGTACCACAGCGCGCAACAATCCGGGCGCGCTGCTCGGCGGCCTCGCGGCACTCGCCATCGGCGCCGGCCTGCTTCGCAAGAAACGAATGGTGTGATGAACGGGGGCGGGTCGGAGGACCCGCCCTACGTTTTCATTGCGAGTGGCGCGCGTAATCGATGTGCACTTCGGTCCCCTCGAAATGCCCCTCGATGAACACCGTCGCCTTCTGATGCAGCAACCCCTTCGTCTCCGCCTCGCCATTCACCTCGAACGTCTCGCCTGACGCGCCGGTGCCGGTGCGGTGATACGCCCCGCGCATCAATCCCTGATTGTCGTTGAGCTGCGCCATCCCCGACGGCAGGTTGACCATCTGCGCGCACGCCAGCTCCGCCGCGTTCTCGGCGAGCACCGCGGCGACGACCCGCGCGCGGTAGCGCTGCGCCTCCGCCTGCGCGCGCGAGGAGTCGATCATCACCAGCCCCATGAGCATGAAGTAGAGGATCGCCAGCACCAGGGCGATGACGAGCACGAAACCGCGCTGCGATTCAGTGCGCGCGCGGCTGAAAAATCTGATCGATGGCAAGCTTGCCGTCCTTGTCCGTGGCCTGAATGCGAACCGAATCGGGATGATCGGGAATAGGGAAGTCGGTGATGCGGAACGTCGGCGTTCCGTGCGCGGTCCACGACGAGGTCTGACCCGAGACATCCGTGAACGCGCGCCGCGTCACTTCGCCATCCGCGCTGAAGTCCCACACCACCGTCTCCGCCGTTCCCTGCGCCCGCAATGAATAGAGGATGAGCGTCTTGTCCGACATCGTGTAGGTGTTGTAGCTGTCGCGATAGTACGGACGCGTCGCGTCCTGCACGTCTTTTCTCAACCGCGACACGACGGCCGAGATCTGAGGGTGGGCCATGAAGTTGACCGGCATCCGCTTCTGCCACGCGCGCATGTCGGCGGTGAGCACGACGACGATCCAGAGGAACGCGCCGAAGATCGCCAGCACGACGACGATCTCGATCATGGTGAAGCCGCGCTCGCGTTTCACCACAGTCCACTCCCTCCTGTGTCGACGCGCGTGATCGCCACGCGCTCCACGCGCTGCGCGCCGCGCCAGCGGACGCTGATCGTCACGATCTTCGTGAAGCTCTGTTCCGGCGAGACGACGACGGTCGCGGCGTATGGCTTGAGCGGCGCGAGGATGTCGGTTCCCTCGAGCGTGACGAACGTCGGCGGCGCTGTCTCGAGCTCTTTGTACGGGATCCGCCGGCGGTATTCGATCTCGTTGGAGATCGCCTGATACGCGAGGATCGTCTCGTTCGCGTTCTGCATCCGCTTCTGCCGCTCGACGAACATCGCCATCGTGGTGGTGATGACGATGGCCAGAATGACCAGCGCGACGAGAAGCTCGGGGAGGGAGTAGCCGCGCTTGCTTTCATGCGAGATAGCGTACACTCCCCCGCCGCATGAAGCTCCGCTTCGCTCCCTCGCCGACCGGGT
>Ga0157380_10001768_pt1 | contig 14269 bp, 10 predicted proteins | sample S35metaG_FD_119757 | JGI IMG/M metagenome (GOLD analysis project Ga0157380, IMG submission 119757) | Switchgrass rhizosphere microbial communities from Kellogg Biological Station, Michigan, USA - S3-5 metaG | ecosystem: Host-associated > Plants > Roots > Rhizosphere > Soil | place: USA... | reverse complement strand
TCCCACGTCGGCATCCCGACCTTCTGGATGTTCTCGTACATCGCCTCGGCGACCGGACGCGAGAAGTATACGCTCCACCCCGAACCGATCATCATGATCGTATCGATCTGCGTGTCGGTCATGAGCGTGGCGCCCTGCGCCATCTTCTTCGCCGACTCGAACATTGCCATCGTCCGCGGATAATCCCGCTCGCGGAAGTAGAACCAGATGCTCGCCGTGCTCGGCACCACGTTCGGCTGGTCGCCGCCGTCGGGAATGACGTAGTGCGAGCGCTGCGCCAGCTCCATGTGCTCGCGGTGCATCTCCCACGCCTGCGCCATGAGCATGACGGCGTCCAGCGCGCTCTTGCCGCGCCACGGCGCACCGGCCGCGTGGGCGCTCGAGCCCTTGAACTTGAAGATGGCCGAGATGAGCGCGTTGGAGCCGGACTGTCCCCAGGAGACGCCTAACGTATTTCCGACGTGCGTGAACAGCGTGACGTCCACGTCCTTGAAGACGCCGGCCCGCACGAGCCACGCCTTGCCCGACATCTGCTCCTCGGCCACACCAGGCCAGACCACGAGCGTACCAGGGATCTTGTCGCGCTCCATGATCTTCTTCACGACGATCGCGGCGGCGACGTTGAGCGGCATGCCGGAGTTGTGCCCTTCCCCGTGGCCCGGCGAGCCCTGGATGAACGTGTCCTTGTAGCCAACGCCGGGCTTGTTGCCGGCCTGCGGAATCCCATCGATGTCGGAGCCGAGGGAAATGACGGGCTTGCCGGATCCCCACTTCGCGACGAAGGCGGTGGGAATCCCCGCGACGCCGCGCTCGACCTTGAACCCGTTCTGCTCGAGGATGCCGGTCAGGTACTTCGACGTCTCGACTTCCTGCATGCCGAGCTCGCCGAAGGAGAACACCTGATCGACCATCTCCTGGATCATCTTCGCCTTCGCATCGACCTCCTTCGCCGCTTCGGCCTTGAGCGCGTCGAGCTGTGGCGTGCTCGAGTACTTGTACTTGATGGAATCGGCGGCGTTGGGAGCGGCGCCTCGCTGGGCGTGAGCTGCCGCTGGAGCGAGGAGCACAAAAGCAGCTAAAACGTGACGAACGATCTGACTGCGTGGCATCGAGCGGGACTCCGAGTGGAGACAGGGTAGGCTGAGGTCGACGGCGACGACATCATACGCACGAGCCACGTGAACCGCGAGCGCGAATCCGAGGGGCGACTCATGAACGACATCGTGATCGAGGTGGACGACCACTCGCTGCTTCGCGTGGCCGCCTTCACCACGGCGTTCCCTGCTCCGCTCGGCGCGCTGCCCGCGACACCCCCGGTGCTCGATGCACTTGGCCTCGACGCAGCGGCCCCGCTTCAGCGCGACGAGGCGACGCGCGCCGCGGTGCGCGACCTGCTGCGGCACGGCGGCTACAAGCCCACCGGTCGCGGGAAGCCCGCGTCCGAATACCTCGTGCGCGCCGCGACCGAGGGTGCGCTCGGCTCGATCAACGCGGCGGTGGACGCGTGCAACGCGGTCTCGCTGCATAGCGGCTTCCCGATCAGTGTCGTCGATCTCGATCGCGCCCACAGGCCGTTCCGTATCGCGATCGCACCGGCAGGCGCCTCGTACGTCTTCAACGCCGCGGGGCAGGAGATCGACCTCGCCGGGCTGCTCTGCCTCTACGATGCCGCCGGCCCGTGCGCCAACGCAGTGCGGGATGCCCAGCGCACGAAGACGACCGCCGACACGCGTTCGACGCTCAGCGTGATCTGGGGATGCGCCGGCTTCGAGGAACGGTTGAAGGAGACCGAGCACTGGTACCGCGCGCTGCTTGCGTCCGCAGGGGCGACGACGGAGCGGGTAGTGGGTAGCGGGTAGCGGCAGCTGCAAGCAGCTGCGAGCCGCTCGCCGACGGCCGCGTGCTGGTGCTGCTGGCTGCTCGCTGCTGCCACCAGCCGCGACGAGCCCCGGTTCGCCGCATGTCAGCGGGCTTCTGCGGCTGCCAGCCCACGGGCGGTGCGTTCGCCTCGATGACCTTCGCGCCAGGATAGAAGGCGAGCCACGCCGGAAAATCGGCGCGCGCCGACGGCTCGAGTGCGACCGATCTCGCGTAGCGCGGCATCGTCGCCATGCCCAGGTCGTACTCCTTGTTCGTCGTCGGGTCGCGCAGGCGAAGCACGCCCTTCGTGTCGTCGTACCACACGGCCATCAGCCGAGCACTGCTCGCGATCACTACCGGGTGAATGGCCTTCGGGCGCCAGTTGACGCTGATGTCGGTGGGCCCTGGCCCGGGACTCACGGACACGACAGCGCTTCGCGTGGCGTCATTGGCGTGAAACGCACCGCCGCGGCCGGGTTGCCGGGTGATGGACGTGATCGTGACACCGGCGGCAGCACGAGCGCTCGACTCGTAGTGCGCGAACACCGCATCGGGCTCCGCGGTGGTGGTGTACGTGGAGACGCCGAAGTCGACAGGGGTGTTGGGTCCGCGTTGGCCCCACGGCGCTGCGCCCGGATACACTGGAAGCCACTCCGGAATCTCACCCGCCGGAGATGGCGCCGACACGTCGCGCAGCGCCTTTCGAATCTCCGATCGATCCGTGTCCACGTAGAACGTCCTGCCCTGCTCCCGGCTGTCGAACCTGACGATCGGCGACGGTGCGCCCTGGAGCAGCAGCATCAGCCAGGCGGCCGAGAGGGTTCCGTTCATGTCGCGATCGTATGCGGGGCTGGATAGGGCGTCAAGGCGCCCGCGTCTTGCCAGGTTCGAGCGTGGGTCGTTAGGCGGGTACTCGGCGGGGGCAGTTCGACGACCTCGAGACGCCGCCATCCGACTGCTGCACGACGATCGTCCGCCTGCCATCCCGAGGAGCGGCAGCGACGAGGGATCTCATGTGCGAACCTCGTGGCCGGACAGGCTACGATCACCGCACGCTGGATCCCTCGTCGCTGCCGCTCCTCGGGATGACAGGGGCTCACTTGATCGTGACGTACTGCTCCAGCCGCGCCACCTCTTCCTTGTCCACGTACTTCCCGATCTCCCGGCGGAACTGCTCGATCGCCTTGTAGGGGCGGTACTCCTTGAACTCGTGCAGCATGCGGCGGCCGACGCCGGGGATCAGCAGAATCTCCTCGTCGGTCGCGGTGTTGAGGTCGAGCGGCTTCCACACCTTTGCGTAGATCCCCTTTCGCACCGTCGAGTCCGGGGCGTGGGTGAGGAGCACCTTGTTCACGTCGCGCATGTCGGTGTACGGTCGGCCGGCGATGATCGCATCCGCCACGTGTCCGGCGACACCGGGAACGGCGACGAGCTGCTCGCGCGTCGCGGCATTCGGGTCGAGCAAGGTGCCCTGGACGGCCGCCTCACCGCCGGACGCGACGGTCGTCGTGTCGGACGGGGCCGCGGTGACCGTGGGCGTGACAGCCGAGTCGGAAGCGGCGACGCTGTCGGCCGCGCGATCGTTGGAGCCGCCACAGGCAGCCCCGGAAAGAATCACCAACGGCAGCGCGACGGCGGAAATGCGTGCAGCGATCATGAGTCCTCCAATGATGAAGTGATGGACCCGCGGAGCGTCGGGTGCCGGAACGTGTACGCGAGCCCTACCAGTCCGAGCTGGGACAGTGCACCCGGAGCGAGCGCCGGCGTCGCACCGCGGATGGCCTCCCAGAAGAGCCGAAGCCCGCCGAGCGACCCGTCGCGTTCGAGCTCGAACTCCACGTTGCCCCGGTAGTGCAGCCACACGCCGATGACGCCCGTCACGACGCAGAGCGCCATGACCCCCTGGAAGAAGCGGACCGTGCCGCGCCCGCCACGGACGTAGACGGCGACCACCGCCCCGACAACCACGACGAGGAGCGCGAGCGGAATCCACTGCGTGGCCGAATCGAAGTGCTCGAGCAGCCCAAGCTCCACGAGAAGCCCGACAGCGCCGAGGAGGACCAGCCCGAGCAGCATCCGGCGCAGCGGGCCGTCGTCGCGGCGGACGGTCGCGCTCATGGCCTCAGGGGTCGGGGAGCCGTCGTTAGGCGACGCCCTCCGCCGTGCACCGGTTACTTCATTCGAGGCGGCGCCTTTTTCGCAGTTTTCTCCTTGAAGCGCGCGCGAATCTTCAGCAGGTCGGCGCTATTGTCCACGTTCTTCTTCACGATGTCCTCGAGCATCTTGAGCATCGTGCCGTCGTCTTCCACGAGCGTTGGCTCGCCACTCAGGCGCGTGCCGAAGCCGAAGTGCTCGCCGGGCACCATCACCATCTCGTTCTTGAGCACCACGTCGCTCGTCTCGTCCGCCACACGTACGGCGACGAATTTCTTGCCGTGCTTCTCCATGTAGCTCACACGGAGCCCGTCCGCGCTCGCCGGCCAGGGCGCGTAGGGGTGCGTCTGGCCATCGGTGCCTTCGAATGACGTGCTCGAGGTCGTGAGCTTCGGGAAGTTCCGTTCGAAACCGCCGACGTACATCAGTGCGTGTCGCATGGATCGGGTCGAGAGGGTGGGCGCTTCCGGCAGCCGCCGGGACCTTGCCAAGGCTACATGCTCCGGCGAGAGAAGCAATGACTCGGCGTGCGCGGGTCGCTGCCGAAATCCTGAGCTCGGTCCTCTCGTTCGACCGCTTCGCCTAACGGCGCGGAGAAAAGTGCGCGTCGCGTTTCATGCACGGACTGACAACCCCCGGACTGACCGGGCTCCGCGGCCGGTGGCTCGTCCGGGCGACCGGTTGCGCCTTTATTGAAACCGAAAGGCGCCGATATATCGTAGGTCGGCCCACTTCGACGATATATCGTCACTTACCCCTGCCCGCAACCGGCACAATGCGCACGACCCTCCGCGACCCGACCCCGCCTCTGCAGTCAGACCTCAAGTCGTTGCAGCGGCTTTTGTTGCTTGTTGTACTCCCACTCCTCACGAGCGGCACCGTCCTGCGCGCCCAGACACCCGGCAGCAGCGTCGACGGCTCGGTCCTCATCCAGAACGTCCGCCTGTTCGATGGGGAACGCGTCGTAGCGAAAACGAGCGTGCTCGTCACCAACGGGCGGGTGATGCGGGTAGCGCCGGTGATCACCCCGCCAACCGGAACTCCCATCGTCGACGGAAGCGGGAAGACGCTCGTTCCCGGGTTCATCGATGCGCACACGCACACGTGGGGCACCGCGCTCCGTGACGCCGCCGTTCTCGGCGTGACGACCGTGCTCGACATGTTCACCGACGCGAAGACCGCCAACGAATTCCGTCGGCTCGACGGGACGGCAGCTGGTCGCGAGATGGCGGACTTCCGGTCCGCGAGTGTGCTCGTGACTGCTCCGAAGGGACATGGCACCGAATACGGCATGCCCATCGCGACCATCTCGTCTCCGGGCGAAGCGCCGGCCTTCGTGGACGCGCGGCTCGCCGAGGGCTCGGACTACATCAAGATCGTCTACGATGACGGGCACTCGTACGGGATGCGGATGCCGACACTCGACAAGCCCACCCTGAAGGCCGTGGTGGACGCGACGCATGCGCGGCGGAAGCTCGCCGTCGTGCACATCGGCGACCTGTCCGGGGCGCGGGACGCGATCGACGTCGGCGCGGACGGACTCGTCCATCTCTTCGTGGACAGCGCACCGGACGCGGCGTTCGCCAAGTCCGTCGCTGCGCGAAAGGCGTTCGTCATTCCCACACTCTCCGTCCTCGAATCGATCGCCTGGGGAAAGGGCGGCGAAGCGATCGCGACGGATTCGCGACTCGCGCCGTACATCCGTCCCGAGAACGTCCAGGGACTCACGCGCACGTTCCCAAAGCGGGCCGGGAGCCCGAGCCGCGAGCTCGGCCATGCGCTCGAGACCGTGCGTCAGCTCCGTGCGGCGGGTGTGCCCATTCTCGCGGGCACCGATGCGCCGAACCCGGGCACGGCTCATGGGGCGAGCCTGCATCGCGAGCTCGAGTTGCTGGTCGAGAGCGGCCTGACGCCGGTCGAGGCGCTGCGCTCGGCCACGTCGGTGCCTGCCCGCACCTTCGGGCTCACCGACCGCGGGCGTATCACGGCCGGGCTTCGCGCCGATCTCGTCCTCGTGAACGGCGATCCGACGACGGACATCCTCGCCACCCGTGACATCGCGGGCGTGTGGAAGCGTGGTGTGATGATCGATCGCGCCGGATACGTCGCCGAGTTGGCGAAGGCGCGGGCTGACGTCGCCGCGGGGACGTTCCCCGTGCCGCCGGGCTCCGAGTCGGGCGATGTGAGCGACTTCAATACGGGCGAGCCCACGACCCGGTTCGGATCGGGGTGGGTCGTCACCACCGATCAGCTCGCGGGCGGGAAGTCCGTCGCTGCCATCAAAGTCGTGACGGGCGGAGCGAACGGCACCTCCGGCGCGCTCGAGATCACGGGGACGCTCGACGCCGGTCTGCCGTACGGGTGGTCGGGTGTCATGTTCACTCCGGGCCAGACGGCGATGGCGCCGGTCAACTTGTCGTCGAAGAAGGAGCTTCGGTTCTTCGCGCGCGGCGAGGAGGGCCGCTCGTACGCGATCATGATGTTCGCGCGCAGCAAGGGGCCGATGCCGGTCATCCAGCGCTTCGCGACGTCCGCCGACTGGAAGGAAGTCGTATTGCCGATCGCATCGTTTCAGGGCCTCGACGCGCGCGACCTCATGGGTATCGCGTTCGTGGCGAGCGGCACGCCCGGTGTGTTCCAGCTCGCCATCGACGAGGTGCGACTGCGGTAGAGCTGGCCGCGCGTCATTGCTTGGGTCCGCCTAACGACGGCATGCCCCGTGCAGCGGGGCATGCTCCCCGCGCGGCGCGTGCGCTGTGGCTCGCTCGCGCGGAGGCGCCCAGTCCCCCACTCCCATGTCACCGCGAGACGACCTCAGGGTACGAGACGATCTCCAGGACGACGAGACAACACCGCGTCAGCACGGCGCGGTCGCGCCAGGCTCGCCGGTTTCACCGAACCGTGATCGCGGTCCCCAGGTCCGCCGCATCGACTGTTCAGCGTCGGCGGAGTACCGCGCCACCCAGGACCAGCCCGACGAAGACAACCCGCTCACCAATCACCTCCGACGCGACACCGGTTGCGGCGCCTAACGTCCGTGGCTTTGTCATTCCGAGCGGAGCCGCGCAGCGGCGGAGGCGAGGAATCGCCATCCTCCCGGTCGAGGGGCCTCCCGGCCGGGACGAGTGCGATTCCTCGCCTCCGCGCTGACGCGCTCCGCTCGAAATGACAGCAGCGCCGGCCTGCGGCCTTCGCTCGGAATGACAGGTTAGTGAGGGCGCGCCCGACTCGCGACGCGTCGCTTCCGCGGGCCGGATTGAAACGACGGTGCGTGCTCACGCAGCAACGCGACGAGCGTGTGGATCGCCGACCGGTTCGCGATCGATTTACGCACCGCAGCGCTCCACGTGCGCTGGCGCCCGGCCTCCGTCAGCGGTATCGCGACGAGCTCCCCGTCGCGCACGCGGTGATGGACCGCTACCTCACGGACTTCGAATCGCTCCGCAAGACGGCTGCGGGGCCGCAGGCGCTCTACCAGGCGATGGTCCGGAAGTATCCTGATCACGTCGTCAGCAACCTGCTGCGATTCGCGGCGATGGGTGCGTTCGCCAGGGAGGGCGACGCGGTTCGCGACGAGCTGACCGCAGTGAACAAGGCGTGGGGAGCGGCGCGGTTGGCCTACGACAGCGCCGCCTACGAGCGCATGCTGACGCCGGATTTCTACGTCCTGATGGGCGCCCAGCGCGTCACGCGCCAGGACTTCATCAGGCAGGTCTCGCGACCGCGGGGCGGTAAGCTCGTTCGGTTCGAGAACCCGATCCTGAGCCTGACGCGGGACCCTAACAAGGACGAGTGGATCGCGGTCGTGCTCGAGAAGCTCGAGCTCGAGCGATCCACTGGAGATGGCAGCGCCCCGGACAGGATGTACAGCGTCTGAGTGACGCGGGACGGCTACCGGCGCATGGGCTCGGGGTGGCAGATCGCGTATAGCGAGGCGATCGGATCCGAGAACTGGATGGGCCGAAAGCCTCCGATTCCCAACTGGTAGATCGTCGTTAACCCCGAGCCGAGCGCTGTCTCACTGGATGACCAGCGGGATCTCCTGTGCGACCTGAATGTCCATCAGCGCGTAAAGACGCCGGTCGATCTGGAAGAAGTGCGCCGCCTTCCGTCCCGGGATCACCTTTTCCACGAGCGGAATGTATTTCTGACGCGTCTGCGCGATGTCGATCTGGATGGCGCTCCACCGCTTGAGCATGTCGGCTGCCTGGGCATCCGTCAGCGTCTTCTGATTGGCCGCATATTCTTTGATCAACGCGTAGAACGCGTCGTTGTGCTTGCTCATGTCGAGCGCGTACTGGTCATAGACCGGCCAGAACTTGGTCGCCTCTGCCTCCGTGAGCGGCAAGTTCGCCGCGATGAGCTTCTTCTTCTCGGATCGCAGGTTTCGACGGAGCAGTGCGATGTCCTTTTCCACGTCGTACCCGGTAGGCGTCTCCTTCTGTGCGATGGCACTGCTGGTCGGCGCAGTGAAGGCGAGAACTAGAGCAAGCAGGGAAATGAGTGGTTTGTTCATCGCCTTCTCCCAGTCCGGTTAGTGAATCGGTTCATGCCGGCTCGACCGTTGGCACGGCGGCGGCAACGACCGGTGTGATGCGTACGCTGGAAGGGACGCGCACAGCCCGCCATTGGCCCATAGTGTAGGTGTGTCGTCCGGGCTCGCAGCCAACGAGACCGCCGCCGATGGCTCGCTCCGCTGGAAACGACGCTACTCCGATCGCAGCGCGACCATCGGATGCACTCGCATGGCGCGCGCGGCCGGCACCACCGCGGCCGACAGTACCGCGGCGCCGAGCACGAGCGCGCACACCGCGTACGTCGCCGGGTCAGCCGGCGTCACGCCGTACAGCATCCCGCCTAACGCCCGGCCGGCGAGTACGGCCAGCACCGCGCCGGCGAGCCCCCCGACGGCTGCGATACTCAGCGCCTGCCCCAGAATCATCGCCATCACGCCCCCCCGCTCCGCGCCTAACGCCATACGGATACCGAGCTCCCGCCGGCGCTGCGCGACCGCGAGCGAAAGCACGCCGTAGATGCCGATCGCCGCGAGCAGCAGCGCCGTCACCGCGAACGCGCTCAGGACCTGCGTCGCGAACCGGTCCCGCGCCGTCGCGTCGAACATCCGGTCACGTAACGTCGCCATCTCGGACACCGTGTGGTTCCGGTCCACGGCCTTGACCGCGTTGCGCACGACCGCCGCCAACGACGCCGGATCGCCCGCCGTGCGCACGAACAGCATCGCTCGCGTCCGTGTCATCTGTGCGACCGGGAAGAACACGGCCGGCTTGGGCGCCGCCTCGACATCCTCGTAGCGCACGTCCCCCGCGACGCCAACCACCACGATCGTCCGATCGTCCCGCGGCACGGGCGTGGTCAGCGGGTCATCGGTTCCCCAGATGGTTCGGGCCGCAGTCGAGTTGATGACCATGACCGACTGCCCATCGCGCCGATCGATGGCCGATAGCTCGCGACCGCGCAGGATCGGAATGCCGAGCGTCGAGAAGTAGCCGGGAGACACGACGTGGAACGATACGAGTGCGTCCTCCGAGTGACCGGCCACCCGCAGATCGGTCCCCTCGCAATGATCGCCCACGGGCGCACAGCTCCCCAGGGCCACGCTCGTAACCCCGGGAATCGCCGCGACGCGCTGGATGACCTCATCCCACGCGGGCCCAACAGCCTGATTCGCCACACGCCGGGACGCCAGGGCCACGCGCGCGGTCAACACACCGTCCGGCCGGTACCCGACCTGCGCCCGGAACAGATGGCCGAGGCTGCGGATCATGAGCCCGGAGGTCACCAGCAACACGACCGCCAGCGCGATCTCCGCCATCACCAGCACTCCGCCGCTCGTTAGGCGGCGGAGACCGGAGAACGCCGGGGTGGCCACGGCGCCCTGGCGCATGGCGTCGGCGACGGGAAGGCGGGCCGCCGCCAACGCCGGAATCAGCCCGGCGACGAGTCCCGTGAACAGCGCGACAGCAACGGCGACGAGCAGCGCCCGCCCGTCGAGGGCGATGCTCCCGAGCGAAAAGGCGGTGAGCGTGCCGCGCACCGTGGAGAGGTTCGCCGCGGCGAGCGGCGCCATCGCCGACAAGGCCCGCACCGCGACCGCGGCGAGCGCGATCCCAACCACCACTCCGGCTAGCGACAGGACCGCGCTCTCGGTGAGCAGCTGCCTGACGAGCCGCGCACGACCGGCGCCGATCGCAAGACGGACGGCCAGCTCGCGGCGCCGAGCGGCTGCACGCGCGAGCAGGAGGTTCGCGACGTTGACGCAGGCGATGAGCAGCAGCATCGACACGGCGACGGCCAGCACGACGACGGATCGTCCGACCATCGGGTCGACGCGCAGCTCCTGGAGCGTATAGCCGGCCGCGCGCCACGGAGGCCCACCGTCATCGTTCGGGAACGTTGCGTTCACGACGCGGCCCACGTTCACCATGTCCAACTTCGCCGCGGCCGGCGTGATGCCCGGCCGGAGACGGGCGACGACCTCGAACTGATGCGTCGTCGGACTCTGCAGATTCGAGAGCCCGCGCACCGCCGTGTACAGCGGCCACAGACGCGCGTTACCGCTCATCCCCGCGAATCCCGGCGGCGCAATCCCGATGATCGCATACCGCTGGCCATTCACTTCCACCGTGCTGCCGAGCGCGGACTCTGCCGCACCGAAGCGCTCGCGCCAATAGGCGTCGCTGATGACGATGGACCGGTCGCCACCGGTAGGACGATCCTCGGTATCCAGGAAGAAGCGACCGCGCTGCGGCTGAGGCCCGAGGATCGAGAAGTATCTCGCGCTGACGGATTCCCCGAGCACACGCTCGGCGCCGTCGTCAGTGCCGACGGTGAAGGCGTCGGCCACGTGGATCGCCGCGTCGCCGAACGTACGATTCGAGGTCAGGAACCCCTGATACTTGGGGTACGACCAGACCATGTCGATCTCGCCGCTGCCGTACTGAACTGGCATACGAAGAAACACGGACATGAGCCGTTCGGGGTCTCGGAACGGCAGCGGTCGCAGCAGCGTCGCGTTGACGACGCTGAAGATCGCGGTCGTCGCGCCGATGCCGACGGCGAGGATGAGGATCGCGATGGCGGCAAACCCGGGGTTCGACCCCAGCATTCGGCGAGTGTAGCGGATGTCGTGGCGCAGGTCCTCGAGGAAGGCGGATCGCATCGCAGATCTCGCTGTCGAATGGGCTGCGGTTCGACAACGACTATCCTGGCGAGGTTTGACCGGTGGGACGAACTGAACGATCTCTCGTACGTCAAACGGCAAACGCAGAACGCGCTGGCCGCTGCCGCCCTTAGTGATCCCCCGCCCTCAGCGCGACAATCGGATCCACGCGCCCCGCTCGGCGCGCCGGGATGTACGCCGCCGCGAGCGAAACGGCCGCGATACAGAGCATGACCGCGCCGTAGACGGCCGGGTCCCGCGGGCTCGTCGCGTACAGGAGGCTGCCGATGAAGCGCGTCGCGAAGAGCGCGACCGGCACACCGAACGCGATGCCCATCGCCGAGAGTCGAGCGGCGTCACCGAGCGTGTTGCCGGCGATGCGCGCGCGTGACGCGCCGAGCGCGCTGCGGATGCCGATCTCGCGCGTGCGGCGGCTCACCTCGAAGGAGAGGACGCCGTACACCCCGATGACCGCGAGCAGCAATCCCACGACGGCGAAGGCGAGGATCTGCATCGCGTTCGTCCGCACGCCGCCGAGTTGCTGCGCCACCGTCGTGCTCACGAGCGTCGTGAACACCGGGCGATCGGGGACGAGCCTGGTCAGGAGAACGCTGACCTCCCGGAGGAGCGGTTCCGGCCGCGACGCTGCCGCGAAGAACACCGGGAAGGCCGACGGTGCCTGATCGTACGGCCGGTAGAGCTCGGGTCCATCCTCGCCCAGCAGCAGGTTGGGCCGAGCGGCTTTGCTGTTCGCCGCGATGCCGACGATGGTCAGCGCCATCGTGCCGCCGCCGGTATCGACGCGCACGATCTGTCCGACTGCATCACGGTCGGGCCACCACCGACGCGCAGCCCACGCGTTCACGATCGCCACCGGAACTGACGCGTTCCGGTCGCGATCCTCGAACGCTCGGCCCGCCGTGATGCGCACACCGACGGTCGTGAAGTACTGAGGCGTGACGGACAGGACCGTCGTCGGAACCAGCCCCGCCGGCAGCGGCTCGGCGCCTCCTTCGAGCGTGAGCGACGCGCGGCCGTCGCGCTTCGGAAGCGGCACATTCGCGCGCACGGCGGCCGACGTCACCCCTGACAGTTCGCTCATCTCGGCGAGGATGCGCTCCGTGACCGGCAGATACTTCTCCGGCACGCGCCACGTGTGCGGAAAGCTCGGCGAGCCGGTGATGAGCCGGTTCGCGTCGAAGCCGAGGTCCACGCGCGCGAAGTGCAGGACGGTGCGCGCCATGAGTCCGGCGCCGGTGAGGAGCACCGTGGCACACGCGACCTGCCCGATTACGAATAGCCGCTGTGCCCAGCGCGCGCGATCGCCGCCGCCGGACGCCGCGGACACGCGCAGCAGATGATGCACGTCGCGTCCGATGACCAGGCGTGCCGGGATGATGCTCACGAGCGCCGCCGCGGCGACGGCGACCAGCGTCGCAAAGCCAAGGACCCGGGCGTCGATGCGGTATTCCATTCCATCCGGCCGAACCGACGTCAGCGCCGGCAGCGCGCTCAGCACGCCGAGCGCCGACCACGCGAGGGCCACACCGAGCAGTGTCGACGCGAGGACGATGATCGCGTTCTGCGCCAGCAGGATACCCGTTAGGCGCCTGGCGCCTGCGCCGAGCGCGGACCGGATGGCGAACTCGCGCTGGCGATTGAGCGTGCGGGCGAGGACGAGGTTCGCGAGGTTGGCGCACGCGATGAGCAGCAGACACGCGACGATCGCGCCGAAGATGAGGTCGTGCGATTGGGTCGAGGACGTGTAGCGCTCGCGCAGCGGGTCCGCGACGAGCCTGGTCTGCTGACCGCCTTTGGAGCCGACCGGCACGGCAGGCTGCACCGTCGCGAGCTCGGCGCGAAGGTCGGCGATGGTGCGGCCCGGCGCGAGTCGCGCGAAGACGGAGACGGTGCGAATGGAAGGGCGGGTGCTCGGGTCGAGCGTTGGCACCGCGGGAAGCCAGAACTGCGAGTTCGTCTCGAAGCGGAATCCGGGTGGCATCACGCCGACGACCGTGTAGTGCGAGTCGCTGAGCTTGACGTCGGTACCGAGCACCCCGGGGTCCCTGCCGAACTGCGTCTCCCAGATCTCGTGGCTGAGGACCGTCGCCAGCGGGACGCCGAGTCGGTCGTCGTCCGCGGTCAGTCCGCGCCCGATCACGGGGCGAACGCCGAGCAGCGCGAACAGGTTCGGAGAGACGACGCCGCCGTTTGCGAGCACCGCCTCGCCGTTTCGCGTGAGCGACTTCGCGCCGCTGGTGTAGGCAGCGACGGCGTCGATGGAGCGGAACGGCCGGGTGCTCAGCACCTGAGCGAACGTTTCGTAGGAGACGTTGCAGGCGCCTCGACACGGCGGGACGGTGGTGACGCCGGGCCCGGTGGGCGTTTCGCCAAGGACGACGAGCCGGTCGGCGTCGACGAACGGCAGCGCGCGCAGGCGGACGGCGTCGATGACGCTGAACGCGGCGACCGTCGCGCCGATGGCGATCGCGAGCGAGCTGACGGCGGTGACGAGGAACCCCGGGCTTCTGAGGAGCGATCGGAGCGCGATGCGGAGGTCGTGGGTCATGGCGGTGGTCCTGTCATTCCGAGCGGGAAATTGGGGTCAGACTGGTCAGAGTCGAATTACATCGTTCTGTCTCCGCGGTAGCATCCCTATGCTCGTAATTCGAATCTGACCCCAATTTCCCGCGCCAAATCGTTCAGATTTCGTCTCGACCATCTAATGAGGGCACGAGATGAGCACGTCGGGAAGAGGCAAGCGGACGGGAAAGTCCAAGTCGACCGGTACGGCGCCAAAGGCGGCAGCGAAGGCGGCGAAGAAGAAGGCGTCCACTCGCGCGGCGAAGCCACCTGCTCAGAAGCACGAGGGCGGCGCGTGGGCCGCTGTGTTCACGCCGCGTGCACCCGGCGAGAGGCGCTACTGGCTCGTGAAGTCGGAGCCGGGCACGTTCTCGTTCGACGACCTGATGGCGGCGACGAACAGGACCACGCAGTGGGACGGTGTGCGGAACTTCGTCGCGCGAAACTTCATGCGCGACGGCATGCAGGTCGGCGATCAGGTCTTCTTCTATC
>Ga0157380_10001767_pt1 | contig 14270 bp, 15 predicted proteins | sample S35metaG_FD_119757 | JGI IMG/M metagenome (GOLD analysis project Ga0157380, IMG submission 119757) | Switchgrass rhizosphere microbial communities from Kellogg Biological Station, Michigan, USA - S3-5 metaG | ecosystem: Host-associated > Plants > Roots > Rhizosphere > Soil | place: USA... | reverse complement strand
GATCACCTCCGCCGTCGAGCAGCCTGCGTGCGTGGCGACTGCAGCAAGATCCGGCCCGTGCTCGCCGCCATAGTTGACGGGGATCTCGATTGCCGACCGCGCCGCCACCGCCTCGAGTGACGCCAGCGCGGCGAACTCGCGCTCGATCGCCTGCTCGAGGGCCGCGAGATCAGTCTGCAGCGGATCGTAATGAACGCCGAGCGTGCAATACCCGGGCGCGATGTCCCGGACACCGCGGGCGTTTCGATCGCGTAAGCGCGATGCGAGAAGGATCGCGCGTTCGTTGACGACGGGATCGATCGCGGGCTCGAGCTCGACGAGCAGCATCGAATCACCGCACGGTCGTATTCTCACGCCAGGGCCGCCAGCAACTTGCGATGGATGCCGCCGAAGCCGCCATTGGACATCACGACGATCAAATCGCCGTCGACCGCCTCGCTGGACACGGTTCGAACGATCGAATCGACGTCCGGCAGATGCCGCGCGCGCACGTTATCGGCCGTGAGGTCGTCGACGAGTTTCGATTCGGAGAGCCGTTCTTCGGGCGGCAGGCTCGACCGGAATACGGAGGCGATGACGACCTCATCAGCGCCTGACAACGCTCTTGCAAAGTCATCCTGAAAGATACGACGGCATGACGAGGCGGAACGCGGCTCGAAGATGGCCCAGACCTTCTTGCCGGGTGCCGAACGCCGTATGGCCTTGAGGGTTTCCTCGACCGCGGTGGGATGGTGAGCAAAGTCGTCGTAGACCCTGACACCGCGCGCCTCGCCGACGATTTCGAGCCGCCGCTTGACGCCCTTGAACGCCGCGAGTCCTTTCCGCAATTGCTCGATATCCAAACCCAGGTCCACGCCGACGGCGATCGCCACGAGCGCGTTGCGAACATTGTGATCGCCCAGCAGGGGCATGGTGAATTCGCCCAGATCCTGGCCGGCCCGCTGCACTCGGAAGGAGGTACTGGCACCGATGCTGACGTCGAGGCCGCGCCATTCGGCGCCAGCGCCCAGCCCGAAGGTTTGCACACGACTGCGAGCCTGCCCGGCCAGGGCGGCGGCGTCGGGGCTATCGACACCGATCAGGGTCAGTCCCTTTTGCGGAACCAGGTTGACCAGCCGGCGAAACGCGAGCCGCACCTCGTCGAGATCGCGGTAGATATCAGCATGATCGAATTCAATGTTGTTGACGACCGCGATGTCGGGCAGGTACTTCAGGAACTTCGCCGTCTTGTCGAAGTAGGCGCTGTCGTACTCGTCGCCCTCGATGACGAACGCCTTGCCCTTCCCCACCCGATAACTCGCGCCGTCGTCTCCGAAATTCCTCGCGATGCCGCCGATGAGGACGGTCGGATCCGCCCCGGCCGCAGTCAGTAACCACCCGGTCAGCGCCGTCGTCGTGGTCTTTCCGTGCGTGCCGGCGATGACGATGGAATGGGCGTCCCAGAGCCACTGATCGCGGATCGTTTCCGGTAACGATGCGTACCGGATACCGCCGTCGAGGACGGCCTCGAGCTCCGCGTTACCGCGCGAGATGGCGTTGCCGACGACGACCAGATCGGGAGGGGCCGCGACGTGTTCAGCGCGGTATCCCTCGAGCACGTTGATTCGCTCCGCCGCGAGAAAGTCGCTCATCGGCGGATAAACGTGCTCATCGGATCCGCTGACCTCGTGCCCGCGATGCTTCAGGAGCGCCGCCAGCGTGGCCATCGCGGTGCCGCACACGCCTATGAGATGAATTCGTTGTCCCATGTCATCGGTGGATCGGTTTGAATGAATCGGCGGCCTATTCGACCGCTGCCTCCAGGATGCGGACGACCGGCGCCGGTCCGCCAACGATTTCCGCTTTCACGCCAAACGGCAGCGTCCACGTGGGTCCGGCAGTGTGGCCGGAGGGAAAGTTGAACAACACCGGTCCACGAAACTCGTTCGTGAAATCACGCAGAACGTCGCGAATGGCAGGATCGCCGCCGGGCTCGTCACAGCCGGGAAATTCCCCAAAGACAATCGCGCGCGCGTTTGCGAACAATCCGGCCTGCGCCGCCTGCGTGAGCATTCGGTGAACTCGATAGGGCCGCTCGCCAATGTCTTCGATAAACAGCACACAGCCTTCCGGCGGATCGAATGCCCACGGTGTCCCCATCGACGCCATCAACTGCGTGAGCGTGCCGCCGGTCAAAATGCCGGCGGCCGTTCCCTGATGAAGCGCCTCGAGTTGCGCAGGCTGCATCTCGCCCGCCGGTTCGTTCGACATCATGACCCTGCGAAAGGAGTCTTCGTCGTACGCAGACGGCCCTCTGGAAACCCGGCGATCGATCATCGGGCCGTGGATCGCGGTCATTCCCTGCCGCGCATACAAGGTCAGGATCGCCGTGATGTCGCTGTAGCCGATCAACGCCTTGCGCGCGGAGCGCACAACATCAGGATTGAGGAACGGCAAGAGCTGCGCGCTGCCGTAGCCGCCGCGAATCGCAATGAGCGCCGCGATCGACGGATCTTCCAGGGCACTGAGGATCGCGCGCACGCGCGTTTCGATCGTTCCCGCAACGAACCGATCCTTCTCGAAGACGGATTGGTCGTAGACCACCTCGAGACCGAGACGCGCCAGTTCCGTGGCGCCAGCCTGAACCTCTTCCGGGGGAAACGAACTTGCCGGGGCCACAAGCGCGACGCGATCGCCGGATTGGAGCCGGCGGAGGCGGATCACAAATACGCCGCCATCTCGGCGGCGACGAGCTGATGTTCCTCGCGGCCGAGAACGCCCCGCAGCCGCTTGATCCGCGCGCCGGGGCCGGGGCGATTACCGACCAGAAACCGCTGCTTGGCGCGCTGCAGGCGCGCGAACGCGTCGTCGTGCCGCGTCGCCGGGATCTGGCCCGACTCGACGGCGCGTACCAGGGCCTCGAGCGTGCGGCCCTGCAGGTCAATGTCGCCGCTGCAGACCAGTACTGCGTCACAGCCGGCTCGAATCGCATCAACCGCTGCCTCGGGCACGTCGTACTTTGCGCTAATGGCTTTCATCTCGAGGTCGTCGCTCAGGATCACGCCATCAAATCTCAGTTCCTCGCGCAGCAGCCGCTGGACGATCTCAGGCGAGAGCGAGGCGGGCCGCTTCTCGTCGAGAGATGGCACCAGCACATGCGCGGTCATGATGAACGCCACCTGCTCGACAATCGCAGCGCGGAACGGCTCGAACTCGATCGCGCGCAGTCGATCGGGCGGATGCTCGACGAGCGGCAATTCGAAGTGTGAATCCGTGCTCGTGTCGCCATGACCGGGGAAATGCTTCCCGCAAGCAGCGAGTCCGGCGCCCTGCAACCCGCGAATGATGACCCGGCCAAGTTTGGCCACATCCTCGGCGCGCTCGGCGAGTGCCCGATCGCCAATGACGGGGTTTTTGGGATTGGTGTGGATGTCGAGCACCGGCGCGTAATCGAGCGTGATGCCAACGGCCAGCAACTCCTCGGCCAGCGCCTTGGCGAACCGCTCGGCCAGGGCTTCCGAGGCCTTGCCGGCACGTCCCAGCGTCGCCATCGGCGGCCACTTCGTGAACGGCTCCTTGAGCCGCGCCACGCGGCCGCCTTCTTGATCGACGCTAACCCACGCCGGCGCCGTTCGTCCGAGCGCCTCACTGTCGGCGGAGAGCTCGGCGACCTGTTCAGGCGCCTCGATGTTGCGACTGAACAGAATCACGCCGCCGAGGTCGAACTCTCGAGCCAGCGATCGGAGCTCCGCCGGAATGCTCCGGCCGGGCAGGCTGCCGATCAAATACTGTCCAATGTCGCGTCGCGTCGCCAGAGGCATGCTGCTTCGAGAATTATAATTGCGTCGTGCGTATCTCGGCGTCCGCTCCGACACGAATTGATCTGGCCGGCGGCACCATCGACATCTGGCCTCTCTATCTCTTTCATCCCGGCGCTCAAACGCTGAACGCGGCAATCAGCCTCCGCGCCAGGGCCTGGATCGAGCCGCGACCCGACGAGCGGGTCGAGCTGCTGTCGGAAGACACCGATCGGACAGTCAACCTGCCGTTCGACCAGCTGCGAGACGACGACACATTGCCGCTCCTCGGCCGCCTCGTTCATCGCTTCGGCGTTCACGGCATCCGTCTGACCACCCGTGGCGAGTCGCCGGCCGGTGCCGGCATCGCAGGGTCGTCGGCTCTGAACGTTGCGGTCTGCGGCGCGCTGGCCGCGCATCTCGGCGACGAACGCACGCCGGAGGCCATCCTGGAAATCGCCAGGGACGTCGAAGCCCAGGTGATCAAGGTGCCAACGGGACTCCAGGATTACCGGCCGGCGATGTACGGAGGCGTTGCGGCGCTGGAGCTACGCGCCGGCGAAACCATACGGGTTGCCCTCGATGTCGATCCGCGGGAGCTCGAACGGCGCATCGTCCTCTGTTACACGGGCGAACCTCGCAACTCCGGCACCAACAATTGGGAGATCACCAAGCGGCACCTCGACGGCGACCAGCACATCTTCGACTGCTTCGAGCGCATCCGCGACACCGCGGCCGCGATGCGCGAGGCGCTCACCCGCGGCGACTGGGACCGGACCGCTGCCTGCCTGGCGACCGAATGGGAGAACCGTAAGCGCCTTGCGCCTGGCGTGACGACCGCATTGATCGATTCGCTGATTGCGCGCGCCACCGCAGCCGGGGCGACGGCCGCCAAGGTGTGCGGCGCCGGTGGCGGCGGCTGTCTATTCTGCCTGGCCCCGCCCGAGGCCGTGCCGAAGGTTCGCGAGGCGCTCGCCGATGGCGGAGCGGGCATTCTCGACTTCCGCATCGAGACGACCGGCTTGCAAGTGGCCCGGGAATGACGACGCCGCTGCCCGCTCCGCTCGACAACAAGTCGGTGGCGCGCACGCTTCTCGAGATCGCTGATCTGCTCGAGTTGAAGGGCGAGAACCCGTTCAAGATCCGCGCCTATCGAAACGCCGCCGATGTTGTGTCGCATGCGGCCGAAGCCGTGTCGGCGCTCGACGAAGCGGCGCTGCGCGGATGGAACGGCATCGGCAAGGACCTCGCCGGCCGCATTCGCGAAATCGTGGTCACGGGTGACTGCGGGATCCGCCGGGACTTGCTGACCGAATTCCCCGCCACCCTGCTCGACGTCTTGCGCCTCCAGGGCGTCGGTCCCAAGACCGTCGCGATTCTCTATAAGGAACTGCGTATCAAGAGCCTTGATGATCTCTCAGCCGCGGCAAAGGCCGGCCGCATCCGCGCGGTCAAAGGCATGGGCAGCAAGAAGGAAACGCTGATCCTCCAGGCGATCGAGGAGCGGCAGCGCTTCGCGGGGCGGCACCTTCTGTCGCGCGCGACTGAGGTGGGCGACGCCATCGTCTCGTACTTGAAAGAGCACGCGCCTGCGGCGGACATTACTATCGTCGGCAGCGTTCGCCGCGGCGCCGAGACGACCGGCGATCTCGATCTTCTTGCGACCGGCGCCGACTCCAGTCTCGCCGATGCGTTCACGCAGTTTCCACAGGTCGAGCGCGTGCTCGCCAACGGCGGCACCAAGGCCAGCGTGTTGCTGCGCGGCGGATTCCAGGCTGACCTGCGCATTGTCACACCCGGGCAACGCGGTGCGGCGCTGCAGTATTTCACCGGCTCCAAGGCACATAACATCGCCCTTCGCGATCGGGCGCTCGAGCGTGGTTGGAAGTTGAACGAGTACGGACTCTTCGACGCCGACGAGAAGCCAATTGCCGGTGCGACTGAACAGGACATCTACAAGGCGCTTGGCCTGGCCTTTATCGAGCCCGAGTTGCGCGAACACCGAGGCGAGATCGAGGCCGCGGCGGCCAGGGGACTGCCCTCCCTCATCACGCAGGCAGATCTGAAGGGCGACCTGCACATGCACACGACCGAGTCCGACGGCCGGGAGAGCCTCGACACCATGGTCGTGGCCGCACAGGCGCGCGGGCTCGAATACATCGCGATCACCGATCATTCACAGTCGCTCGCGATGGCCAACGGACTCGATGAAAGTCGCGCCCTGGCCAACGCCGAGCGGATTCGCAACTATTCGAAGACGCACAAAGGCATCACCGTCCTGGCCGGCATCGAATGCGACATCCTCGCTGACGGGTCGATGGATCTCGCGGACGACTGCCTCGCGTCGCTCGACATCGTCATCGCGTCGATTCATTCGGCGCTGACGCAGGAAGAAGCGGAGATGACCCGCCGGGTCATCAGGGCGATCGAACATCCATCGGTCGACGTGATCGGGCACCTTACGGGCCGCATGCTGCTCAGGCGCGACGGATCGCGCGTGCAGGTCGAGAAGGTGATCGATGCGGCCAGGGCCAATGGCGTCGCCCTCGAAATCAATTCGCAGCCGTACCGGCTCGACCTCTGCGACAGTCACGCGCGGCTGGCCCGCGACCGGGGCGTCAAGTTGATCATCGACTCGGACGCGCATGAAATTCCCGCGCTCGGCTTCACGCGATGGGGAGTGATGACGGCAAGACGCGCGTGGCTCGAGAAAGACGACGTGATCAACACGCGCCCCCTCAAGAAGTTTCTCGCGGGCTTGCGCCGAAATCGGTAAAATTGGCGACCGATGGACGCGATCGCGGAGATCAAGAGGATCTACTACGCCGCCACCAAGGCGACGATTCAAAACGACCTCGTGCGCGCCATCGAGTTGCTGAAGACGCTGCCTTCCGAAGAGGATCGCCAGCGCGTTGCCGTCTACATGGATGGCCTGTCGCAGATGCGATCGGAGTGGAGCCAGGCGGCCCGGGGCGGCGTTACTTCGCGACCGCGCGCCGCCGCGCCGCGAGACGGAGCGCGTCCGGGACGTTTCGGTCAGTCGAGATCTTCTTCACGTCGCTCTCGGTAAGTCGCTGCATCAGGTTCATGCTCAGTGCGACCGGCGTCTTGGAGTTCTTCACCAGGCTGAGCACCACTCCATAAGCCTTTGTCCAGGCGCGCGTGTTCGCGATCGTGCGCAGGATGTCTTCCGACACGTTGCCCATTTTCGCGAAGGACTCGACCTCGGCGGGGTTGACCTTCGGGCAGCTCAGCACCGCCGCCGCCACCATGCGATTCGGATCGCGGATCAGGATGGATCGCATTTCGCGCGTGCCCTTCATCGCGCATTTCATCTTTTCCGGCACGGTCATCGAGCTCAATCGCTCCTGGAAGGACTGCTGCTGCTCCTCCTCGGTTCCTTCGAGCTCGACCCCGCTCTCATTGGCGTCGTCCAGCGGTTCCTCATAGTCCGGCGCCGGCGTAGTCGACGGGTGGATGCCGCGGCGGATGAAAAACTCACGTAACTCTGTCGGGGTGTCCGCACGGGCGATGAAGTCGGCGATCAGGTTCTGCGGCAGGTGCCGCAGGGTGTCTTCGGCGGTCTGCCTGACTTCCTGATCCTGATCGCCCGTCAGCAGCATCAGCATGCCCAACTGCTCGAGCGGCCGGGGCGCCAGCGAGCCCTGCGCCGCGAGCATGCGGACATCCCGCGCAACTTCACCGCGCCGGAAAAAATCCAGCATCGGCGTGCCGAGGCCCGCTGCCATGTCAGTATCGTACCAGGAAGTCTTGGTAGTCGTCGCGGCCGATGCGCGTCGACAGGAGGTCGCCCGGTTCGCCCAGCAGCCGCCCCGCCTGGCCGTTGATGCTGAACTGCACCGCCGCGGCGTTGTCGCCCAGGAGCAGCAGCTCGTCGCCAAGGTCGATCGGCACCGTCTCGCCCTGCTCCATCGTCCGGCCGATGATTTCGTTACCGTCGGCGACGACCCGCAGCTGGCAACGCGACGAGATGGTTAGTGTGACGACGACGGGGACCGGACGCGCGGCCGCGATGGGCGTTTCCGTGAACCCGCCGATCGGCATGACTTCCGCCAGCACGGGGTCGGCGCGGCGTTCGCGCACGACCTGATTCGGCGGCTCCGACACCATCGCGCGCGTCATCGGCAGCGCAACGTAGAGGATGCCGGCGAACATTGGCAGCATCGCGCTGACGATGGTCAACGCTTTGTTGAAAGAGGTCACGGCCTTCGGTTCGGCGGTGACGACGCTCGGCGGTGGCGGAAGGACCTCGGGATGCAGCGTCGCGAATTCGCCGAGCAGCTCGTCCGGATTCAGTCCGACTTCGCGCGCGACCGCTTTGACGATCGATCGGCGGTAGATGCCGTCTGGCAATTCCGAAAGACGGTCTTTTTCGAGCAGCTCGATCGCGCGCACGGATAGCTTGGTAGCGTCCGCTACCTGGCGGAGCGACAGGCCCTTGCGTTCGCGGGCGAGCCGCAGACGCGCAGCCGGATCGAGCGTGCGAGGATCAGCCATTGCTTAGAAGAATCGAACGTTGGTTATCTGACAGAACTCCCTATGTCTCAGCGGGCAGCGGGCAAATCCTAGGTGCGCCGGCGAGCCAAGTCAAACGCCTTTCGCAGGGCGCTGACACGGTTTTGCACAAAATCCGGAAGGTCCTCGCCTGCCGCCGGAATGAAGGCACCAATTGCCGCCAGTCCGGAAGCGCCGGTTGAAGCCAGCATCGGCATCGCGGACAAATCCATTCCGCCGATCCCGAGCACCGGCTGCCCCGCCGCAGCTTCGACTACCTTGCTGAGCCCATCCTGATCCAGATAATCGACCGCTCGTTTGGATGCTGTAGGCAGCACGGTCCCGGCAATGAGAAAGTCCGCGGACTTTCGTGCAGCGATACTTGAAATATCGTGGACGGAGCATCCAATGACGAAGCCCGGCGGCGAGAGACGACTCACCTCGGCAGGGAGAAGCGAATGCTCCTTGAGGTGGACGCCGTGCGCCCTGGCCGCAAGCGCGACGTCCAGCCGATCGTTGACGAGGATTCGGCTCGCGCCCGTCACGACCCGCATCAAGGATTTCACCAGCTCAACCAGTGGTCCGGCCTCGATATCCGGTTCGCGCACCTGGATGTAATCAATCCCGGCGCTAGCGGCGGCGTCGATTTGCCGGTGGAGTGCCTCGACCCAGTCGGCTTCGGGAAGACCCAAGGCCTCGCCCAGCCTGCGGCGATCGGTCACGAGACACAAAATCATTGCGGATTTCGGAATTCGGATTTCGGATCAATTTCCGATTCGTGATCGCTCGATTTGCTCCCGAATAAGTCGGCAAGTTCGGCCAGGGCCGCGCCGACGTTGACGAGCCCAAGACCGGTGATCGCGCCGCGGGTGTAATTGCTGGTGAAGATTACGGCGAGCGCTGCGGAACCCTCGACAAAATAGTTTCGTTCCCAGAATGCCGACCATGGAATCAGTACGAGCAACAGTCCGGTTTCGAGCAGGAGCGCAACGAAGAGGAGCCGCCTGAACAGAACCTAGCCTCGGGCCTGCACTTTTGAGAGGCGTTCGATCTGCTTGTTCACGTCGCGATAGCCGCCCGATTCGGATTCGAGTTCGACAAACACCGCGAGCGCGCGCGAATGTTCGCCGACGGATTCGAGCGTCGTGGCCAGATCGTAAAGAAGGGCCCGGCCGGCATCAGGCGTCGGTGCGGGCGCTTCGGCGGCGCGTTCGAGCCACTCGATCGCGTGGGCGGTGTCTTTTCGTTCGAGATACAAGCGGCCGAGCATCGACGCCGCGTCAAACCGCTGTCGTGGCGAGCGGGCCGCTGCCTCGAGCGCTGTGATGGCATCCTCGGGCATGCCCATCTCGTGATACGTCAGGGCCAGCCGGTACTGCTCGGCGGCCGCCTCCTCGGAGGACTCGCGGGTCGAGTCGTCGCGCATGCCGCGGAACACCTGATCGAGCGAGCGAGCCGCCGGAGCCTGGCTGGCCGACGCGGCCGGATCGTTCAGCATGTCGGTCAGGTCGATTTCGACGGGCGCCGACGACGACTTGGACTTGCCCTTCTTCGTTTCCTTGGTTGGCGCAACGGGCGGCGGGACCGGTTCCTCGTCGCGCGGCGTGTCGAAGGTGACACCCTCGTTCAGGTCCATCGTTTCGGTGGCCAGGAACGGGCTCTCGCCGCTGAGGCGCTCGGCGATGATGCCATCCGGATCACTCTCGCCGAGCATGACGAGCGCGCGTCGGAAGCGATCGATGTTGACGCGATTCCACGGTTCGCGCGCGACGAGATCCTCGCTGATGATGCGCGCTTCCATCGCGCGGCCCTGATCGAGGTAGCCGTCAGCCAGCGCCGCCTGCGCTTCATACATCGTCGATTCGAGCCCGCCGTCCACGCAGATTTCGACGAGGCGCATCAACGCGACGAGGTGCGAGCGTACGCGCGTGGTGAACTCGTGAAGCGCGACGGCGGCAGCGGCGAAATCGCCCTCCGCGACGGCGGCGTCGGCGACCGCGTCGATCGGTTGATACCCCGCGTCCGGATTGGCTTCCGCGAGCTTGCAGCCGAGCACGACCACCGCCTGCGTCTGGTTGCGATCGAGCGACAGCGCCTGCACGATCGCCGCCTTACCTTCGGCCAGTCGATCAGCCCGCAACTCCATCTCCGCGAGCGTCAGCCACAGCGCCGGATTGGTGCCCGCCGTTTCTGCGGAAAGATAACTGCGCGCCTTGTCGAGATCGCCGCGCGCGACATGGGCCAGCGCCAGGCCCGCACGGACTTCCAGATCGGACGGATCGCTCTCGGCGACCGCACCGAGCACGTCGAGGAGCGCATCCGTGTCCCCGGCCTTTTCGAACACCGCCGCGATCTGCTTGAGCTCCTCGGCGCCCTTGGCGACGCCGCGCGCCGCGGCTGGATTCGACGCGAGATAGGCGGTGAAGAGACTGCTGCGGCTGCCCTCATCCGACTTGTCGAGGTCGTAGGCCATTTGCAATGGCACGAGGGCGTCGGCGTGCTTGTCCTGCTTCTGCAGGCGCGCCGAGATGTCCTTGTACTCGCGCACCGCCGTGGCCATGTCGCCCATCTCGGCGGCAAGCTGGCTGGCGCGCATGCGCGCGTCGAGATCTTCGGGATCGAGCGTGCCGAGGCGAACCGCGACCTCGGCGGCGCCCTTCTTGTCGCCGCGCGCCTTGCGCTTCTCGGCGACCTGCATGAAGAACTTCTTGGCATCGGCCAGCGTGCCCTGCTTCGCGGCCAGATCCCCCGACTGGAGCAATGCGTATTCGTCGTCCGGCTTGAGCTTGAGGATCTTCTTGAAGAGGGCCAGCGCCTTCGAATAGAAACCCTCCTCCGCCAGGTGATCGGCAATCCGCGTGTACTGCTCGAGACCTTTTTCGATCTTCTTGGAGCGTACGTACAAATCACCCAGGGAGTTCGCGCTATTCCAATCGCGCGGCTGGGCTCCGACAACTTTGACGTACTCGGCGATAGCGGCGTCGACCTTGCCGAGTTTCAAGGCCTTTTCCGCCGCCTTTAGCGCGGCTTCACGATCGAACGGCGGCACGATGAGGGCTCTTAATCAATGGTATCAAACAGGGTCGCTGGTCTGAACGAGCGCCGATGCTGCGGCGAGTAGCCAAACCGTGCAACCGCCGAGAGATGGTCGGCAGTCGCGTACCCCTTATGTCGGTCGAACCCGTACCGAGGGTCAGTGGCGTGCAGGGCCTGCATCAATCGATCCCTCGTCACTTTGGCAACGATCGACGCGGCCGCGATGGCGGACGCCCGGCGATCGCCGCCAATCACGCCGCGCTGGGCCATCGGCAATGACGGAATTCGAAATGCATCTACCAAAACTGCATCTGGCAGGGGTGCCAGCGACAGCACCGCCCGCCGCATGGCCTGTAACGTCGCCTGGTGGATGTTGATTCGATCGATTTCGTCGGTTTCCACCGACACGACTGCCCAGGACACGCTCTTCCGGCAGATTTCGTCGTAAAGGCGGTCCCGCTGCTGAACGGTGCAGGTCTTGGAATCGGCCAGGCCGTCGATGCGGCGATCGGGATGGAGAACCACCGCGCCGGCCATGACCGGACCGGCCAGGCAACCGCGGCCGACTTCGTCAACGCCTGCGACCGCTACGAAACCGTAGCGATGCAGGCTGTTTTCGATATTGCGTCGTGCAGAGACCTTAGCCACTGAGGCACCCTAGGCACTAGGCACCTTAGGCACTCTAGTTGGTCTTCTTCACTTCTTTCATGCGCGCGGCCTTGCCCTTCAGGTCGCGCAGGAAATACAGCTTCGCGCGCCGGACCTTGGCCGACCGCACGATTTCAACCTTGGAGATCGTCGGCGAGTGCAGCGGGAAGATGCGCTCGACGCCCTGGCTGAACGACACCTTGCGCACCGTAAAGGTCGCGCGGTTGCCGCCGCGGCGGAGGCCGATCACCACACCCTCGAAAATCTGGATGCGCTCCTTGTCGCCTTCCTTCACGCGCACGTGCACCTTGACGGTATCGCCGGCCTTCATGCGCGGCCGCTCCATCAATTGCGCCTTCTCCACCAACTCCATCGCAGTCATGACTTGCTCCTTTTCAGCCACTCTCGTTCATCGGCATCGAGCGCCGCTGCCGACAGCAGGTCAGGCCGGCGTTCGACCGTCCGCTGCAATGCCGTTTCGCGCCGCCACCGCCGAATCTCACCGTGGTGTCCCGATATCAGCACGTCGGGCACCTTCAATCCTTCGAACTCCGCCGGCCGCGTGTAGTGCGGATAGTCCAGCAAGCCGCGCGTGAACGAATCCGCTGCTACCGACTGGTCGTCGCCGACGACGCCTGGCACCAGCCGCGCGACCGCGTCGATCACCGCCAGCGCCGGCACCTCGCCGCCCGACAGCACATAGTCGCCGATCGATATCTCTTCCGTCGCGAGCGCCTCGCGCACCCGCTCGTCGATCCCTTCGTAGCGCCCGCAGAGCAACACGACGTGGCCGATCGCCGCCAGCCGCCGAGCGCCGTCCTGCGTAAAACGCGTCCCGGCCGGCGTCAACATCACCACCGCATCCGGCGCACCGCGACGCGCGCGAATCGCTGCGAGCGCTGCAAAGAACGGCTCGGGCTTCATCACCATGCCCGGCCCGCCGCCAAACGGCACATCGTCCACGACGTGATGCTTGTCCGTCGTGAAGTCGCGCAGGTTGTGGACCACGATGTCCAGTAGTCCCGCGGTGCGCGCCCGGCCGACCACGCCCTCGGCGAGGCCGGCTTCAACCAGACGCGGGAAGATCGTAATGACGTCGATCTTCACCGTTTTCTTTGCCTCGCTCCGCTTCGGCGGTTGCGTTGCCTCGCAATGCTGCTGTTGCGGCTCAACGCCATTCTCCGTTGAGTTCCAGCAGGCCTTCGGGAGGCCGCACCGTGATGCGCTTCCCCTTCAGGTCCACCGTGCAGATGGCGTCGGCCAACGGAATCAGCACTTCGTTCCGCCGGCTTCGTACCACCAGACGGGTCGCCGATCGATCGCCTTCAATCGCGGTGACCTCGCCGATCGATTCGCCGCTTTCCGTCACCACCGCGCAGCCAATCAGATCACGGTGGTAGTACTCGCCTTCACCGAGGCGCTCGGCCTCGCCCGCAACCTCGGCGATCCGCAGTTCCTGTCCCGCCAGTAACTCCGCGTCGCTCATCGAGCCGACGCCCGTGAACAGGATCACCGGCCGTCCCTGATGCATCCGCATCGTGGCGACTTCGAGCGTCGCCGGGGTGCCGTCCTTCCGGCGCGTCATCAGCTGAGCGCCCTGGCGAAATCGTTCGTCCGGGAAATCGGTTTCGGCGTTGACGATCACCTCGCCCCGATTCCCGTGCGTCCGGGCGACGACGCCAACGAGGATCGCGTCTTCCCAGTCGCTCATTTCTCTCTCCGACTCCCGGTTCCCGACTCCCGGGCCCGGCAGAATCCTTACCGTCCGCCTTGCGGATCGCGAATGTCCAGGCTGACGCGGCGCTCGTCTTCGGCCACGCTCGCCAGCAGGGTGCGCAGCGCCGCGGCGGTGCGGCCCTGGCGGCCAATCACGCGGCCCAGATCACCCGCGGCGACCTGCAGTTCGTACACCGTGCCGCCGCGCCGCTCCGATTCGCGGACGCTCACGGCGTCCGGCTGATCGGCAAGCGCCCGAGCGATGGTTTCAATGAGTCCTTTCAGGTCTGCCGCCACGATGACGCCCTAGGCTTTCGGCGCCGTCGGTTCGGCCGTCACCGCCGCCTCGACGATCGCGCGATCCTTTGTCAGGTGTCGCGCCAGCAGCGTGCGGACCGAATCCGAGGGACGCGCGCCGCTCTTGATCCAGTGCGCGATGCGTTCCTTGTTGATTTCGACGACCGCGGGCTTGGTGCGGGGGTTGTAGAAACCGAGGACTTCGATGAACTCGCCTTCCTTCTTCGAGCGGGCTTCCGACACCACGACACGGAAGAACGGGCGCTTCTTCGAACCGGTCCG
>Ga0157380_10001765_pt1 | contig 14275 bp, 8 predicted proteins | sample S35metaG_FD_119757 | JGI IMG/M metagenome (GOLD analysis project Ga0157380, IMG submission 119757) | Switchgrass rhizosphere microbial communities from Kellogg Biological Station, Michigan, USA - S3-5 metaG | ecosystem: Host-associated > Plants > Roots > Rhizosphere > Soil | place: USA: Michigan... | reverse complement strand
GGTAACCGGTAACACCGAAAAACGCGTCGAGTATGCTACGCAGATTAGTGATCCGATCTTCGCCAACTCTCCCGAGACCTTCCGGGACCAGCGATGCGGTGAGAGAAATTCCATCGGCAGCATCGCGATAAGGAATCTTGGCTACTGAAGCAGCCGAGGCAACGATGCCGTGTCTATCTCGGCCATGCATCGGGTTTGCACCCGGTGCAAACGGCTCTCCCTGTCTTCGGCCATCAGGAGTGTCGCCGGTGCTCTTGCCGTATACGACGTTCGAGGTGATTGTCAGGATCGATTGAGTGTGCAGCGCGTTTCGATAAGTGGGATACTTTCTCAGCTTGCTCATAAACGTGCTGACGAGCCATGTTGCAAGTTGGTCGACGCGATTGTCGTTGTTACCAAACTGAGGATATTCGCCTTCGGTTTCATAGTCTGTCACCAGCCCGGTTTCATCCCGAATCACTCGGACCTTTGCATAACGAATCGCTGACAGACTGTCGGCGACCACAGACATGCCCGCCATGCCGAATGCCATCGTTCTGAGCGGTGCATAATCATGCAGCGCCATTTCAACGCGTTCGTAAGCATACTTGTCGTGCATGTAGTGGATGACGTTCATAGCATTAACGTAAACCTCGGCCACCCAGTCCATCATCTTTTCAAACCGGCTAATGACGTCGTTGAACTCAAGAAACTCACCCTCGACTCCACCGCTAGCGGGTCCTACTTGCTTGCCCGTGAGTTCATCCCGGCCGCCGTTGATTGCATAGAGAAGGCACTTGGCCAGGTTTGCCCGGGCGCCGAAGAACTGCATTTGCTTTCCAACCACCATGGGTGAAACACAACATGCGATCGCGCCGTCGTCACCCCACGCGCGGCGCATGACCGAGTCGTTCTCGAACTGAATGGAGCTTGTGTCAATCGCCACCTTGGCGGAGAAACTACGAAAACCTTCGGGCAGTCGCGGTGAATACCAGATTGTGAGATTCGGCTCGGGCGCTGGGCCGAGGTTGTACAGTGTCTGCAAGAACCGGAAGCTTGTTTTCGTTACCAACGGCCGGCCATCATCGCCCATGCCTGCAATCGACTCGGTGACCCAGGTCGGATCTCCGGCAAAGAGCTCGTCATATTCAGGTGTGCGAAGGAAGCGGACGATGCGAAGCTTGATAACGAAGTCGTCGATGATTTCCTGCGCCTGTTCCTCGGTTAGAGTTGCCGCTTTCAAGTCGCGTTGAAAGTAGATGTCCAGGAACGTTGAAGTTCGGCCGAGCGACATCGCCGCTCCATTCTGTTCTTTCACCGCCGCGAGGTAACCGAAGTAGAGCCACTGCACCGCCTCACGCGCAGTTCGAGCCGGAACGGAAATGTCGAATCCATAACTCCCGGCCATCTCTTGCAGCTCTTTCAGCGAGCGAAGTTGTTCGCTGAGCTCCTCGCGATCGCGAATGATCGCATCGGTCGACATCGCAGAATCGAGACTGTTTTTCTCTTCCTGTTTGCGTTCAATGAGACGAGCAACTCCGTACAGCGGCACCCGACGATAATCGCCGATGATTCGACCTCTGCCGTACGCATCAGGCAGCCCTGTCAAAATATGGGAACTGCGACAACGCCTTATGTCGGCGGTGTAGGCATCAAAGACTCCTTCGTTATGCGTCTTTCGATACTTCGTGAATGCTTCGACGATGTGTGGATCGGGCTCGTAACCGTAGGTCTTGAGTGCGCTGAGAACCATCCGCAAGCCACCGTTTGGCATGATGGATCGCTTGAGCGGCGCGTCGGTCTGCAAACCAACGATTACTTCGTTTGCTTGATCTATATAGCCTGGCCCATGCGAAGTTATGGCGCCGGGAATCTGTGAAATGTCGAGTACGCCCTTTTTTCGCTCTTCGAGAAAAAGTTCGTTCAGCTGCTCCCATATTTTTGTCGTCCGCTCCGTCGGGCCTGCGAGGAACGACTCATCTTCTTCATAAGGATCGTAGTTCTGCTGAATGAAGTCGCGGACGTTGATCTCGTTCTGCCAGAGACCCTGATTGAAGTTTTCCCATCCCGGAACGACTTTCTGATTTGCAATCCGTTGAGCAGTACTAGCCATTACAATTCTCCTTGCATGTCTTCATCAAGCTGCCTTTGCCAGACCGAGTAGAGATCCGGTGTGTCGAGCGATCATCAGCTCTTCGTTTGTCGGAATCACCAATACCGGCACGGCGCTCCTCGTTGTCGAGATCTTCGTTTCGCGACTTGCGTTGGCTGCTTCATCGACCTCCATGCCCAGCCATGCTGACGCGGTGCAGATGCGTTGCCGTATCTCAGGTGAGTTCTCGCCGATACCTGCCGTGAAGACCAACCCATCGAGGCCGCCAAGAACCGCGGTCAAGGCGCCGATCTCCTTTGCGACGCGATAGACAAAGTAATCCACAGCGAGACGCGCCTCAGGTTCACTGCGGCCGAGCAGGTCGCGCATGTCGTTGCTGATTCCTGAGATTCCGAGGAGTCCGGATTTCTTGTAGAGCAGCGTCTCGACTTCTTTCGCCGACATGTTCAGTCCCTGGAACAGGTGAAGGACAACACCAGGATCGAGTGTGCCAGGTCGCGTGCCCATACAGAGACCGTCAAGCGCGGTGAAACCGAGCGTACTGTCGACGCTCTTTCCGTCTTTCAAGGCACACAGACTCGCGCCACTTCCCAGATGCGCGACGATGACGCGCCCGTTGGCAATCTCCGGTGCAGTCTGCGGCAAGACGGAAGCGATGTACTCGTACGAGAGTCCATGAAAGCCGTATCTCTGCAACCCCGCCTCGCGAAGGTCGCGTGGAAGCGGGATGAGTTCTGCAACCGCCGATTGACCACGATGAAAACTGGTGTCGAAGCAGGCAACCTGTGGCACACCAGGCAATCGTTCGAAGACAGCGTCGATGGCCGCGAGATTGTAAGGTTGATGAAGCGGAGCGAGTGGAACCAACTCATTCAGCTCGGCGAGAATAGGGCGGTCTAATACTGTCGGGCCCTTGAATCGCGAACCTCCATGGACCACTCGATGTCCTACACCCAGCACGCGCGACCCGCCATATTTGGATCGCAGCCAGGTAGCTAGTGCGCCTAACGCGTTACGGCCGTCGCGAACAGTTGCATCCAGATCTTGCTTTGCCAGACTTTCACCGTTGGCGTCCTTTACAGATAAACGGGGTGATGTGCCGATACCATCGATCTGGCCACGCGCTTCCATGCGCCAACCTTCACCCATGGGTCGCTGGAAGACACAAAACTTCAGACTTGATGATCCGGCGTTGAGCACCAGGGCGTAATCGTCCATCTCAATCTCCTACGGCTTCGCACGCCGCGCGTGAGCAACCAGCATCGCCACCGCGCAACTCGCAATTCGTGACCGCACGCTGTCGGCGCGGCTGGTTAGAATGACTGGGACCCTTGCTCCCAGGACCATGCCTGCGCTGTCGGCGTTCGCGAGAAAGCTGAGTTGCTTGGCAAGAATGTTGCCGGCTTCAAGATCCGGGGCCAGGAGGATGTCCGGATCGCCGGCAACCGCAGACTTAATGCCCTTCGTCTGGGCCGCCTGTTTGCTAATCGCGTTGTCGAAGGCCAAAGGCCCATCTAGCATGCCGCCAGTGATCTGTCCTCGTTCAGCCATCTTGCAAAGCGCAGCCGCATCGATGGTGGCGGGCATTTTCGAGGTGACTGTTTCGACAGCGCAGAGAATGGCGACCTTTGGTTTCTCCAAGCCGAGAGAGATCGCTAGATCAATCGCGTTCTGACAGATATCAACTTTGTCTTCCAGGGTTGGAGCAATGTTGATTGCGCCGTCGGTAACGATCAGCACTTTGTGATAAGTGGGAACGTCCATGACAAACACGTGGCTGATTCGACGTGCGGTACGCAGCCCGCCTTCCCGGGCGACAATCGCCGACATCAACTCATCTGTGTGGAGGCTCCCTTTCATCAGTATTTCGGCCCGGCCTTCTTTGATCAGGCCGACAGCTTTTGCTGCTGAGGCATTGCTATGCGGTACATCGACGATTTCGAGATCACCGAGATCGATCCCTTCTGAGGCTGCAATCTCCCGTATCCTGGCAGCCGGTCCAACCAGCAGTGGCTTGATCAATCCGCGGTGCGCGGCCTCGACAGCCCCTGACAAAGCCGAAGCTTCACACGGGTGTGCCACCGCAGTCGGAACCGGTTCCAAGCCCTGGCACCGCGCTAACAGTCGCTCGTATTTCCCAGTTCCTACTTGCTGACTCATTTTTCACTCCTAATCTGTGACGGCACGCGTCGGGCTGCTGGACCGGTTTCTTTCAAGAACAAGCACAGGACGATCGCGATCGCCACACCGAACAGCAGCGGCAAAAACGCAGTCTGAAAATCCTGGACTCCGATCGTTGCGGCTCCTCCAGATGCACGCACCAGGAGCCGTCCGAAGACAGGCGCCAGCAAGGCGCTGAACGTGAAATTTATGAAATTGATTACGCCCGTCGCTGTGCCGCCGAGCTGTGGGGGATTGGCTTCCTTGATTACCGTGTACGGCAGCATTGCTGCGCCTGATGCAATCCCAGCTAATAGACCAAGCACATAAGGAGGAAGTACTTTGGTAGGGCCAAAGAGAATCCAAGCCAAACATCCGAGGAGCACAAGCGCGCCTCCGATGATTACAGGCTTTCGGCGCCCAAGCCGATCGGAGATAAAGCCAAGCAGAGGGCAGCCAATAATCCAACCGAACGGAACAGTCGCTGAACGCATTACCGCGGAGCCAAAGTCAAGACCATGGGCCTCGAGGAAGCGAACTCCCCAAATCATGTCGAAGATTGTGGTAGGGATAAATAGAAGGCCGGCAATTAATCCACACAGGATCGATTGCGGGTTCTTGAACACTACCTTGAAGGCTTGGACGATGCTGCTCTCGTCGCGGCTCGACGTCGCGGCTTTTGGTTCTCGTGGTATCACTAGAAAAAGGATGCCGCCGATTACCAAGCCGATAACGCCCATTGCTATCCAAAATTCTTTCCACCCGAGGCCGCCCGCAATCATTGGCCCAACCGCAAACTGCCCCGCTGATCCGCCGGCCATCCCAAACATTTGAGTTGCGCCAATGAGAGTGGCCGCACGAGAGGCTGGAAAGTTCTGCGTGACGATATAAATTGCGCCAATGAGTGCGAAGACGCCGCCAGCACCTTGAAGAAACCTGCCAGCAGTTGCGGCTCCCTGATTCCCAGTAGCAAACATAAGCGCTCCGACGCCAACTGCTGCGGCGGCGAAAGGCACGAGGCGCCTTGGTCCGAGGCGATCCATTGCGGCGCCGGCTACCAGACTGAAGGGTGAGTATCCGTAGTAGAAGACCCCGAGCATTGACGCCACTGCCACCGAGCTGAGACTAAATGCTTCGGACAACTGCGGCATCATGACTGCGGGCGCGGAGCGAAGAGAGTACTGGTAGAAAAAGAAGACTGCGCAAACCAGCCAGGCAACGACGACCACACCGATGCTCTTCGTTGTCTCGACTCGGATCCCTTGGTGTGCTGCTACCTGGGCCATGATCTTGAAAAGCTTGGGTACCGGAACAGACAAGAACCGCAAGCTACAGTCAGCATGAAAGAGGTTAGCGACGGGCGAGAGGGAAGATAACTGTCAATTGTGACAGGTGCTTGAGGCTGAAAGCGCCAACGGCGCTAAATTTGATAGCCAGGCCAACAACTTGGGTGAGGTTCCGAGCAGCTACACTTCTGGAATGAAGTAAAACATGAGCGCGATAATCGTGTAGACAGTGATCAGCTGAACTCCTTTGTACCAGTTTCCTTCGCCGTCGTCGCAGACCATCGAGGCGATCAAGACGCCCAAGAACAGCGAGCCAGTCTCGGCGCGGTTGAAAGAGAGTTCCAGCGGTTGAGGCGCGATGAAGTAACTCGCCAACACCAGCATCGGCGCGACGAAGAGCGCGATCTGGATTGAGCTCCCCAACGCGATGCCCAGCGATAAATCCACTTTGTTCTTACGCGCCATCGCAATGGCCGACCCACTCTCCGCCGCACCGCCGACGATTGCGAGGAAAACGATACCGATGAACGTTTGCGACATGCCCAGCGATTTACCGGTACCTTCAGCCGCGCCCACGAGGATCTCACTCATCCATGCTGCCAGCAGCGACGCGCCGATCAGCCCGCCGACGGCCTGCGCTACGCTCCACTGCTTGCCATGATCGTGGGCCGCACTGTCAGAATCTACGCTTGCGAATTTCCCGGGATGCGTCTTGAGCGCAAACAAGAGATAGAGGCCATAGGCCAGGAGCAACGCTACGGCAACACCGACGTTAAGCCACTGTTCCTGACGAATTGTGCTTTCCGGCGCGAACCACCGGCTGAACGCGCTCGGAACTATCAGGCTGATCACTGCTATCAACATCATCGAACTGTAGGCGCGCGCGGCGGTCGAATTGTATTTCTGGTCGCGGTAGCGAAGGCCCCCGAGCAGAAACGCGACGCCCAGGGCAAGCAACAGGTTGGCGAGAATCGCGCCAATGAGAGATGCTCGCACCATTTCGAAATAACCGGCTCGCAACGCCACGAGCGCGATGATCAGTTCGGGCGCGTTGCCGAAAGTAGCGTTGAGTAGTCCACCGACAGCATCACCGGTGCGCGTGGAAAGCTGCTCTGTCGCTAACACAATGAGACGCGCGATGGGGATAATGGCGATGGCTGCTGAGAAGAACACGATGGGCGCCGATGCGTGCCCGCGCTCCAGTGCCACGGTTATGGGGATGAACACGAATAGCCAGTGGATGGATGGCTTCAGCGACATCGTTTAGTTCTTTTTCGATTTGGTCGTTGCATAGTTTCTGTTTTCGCTGCGTTCAGGAACATGCTCAGCGCTAGCGCGTGGCGGTTTCGACAGCGCTCGTGGAGAGCTCGTCCCGAAGTTTCTCGCGGCTCTCAAACATGTTATTAACGATTCCAAAGAGGAAGGCAGCTGACAACCCGCACAACAACACGCCATTGATCCCCTCGATGCCTCCTATCAGTCGCCAGTTTACGGGCAGGACTACATCTCCATAGCCAATCGTCGTATAGCTTCCGAGCGAGAAATACCAGCAGGTCTCGAAATCAGCGAAGTGGCCCCACCAATAATAGAGACCACCCCAAACAAATGTTTCCAGCAGATGCAAAAGAGTGATGACCGCAAAGACTGAGATTAATAAGGAGGAGTAGCGCCTGATGTTGAATTCCGGTTCCTGCTTCACCGGATGTCGAAGCAACCAGTCAGCAAGCAGCAAAAGACCGCAGACATGAATCACCACGCACAGTGATACAACAATGAGACTGGCGATCAATCCTCTTAGCATTTTTTCCTGTACGCTAAAGCCAATCCGGAAACTTCGAAGGAGTCTAGCGACGCGAATGACGCCTTAGTAACTGTTAGTTTTGACAGGCGGCTTGAGGAGTCTCATCCGAGTTAGAATTGCAGTAATCGAAGCAGCCTTAAGTAACAATGAGTACGCAGTCGATTCAATCCGAAGCTTTCCGCCGCGCGTCCCTGAAGAGCGAGTCGTACCGAATTATCGGTTTGCTGTGTGCCTTAGGTGCGCTCCTCGTTTTCGTGATAGCCCGCAACCTCCTGGCCGGTGAGTTACGCCTCCTAATAACCCAGAGTCTCTTGTTCTTATTTGCGCTCGGCGGTGAAGCCCTGATGCTAGCCGTCGTGAAAAGAGCGGTCCGCCTGGAGCGAGACGTCCCGTCAGTGGTGTGGGTGCTGAATGTCTTGATGGAGTCGTTGTTTCCTACCCTGGGCCTCCTTGTGTTGATCGAGAGTCAATACATCGATCCCTATAGTTCGTTGGTGGCGCCGGTCGTTCTTGTCTATCTCCTTTTCATTATCCTTTCCACTCTTCGATTGAGTCCCATGCTCTCCGTGCTCACCGGTCTGTTCTCCGCTTTGGGATATCTCGCGGTCATCCTTTACACCTTTGTGAAACACCCGAATTCTGACGCAGGAGCTGTCGGGTTTCCCTTGTACGTGTACTTCTTCTACGCCCTTCTGATCCTCGCGGGCGGGTTCATCGCTGCGGCGGTGGCAGGGCAGATAAGGTCGCATGTGCTGGCTGCCCTGCGGGAAGCCGAGTTGCAGCGCGAGCTTGATCGCGTGAATCACGATCTCGACGTCGCACGATCTATCCAACAGGGCCTCCTTCCAACGCGTTCCCCCAAGCTCGGCAACTTTGAGCTTGCCGGCTGGAATCAACCGGCCGATCAAACTGGCGGAGACTACTTCGATTGGCAGGAGCTGCCTGATGGGCGACTCGCCGTCAGTCTCGCCGATGTGACTGGCCACGGCATCGGACCGGCCCTCGTGATGGCTGCGTGTCGCGCTTATGCGCGGGCTAATTTTCTGGCCGACGGCGATCCAACCACCGTGTTGGATCACCTCAATCAACTGCTCTTTGAAGATCTTCCGCCTGAGAGGTTCGTCACTTTCGCAGTTGCGCTGCTCGATTCAGAAGGATCAAAGTTGCAAATGCTTTCAGCGGGTCATGGTCCACTGCTCGTTTATCGCCCGGCCAAGGACGATATCCAGAACCTTGAAGCACAGGGAATCCCTTTGGGACTAATGCCAGGCATAAAGTACGGACTGGCAATCGACGTGAGTCTCGCTCCTGGCGACATGCTTGTGCTGGTTACCGACGGCTTTTACGAGTGGGAAAATCCCAAGGGTGAGGATTTTGGCCTTACGCGGTTGGAGAAGGTGATTCGGGAGTCCAGGGATTATTCGCCTGAAGAGGTAATTCAGAGACTGCGCTCGGCGGTCATGAGCTTCTGCGAGGGCACGAAACAAATGGATGACCTGACCGCAGTCGTCCTTAAAAGGAACAAGAGATGAGTGACAAGTGACAAGTAATGAGTAATGAGTAATGAGTTAAGGCCCCAAACCCGCGCCGATGCGTAATATCACCCATCACTTGTCACTCATCAATTGTGACCCATCTCTTATCACTCATCACTTGTCACTCATCACTTACACTTGCCAGCCGCCACCCAGCGCCCGGTATAGTTGGACCACAGCGGTTAGCTCATTAAGTTTAGTCTGGGCGAGCGCAATCTGGGCGTCGAACAAATCGCGGTCAGCATCCAGCGCGTTGAGCAAGGTGTCTACCCCACCTTCATAACGCCGATACGCGAGACGCGCCCGCTCTCTAAGTGTCTGCACAAGCAGCTCCTGCTGTACCCGCACTTCAACAGTCTTGCGATACGCGATGAGGGCATCAGAGACTTCGCGAAATGCTCCTTGTACCGTGCTCTGATAGCCTACGATCGCAGATTCCTGTTGCGCCTTATTCAACTTCACATTTGATTTCAACCGGCCGGCAGTAAAGATCGGTTGGGTAACCTGCGTCCCAAATCCCCAAACACTGCCAGCGCTCGTAAACAGACTGGAGAGCGCGGTGCTATCGCCTCCCAGAAAACCGCTCAGTGTGATCCGCGGAAAGTATGCTGCCCTCGCTGCTGCAACGCTGTAGTTTGTCGCCACCAAAGTCTGCTCAGCGGAACGAATGTCAGGTCGGCGATGCAATAGATCCGAGGGTAACCCCGGCGGCACTGTGGGAATGAGCCCCTGAGCAACCAGCTCCCGACCGCGGGGAACCGGGGCCGGATTCTCACCCAACAATAGATGGATGAGGTTCTCCTGTTGTTCGATTGCGCGTTCTAGATCCGGAATGGTAGCGCTCGCTGCAAAGACCAACTGTTCAGCCTGGCGGAGATCCAGCGACGTCGCTATTCCGGCGTCTGCACGCAACTTGATGATCCGCAGCGATTCCTGGCGCGTTGCCAGCGTTCGTTTAGAAATTTCTAGCTCGAGATCCAACTCCCTTAACTGAAAGTAGGCTGTCGTAACTGTGCTCACGACAGAGGCAAGAACCGTGTTTCGATCCTCTTCGGCGGCCCTCAGGTCAGCGCGGCGTGCGTTCTTGATCTTCCTTACTCGGCCCCAGATATCGATCTCAAAGTTAAGCAGGTTTAGTAGTACCTGCCCGAAACTGATATTTCGCTGCGCTCCCGGGGGCAGTTCGCCTAGCGAACCATCTTTCGGCAATCGCTCTGTGACCAGGGCGCCGGAAGCAGAAAAGTTTGGAAACTGATCAGCTCGTGCCAGACCAAGTTGGGCGCGCGCCGCATTAATCCTCGCCACTGACTGGCGCACATCATAGTTCTGAGCGACTGCTGTGCGAATCAAAACCTGAAGCTGCTCATCCTTGAAAACTTCGAACCACTTAAGGTCACCGAACGATTGGGTGCCCGGCTGAGCCGCTGTATCGTCGGCGCGATAAACCGTCGGCACCTGGGGAGCTGGTGGCTGATAGACCTTCTTTTGGCCCACTGCCAGATTGCCGAGCAGGATAATGATAAGTGCCGAAACAGACAGCCGTCGTTTCACGAGTGTCCCCCTCCATCTCCGACTGGCACAGGTTCAGGAAGCGCCACGGGTGCTACCGGCTTCTTCTTCCAAAAACGAAGATTGAAATTCTGCATTAAGGTGAAGTTGCCGGGAATGATGAGCACACCGAGAAACGTTGCGACCAGCATTCCCCAGAAGACGGCGGTGCCCATTACGTTTTGCGCTCCCGAGCCGGCGCCGCTGGAAATCATCAGCGGCACGACGCCCAGAATGAAGGCAAACGCAGTCATCAAGATGGGACGGAAGCGCAGGCGGGCTGAGTCGAGCGCGGCATCCTCGACCGACATGCCCCCGTCTTGCTTCGCCTTGGCAAACTCCACAATGAGAATTGCATTCTTGGCTGCCAGGCCGATCAGCATGATCAGGCCGACCTGCACATACACGTTGTTGTCCATGCCCATTAGCCAGATCCCAAAGAAGGCGCCCAACGCGACTAAAGGCGAGCCCAACAGTACCGCCCATGGCAGCTTCCAGCTTTCGTACAACGCAGCCAGCAGCAGGAAGACGGCCACGATGGCCAGGATCAAAGTCGGCGCAGATGGCGGCGCCACTTTCTCCTGATAGGATAGTTGGTTGTACGCAAACGCCATTTCTTTCGGCATCGTCTGTGCGAAGACTTCCTCGAGCGTCTTCATCGCCTGCCCAGACGTATAGCCACTGCCGGGCACCCCAGTGATCTCCACCGAGCGCATCAGGTTGAACCTGGTAGTGATCTCTGTCCCCGCCGCGTCACTGACGGTAACCAGAGTGGATAGGGGGATCATTTCACCGCTGGTCCTCGACTTCACGTAGATCTTGCCAATGTCATCCGGCTTCAGCCGGGATCCCGAGTCCGCCTGAACATAGACGCGATACAGACGTCCGAAGCGATTGAAGTCGTTGACGAAGGAACCGCCCAGGAAAGAGGACATCGACTTGAAGACTTCGTCTACCGGTACGCCCAGCGTGCGCGCTTTCTCGCGATCCAAGGTCACTTTTACCTGCGGATAGTTTGGATCAAAAGAGGTGTTCAAATTCGCCAGCTCCGGCCGCTGTCGTCCCGCGACCAGGAACTTTTGGGCCTGCTCGCCCAGTTGCTGGACCGTCATGGAGCCGCTGCGATCCTGGATCAGGAAATTGAATCCCGCGGAGGCGCCAAAACCTGACAACGTCGGTATGTTGAACGGGAAAACTATCGCCTCCGGGATGGTGGCAAACTGCTTCTGCAGCGACGCCATGATGCCCTTGACCTTCTGCTTTGGATCCTTACGCTCACCCCACGGCTTTAGCCGCATGAAGATCGTCCCGTAGTTCGGCTGGTAGGTGTTTGTGACAATGCCTAAGCCAACGACGGTCTGGAACGACTCCATACCCTCGGTCTTGGCGACGATCGCCTCCACCTTCTTCATTACCTCGTCGGTGCGCTGGAGCGATGCACCTGGCGGGAGTTGAAGTCCGACACCGACAATTCCCTGATCTTCCTCAGGTACAAATCCGGCAGGGATCAAGGCGCCAAAGCCACCCGCGCCCACCACCACCACGCCCACGACGATGAGAGACAGGATCGCCTTCCGAACAAAGATGGACGAGGTCTTCACGTAGCCCCTGGTGACAGCGTCGAATACCTTGTTGAACCCGCGGAAGAAAGCGCCCAGAGGCCCCCTCATTGGTTTCGGGGGTTTAAGCAACATGGCGCAGAGTGCGGGCGTCAGCGACAGCGCGTTGAATGCCGAGATCAGTACCGAGATCGCGATGGTCAGAGCGAACTGCATATACATTCGTCCGGTCAGGCCACCTATGAAAGCCACCGGCACGAACACCGCACTCAGGATCAGGGCGATTCCGATGACCGGTTGGGTTACTTCCTCCATGGCTTTGAGGGTGGCTTCTCTAGGCGCCAATCCATGCTCCATGTGGTGGATGACCGCCTCGACCACCACAATCGCGTCATCCACCACGATACCGATCGCCAGCACGAGGCCGAACATCGAAAGTGTGTTGAGCGAAAAGCCGAGCAGCGGAAAGAAGATGAAAGTTCCGATCAGCGAAACTGGAACAGTAATCAGCGGGATGATTGTTGCCCGAATATTCTGCAGGAAGATGAAGACCACGAGCGTCACCAGGATGAGCGCCTCGACGAATGTATGAAGGATTGCTTCGATCGAAGCCTCGACTGCGGGCGTAGTGTCGTAGACGACCTTGTAATCCAGATCAGGCGGGAACAGAACCTTGGCGTGCTCCAGGGTCTCGTATATCGCCTCGGCGGCCTTGATCTGGTTCGCTCCGGGCAGGAGATAGACGGCCATTGCGCCTGCTGGCTTGCCGTTTAGCCGGCCGAAAGAGTTGTAGTCCTGCGAGCCGAGTTCAGCGCGCCCGATGTCTTTGATCTGAACGACGGCGCCATCCGCACTCTGCCGAACTATGATGTTTTCAAACTCCTCAGTCGTGATCAGGCGTCCCGGAGCGCTGATCGTGTAAGTGAACTGCTGATCCTGAGGCGCGGGCGAGCCCCCGATCCTCCCAGCCGGCGCCTGGATGTTCTGCTCGTTGATGGCGGAAATAACATCTGACGCGTTGAGTCCGAGTTTGCCCAGCTTGTCCGGATCTATCCAGACTCTCATACCGTAGTCAGTGCCACCGAAGAGATCCACCTGGGCAATGCCGGGAATGCGGAGCAGCTGGTCGCGCAGATTGATGCCGCAATAGTTGATGAGAAAGTTGGCGTCGTACGAGTCTTTGGGAGAGTAGAGCGAGATCAACATCAGGATGCTGGGACTCTGTTTTTTAACTGTGACTCCCTGTTGCGTGACCGAGGCTGGCAAACGAGCTTGCGCCGACGAAACCCGATTCTGGGTGAGCACGTTGGCGGTGTCCTGATCCATCCCAACCTGGAAGTTAACGTCAAGCAACATGCGACCGTCGCTGGTGTTCGACGACTTCATGTAGATCAGATTATCGACGCCGTTGACCTCTTGTTCGATTGGCGTTGCCACCGATCCTTCCACAGCTTCTGCGGAGGCGCCGGGGTAGTTTGCGGTTACGCGAATATTCGGTGGCGCAAGAAACGGATACTGCTCGACCGCTAGACTCATGACTGTGGCGACGCCGATCATGACGATCAGAATCGAGATTACGATCGCGACTATGGGCCGCCCTATAAAGAATTTCCCCATCGTCTTACGCGCTCCCCGCTTTTACGGTCGGATTGACAACCATGCCGGGACGAACTTTCTGCACGCCTTCAGTCACCACGCGCTCACCTGCTTTCAGTCCCTCGGTAACGATGTATGAGTCTTCGTAACGGTCCGAAACCTTGACCGTCCGCTGGGCAACCTTGTTATCAGAGTCAATGACCAACACATACTTGGCGCTCTGCAACTCCTGAACTGCTACTTGCGGGACGAGGATCGCATCCGCTATTTCTTCGGCCGCAACGCGCAGGCGAGCGAACTGGCCGGGACGAAGCCGGTTGCTGGCGTTCGGGAACGAGGCCCGAACCTTAATGGTACCTGTCTTGGGATCGACGGTTCGATCAACAACTGAGAAGCGCCCTTGCTGTTCGTAGATGGTGTTGTCCGATAAGAGCAACTCAAACCCGACACCTGCCCTGGATCCTGGCTTGCCCGACTTTGTCAGCTTCAGCAAATAGGCTTCACTGATGTTGAAGTCAACGTCGAGGTTCCCTGATGACGAGATCGTGGCGAGCAGCGTTGGCCCATCCTTGCCCACCAGGTTGCCAACATTGACCTCCTGCAAACCAATGATCCCGCTGATCGGTGAATAGATCGTGCAGTACGTCAAATTTATCTGCGCCAGTGCCAGATCCGCTTTCGCAGACTCAACCGCCGCC
>Ga0157380_10001764_pt1 | contig 14277 bp, 11 predicted proteins | sample S35metaG_FD_119757 | JGI IMG/M metagenome (GOLD analysis project Ga0157380, IMG submission 119757) | Switchgrass rhizosphere microbial communities from Kellogg Biological Station, Michigan, USA - S3-5 metaG | ecosystem: Host-associated > Plants > Roots > Rhizosphere > Soil | place: USA... | reverse complement strand
GCGAGGACGAGGAAGGCGTCGCACTGCGGCGCCGACATGAACCACTTGTGGCCGGTCAGCTCGTACTCGGCGCCGGGCCCGCCGCCGTTGACCGGGCGGGCGACGGTGGTGTTGGCGCGGACGTCGGTGCCGCCCTGCTTCTCGGTCATCCCCATCCCGGCCAGGGCACCCGCCTTCCCCGGCGCCGGCTCGTTGCGCGGGTCATAGGCAGAGGAGAGGAACCGCGGCTCCCACTCGGCCGCCAGCTCGGGCTGCGTCCGCAGGGCCGGGATCACCGAGTAGGTCATCGAGATCGGGCAGCCGATTCCCGCCTCGGCCTGCGACATGCACATGAAGGCGCCGCCGCGGGCGACGTGGGCGCCGGGCCGCGGGTCCTTCCAGGGGGAGGAGTGCAGCTCGAAGCCGACCCCGACGCCCATCAGCTCGTGCCAGGCGGGATGGAACTCGGGGAGGTCGATCCGGTTGCCGAAGCGGTCGTGGGTCTTCAGCTTCGGCGGGTTCTCGTTCGCCAGCCGCCCCAGCTCCTGCGCCGCCCCGCTGCCTGCGTACTCGCCCGCGGCGACGATCCGCTCCCGATCCCACTCGGCCCCCTCGCGCTTGACCGCCTCGACCAGCACGGTGTCGGCCTCGAAGACGTTGTAGTCGACGAGTGGGGGAGGCTGGTTGACCACCGCGTGGTTGCCCAAGGTCGGTCGCTCGACGGTTGCCATCTGGTGCTGATTGTGCCATGCCCCTGGCCGGTCAGCCAGAGCGCCGGGCAGATAGCATCGCGCCCGGTGCCCAAGATCAAGGTCGATAACCCGGTCGTCGAGCTCGACGGCGACGAGATGACCCGGATCATCTGGTCGTTCATCAAAGAGCAGCTGATCCTGCCCTACCTCGATGTCGAGCTCGAGTACTACGACCTCGGGATCGAGAGCCGCGACGCGACCGAAGACCAGATCACGGTCGACGCCGCGGAAGCGATCAAGCGCCACGGGGTCGGGGTCAAGTGCGCGACGATCACCCCCGACGAGGCGCGGGTGGACGAGTTCGGCCTGAAGGAGATGTACCGCTCGCCGAACGGGACGATCCGCAACATCCTCGGCGGCGTCATCTTCCGCGAGCCGATCGTGATCTCCAACATCCCGCGCCTGGTGCCGGGCTGGACGAAGCCGATCGTGATCGGCCGCCACGCCTTCGGCGACCAGTACCGGGCGACCGACCTGGTGGTCCCGGGGGAGGGGACGCTGACCCTCACCTATACGCCCAAGGATGGATCGGAGCCGGTCGAGCTCGACGTCTACGACTTCGCCGGCGGCGGCATCGCGATGGCGATGTACAACCTCGACGACTCGATCCGCGAGTTCGCCCGTGCCTCGATGCGCTACGGCCTCGACCGTGGGTTCCCCGTCTACATGTCGACGAAGAACACGATCCTCAAGCGCTACGACGGCCGCTTCAAGGACCTCTTCGCCGAGGTCTACGAGGCGGAGTTCAAGGCCGACTTCGAGGCTGCCGGCCTGACCTACGAACACCGACTGATCGACGACATGGTGGCTGCCGCGATGAAGTGGGAGGGCGGCTACGTGTGGGCCTGCAAAAACTACGACGGCGACGTCCAGTCCGACACCGTCGCCCAGGGGTTCGGTTCGCTCGGCTTGATGACCAGCGTGCTGATGAGCGCCGACGGCAAGACGGTCGAGGCCGAGGCCGCCCACGGCACCGTCACCCGCCACTACCGCCAGCATCAGCAGGGCAAGCCGACGTCGACCAACCCGATTGCCTCGATCTTCGCCTGGACCCGCGGGCTTGCCGCCCGCGGCCGGATGGACGAAACCCCAGAGGTCTCGCAGTTCGCAGGGGCGCTGGAGCGCGTCTGTGTCGAGACCGTCGAAAGCGGGAAGATGACGAAAGACCTGGCGCTGCTGGTCGGTGGCGGCCAGGAGCACCAGACCACGCAGGAGTTCCTCGCCTCGATTGACGAGAACCTCCAGCGCGCGATGGCTTAGGCGTCTTCCAAACCCCCGAATCCGAGGAGACGATTAAGTGAGCACCACCCCTGTCAAGGTCACCGTCACCGGCGCCGCCGGTCAGATCGGCTACGCGCTCCTGTTCCGCATCGCCAGCGGGCAGATGCTCGGCCCCGATACGCCGGTCGAGCTCAGCCTGCTCGAGATCCCGCAGGCGATCAAAGCCGCCGAGGGCACGGCGATGGAGCTCGACGACTGCGCCTTCCCCCTGCTGCGCAAGATCGACATCTCAGACGACCCGAAGCAGGCCTTCGACGGCTGCAACGTCGGTCTCCTGGTCGGCGCCCGGCCGCGCGGGCCGGGTATGGAGCGTTCTGACCTGCTCGAGGCCAACGGCGGCATCTTCAAGCCGCAGGGCGAAGCGATCAACGCCGGCGCCGCCGATGACATCAAGGTGCTGGTGGTGGGGAACCCCGCCAACACCAACTGCCTGATCGCGATGTCGAACGCACCCGACGTCCCGCGCGAGCGGTTCACGGCGATGATGCGGCTCGATCACAACCGGGCGATCTCACAGCTCGCCAACAAGCTCGGCAAGCCGGTCTCCGCGGTCACCAACATGACCGCCTGGGGCAACCACTCGCCGACCCAGTACCCCGACCTCGTCAACGCCAAGGTCGACGGCTCCAGCGCCTGGGACGCGGTCGACGACGAAGCGTGGATCGCCGACGAGTACATCCCGCGGGTGGCGAAACGCGGCGCCGAGATCATCGACGCCCGCGGCGCCTCCAGCGCCGCCTCCGCCGCCAACGCGGCAATCGACCACGTCCACGACTGGGTGCTCGGCACCCCGGACGGCGACTGGGTCTCGATGGCGGTGCCCGCCGACGGTTCCTACGGAATCGGCGAGGGCATCATCTGCGGCGTCCCCTGCACCTGCAGCGGTGGCGAGTGGAACATCGTCCAAGGTCTCGACGTTCCGGAGTTTTCACGCGAGCGGATCGACCGCAGCGTGATGGAGTTGCAGGAGGAGCGCGACGCGGTCAGCCAGCTCGGCCTGGTTTGAGGTTCGCCTCCCACACCTAATGAAAGAGGCCGGCAATTGCCGGCCTCTTTCATAGGTAACGGTTGATACCGATCAGCCGCCCGGGTAGTACTGCCGGCCCTTCTTTTTGACCCTGCCCTCTTTCTCGAGGTCACCGAGGACCCGGTAGAGGTAGTTGGGCTTGATTTTCATCGTCTTGGCGACGTCGGAGGCGCTGATTCCGGGCTGATCCTCGATCAGCTTCACGGCCTGGTCGGCGCGGGTGCCGCCACGGCGTTTACGGCGGCGGCGGGGTGCAGCGGCCGAGCCGGTGGCACTGGCGGTGGCGGTGGCTTTTTTGGCGCTGCCACGGGGTCGGCCGGGGCCGCGACGGCGGGTGGCTTTGCCACCGAGTGCGGCGAGGGCCTGCTCAGCCTGCTTCAGCTGATCCTCGAGCTCGCGAACGGTCCTCTCGAGGGCGTCGCGGGCCACGTCCAAATGGTTGGTGCTGGGGGGCATCTATTTCCTTTCCATCCAAAGTTCAGAAGTACCCTGGGATGGGAGTGTGCCAGAGTCACACCACACTGTGACACTCGATTGGACCAGGCAACTATTCATCCCGGTTCAGGACGTGCTTTCCGCTTGACGCTCGGGGTGAAAGCCGGATCACCTTTGCGCCCAGGCCCAGCTCCACCAACCGCCCCTGGCTACTGCCGGTACTTGGATCGCTTCTTGGGATACGTGCGGAAGACGTGGTCCCAAATCGGCGACGAGACGCCGTAGCCGGCGCTGTGGTCCTGGAAGTGGTGCCGCATGTGGTGTTCGCGCAACTGTTTGCCGAAGTCGCTCTTCGGCACGAAGTGGTGCACGTAGTAGTGCGTGTAGTCGTAGAAGAGGTAGCCGAGGAGGAAGCCGGCGAAGAGCGGGAAGGCCGCGTTGCCGAGAAGCGCCCAGAAGCCGAGGAAGAAGAGCGCCGCCAGCGGGATCGAGACCGAGGGCGGCATCACCAGCCGCATCTTGTCGTTGGGGTGGTCGTGGTGGACGCCGTGGATGATGAAGTGCATGCGCCGGCCGAAGGCGTTGTCGGGCTCCCAGTGGAAGACGAGCCGGTGCAGCCAGTACTCGGTCAGGGTCCAGACCGCGCCGCCGGCCAGCGTCAGCAGCACCAGCTGCCAGACGCCGTAGCCGCGATCGGCCCCCAGCCACTCCATCGCCGCCACCACCGGGACGAAGACGATCGCCGGCACCGCGGGGTGGACGCGGGAGAAGTAGTTGAGGAACTCGCTTTTGAAAATTGGCGGAGAAGCGGAGAGCTTCTCGCTGCGGGAATGACCCTCCATCGCCCTCGATATTAGCGTCGGCGACCCGTGTTCCCGGAAGACGCAGGGAAGCTGTGACGAAGCTGTTTCAAAGAGGTAGCGATTTGCGGAAACGCTCCTCGCGGATCCGGGGAGCGGGTGCAACTATCCGCGCCGATGCCGCGCAAGCCCAAGCCGCCGACCTGCGAGGACTGCTACTTCCGCAAGAACAACCTCTGCGCCCTGGAGCTGAACGAGGCCTGCGCCACCTTCCGGCCAAACAGGCCAGAGGGCCTCGTACCCCCCCGCCAGCCGGTTCTCCTCATGCGCGCCCCCCGCTGGGCCTCGCGTCCCGCTTGAGCGTCTATCGGGCGGGTGGCTCGGGGCGAGGAGGTGCCGAGCATCCAGCGCAGGTGCCTCCTCAGCCCGAGACAGGACCCGCCCGCCACGATGCCCCAAGCTATTTTGTGGCCCATGCCCCAACGCGACCTCTTCGTCGATTGGAGCCGAACCAGGTACGTGGCCCGGCGCTCCAGCGGCTTCTCCCCGAACGTCGACGTCTACTACTGCGGTGAGCCGCAGCGGGCGATCGTCAAGGTCGACCTCGCCGGGGTCGAGCTCTCCGAGGTCGGAATCGAGGTCAGCGGCCGTCACCTTGCGGTCGTCGGCGAGCGGCAGATGCAGGAGAGCGAAGGCCGCGTCTACCAGCAGATCGAGATCCCCTCGGGCTCCTTCCGCCGCGTCGTCGAGCTGCAGGTCGAGGTCGACGCCGAGCGGGCCAGCGCCACCTACGAGGAGGGGATCCTGCGGATCGAGCTGCCGCTGCGCGACCCGAGCGCGACGACCCGCCGGGTCCCGATAGGGCGCAAGTGATGGAGGGTGCACCGGTCCTCGAAGTTGTCGACGCCCCGCTCGACACGGAGGATGCGATCCTCGCCGGCCAGTCGCTGCCCGACTCGCTGCCGGTCCTGCCGCTGCGGGACACCGTCGCCTTTCCCGAGACCCTGGCCCCGCTCGCGGTCGGCCAGGAGCGCTCGATCCACCTGATCGACGACGTCCTCGGCACCAACCGGATGCTGGCGATGGTCACCTCCCGCGACCCCGAGAAGGAGGTGCCGGGGCCGGAGGACCTCTATGACGTCGGCGTGGTCGGTGCGGTCGCCCGGATGGTGAAGATCCCCGACGGGACCCTGCGGATCCTGGTCCAGGGGATGCAGCGGGTGAAGCTCGGCGAGTTCGTCAGCGAGCAGCCGTACATGGTCGCCCGGGTCGGGGAGATGCCCGACGTGATCGAGCCGACCCAGGAGCTGGCGGCGCTGAGCCGCAACGTTCAGCGCACCTTCTCGGAGATCGTCGAGCAGATCCCCTACCTGCCGGAGGAGCTGCAGATGGCGGTCGCCAACATCGACGACCCCTCCGACCTCGCCCACCTGATCGGCGGGGCGCTGCGGATCGGCACCGAGGAGAAGCAGCGGCTGCTGGAAGAGGTCGACGTCGCCAAGCGGCTGCGCCACCTCTCCCGGATCCTCACCCGGGAGCTCGAGGTCGTCCAGCTCGGGACCCAGATCCAGACCCAGGTCGAGTCGGAGATCGACAAGGGGCAGCGCGAGTTCTTCCTCCGCCAGCAGCTGAAAGCGATCCAGGACGAGCTCGGCGAGAGCGACGAGCAGCAGGCCGAAACGAACGAACTGCGGGAGAAGATCGAGGCGGCGAAGCTGCCCGATCACGCCCTCAAAGCCGCCGAGCGGGAGCTTTCGCGGCTGGAGAAACTGCCGCCCGCCGCGGCCGAGCACGGCGTCATCCGCACCTACCTGGAGTGGCTGGTCGAGCTCCCGTGGTCGGTGAAGACGGAGGACGACCTCGACATCAGGCATGCCCGCAAGGTGCTCGACGCCGACCACTACGACCTGGAAACGGTCAAGGACCGGATCCTCGAGTACCTGGCGGTGCGCAAGCTCAACCCGGAGTCCCCCGGGCCGATCCTCTGCTTCGTCGGCCCGCCCGGGGTCGGCAAGACCAGTCTCGGCAAATCGATCGCCAGAGCGCTCGGGCGCGAGTTCGAGCGGATCTCGGTCGGCGGCGTCCGCGACGAGGCGGAGATCCGCGGCCACCGCCGCACCTACATCGGCGCCATGCCCGGCACCATCGTCCGCGCCCTGCGCGACGCTGGCTCCCGCAACCCCGTCTTCATGATCGACGAGATCGACAAGATGGGGGCCGACTTCCGCGGCGACCCCGCCTCGGCGATGCTCGAGGTCCTCGACCCGGCCCAGAACGACGCCTTCCGCGACCACTACCTCGACCTCGAGTTCGACCTCTCCGACGTCGCCTTCATCGCCACCGCCAACGTCCTCGACACGATCCCCGGGCCGCTGCTCGACCGGATGGAGACGATCGAGCTCTCCGGCTACACCCTGGAGGAGAAGCGGCAGATCGCCAGCCGCTACCTGGTTCGCCGCCAGATCGAGGCGAACGGGCTGAGGCCGTCGCAGATCGAGTTCACCGACGCGGCGCTGACGACGATCGTCGAGGAGTACACGCGCGAGGCGGGCGTCCGCAACCTCGAGCGCCAGATCGGCACCGTCTGCCGCAAAATCGCCCGTCAGGTTGCCGAGGGCAAGGCGAAGGGCAAGGTGCGGATCTCCGGCAAGAAGGCGCGTGAGCTGCTCGGCCGCCGCCGCGTCTTCGCCGAGCAGCGGCGGCGGACGCGGGTGCCCGGCGTCTCCACCGGCCTCGCCTGGACCCCGACCGGCGGCGATGTCCTCTTCATCGAGGCGACGGCGATGCCGGGCTCGGGCAAGCTGACGATCACCGGGCAGCTCGGCGAGGTGATGAAGGAGTCGGCGCAGGCGGCGCTCTCCTACGTGCGCGGGCACTACCCCGAGATCGCGCCGAAGCTTGACGACGGCTGGTTCGCCGAGCACGACGTCCACATCCACGTGCCGGCCGGGGCCGTGCCCAAGGACGGTCCCTCGGCGGGGGTGGCGATGACCGTCGCCCTCTCCTCGCTGATCCGCGGCCGGCCGGTCCGCAACGACCTGGCGATGACCGGAGAGGTGACGCTGACCGGGCAGGTGCTGCCGATCGGCGGCCTCAAGGAGAAGTCGCTGGCCGCGCAGCGAGCCGGGATCAAGAAGGTGATCGTCCCCAGTCGCAACGAGGCCGACGTGGCGGAGATCCCCAAGCACGAGCTCGGCAACCTCGAGTTCGTCTACGTCGACGAGGTCTCGCAGGCCCTCGAAGCCGCCCTCCCTTAGTGCGCAGCCGCTCCCGCGTCTTCTGGCTTCTCCTCGGCGTAACCGCGCTGGGAGCGGTGCTGCGCTTCGCGACCCTCGGCGCCCAGTCCTACCACCACGACGAGATCGTCACCGCCAGCCGCGTGCTGCGGGTCGGGTTCGGCCACGCGATGGACGCGGTCGGGTTCTCCGAGTCGGCGCCGCCGCTCTACTACGCGCTCGCCTGGATCTGGACCCAGGTGGCGGGGACGGGGGAGTGGGGCCTGCGCTCGCTCTCCGCGGTCGCCGGCGTCGCCACCATCCCGGTCGCCTTCTTCATCGGGCGGGAGCTGCGCGGCGAGCGGGTCGGGCTGCTGGCGGCGGCGCTGGTCGCGGTCAACCCGATGCTGCTCTGGTACTCGCAGGAGGCGCGCGCCTACTCGCTGCTGTGTCTCTTCTGCGCGCTCTCGCTGCTCTACTGCGTGCGGGCGATGCAGCGCGAGGGGGAGGGGAAGCGCGACTCCGTCCTCTGGGGGGTCTTCTCCGCTCTGGCGCTGGCGACGCACTACTTCGCCCTCTTCCCGCTGATCGCCGAGGTGGTCCTGCTCTGGCGGCGTCGCGGCCGGGCGATCCTCCCGGGCCTCTGGATCGTCGGTGCGGCGGCGGCTCTGCTGGCGCCGCTCGCCTACCGCCAGATGTCCTACGGGCACGCCGAATGGATCGGCAAGTTCAGTCTCGGCCACCGGCTCGGGGAAGTCGCGATCAGCTTCACGGTTGGCGAGATCGGCGACGTCATCGGCCGGGTCGAGCAGCCCGGGCCGGCGCTGGTGCCGCTGGCCCTGGTCCTCGCCGCCTTCGCCCTGCTGGCGCTGCGGGGGTCCAGGGAGGAGCGGGGCGCCGCGGTCATCCCGCTGGCGGTCGGAGCGGCGGCGATCTTCATCCCGCTGCTGCTGGCGATCGGCCCCGGCGGCAAGGACTTCATCCTCGCCCGCAACCTGCTGCCCGCCCTGGTCCCGCTCCTCTGTGCGGTCGCCGTGGCCCTGGCGGTCAGGCGCGCCCGGCGGACGGGAGGCGCGATCGCCGCCCTGCTGCTCGTCTACTCGCTCGGCTTCTGCATCCTGGCCACTGCCTCCCCTGACCTGCAGAAGCCCGACTGGAAGGCGGTCGCCGACCGCCTCGGCGAGCCGGAGGCGCCGCGGGCGACGGTGACCTGGGTAATCGGGCTGGCGCCGCTGCGCTACTACCTCGAGGACGGCGCGACCCAGGGCAAGCCCTCGGAAGGGGCAATCCAGCTGAAGCCCTCGGAAGGCTACGGGTGGCTGGTCCGCGATGTGAACTTCGTCTCGCTGGGTTCGGCGCCGCCCCCGCCTCGCCGCCTGCTCGGCCCGGGCTTCCGCGAAACCGGCTACGAACGGGTCGGCGAGTTGTATATCCGCCGATATCGGGTGACCGGCGCGGAGCTGGTGCCGCTGCGGCTGCGGAGCCTGCGCAACGCCGATACGAACTTCCGAAACAACGGTGTCCTGCTTGACGGCGTCGGCCCGGGGTAGTCCCTGCCGGTCGCGGGTAGGTGTTTGAGGGTTATCCTGGAGTAAGCCACGGAATTCCAGTGAGGAGAAGGCATGAGCAAGACGACTGCGGCGCGCGCCGGTGACATTTATGAGACCGCTCGCGAGAACCCCTACGTGCAGCGCCTGATCGAAGACGAAGAGCTGCGCGACAACCTCAAAGACGCCTTCGAATCCGCCAAGAGCGCGTACGGCCGGGCGACCGGCAACGGCAAGGGGACCGTTCAGGCGGTGACCGGAGACAAGAAGGTCCAGAAGGATCTGCGCAAGGCCGCCGAGAGCCTGCAGGAAGCATCCGAGAGCCTGCGCGCCAAGCCGAAGCGCAAGGGCGGCCTCGGCCGGCTGCTGCTGATCGCGTTCGTCGGTGCGGTGATCGCTCTGGCGGTCAGCGAGGGTGCGCGCAAGGCTGTCCTCGACGCCCTATTCGGCGCCGAAGAGGAGTTCGAGTACACGAGCACCACCAGCATCAACGGGTCCTGATCGGGCCCGGTTGATGGAGGCGGCGACCAAAGAGCGGGAGCTGAGCGGCGACAAGGCGCAGCGGATCGTCGACGCGATGCGCGAGTCCGTCGCCAAGCGCGGCGCCGCCGGCTCCACCTTCGAGCAGGTCGCCCGCGAGGCGGGGGTCAGCCGCGGGCTGCTCCACTACTACTTCGGGACCAAGGAGCGGCTCCTGGTCGAGGTGGTGAAGCGGGACACCGAGCTGCGGGTCGAACGGCTCGACGGCCGCCTGGGGCCGGCGAAGACGGTCGACGACGTGGTCGCGGCGCTGGTCACCAGCCTCACCGACATGATCGAGAACGAACCGGGCTTCTTCCTCCTCCTCTACGAGCTGTTCAGCGCCGGCCGCCGCAACCCCGAAATCCAGCGTGAGGTCGGCCAGCTCTTCGAGAAGACCCGCTCCCACGTCGCCGAGGTCCTGCGGACCAAGGACGAGGAGGGCGTGCTCAGCCTCCGCTTCGCGGCCGAGGACGTCGTTTCCTACCTCTTCGCCCTGGGCGACGGCTTCGCCCTGCAGGCACTCTCCGACCCCTCGCGCGACAGCAACGGCGCGATGGAGGTCGGCGTCGCCACGGCCAGTTACCTGCTCGGCTCCGAGTAGGGCTCAGAGCCAGCCGGCGCGCTTGAAGCGCCAGTAGAGCAAGAGGCAGATGGTGAGGATGACCCCCAGCACCGTCGGGTAGCCGTAGCGCCACTGCAGCTCCGGCATGTGCTCGAAGTTCATCCCGTAGATGCCCCCGATCATCGTCGGCACTACGGCGATCGCGACCCAGGCCGAGATTTTCCGCATGTCTTCGTTCTGGCGCATCGAGACCTGGGTCAGGTTCGCTTCCAGGGCGCTGTCGAGCAGCTGTCGGAAGTTCTCGATCCGGGTGGTGACGCGGCGAAGGTGGTCTTCGACATCGCGGAAGTACTCGTGCAAGCCCTCCGGCATGACCTCGGTCTCGATCCGGCAGAGTTCTTCCAGCGCTTCCTCGAGCGGCGCCGAGGCGGCCTGGAACTCGAGCACCTCGCGCTCGAGCTTGTAGATCCGCTGGGTCGGGTTCTGCGCTTCGCCGAACACCTGCAGCTCGACTTCGCGCACGTCCTCGTCGAACCCGTGAGCGGCTTCCATGTAGCGGTCGACGACATGGTCGGCGATCGCGTAGAGGACGGCGCCGGGACCCTTCGCCAGCAGGTCGCGCCGCTGCTCCAGGCGTTGGCGGACCGGCGCCAGGTCGGCCTCGCCGTGGCGTACGGTGACGATGAAGCCGGGGGCGAGGAAGACCGAGACCTCGCCGACTTCGATCACCTCTTCGGGGTCGACGTAGCGCGCCGTCTTCAGGACCACGTGGACCGTCTCCCCGTACTCCTCCACCTTCGGCCGCTGGTGGGCGCGCACCGCGTCCTCGATCGCCAGCTCGTGCAGCCCGAACACGGCCCCGATCGCTTCGAACTCCGCCTCGCTCGGTTCGACCACTCCGACCCAGACGAAGGCACCCGGCTCCTTCGCCGCCGCCCCGGCCCGCTCCAGCGAGAGCTCCCCCTCCCGTCGCCTTCCATCCACGTAGGCCGCGCAGTCGACGATCACGAGGCGGAGGGTACGCGCTGCGCGTGACGGCGCCGGCGCCTGGCCCTTCTAGCGTCAGCGCTCCTGACGCGACTGTCGGCGCAGAAGGACCCGGCACATTTGCCGGGGTCCTTCTGCGCCAGAAGAGGCCGAACGAATTGCGGCCGTAGCCGTCAAAAGATGAGCGCCTCGAACATCAAGTGCAGATTTCCGTGGTGATCGCGGGTTCAGCCCAGCCGAACTCGAAACTCGCCCCTAGGGGACCTCGTCCAACGATGTTGATGGTATGACCCGTGTTGTTGAACATGGAGCGAATGTTGGGGTTGCCCGCGTGGTTATGACAGCCGGTGTTTGCTGCCCACCATGAGAAATTGCCCGTGTAGTTTGCTCCTGACCAAGCGCACACTGCTCCTCCTGGGCACTGGGATGTGGCGGACGCCTTCGGAGTGGCGACGAACAGAACCGCGGTGAGCAATGCGAGCGCCACGAGAGCGCCCAGGACACGCCCCTGCCGGGCAGTCGAAACGGTATGCATGTACGGACCTCCTTAGAATGGATTAATTAAATTAGTGTATATATAACTGCGGATACCGATACCTCCGAAGCTCGCATCTCGATCTTGCAACCTTCTGAATCCGTTGGGACTCGCCGAAGCGACGTCGAGGGAATTTGGTCGCTCGTCTACAGAGATGGGATAGGCGTGACGGCCCTCACGTAGTGATGCGGCTCACAGACCATGGGCGTACTCGGGCGCGAGGCTCTAACCCAATGCACCAGTCCGGCAAAGGGAGAGGGAGAGCGGCATGAGAGATGCGATGAGGTCACTGGCGGGGTTCCTGGGCAGGCGCCGCCGCTGGGTGGTTGCGGCCTGGGTCCTGATCGTGGTGCTCGCGCTGCCTTTCGCTGCGAAACAGACCGAGCACCTGACCGGCGGTGGCTTCGACGTCCCCGGCAGCCAGTCGATGAAGGTGAGCGAATCGCTGCAGGAGAACTTCGGCTCGCAGGCGGACGGGATCGCCGTGGTGCTGAAGGCCGAGCCGGGCGCTACCGCGGCCGAGCGGAACGCTTCCGTGGCACGGGTGCAGGAGGAGGTCGCGACCGTCGACGACGTGACCTTGCCGCCGCCGGCCGCGGCGCAGGCTCGCCGCCAGCTGCAGGGGACCGATGTGGTCCTGGTGCCGCTGCGCAGCGACCTCTCCTCGGACGAGCTGATCGACCCGGCGGCGACCCTGCGGGAAGACCTCGACCCGGGCACCGCCGACGCCGGCGTCACCCCCTACCTGGTCGGGCAGCCGACGATCTGGGCGGGGATGCAGGAAATCTCCAAGGAAGACCTGGCCAAGGCCGAGGGGATCGGCTTCCCGATCGTGGCGATCATCCTCCTCCTCGTCTTCGGCTCGCTCGCCGCTGCGGCGCTGCCGCTGGCGCTTGGCTTCGTCAGCGTGCTCGTCACCGGGGCGCTGATCTACTTCATCTCGCTGGAGATGACGACCTCGGTCTTCGTCACCAACATGGCCTCGATGATCGGGATCGGCGTCGCGGTCGACTACTCGCTCTTCATCCTCGCCCGCTATCGCGAGGAGCGCGAGGCCGGTCACGACAAAGCCGAAGCGCGGGCGCTCTCGCTCTCGACCTCGGGCCTCGCCGTCACCTTCTCCGGCATTGCCGTGATCATCTCCCTCGCCGGGCTTTGGATGGTCGACAACCAGGCGCTGCGCTCGATGGCGCTGGGGGCGATGACCGTCGTCGCCGTCTCGATCCTCACCGCGACCACCCTGCTGCCGGCGCTGATCGCGATGCTCGGCGACCGGGTGCTGCCGGGCGGGATCGTCGGAAGGGTCGAGCGCTTCTTCCAGCGCCGCTTCTACCGCCGCCGTACCCCCGAGCAGGCCGCCGCCGGTAACAACCGCTTCTGGCGCGCTTGGACCGAACGGGTGATGGCGCACCCGTGGACGGCAATCGTCGGCGTCTCGGCGGTGCTCCTCTTCCTCGCCAGCCCGCTGCTCTCGCTCGAGACCGGGACCGAAGCGATCGCGCAGTTCCCCAAGGACAGCGACGTCCGCGTCGGTAACGAAATCGCCTCCGAGCAGCTCAACGGCGGCACTGATCCGGTGCAGATCGTCGCCGGCTTCGATGGCGGCGGTGTCGACAAAGCGGCCGTCGCCGGTTTTGCCCGCGAAGTCGAAGGGACCGCCGGGGTTGCCTCGGTGTCGCCGCCCGCCTACGGCGGCGACAGCGCACTGATTCAGGCGACCCCGAGCGCCCCGAGCGAGTCCGACGCCGCGGTGGCGCTGATCGACCGCCTGCGCGACGACGTCGTCCCCGCTTCGGCCCTGGCCCAGCAGGCCGAGGTCAACGTCGGCGGCGAGACCGCCCGCGGCGACGACGTCCGCAAGCAGGTCAGCGGTTCGATGTGGAAGATCATCCTCTTCGTCCTCTCGCTCAGCTTCGTCGTCCTGATGGTGATGCTGCGCTCGCTGCTGCTGCCGCTGAAGGCGGTGCTGATGAACCTGCTCTCGATCGGCGCGGCCTTCGGCGTCCTCGTCGCGATCTTCCAGTGGGGCTGGTTCGACGGCCTGCTCGGCTTCGAAAGCCAGGGGGCCCTGGACACGATCAACATCCCGCTGATCTTCGCCATCGTCTTCGGGCTCTCGATGGACTACGAGGTATTCCTCATGTCCCGGATCCGCGAGCGCTACATGGTCCACGGCGACAACGAGCGCGCCGTCGCCGAGGGTCTCTCGACCAGCGCCCGGACGATCTCCTCAGCGGCGCTGATCATGACCTCGGTCTTCGCGGTCTTCGTCCTCACCGGGGTCCCCTCCATAAAGGAGCTGGGTGTCGGCTGCGCGGTTGCGATCGCCCTCGACGCGACCCTGGTGCGGCTGATCCTGGTGCCGGCGGCGATGAAGCTGATGGGGGCCTGGAACTGGTGGTTCCCGGGGTGGCTCGACAAGCTGATTCCCGACTTCAGCTTCGAGGGTGGGGGCGATCGCGAGCCGGAAGCTGAGCCCGCCAAGGCTTAGCTGCGCTGACCTCTGGGGTCGGGGGAGGGACGGGTGCCCCTCTCCCTTCCTGGGTTCCTCGCCTCTGAGTGAGCTTCTCTCGCCGAGTGGTCTGTGCGAGGAACAGGACGCCGGGCGGGAGAGGGGCACCCGTCCCTCCCTCTC
>Ga0157380_10001762_pt1 | contig 14288 bp, 14 predicted proteins | sample S35metaG_FD_119757 | JGI IMG/M metagenome (GOLD analysis project Ga0157380, IMG submission 119757) | Switchgrass rhizosphere microbial communities from Kellogg Biological Station, Michigan, USA - S3-5 metaG | ecosystem: Host-associated > Plants > Roots > Rhizosphere > Soil | place: USA... | reverse complement strand
CGCCGATCCGGTCCACCTCTCCGGTCAGGAGCTTCGAGATGTCCTGGCCGTGGAGGGACCGATAAGGAGCGCTCGCTCCCGTGAACGTCAGCAGCGTCGGAAAGAGGTCGAGGTTGCTGGCGGGCTCCGTGATCACGCGCCCGGCGGGGATCCGCGCCGGCCAGCGCGCGATCATGGGCACGCGAACGCCGCCCTCCTCGCACGAACCCTTGCCGCCGCTGTAGGGCCCGGCCGACCCCGGGGGCGTGACCGGCCCGTTGTCGCTCGTGAAGATCACGAGGGTATTCTGGTCGATTCCCATCGTCCGCAGGGCGGCCATCAGCGTTCCGACCGTCGCGTCGAGCTGCTCGATCACGTCGCCGTAGGCCCCGGCGGCGGAGCGGCCGGCGAACTCGGGCGCCGGCGAGTTGTCGAGGTGCGGGTCGCGGTGGGCGAGGTACATGAACACGGGCCGGCTGCCGCGTCCCGCGATGAAACGGATCGCCTCCTCCGTGTAGCGCCGCGCCAGCTGGTCGGGGCTCACGCTGTCGCGCGTCGGCTGGTCGCCGTAGATGAAGTCGGTCTCGTCCTCGCCCGACGGGATGCCGTAGTAGAAGTCGAAGCCGAAGTAGACCGGCATGTCCGTCCGCTCCCAGCCGAGGTGCCACTTGCCGACCATGCCGGTCGCGTAGCCGCGGTCGCGCAGGGGCTTCGCGATCACCACCTCGCCCCGGTTGAGCCGCACCGGCGGATTCCAGGGAATCCCGACGGACGTGGGATAGCGGCCGGTCAGCAGGCCCGCGCGCGAGGGAGCGCAGATCGGAGCGGACGTGTAGAAGCTGGTGAAGCGCGCGCCCTCGGCCGCGAGCCGGTCGAGATTGGGCGTGCGGATCGTGCGGTTGCCGTAGCTGCCGAGGTCGCCCCAGCCGAGGTCGTCGGCCAGGATCAGGACGACGTTCGGCGGTCCGAGGTCGGGGGCGGGAGTCGCTACCACCGCGGCCGAGGCGTCGCTGGTCTTCGGCGCGGACGACGGCCCGACGGGCTGTACCCCGCCGCAGGAGAGGGACCCGCTGAGGAGCGCCACCACTACGCTGACTAATCCACGGAGTCTCGTCATCGAGGAGGCGGGCGTATCCTATATCAAAATCTTGGACGCAAAGGCCGCGTTGACCGCCTCCCGGGGTGTTCGTTATCGTGCGCGGACGCGGACGCCGGTCCGTTCGCTCCAAGAGAGGACGCACTCGTGACCAGCGACTTCGCCGTTGGCGGCATTCGCAGCGTGCCGCCGCCCGTCAACGAGCCCGTAAAGCCCTACGCCCCAGGCAGTCCCGAGCGGACCGAGCTCAAGACCCGCCTCGCGGACATGGCCAAGGTGCGGACCCACGTCCCGCTCGTGATCGGCGGCAGCGAGGTGCGCAGCGGCGAGACGGCACGGGCCGTGATGCCGCACGACCACGCGCACGTGCTCGCCGAGTGGCACAAGGCTTCGCGCGAGCACGTGGCCCAGGCGATCGACGCGGCGGCCGCCGCGCACCGCGACTGGTCGCGCTGGCCGTGGGAGGACCGCGCCGCGGTCTTCCTGCGGGCGGCCGAGCTGCTCGCCACGACCTGGCGGGCGACCGTGAACGCCGCGACGATGCTCGGCCAGTCCAAGACCGCCTTCCAGGCCGAGATCGACTCCGCGGCCGAGCTCATCGACTTCTGGCGCTTCAATCCGCACTATGCGCAGCAGCTCTACGCCGAGCAGCCGATCTCGAACCACACGATGTGGAACCAGCTCGACTACCGGCCGCTCGAGGGCTTCGTCTACGCGGTGACCCCGTTCAACTTCACGTCGATCGCCGGCAACCTTCCCACCGCTCCGGCGCTGATGGGCAACACCGTCCTCTGGAAGCCGGCGTCGTCAGCGATCCCGAGCGCGTTCGCGATCATGAAGCTGCTCGAGGCCGCGGGCCTGCCGCCGGGCGTGATCAACTTCGTCCCGGGCGACGCCGCCGCCGTCTCCGACGTCGTGCTCAACCACCGCGGCCTGGCCGGAGTCCACTTCACCGGCTCGACGGCCGTCTTCAACTCGATGTGGCGCACGATCGGCGCGCAGGCCGAGCGCTACCGCTCGTACCCGCGAATCGTGGGCGAGACCGGCGGCAAGGACTTCATCGTCGCCCACGCCTCGGCCGACCCGCAGGCGCTCGCCGTCGGGATCGTGCGCGGCGGCTTCGAGTACCAGGGCCAGAAATGCTCGGCCGTGAGCCGGATCTACGTGCCGCGCTCGCTCTGGAACGACGTGCGCGACCGCGCCGTGGCGATGATCGAGCAGATCAAGGTGGGCGACGTCCAGGACTTCCGCAACTTCATGGGCGCGGTGATCGACAAGAAGGCGTTCGACAACATCTCGGCCTACCTCGCCGAGGCCCGCAAGAGCGCTTCGATCATTGCCGGCGGCGGCGTCAACGGCGACCAGGGCTGGTTCATCCAGCCGACGCTCGTCGAGACCAGCGACCCCGGCTACAAGCTGCTGTGCGAGGAGATCTTCGGCCCGGTCGTCACCGCGTTCGTGTACGACGACGAGAAGTGGGAGCAGACGCTCGCGCTCGTCGACCAGACCTCGCCCTATGCACTCACGGGCGCCGTGTTCGCGAACGAGCGCACGGCCGTGCGGCAGGCGGCGGCCGCGCTGCGGCACGCGGCCGGCAACTTCTACGTCAACGACAAGCCGACCGGCGCCGTCGTCGGCCAGCAGCCGTTCGGCGGCGCGCGCGCCTCGGGCACGAACGACAAGGCGGGCTCGAAGCTGAACCTCGTGCGCTGGGTGAGCGCGCGCGCGGTGAAAGAGACGTTCGTGCCGCCGAAGGACTTCCGCTATCCGTTCATGGAAGCGGAATAGCGCCGCTCAGGGCAGCGGCGTCTGGAGCTCCACCGCCAGGCGCTCGAGGAAGTAGCCGACGTCGGTCACGAGGCCGATCGCCTGCATCGTCCCGCGGTTGCCGAGCTTCACCGGCACCGACTCGAGCATGTCGACGCAGATCGTGCGCACGCGGGCCGGCAGCAGGTTGCCGATCGCGATCGAGTGCAGCGCCGAGGCGAGCATCAGGCAGCAGCCCGCGCCGCGCAGCGCCTCGAGATAGGCCTTCTGCGCGACGACGGTGTCGGTGACGACGTCGTTGAGCGGACCGTCGTCGCGGATCGAACCGGCCAGCACGAACGGCGTGCCGTGGCGGACCGCCTCGTACATCACGCCGGACTTCACGAGGCCCGCCTCGACGGCCTGGCGCACGCCGCCCAGGCGGTTGACGGCGTTGATCGCGTAGAGGTGGTTGCGGCTGCCGCCCTCGACCGAGCGTCCGCTCGTCTGGCACACGCCGAGGCTGGTGCCGACGATCGCCTTCTCGAGGTCGTGGACCGCGAAGGCGTTGCCGGTGAGGATGACGTCCACCCAGCCCTCGCGGACGAGGCCGGCGAGCGCGGGCGCCCCGCCCGAGTGGACGACGGCCGGCCCGGGTACCACCACGATCCGCTCCCCCGCGGCGCGCACGCGCTTCATCTCGCGCGCCGCGGCCCGGATCACGATCGCCTTGTTGACCTCGGCCGAGACGTCGTTCGACATGAAGCCGAAGACGGCGTAGTCGCGGCTGCGCTCGAGCGGCCGAACGCGGATGCCGGGGCCGCGCAGCGCGACCTTCTCGCCCTGGCGCACCTGCCTCTGCTTCACGCAGTGCGGCACGCCCTCGCGCAGCACGAGCGCCGAGTCCATCTTCTGGTCGGCGGCCGTCACCCAGCGCCCGTCGATCCTCACCGAGGTGTCGAAGTTGGTGGTGGAGTAGAAGTCGTCCGGCAGGATCCCGTCCTGCTCGGCGGGCGCGAAGCGGCAGTCGGCCACCTGGCTCGTCGCGCCCAGGTAGCGCAGCGCCTCCAGAATGTGATCGAGCCCTTCCTCGTCGCGCGCCCGCACCTCGATGCGGGTGTAGGACGGCTCGTCGTTCGTGCGCCCGACCCGGAACTCCTGGACCTCGAACTCGCCGCCCTCCTCGACCACGCGGTCGAACACGCGGCGCAGGATGTCCGAGTCGATCAGGTGCCCTTCGAGCGTGAGCGTTTCGCGGACCATCTCTGCCACGGACCGGGCTCCCTAGAGGCGCGGCAGCGTGAGGCCCTGCTGCGCCTGGTACTTCCCCTTCTTGTCGGCGTAGGAGGTCTCGCACGCCTCGTTGCCCTCGAAGAACAGGAACTGCGCGATCCCCTCCCCCGCGTAGATGCGCGCGGGCAGCGGCGTCGTGTTCGAGACCTCGAGCGTGACGATGCCCTCCCACTCGGGCTCGAGCGGCGTGACGTTCACGATGATCCCGCAGCGCGCGTACGTCGACTTGCCGAGGCAGCAGACGATCACGTTGCGCGGGATCCGGAAGTACTCCACCGTGCGTGCGAGCGCGAACGAGTTGGGCGGGATGATGCACTCCTTGCCCTGGAAGTCGACGAACGAGCGCGGGTCGAACGCCTTCGGATCCACGATCGTGTGGTTGATGTTCGTGAAGATCTTGAACTCGTCGGCGATCCGCGCGTCGTAGCCGTAGGACGACAGCCCGTACGAGATCACGCCCTCGCGCACCTGCTTCTCGTGGAACGGCTCGATCATCCGGTGCTCGACCGCCATCTTCCGGATCCAACGGTCCGACATCACGGACATGAAGCCTCCAGGCTTCCCGAGCATATAGCAATGGCAAAGCTCGAGTCCCGCGGCGCGCCGCTGCGCCGCATCGACGTCCGGCGCGGGCGCCGTCAGGCCGACGCGGCTGCCCGGGGCCGGCAATAGGCCTCGAGCGTGGTCGCCAGCCGGTGCCGGACGTCGTCGCCCGGCGAGCGCCCGTCGGACGCGGAGAGCAGGAAGCGGTCGCACGCTTCGCCGTAGCGCGTCGCCACCCACATCTCCCGCGGCACGAGGCCGTGCTCCGTGAGGATGCGCAGCAGGCTCCCGAGGAAGCCCACCCGGTCGGGTCCCCGGACCTCCAGGTAGATGAAGCCGCCGCGCTCGGGCGAGCCGTCCACGTCGAACCCGTCGAGCACGGGCGGCGGGGCGAAGGGCGGCGGCGGCTCGAGCGTGAGCGACACGTAGTCGACGCTCGCCGGGTCGGCGCCGCCCGCCACGGGCATCACGAGGAACTCGGCGCCCCACGAGCCCAGGGCTTCCTGGCGCGCGAAGCCGTTGAGGATCGAGATGCCGAGGTTCGAGAGGCCGCGCGTGAAGCGGTCGGCCCAGAGCGGATGGAGCGGACCCCATAGCTGCACGGAGTGGAGCCTTCCGGTGTGGGCCGACACGCGATGACCCGGCCGCGTCGGCTCCGCTCCCGGGAAGAGCACGAACGAATCGTGAAGTGCGCGCATGCCGGGAGCGGTGCAAACCCCGTGCAAGCGGCCATCGCACCCCGCTTGGGTCCCGAACTGCTTTCGACAGCTGGAGATACGCGGCCCCGCGCGGCGGCCACGCGCGCCCGTTCGCCCGACAACTCCGTCGGAAGCTCACGTATGAGCGACAAACCTGTCCCTCAGGCGGGCCGGATTTCGCCGAGGCGCCCGGCCTGATAGTCCGTGATCGCCTGCAGGATCTCGGCTTCGGTGTTCATCACGAACGGTCCGTAGCGCGCGACGGGCTCGCCGAGCGGCTGCCCCGAGAGCAGCAGCAGCCGCGCGCCGCGAGCGGCGTCGGCGGCGACCGACAGCGTCACCCCGGTGCCCGCGCCGAGCAGGGCCAGCTGGCCCTCGCCGAGCTCACGCGCCTCGGCTCCGACGCGCGCGCGCCCGTCGAACACGTACACGAAGGCGTTGTGCGCCTCCGCGAGCGGCTGCTCGACCCGCGCGCCCGGCTCGAGCGTCCAGTCCTGGTAGACGATCGGCGTGCGCGTGTCGATCACCGCGCGCGCACCCAGCGCCTCTCCGGCGATGACGCGCACGCGCGCCTTGCCGTCGGGCGTGGCCGCGGCGGGGATGCGGCTGCCCGGCACCTCCTGGTAGCGCGGGGCCATCATCTTGTCCCGCGCGGGCAGGTTGACCCAGAGCTGGAAGCCGTGGACGCGGCCGCCTCGCTCGCGGATGTCCTGCGCCGGCATCTCCGAGTGCACGACGCCACGGCCCGCCGTCATCCATTGGACGTCGCCCGCGGCGAGCGCGCCCCTGTGCCCGGCCGAGTCCTCGTGCTCGAACGCGCCGTCGAGCATGTAGGTCACCGTCTCGAAGCCGCGGTGCGGGTGGTCGGGCGCGCCCTTCGCCTCGCCGGGCGCGTAGTCCGCCGGACCCATCTCGTCGAGCAGCAGGAAGGGGTCGACGAGCGGCAGCCCGCCCGACGGGAACGGGCGCCTCACGACGAAGCCTCCCCCTTCCAGCTGGCTGTGCGCGGTGACGATCCTGGCGACCTTGCGGTCGGTCATCGACGGGCTCCTTTCAGGCCGCGAGCCGTGGCTCGCGAGAGACGGCGCGCTCCGGCTGCCCGGCGCGCGTGCGGCGGTTGTCGAGGGCCCAGGCGCCGGGCCCGGCGGCCGCCAGGTAGAGCGATAGCCAGCTGTACGCGATCGCGAGCTCGCCGCCGTTCAGGATCGGCCAGAAGCCCTTCCCCGCGTGGCCCATGAAGTACGCGAACGCCATCAGGCCGCTCATCAGGAAGGCCGTGCCTCGCGTGAAGAGGCCGAGCGCCAGGAGCGCTCCACCGACGAGCTCGATCGGGCCCGCGATCCAGACGATGAAGCCGGGCACGCCCGCGGGAACGCCGCCGAACGCGCCGAACTTCTGCGCCCCGTGGCTCGCCAGGAGAATGCCGACCAGGATGCGGGTCGCGCCCAGGATCTCCGGCGCCCGCCGCGAAAGCATTGCGAACATCTTTGGCCTCCTTGATTTACGGACCGCCACTGACTAACTTCCCTCTAGATATCTGCTTCCCTATGGGAAGTATATTAGGTCCCGAGCTGTCGTCTGTCAAGTTGCTTTCCTGGCGAAAGGAAGATCGGTAGAATGGCGGCGGAAGAAAAGGAGCTCTCGGTGGGAGGTGTGGACCCGGGCTGCCGGGCATTCCAACTCGCGATCGACGTGCTGGCCCGGCCGTGGAGCGGGCTGATCCTGGGGCTACTGGGCCAGGGGAAGCTGCGCTTCAGCGAGCTCGAGTCGCGCGCGCACGGCGTGGGCGCGAAGACGCTCTCGGCGCGCCTCAAGGAGCTCGAGCGGCGCGGTCTCGTGGCCCGCTGCGTCGAGAACGGTCCTCCGGTTCGGGTCTGCTACGCGCTCACCCCGCAGGGCCACGCCTTCGAGCGCGTGGCCGAGGCGATCCAGCGCTGGGGGCAGGAGCTCGTCGCAGGAGAGCCCGCGAGCGGCCCGCGGGCGAAGGCGGAGCGGCTCGCCCCGCGCAAGGCTCAGACGAGCTCGATCCCCGGGAAGAAGTAGCCGATCTCGAACGCCGCGGTCTCGGGCGCGTCCGAGCCGTGGATCGCGTTCGCTTCGATCGACGCGGCGAAGTCCTTGCGGATCGTGCCGGCGGCCGCCTTCGCGGGGTCGGTCGCGCCCATGATCTCGCGCAGCCGCGCGATCGCGCCGTCCCGCTCGAGCACCATCGTGATGCAGGGCCCCGAAGACATGAAGCCGCACAGGCTCGCAAAGAACGGCCGCGCCATGTGCACGTGGTAGAAGCCCTCGGCCTCGGCGCGCGAGAGCGAGCGCAGGCGCAGCGCCACGACGCGGAAGCCCGCCTTTTCGAGGCGCGACAGGATCGCCCCCGCATGGCCCGCCTTCACCGCGTCGGGCTTGATGATCGAAAAGGTGCGCTCGGCCACGGTCCTCTTCCTCCTACTTCTTCTTGAGTACTTCCTTTATCGCCGCGCCGATGTCGGCCGGCGACTTGACCACGCGGATGCCGGCCGCCTCCATCGCCTTCATCTTCTCGGCGGCCGTGCCCTTGCCGCCCGAGATGATCGCGCCGGCGTGGCCCATGCGGCGGCCCGGCGGCGCGGTCTGGCCCGCGATGAAGCCGACGACGGGCTTCTTCACGTGCGCCTTCACGAACGCGGCCGCGTTCTCCTCGGCGTCCCCGCCGATCTCGCCGATCATCACGATCGCCTCGGTCGCGGGGTCGTCGTTGAACAGCTGGAGCGCCGACGTGTGGTTGGTGCCGATGATCGGGTCGCCGCCGATGCCGATGCAGGTGCTCTGGCCGATGCCGAGCGCCGTGAGCTGCGCGACCGCCTCGTACGTCAGCGTGCCGCTGCGGCTCACCACGCCCACGGGCCCGGCCATGTGGATGTGGCCCGGCATGATGCCGATCTTGCACTTCTCGCCGGGCGAGATGATGCCCGGGCAATTGGGGCCGATGAGTCGCGTCTTGCTGTTGCGCACGCGCTCCCAGATCCTGACCATGTCGAGCGTCGGGATGCCCTCGGTGATCGCGACGACGAGGCCGAGGCCGGCGGCCGTCGCCTCCAGGATCGCGTCGGCGGCGCCCGACGGCGGCACGAAGACGACCGAGGCGTTGGCGCCGGTCTTCTCGACGGCCTGCTGGACGGTGTCGAAGAGCGGGAAGCCCTCGACGGTCGTGCCGCCCTTGCCTGGCGTCACGCCTCCGACGACCTGCGTCCCGTAGTCGCGGCAGCCCTTCGCGTGGAAGGTGCCGTGCTTGCCCATCCCCTGGACGACGAGCTTCGTGTCGCGCAGCGCGAGGACGCTCACCGCGCACCTCCCGCGGCCTTCACCACCTTCTGGGCGGCGGTCGTCATGTCGTCGGCGGTCTCGAAGTTCAGGCCCGACTCCTGCAGCATCTTCTGGCCCTTGTCCTCGTTGTTGCCTTTCATGCGCACGACCACCGGGACCTTCACCGCGAGGTCGCGCACGGCAGCGATCACGCCCTCGGCCAGCACGTCGCAGCGCAAGATGCCGCCGAAGATGTTGATGAACACCGCGCGCACGTCCTTGTCGGCGAGCAGGATGCGGAAGGCGTTCTTGATCTGGTCGGCGTTGGCGCCGCCGCCCACGTCGAGGAAGTTCGCCGGCGCGCCGCCGGCGAGCTTGATGATGTCCATCGTGGCCATCGCGAGCCCGGCCCCGTTCACCATGCAGCCGACGCTGCCGCCGTCGAGCTTGATGTAGTTGAGGCCGTGCTTCGAGGCCTCGACCTCGAGCGGATCCTCCTCCTCGAAGTCCCTGAGCTCGACGAGGTCGGCGTGGCGGAAGAGCGCGTTGTCGTCGAAGCCGACCTTCGCGTCGAGCGCGAGCACGTCGCCCGCCTTCGTGATCAGGAACGGGTTGACCTCGACGAGCGACGCGTCCGCGCCCTCGAAGGCCTTGTAGAGCGACAGGAAGAGCGGGACGGCCTTGGTGACGATCTCGGGCGCGAGCCCGAGGCCGACGGCGAGCTTGCGTGCCTGGTAGGGACGGAAGCCGACCCGGGGTCCACCTCCTCCTTGAGGATCGCCTTCGGGTCCTTGGCCGCGACCTCCTCGATGTCCATGCCGCCCTGGGTCGAGGCCATGAACACGGGCCGCCCGCTGGCGCGGTCGACCAGGATCGCGAGGTACATCTCCCTCGCTCCGGCGAGGTCCACGCCCTGCTCGATCAGCAGGCGCTTCACCACGCGGCCTTCGGGGCCGGTCTGGTGCGTGCGCAGCGTCATTCCGAGCATCGCCTTGGCGATCGCCTCGCACTCCTCGACGCTCTTCGCGAGCTTCACGCCGCCGCCCTTGCCGCGGCCGCCGGCGTGGATCTGCGCCTTCACCACGACGGGCAGCCCGAGGCCCTTCGCGGCCTCGACCGCCTCGTCGACGGTGTAGGCCACCTTGCCCTTCGGCACGGGGACGCCGTACTGGGCGAGCACGGCCTTGCCCTGGTACTCGTGGATTTTCACCTGCCGCTCTCCTGGATTGGCTACTGGCCCTTGATGCCGAGCAGCTCGACCTCGAACACCAGCGTGGCCCCGGGCGGAATCGTCCCGTCCGGCGTGCCGGCGTCGCCGTAGGCGATGTCCGACGGGCAGACGAACTTCGCTTTCTCCCCCACCTTCATGTGCTGCAAGCCCTCGGTCCAGCACGGGATCACCTGGCCGACACCGAACTCGACGGGCTGGCCGCGCTGCACCGAGCTGTCGAAGACCTTCCCGTCCGGCAGCGTGCCGTGATAGTGGACCCTGACCACGTCGGTCGACGTCGGGCTCGAGCCGGAGCCGGCCTTGAGCGTCTTGCAGATCAGGCCCGAGGGGTAGCGCTGGGCGCCCGCCTCCTTCGCGGCCGCGTCGCGGAAGCCCTCGCTCGCCTGCTTCGTCGACGCCGCGACGGCCGCGTTGTTGGCCGCCGAGCGGGCGCGCGCGAAGCTGTCGAACTTCGAGGCGTACGCCTCGATCGCGAAGTCCGGTTTGCCGCCCCGGCAGGTGGCCCGCAGCCCCTTCACCAGCATGTCGACCTCGCGCTCCGAGAGGTTCATGGGCACGCCGAACTTCTGACCCATCATCGCCCCGAGCGCGTAGACGGTCTTCTCGTCCTCGGTGGCCGGAGCGACGGCCGCGGCCGGCTTCGCCTCCTCCTTCTTGCACGCGGCGGTGAGGGCCAGCGCCGAGAGCAGCAGGGCGCACGCTCGGTTACGGTTCATCTCGGGTCGACTCTCTTTTCCGCCCGGCACGCCCCCGGGACCGTGGTGGCCGAAGGGCCGAACGCCCGATGCTATCCGCGCCCGTGCGGCGAGGCAAACGGGCTCCGGGATAGAATCTTCTGGCGCGAGGAGGCGCGAGCTTGGCATGGGGACGTAGAGGCGGCGCGCTGCCGTTCCTTGCGGGTCTGGCGCTCGGCGCCGCCGCGTGGGGCGCCTTCGGCCGCAAGCGACGGCTCGATCGCCGCATCGTCCGCGCCCTGCCGCGCGGCCGCGCCGCGCCGATGATCGTCTTCGTGCCGGGGCTGCTCGGCAGCCAGCTGCTCCGGCCGGACGGCAGCGTCGCCTGGCTGAACCTCGGGAACACGCTCGGCCACCACGACCTGACGCTGCCGCGGCGGCTGCCGTTCGCGGCCTCGCGCGACGAGCTCGTGCCGGGCTTCCTGATCGGCACGGACACGGCCCTGCCGCGCGCGTTCGGCTTCACCGAGTACGACGACTTCCTCGACCTGCTGGACTCGGCGGGCTACGAGCCGGGCACGGGCCCGGGCCTGCGCTACGCGGTCTACACCTACGACTGGCGGCGCGACCTCGTCGAGTCGGCGCGCGGGCTCGCTTTCAGGCTCGAGGGGCTGGCGCACGCGATGGGCGATCCCGGCGCACGCTTCCACCTCGTCGGGCACAGCATGGGCGGGCTCATCGTGCGCTGGTACCTGCGCTACGGCGGGGCCGAGGCCGACCCGACGGCGCCGGTCACGTGGGCCGGCGCCCGCCGCACCGCCAGCGTGCTCTTGACCGCGACGCCGAGCGGCGGCAGCATCGCGGCCCTGCGCGCGATCCTGGCCGGAGAACGGGTGGGCCTCTCGCACACGACGCTCGCCGCGTCGGTCGTGAGCCGGATGCCGTCCGTCTACCAGCTGCTCCCGCCTCCGGGCACGCGCCCGTTCGTCGACCCGAGCGGCGAATCGCTCGACCACGAGCTCCTGGATCCGTCCACGTGGCGGCGCTTCGGCTGGGGTCCCTACGGCCCGAAGTCGACCGACGCCACGGACGAGGCCAAGGCGTTCCTGGAGGCCGCCCTCGCCCGCGCCCGGGCCTTCCACGCGGGGCTCGCGCGCACGCCGGACCACCCTTCTCCGGTGACGGTGCACGCGCTCGGCGGCGACTGCCTGCCGACGCTCGCGCGCGCGGTCGTCGGCGAGGGGCGCTCCGGCACGCCGCCGCGCTTCGAGGCCAGGAGCCGCGACGAGCAGGACGCGCTCTACGACGCCGGGGACGGGCGCGTCACGCGCGCGAGCTTCCTCGCGGTGCACCAGGCCGGCGCGGCCGCCGATCCGGACGCGAGCGGCATCCCCGAGCTCACGGGCGCCTTCTTCGGAAGCGCCGACCACCACGGGCTCTTCGCCGACCCGGCGTTCCAGAGCCTGCTCCTGCGGCTGCTGCTGCGGCCCTCGCCGCTGGCGCTCGCGCGGCCCGCCTAGAGGACTGCTTGAGCGACGAGCCCAGCATCACCCAGGAGCTGCGGGCGGTCGTCGACACGCTGCGGCGGCGCGACCAGCAGTACCGGCTGCTCGCCGAGCAGGCGGCCGACGGCGTGCTGCTCGTCGGCGCGGACGCGCGCGTCGCGGACGCCAGCCCCGGCGCCGCGGTGCTGCTGGCGCGGCCGCGCGCGCAGCTGCTGCGCCAGCCGTTCGTCGAGCTGGTCGAGATCGACAAGGCGGTCGACACGGCGAGCGCGCTGCTCGCGCTCAAGGCCGGGCAGCGCCTCACGCGCTCGTTCCGGCTGCGGCGGCCCAAGGGCCCGCCGCTCGAGGTGGAGATCAGCGCGCGGCGGCTCGCCGACGGGCGGCTGCAGCTGGCGCTGCGCGACATCGGCGAGCGGCGCCGCGCGGCCGACGCGCTGCGCGAGAGCGAGGAACGCTACGAGCGGCTCGCGGCGGCCGCGCCGGACGCGATCGTGATCGAAGCGGCGGGGCGCGTGGTGCTGGCCAACCCGTCGCTGCGGCGGCTGCTGGGGCTGCAGCCCTCCGCTCCCGTCGCCGGGCGCGCGCTCGGCGACTTCGTGCACCCGGACGAGCGGGCCGAGGTGGCGCGCGCCGCCGCTGGCGCGTCGCAGGCGGGCCCTGGCGGCGTGCGGCTCGTGACGCGGCTGCGGCGCGCCGACGGCTCGACCGCCGAGGTGGAGGGCGCCGCCAGCATCGTCACCTACCGGGGGCGGCCGGCGGTCCAGTTCCTGCTGCGCGAGGTGCGCGACGAGCGGCCGGCCGCGCAGGGCGACGTCTACCGGGACGCGCTCACCGGCCTGACGAGCGCGCTCATCGCGCCCGACCGGCTGTCGGTGGCGATCGCGCAGGCCTACCGGCACCGCGCGCGCGTGGGCCTCGTGCACGTCGACCTCGACGGCTTCGCCGGCCACGACAAGACGCTCGGCCGCGCGCGCGCGGACCGGCTGCTGCGCGCGGTCGCCCGCCGCCTGCTCCACTGCGAGCGCCAGGGCGACACGGCGGCGCGCATGGAAGAGGACAGCTTCGTGCTCGTGCTGCCGGGCCTGCACCACGCCGAGGACGCGACGCGGATCGGCGAGAAGGTGCTGCGCGCGCTGCGCAAGCCCTTCCCGCTGAGCGAAGGGTCCACGACGCTCACGGCCAGCGTGGGCATCGCGGTCTTCCCCGAGGACGGCGAGGACGCGCCGGCGCTGCTCGCGGTCGCCGAGGGCGCGGCCGCGCGCGCTCACTCAGCGGGCGGCAACCGCCTCGAGTCGAGCACTCCCCCGCCCTCCGACGCGAGCTGGGACGCCGTCGAGCTCGAGGCCGGCCTGCGCGCGGCGCTCGCCTCGGGCAGCATGTCGCTCAACGGCTCGCCGGCGGCCGCGGGTGTCCTGCACTACCAGCCGATCTTCGCCGCAGGCAGCCGCAAGATCCTCGGCGTCGAGGCGCTCCTGCGCTGGCAGCACCCGCAGCTCGGCCTCGTGTTCCCGCAGCACTTCCTGTCGAAATCCGACTTCACCGGGCTGATCCTGGCGATCGGGCCCTGGATCCTGCGCACCGCCGCCAGCGAGGTGCGCGAGTGGCAGCGCGCCCACCGCTCGCTGCGGCTCGCCGTCAACCTGTCGCCGCCCGAGCTGATGAAGCGCACGCTGCCCGACGAGGTGAAGGCCGCGCTCGACGAGACCGGCTTCCCGAAGCAGCTGCTGCAGCTCGAGGTGCCCGAGGGCCACGTGGTCTCGGACATGCCGCGCTCGGTCGACATGCTGCACCGGCTGAAGGCGCTCGGCGTCTCGCTGGTGCTCGACCGCTTCGCCGTGCGCTACTCGTCGCTCGGGCGGCTGGCGGAGCTGCCGCTCGACGGCGTCAAGCTCGACCTGGCGTTCCTGCGCGGGCCGTCGTCGAACACCGAGGACGTCTCCCTGCTGACGGCGGTCACCGCGGTCGCGCGCGGCCTGAAGCTGCGCGTCTGCGCGCAGGGCATCGAGAACCCGGCCCAGCTGCAGCTGCTCGAGCGGCTGGGGTGCTCCGAGATGCAAGGCTTCCATCTCGGGCCGCCCGTGCCGCCTTCGACCCTCGCCGAGCAGCTGCAGCCGCGCGGACCCGCCGGACACACGAAGCTCGCGGAGCCGCGCCGTTGAGCTTTGGCGGGCGGCTCGAGACGCTCGACCTCGCGGCGCTGCTGCAGACGCTCTCGGTGGGCGCCGCCAACGGACGACTCACGCT
>Ga0157380_10001759_pt1 | contig 14294 bp, 11 predicted proteins | sample S35metaG_FD_119757 | JGI IMG/M metagenome (GOLD analysis project Ga0157380, IMG submission 119757) | Switchgrass rhizosphere microbial communities from Kellogg Biological Station, Michigan, USA - S3-5 metaG | ecosystem: Host-associated > Plants > Roots > Rhizosphere > Soil | place: USA... | reverse complement strand
TATCCTTTGTTTCTGAGAAGATTTCTCCAGCCAATTTTGAAATAACTTTTATACATACCGTAAGTGGTTAAATTTTTGTACCCTCCTACGGGCCGGATAATGCCGGGCCGGAAGAGCAATAAGACATCGATAATAAATTTTCTATCCGCCTTTCGCTTCCCCATTAACCGAAGGCGCTCTCTATATACTTCTATCAGGTCACCTTCAATATATTTTTTCAGTTTTGGATGACAGTAATATCGAAAGAACCGTAAAAACAATTTTGGAGGCGAAGGGCTTGCATTCATCGTTGTTCGCTTGTAAGAAGTTTCTTGTTTCTAGTTTAAAGTTTCTAGTTGGTGTGACATCTGTGCGGTTGGAACGCCGGCGGTCATCATTCACCTTTCAAATTATTGACTGGATTTTCGCGGGCAACTCTAAACGACTGAAAGCTGATTGTAAAAAGCGCTGTCAGCATTGCCAACATTCCTGCAGACAATACCAGCCACCCATTGATACTCGTGCGATATGCAAATCCGTCCAACCATGCGCTCATCACGTACCACCCCAGCGGTGCCGCTATTAGAAATGCCACGCCGATCAGCAATGTAAAATCCTTTAATAGAAGCATTATGACCTGCGTCACCGAAGCGCCAAGCACTTTACGAATACTGATCTCCTTGCCGCGCTGTTCCCCCAAGTAGTTGGCTAATCCAAATAATCCAAGACATGCAATGATTATCGCAAGGCCGGCGAAGATAAAAACAATGCGACCCATACGTTGCTCCGACCGGAACATAGCTTCTATGTTTTGGTCGAGAAAAGAAAATTCAAAAGCGCTCGACGAATATTTTTTCCAGATGTTTTCAAGTTTTTCAATCGTCGCGGTTGGGTCGCCGGATGCTATTCGAACGGCTATCTCATTCTTTGATTCCCTCACCATCCAAACATTAGATCCAAGGCCCAGGACCATGGCCATCGGCTTCACTGTGCTTCTTAGATTTTCAAAATTAAAATCTTTGACGACGCCGATTAGTTTTAAAGTAACAGGTTTTGGCGCATTAAAATTGACTACCGTCTGGCCTTCCAGTCCTTCAATCCCCAGTTGCCTGTATGCCGCTTCGTTTAGAACAATGGCAGCGCTGTCCGTGGGAAACTCGGCAGAAAAAAAACGACCTGCACTCATGGTGTAATGCATGGTTGCAAGGTGTTCATAGTCGACCGTCGCGATATTAAGAAGGAGATCTTGCTCCGATCCACCTTTCCTGAAAAGGTTGCTGTCGGTTATCCTGGGCGGCAGTGCACTTGTAAAACTTGCACTTATGAATTCCCGATGCCTTGATAATTCATTTTTGAAGGCGTCAGCATTACCTCCCAGCGACCACGAATTGCTTACAACAATAATATTCTCCTTGTCAAAGCCCAGATCTATATTTTGCATGTACTTCAATTGCGTGTAGACCACCATACTCCCCAGAATCAAAGCGATGGAAATCATAAATTGAAAAACGACCAATGAGTTGCGCAGGGAAGAATTTTTGAGACCTGATGCTACTTTTCCCTTCAATACATGAATTGGGTTAAAGGCCGTCAGATAAAAGGCAGGATAACTGCCCGCAATCAATCCTGTTACGAAAGCAAAGCCCAAGATCGACACGAGTACAGCGGGTTGCGTGATGATGCTGAATTTTAGATTCTTTCCAGCCAGACTGTTAAATGCAGGAAATACCAACCCGATAATGGTTAACGCGAGGACCGTTGAGATAAAACTGTAGATCATAGATTCCGACAAGAATTGAACCATCAGCTTCGATCTTAGAGCGCCAATTGATTTTCGCACGCCCACTTCTTTTGCGCGGGTAGCCGACCTGGCTGTCGACAGGTTCATGAAATTGATGACGGCGATCAGCAGAATAAACGTGGCAATAGCTCCGAAAATAAAGAGGTACCGGATATTTCCGTTGGGGGCAAGTTCGCTTCCCAGGTTAGACTTCAGATGTATATCAAGCAACGGTTGCAGAAAGAATCCAAAACTATTTCCATTTGCCTTAAACTCCTGTTGAGAAAGGCCAATTATCGCTTCGAGCTCAGGCCCCATATTTTTTTCGGTCAACGCGTCTAATTTGTGTTTAACTGAAGAAGCATCGGCCGCTGAACGTGTCTTAACGTAGGTGTATAAACCCGTGTTTGACCAATGATCATTCCTCATGTAATCCAAGGTCTCTCCGGAGAAGACCATGTCAAACTGGATATGTGAGTTGGGCGGCGGATCTTGTGCAATGCCTGTAATTTCTGTGGCGTATCTTCCTTCTCCACGCAACATAATTTTTCCTAGGGGATTCTCTGTACCAAAATATCGCTTCGCGGTCGATTCCGTTAATACGACTTTATTCGTCCCCTGCAGGGCAGTGCGTGGGTCGCCGGAAATCAAGGGAAATGAAAAAAACTGAAAGAAATTTGAATCAGCTACGAAGGTTTCTTTCTCTACAAATGATTTGTCCCCATAACGCATGGGCATCATTCGCCACCAAAACAATCTCACGGCACTTTCAACTTCAGGAACGTTTTGTGATAACGCAGCAGCTATGGGTGGCGATGATACAGCATCTTTAAACTCGTTCCCCTGGAACCTGCCGCTGGATCCAATGCGGAAGATACGATCGGAATCTTTCTGAAATCGATCGTAACTTAATTCATCGGCCATGTAAAGGAAAATGAGCAGGCTTGCTGCCATTCCGATAGCCAGGCCAAATAAGTTGATCGAAGAATACACTTTATACCGTAGGATATTTCGGAAACCAACTTTGAGATAATTTGCTATCATGTCCCTGCGATTTGAGTCGTTGAAGTTATTAACTGGTTTGATGATTCCCGGACGGAATAGCAACAATACGTCAATGATAAATTTTCTATCAGCCCCACCCTTTCCGCCTGTTTTGATTCTTTCGTTGAAGATCTCCATTAAGTCGCCTTCGATGTGGTTTCGCAGCTTCGGATGACAATACCATCTGAAAAAACGAAGGAACAACTTCGGTGGCAGGTACTTCATGGACTTTAAGCAACGCCTTTAATCTCCAATACTACTTTTGGAATAGCGCCCCAAAGCTCATCCCGGGTCTCCTTTGAATAAGCCATTGCTTTTTTTCCCAACGCGGTTATCTGAAAATATTTCTTAGGCCGTCCCGCCCTTTCTTCCGTAGCTTCCCCATCGAAGGATTTGATATATCCCTTGTCCTCCAGCCTGACCAGCGCGGTGTGTAAAGCACCCATGCTTACATTTCGTGAAAGCCTGGATTCGATTTCCTTTTTAATCGAAACACCATAAGCATCTTTATACAAAACGCCAATGGTGAGAATGACAATTTCTTCAAACTCCCCTAACTGGTATTTTCTCATCGTGCAAAAATTATTTCCTAAATGTAGGAATAATAATTGTGCCAGTTCGCACAAGGTTAAAAATCAGGGGGATTTTGCCTTTTGAACTCAGCCTTGCGTACGAATGCGGACAAAACTGTTCGAAAAGAAATAGGCCGGCTCCCATGAGGCCTTATGAGGTTGGCGTTTGCTGTCTCAGAAATAACCCATTGATGTGGCATGATTATCGGAATGAAAAAAATCATTCAAATCCATTATGCTTCAAAACTATTTTAAGATTGCGATTCGAAATATTACCCGCTCCCTTTCCTACACCGTCATCAATGTTTTAGGGTTATCGCTGGGAATAACATGCGCGATACTAATATTTTCGATCATCCACTATCATCTCTCTTTTGATAATTTTCACGAGAACACGGATAGAATATATCGTTTTGTTACGGAACAACATCGCGATCAGGTCAGCTATGTCAGCAGCGTACCGCCGGCGTTTGGCCTGGCTTTTCGTAATGACTATACTTTTGGCGAAAAAGTCGCCAGAATTTGTAATCTCTCTGGGCAATTGTTGTCGGTTGAAGAAAATGGCATCCCTAAGAAATTCAAAGAAGATCTGTCTTTTGCAGAACCTGAATTTTTTCAAATTTTCAATTTTCCTATTGTCGCAGGGCAAAGCAAGAACGTACTTGCCGAACCCAACACTGCTATTATCACCGAACGGATTGCAAAAAAATATTTTGGAAACCAATTGCCCTTAAATAAAACTTTTCGATTCGGTACCAACCTTGACTTCAAAATTGTAGGTGTATTAAAAAATATTCCCCACAACACAGATTTCCACTCAGAGATTTACCTTTCCTATTCCACTATTGGTAAGTATAGTGAATGGTACGGGAAAGAAGATGCATGGGGTGGAATCACCTCCGATATCCAGACTTTCGCTCGATTGCAACCAGGCGTAACAACTACAGAAGTTGAAACCGTTTTACCAGCCTATGTAAAAAAGTACAGAGCGGCGAGTAAAAACGTCCATCACTACAAGCTTCAGCCCATGAACGATGTACACTTCAATCCCCAATATCAAGGTGTCATGTCAAAGACCAATCTAAGTGTGTTGGGAATGATCGGATTGTTTCTCATCATCACCGCGGCGCTGAATTTTATAAATCTCGCCACGGCCCAGGCTGTCAATAGATCCAGGGAAATCGGGGTGCGGAAAGCATTAGGAAGCGTCCGAATCCAACTCTTTTGGCAATTCACTATTGAGACCAGTGTAATTGTGATGCTGTCATCTGTGCTGGCATTTTGTATAGCCTATGCGGGACTACCCTTCATCAATACTTTGTTTAACACAAGAGTCAGTCTGAATCCATTGGCCGATCCTTCGCTGATATTGTTTATGACGGCGCTTGCAATCTGTGTCACCTTGCTTTCGGGATCGTATCCGGGACTTATTCTTTCGGGATTCAAACCTGTGGCGGCACTCAAAGGCAAGATTTCTGCTCAAGCCAAAGGTAATTTTAACCTTCGACGCGGTTTAATAACGGTACAATTTACCATCGCACAGGTTTTGTTGATTGGTCTGATCGTCATTGTCTATCAACTAGACTATTTCAAACAAACCGATATGGGATTTAACCAGGAAGCAATCATCATGATACCGTTGGGCTCGAAGGATACAAAGACAAAAATGCTAAAAGATGAATTCCTGCAAATTCCAAATGTTGTGAACGCGACCCAGTGCTTTGCAGCTCCTGCATCGAACAGCAACTGGGGCACATCTATTAATTTCGATAATCGGACAGAAGATGAATCCTTTTCCGTTAGCTTTAAAGGTGCAGACGAGGACTTCCTTGCGACCTTCGGCATTAACCTTGTGGCTGGCCGCAACTTATTGCCATCCGATACGGTTCGGGAATTCCTTGTCAATGAAAGAGTAGTCGCGAAGCTCAACCTTTCGTCTCCAGAAGAAATCCTTGGAAAAACAATTTCCATGCAGGGTAGAACATGGAAGGGACCTGTCGTAGGGGTTGTACGCGATTTTCACGATCAGTCTTTCAAGTCTGCCATCAGCCCTGCCATTTTTACTACCACGCTCGGTAATTACAATGAATATGCTGTGAAGATCAATATGGCAGACGCGAGTACGACGCTTGCGCTCCTGGAAAGAACATGGACCAATATGTATCCCGAACAACTTTACGAATATGAGTTCCTCGATCTACAGACAGCTAAATTTTATGAAGCGGAACAAAGCATGCTGCAATTGATACAGGTCTTCTCTTTCATCGCCCTGTTTATCGGTTGCATGGGATTGTACGGGCTTGTCTCATTCATGGCCATTCAAAAGACAAAAGAAATAGGTATCCGCAAGGTCCTTGGTGGAAGTGTGGGTCACATACTGTGGATCTTTGGAAAAGAATTCTCCCGCCTGATTGTGATTGCATTTATGTTGGCTGCGCCGCTTGGCTGGTGGATCATGTCCAGGTGGCTGGAAAATTATGAATACGCCTTCGACATGACATGGTGGGTTTTCGCTATGGAAATCCTTATCATATCGATTGTATGTTTCCTGACGATTGGTTTCCGTTCAGTGAAAGCCGCACTGACCAATCCTGTCAATTCCTTAAGGACAGAATAAATAACAAATTATTGAAGGGACTTTGCGGGCTCCAGGTTACTATCCCTGGCATTCAAACCGAAGGTACTTTCTACAGCGTTGTACCAATCCTCGTCATTGGCTGCATTCCAATCCACCCACTCTTCAGAGGTCATGGAAGCACGCCAATCCAGGAAGGGTTTTGCGTCAGGTCCTACGGGATGTCGTAATTCCCACGTTCCACTTTCCGCTATTTCCAAGATCTTGTCTGCGACCAATGATGGCAATGTAGGGTGTTTAAGCGACGCAGCAAAAAGACCTCCAAATCGATGAGCGTGTGGATAAATTGAACCATCGCCTACCTTGATGTCACGGGCCATTTGCGTATCGATAATTCCAGGTTCGACAATAGCGACCCTGATATTAAAAGGTTTTACTTCCCCTGCGAGAACTTCACTTATAGCTTCAACGGCAAATTTGCTGGCCGTGTAGGGGCCCAGTGGTGATCCTGATATACGACCTGCAACAGACGAAACATTAATGATACATCCACTACGGTTTTTGCGCATCAAAGGAAGCAGACTCTTGATACACCGAAGCGTTCCAAAATAATTGGTCTCCATGATAGATTTAAACTGTGCCATCTCCAATTCTTCGATGGAACCGTGATGCTCCACGCCCGCATTATTAACTAGAACATCAATCGACCCATTCATTTTCAGAATTGCATCGATTCCTTGTTTAACTGATTCGTCGGAATCGACATCCATTTCGGAAATCGATATTGGCAACGACTCGTCGTCGATTTTTTGTTGTAGTAGGTCACCACGTTCTTGATTGCGCATCGTTGCAAAAACTTTATAGCCGGCGCGTGCAAATGCAAGCGCGGTTTCAAATCCAATGCCTTTATTGGTTCCCGTAATAATTACCGATTTCATATTCGTAATGATTGATTGATGGCTGTAGATTATACTATCAAGATTAAGCTAACAGAACTCAATTGATCTTTTTGTCTTTACAGTTCAAACCCCTGGACGGGCCAAACTAGCATGGTACTCATTCAATTCGTTCGAAAGCCGGATATTAAGAATTTATATCCTGCCTGGAAATACTTAAGATCTTTTGTTGAAGTGATATTAACCAAAGTTGCCGGATATTCAAGCTATTTGATCAAATGATTCCAGAATCAAATTGTCGCATCATATCTGGTCGGAGCAAACTTCGAATCTCAAATAATCAGGTTTAGCGTTGCCGAAGAGCCTGGAACTCCTAACCTTATTACCTTAGTAATAGTAATTCCCGTAGTTCAGTAACCTTATACCTTGTCTGATACAACTCATCAAATTGAAATTCCCGGACAATAATGAAATAAGGTTGTTTTTTCATATTCTCTAAGTTACTAAAGTGATAAGGTTTTGGGGCGCGCGGTTTTTACCAATCGTCTCCTTTTTTTTGCAATCTCGATAGATGTTAAAATTTGGTTCCTGATTCAATATTTTTTTTTAGTTTCTTTATTAAAGGCCACTTTTTCAGCAGAGTCTAGTTATCAGCCTCTTTTATCGCGACCCGGCCATCGTTCGATTGCTTTTTGTATTCCATCTTGAATCTCGACAAGTCTGGCGAAGACTTTCTTTTCCGGCTTAGTTCGTAGCGATAGAATGTCTGCCCGAGTTTGTAAAAAAATGGTAATCCGATGGTCTCATAGTCATACTTATCGTCATTCATAACGCCGTCGCTGTTAACGTACAGTGTAAGCGTAAGCATGAACTCCACCTTGTTTTTAAAATCTACGATGTACGATGCATCCGTCATGCAACCATAGGCCCACCCTACTTTGTTAAACACCCGGATATGCGGAGGCAAGTGCTTTCCGCCATCTTTAAAAAAGAATTTCACGTACGAATCGAAGTAAACCGTTGAGTCATATTTTGGGTAGTCTGTTTCCGAAGGGTACTGTGAGAGGTAACGGTATAGAAATTCGTAGTCAGTGGCCGTCAGCGCAAAACGTTTGATTGGCTCGACGGATTCTGGAAATAAGGCAGATTGCAAGAGCTGCTGAAGGTGGTAAACGGTTAGGTTGTTGGCCTTCGTAAAATCGATCGGTTCGTGAATCAGGCTATCGTTTCTGTAATGCGCGTTACCCATTTTATTAATGTGGCCAAAGTTAAATGCATCAGGATTATAGGCCGTCGGTTGTTCGTAAAGTAGGTTACCATCCTGTGCGACAAAACGTATGGAATTCGTGTGCCTATTTTCATCTTCAGTCATTCGAACAAAACGTCTGGTGATTCGCAAATCAGGATACGCCATGGCATGTAGCCTCCGGTTGATGGTTTGCTGTCCCAGAAATTCATACATCCTGTTATAGGCAACATTATCGCTGACCAGAAATACCTTCTTAATAAAGTGAGCCATGGATGGAAGTCCGTTCGCCGCCGTCGAGTCTTCGTACATCGCTGTCTGCCCCGAATAACTGCTGTCAATTCTGACTGGCGTATTCATATCTACACCGTACTTCTCAAGGCTGTGAAGTTTTTCCAATGTCAGCAACGCCAAAGGCAATTTTACTGTGGAAGCAGGATTGAAATATTGCAGTGAATCAAATTGATAGTAAAAATTTGTAAAAGTTGGTTGATTCATTTTATCGCGGTCAATTTGCGTGTAGACTAACTGATAGCGATAAGTCTCGGGGTGAGACAGGACATGTTGTAGCAGACTATCCTTTTCTTTTTTCAGTAGTTTTTTGAGAAACAAATCTGTCCTTGGCTGAGCGGCTGTGTGCACGGCCTGCAACAGCGCAATGATCAAAATCGGAAGAAGTTTAGACAGGAGGCAAGAATCAAACTTGCGCCAATTCATTGATGAAGTACAAAAACTCATAAATTAACCACCAGGGATTTGTAAATATATTCCCGGACCTGAAGACTTACAACTTTGTCGTCAGGGGTGGGTGCGTCAACTGCTGGATGTCCCAATTCGCATGATGTTTGTCCAGTGGAAACCGTGGATATTAAGTGGCGCTCACTTTGGACTTTGAAATTTTCTTAAATCTAAAATCACATTTTTCCGCACCGTAAGCAATGGTGCTATTTCGGATGAGTTCAAGCCCTGCCAGATTGGAAGTAACCTTGTCCACTTCACAGAGAATGGAGGCATACTTACCGGCGTTATGCTTTTGAAATAATTTACAAATACCACACTCATAAACATCAAAACCATATCCCAAGTTAAAAGTCTCCGTTTTGTTCGTAATAATTGCCGCACGAAATCCAGCTTCATTGCCCTTGGTTGCGACTTTGTTATGGAACAGCTTTAAAAGCGGCTTGATTATTTTCAAACCGATAAGGTTGGCAGGTAACCGTTTCAGCCATCTCTGCAGGCCGTTTTTGGGCAAAACATAATCATACGTCACTTCGAGGCAAATACTTTTTATTTCATCATAGGATTGATTTCTGTTTTCAAGTGTTTGGATCAGCGCTAAAAAGTAAGCCGCAAAATCAAGTCTCTTATCAATCGGGTTGCTGGACGTGGAAGCGAATCGAGTATCAATTGACAATACCGTGAAGCGTTCTTCAACCTCTTTCACCAACGCCGCAGACTCCTGCGGAAAATGTTTTTCGAGGGCTTTTTGGAAATACCTGGTAAAATTCATTTCTGATTTGCGTTTCTTTCTTAGTAAAACTACCGTCAATGCGATCACAGGAATGATTAACAGAAACCAATTACTCCATAGGCCATTTTCATAAAGGTAGGTTCCAAACAATAAGATGGCCGCCCATTTCACCGCGACATAGGAAATTACAAAAAACAGTCCCTTCCTTAAATTTCCCTTCATTTATTGAAGGTACAGAGAAAGCAGCCCTAACGACCTAGAACCATGTGAAAATTCGACAATATTAACTGGAGCGTTGGTTATTTGACTAATTCCAACTATTTCGTTTCGATATACATTTGAAGAATGTCGACATATTCTCCGTTCAATTGTTTCACCGCTTTCACATGCCGACCCTCAACTGTAAATCCCAGATCTTTGTACAATTTGATAGCAGGTCGATTAGTGTCGAACACATTCAAGTATACCTTTTCAATCTTTGAATTGTTCCGCGCCCAAATGAGCAGCGCGTCAACGAGAATGCGTCCCACATTGTTTCCTTGAAATTCAGGATGTACACTTACGCCGAATTCTCCGGTATGCGAATTCTTCTTTTTGGGGTTTGCTATGAAAAATAGAAGGCCAATGATTTGATTGTTCAATTCCGCCATTAAAATTTTTGCGTTTGGATTTTCGTTAAAACTATTGATCCAACCCTTTTCATTTTCTATGGTAATACTGTATTCTTCCAACGAAGTTAATAGCTGGTCTGTCGAGGCAAACAATGTTCTGGAATAATTAATAATGTTATCGGCGTCATCTTCAGTGGGACGCCTTATAACGAATTCCCTGCCGTCCTTTGTCACGTGCGTGGTCATGGGTTGTGATATTAAAATCGCCCTCAGCCTGCTGAGAATATGAGTATCAAACTTCTTCAGCAGAGTAGCAAAGAAACCAAGATAATAAATGACCAATACCGGCACAGCCTTTTTTTTGCTGAATGTATTAAGTATTTCGTCAATTCACTAGAGCTTATAAGTCATCACTTTGCGTCGCGTACCTGCTTTTTTCACAAATTCAAAGTCGGCCTTTTCGAACGTCTGTGTAAAACCCATAAATCTATAGCTGGGTGAGTCCGGATCTACAGGATAGGCTTCCAAATATTTCGCACCGTTTTTCTTCGCATATTTTTTTGCATGTTCAATAAGGACGTCGACAAGGCCCTGGTCTCTGTAATCTCTCCTAATAAAAAAGCATGCAATCGACCAAACGTCTTGCAACTCCTCGTCACCGCCAAGGCGTTGATAGGTGTCCCGCGGTGCAATGGAGCACCAGGCAATGGCCTCTTTATCAACATAACCCAATAGTCCGATCGGTGTCCTGGACCAAACACGCTGTTTGATAAATTTCTTTCTGCCAGGTGAATTGTTATGTTTCAACTCATCCTTTGTCAGTCGCCAGGCCATACACCAACAGTACTTTGGCGCACCCTTCGATTCAAACAGGCTTTCAAAGTCTTTCCAGTTTTCTTTGTCGACAGGTTTTGTTTTGATCTTTATTTTTTGTGTTGTCGTCATACCATTGCCTTGTGACCCGTATAAACTAAACGTGCCTATCAACCGCAGGTTTACGCCTATCCTGCTGGTAGGTATTAACCTCTGTGGAAATAATTTGTTGAGACGATTCGCCTGCAGCACTACCGTTTTCATATTTTACGACAATGTGATAATCTATCAGGACCTCGATGGATTGGTGGCTTATAGGTTAAAAATGCCTCAAACGGTGTATTTTTATCATCGTGTCGTGTGAATGTCGGGTATATGTAGTTGCATTGCACCTACCAATCGTAATTTATTTGAGAAAAAAAATATGTTATGAAAACAGGTCAGCTAATAAAAGAATTGAGATTAAAAAAAGGAATCACTCAGGAAGAACTAGCCGCGAAAACCGACATCAGCGTCCGGACGATACAACGCATCGAAAATGGAGATGTTGATCCCCGGGCTTTCACACTTCAATCTATTGCAGCGGCCTTGGAGGTTGAATACGAAGTATTGATAAGTAGCGAGGCAGATTTAAATCCAAAGGCCGAAAGGGAGACAAACATCTGGCTGCCTTTGTTGCACCTGAGTGGTCTCCTGCTCTTAATTGTACCCCCCATCCTACTTTGGATTTGGAAACGAGACAAAGTCAAAAATATCCGGAAGCATGGCATTGACGTCATCAATTTTCAATTAAGCATGTCACTCTACCTTATCCCGTGCGTGCTCTTTTCTATATATCCGATATTGATTGTGCTTGCTGTCTATAGTCAGGTTATCATCATCCTCAATACCGTGAAGGTAACCAACCATCAATCCTACAAGTATCCATTGAATATAAGGTTTATAAAAGGTGAAGCGATGATGGAGGCTGATGTCTAGGTATTTGAAATCTCATCACTTTTTAGGTCCGACGATCCCAATAAGAATTTAGCGATTGAACAATAAACCTTTGTAAAAAAAACAATTGCATCAAGGTATTTTCACCGTGCCTGCAGCAGCTTCGGCAGGCATGTGCCGAAGGAATACCTTTGCGCTTAAATGTTCAAAATAAAATCTTTGATCAAAGAATTCATTTATTCTTTCACTTGTTTCGACGCAGTTCTAGTCTAGCCTGGGTTCCTTTTTAGATATTCTCTAATAGGTTGCCAATAAACTTGTTCCCACAACTCAACAAACTGATCAGGGGTAAACGAATGCACCAAATCAATCTGTGCTCCTTTTAAAGTATTCGTAAAAACAAGGGACAGAATAGAATCAGGGTCTTCCTTTCTCCATACATTTCCCCGCCATGTTTGAACGATCATTCTGTTGGGAACGATCAGCAGATTTTTCCCTTTCAGATTACCATTTAGCAGTGAAAACCGCCTGCCCGCTCTCGATGAAATTGTTGTCTCGGAACTGCCATGAATTTCTGAATGCTTTTTTGGATTTACAAAAATGTCAAATAGTTGTTCTGCGGTGCTGCCTTTAAAAAGGACCTTTTGTTCAATTACTTTGTTCATGTCGTAATGATTTTAGATTCTATTCATTAGACGAATGAACCGTGCAAAATGATCGGACAGCATTTCGCTAACCGTTTGCCCTGTGAGTAATTTGCAAAAGAAAGTCATGGAGGTCCATTCCTTTCGAGTTTAGCGGATCTATCGACTTTACAATTTCCGTTCTCATTTTAAACAAAGTCCTTTTGTATTCGGAGTGAGATGCTTTTACTAATTCAAGCTTTGCTATTTTTCTTTGGGTCTCGACCTTAGTGTTACTTAAACCATTTAGCTCAGAGCATTGATGACAAACGCCTCGTTTACTTATGAGGGCACAACGATGTTCAAAAATATTCTCCATTGTTGTTCTCGCGTCATGTAATAAATGCTTCACAACGCCTGTGGTCACGTTTAGTATTTCACCTATTTCGACCACCTTAAAGTCATAAATGTCTGCTAACATTAAAGCAAGTTGTTGTTCTATTACTAATGACTTGGATATGCAGGTAAAGCAAAAATCGATATGTTCCTCTATATCATATTTTCCATACTCCGACGAAGTATTAATATGCCGCAGTTCGGCTGCGAGATTTTGGGTGGATCCGATCAAGCTTTTGCAATTGTCCTGTGCATTTACTGTCCAACGCTTTTTTGATCGTAGGTGGTCTTTGGCAAGATTTGCGCCGATGGCAAAGAGCCAGGTCTTGAAAGAAGATTTGCCCTGGAAAGTATCAAACTTCTGAAACGCCTTAATTAAGGTTTCCTGCGTTATATCTTCAGCTTCGTGCTTAGCGGTAATAAATCTATACAAGAAAGATTTTAAGCTCCGCTGATGTTGTCGAACCAAATCCTCAAAGTCTGCTTTTGTAATTACCTTGTCATCTGTCATACGAGCGCGGCTCACCAATTTAATAACTAATCGCCAAAAATGAGCCATACGACATTTACGGAATCTGCTGCCTGCGCTCTCTTATTAAATCTATTGAATTCCTCCGCGTTAATCATTGAATAAAATCTCCATAACCTGCAGAATTACACAAATAGTCATGTTTAGTTAATTATATTTAAATATCCTGCAATCACTGTGAAATTCTAGTATGCGAAATCCAATTAACTTTCTCACAATCATTTTTTGTCTTTTGCAGCTTGCTTGTGAAACGGAAAGGAACGCTGTGGAGCGGTCGAATTTCAAACCTCCCAAGATCGTCGAGGCAAAGACCTACAAAGTTCCACTTGAAAAGGCAGTTGCGCCAAATGTCCTTCCTGCATTGGGCATCAAAAAAATTGAGGCAGGTAAACCAGAAACTGTACAAGTGAAATCAAATGTTTTTTCTGCCAAGCCAACTCGAGTTGTACTTGCCGGACCACCTAAGCTCATCCTCCCCAATGGTGAAGTTTACAAGTTACCCAAAGTTGTGCCCGCCATCGACAGTCCCTTCATAGCCGGTGCTCCTGAGATTATTTTGATGAAAGACCTTTTTATCAAAGAAAATAATCCCGAAAGCTTCAGTTCAATTAAAGCAATACATGGGTTAAACAGCAATGAAGTTTCTTCGTTGTGCGAGGACAAGGCCGGTAATCTATGGATCGGTGCCTGGTGGGGCGGTGTGAGTAAATATGACGGAAGGTTCCTGACCAATTATTCATTAGCACAAGGCTTAAGCTCTGATGTGGTAAACTGCGTTTTTGAAGATAATAAAGGTAACATATGGATCGGTACCAATGGCGGC
>Ga0157380_10001758_pt1 | contig 14300 bp, 12 predicted proteins | sample S35metaG_FD_119757 | JGI IMG/M metagenome (GOLD analysis project Ga0157380, IMG submission 119757) | Switchgrass rhizosphere microbial communities from Kellogg Biological Station, Michigan, USA - S3-5 metaG | ecosystem: Host-associated > Plants > Roots > Rhizosphere > Soil | place: USA... | reverse complement strand
CGCACGCAGAGCGTCGGTGGCGTGATCTGTTGTCCCATTTTAGAACTGATTTGTTAACGAGCCCGGTGGAGGCCCCGGTGGCTGCCGAGGTATCCAATACGAGCCCGCCGCGGTGTCGCGCTTGAGCCGGAGCGGGTCCTGCCCGAAGATCCGCATCAGTGCCCCGATAGGGACGAGCACCGCGAAAAAGAGAAGTCCCAGCATGATCGGACTGATCACCTTCCCAAGGAGCAGACCAAACCTCGTCCAGAGACGGTTGGGTACCGCGAGCAAACCCGGACGTACCAGCGCGAACAGAGTAAACACGGCTGCCGGTAAGAGCGCCCACAAACGTGGCTCACCTCCACGGAACAGAGGCCAGACCGCTATCAGCAGAAAGACTCCTGCAAAGACCAGGCCGAAGGTCTTGTCGGAGGAAGTCTTAATGTCTTCTTCTCTTTGAAGGTCCTCGTGGCCCAAGCTAGCTCTCCGTGGCGGTCTAAGCGGCGTCGCAAGCCTAGATTACACGGATTTGCCGCCGGGTTGGGCGCTGCTGTGTGAACATAACCCAAGTCACATTTCTGGAGTCGAGAAGCCGAGCATGAAGCCGAAGGTACTCCTGTCGAATCTTGCAATAGCAGCCTTGTCGTGCGCGATCGGTTTCCTCCTCTCCGAGTTCGTGGCCCGGCGCGTACTGAGCCCCTCGGACTATTTGTCGGTGGAGATGATTCAAGATGACATCCTCGGGGCCGTTCCGTCGCCCAACACGCTCGCCGGCGGTTTCGATGAGTGGGGTTTCCGTAACCGGCGGGTGCCCAAGGCGTCGGACATCGTGGCCATCGGCGACTCCCACACGTACGGCAACACTGCGTCGATGAGGGATTCCTGGCCCTACGTCCTCGGCGAACTGACGGGCGAGACTGTGTACAACATGGGAATGGGCGGTTATGGCCCTAATCAGTACTTCCATCTCCTGAAGACCAAAGCGCTCCAACTTACCCCTCGCACAGTGGTTCTCGGGTTATATATTGGAGATGACTTTGAGAACGCATACCTCATCACGTATGGTCTGCCCCATTGGGCATCCCTGCGTCTCTTGCCTACGGAGCCAGTCAACTCCGATATCTGGGAGACGCCTCCTACCCGTAGCTGGCACAAGGGACTTCGCGTCTGGCTTTCCCGCAACAGCGTCGTGTACCAGCTTCTCTTTCACGGCCCCCTGCTTGGTCGACTTCAAGGGGAGACTCAGATTCGAACCGCGGCCATGGGGTCCGAAGACGTAGTCTCGCTAGCAGTACCGGAAAAAAACATTCTTGAGGCATTCCGCCCAAAAAATGTGCTTCGCGTTCTCGACCAGGACAGCGCAAGTGTCCGAGAAGGCATGCGGATCACGTTCGAGTTGCTTGCAGGCATGAACGAGATCTGTGTCCAGAACGACGTCAAGTTCATTGTCCTCGTCATTCCAACGAAGGAGATGGTCTTTGCCGAGTACATCGAGCATCAGCCGCACCTCCCTCTGAGCGACGTGATAGATCGGCTGCTGGTTAATGAGCGCCAGGCTCGTACAAAAACCTTTGAGTTCCTGAACCACGCGAATATTGTGTTCATTGATGTGCTGCCTGCCCTCCGGAACTCGCTCAGCAACCAGCTCTATGTCCGAACCTCGACCGACATGCACCCGAACAGAAACGGGTACCGTGTCATAGCTCAAGCCGCGTTCCGGGACCTGACTGCAGACGCCCAGAAATAGCCCCGAAAACGGATGATTGTGTCAATTGTACTGGCCATTCTACGGTCTCGATGAGGCCCTTGGATGGCTGCTCACCTCGCGACCTTACTGTGCTTCGCCGCGGTCATCGGTTAACTCTCCTGGATCGACCGCGCGCGGTCGCAGGAAGTCTACGCGGCAGTTTGGATCCCGTTCTGGGTGTGTTCTTTGGGGGTCCCGCGTTGCATCGCATGGTGGAACCTGGGTCCCCGCAGTCGATTTTCAGCAAAGAAAGGCGCGGCTTGTTCAAGGTCGCAAGCCACGCTGTCTATCGCCTCCGTAAGCTACCCGCCCGCTTGAACCCTCGAAGCATGACAAGATCGCGCCCGGGCATCAGCCCCTTTCCGTTGCACGATGAGTAAACTTGCCGGAGCCGGTGGGAGGAATCGAACGCCCCATCTTCTGATTACAAATCAGCTGCTCTAGCGTTGAGCTACACCGGCGTAATCAAACGCACAAAACAAAGCAGGCGACCCGTGTGCATCGCGACCTCTTGGTCACTGGTCTTGGATACGCTCACGAGCGCGCATGATAGCGCGCCCTAGTCTGCCATAGCGCGTTTCTGAGCGAAACGGGCAGGCGATCAACCCATCTCTGCTGCAGGCCGAGCGCCAATGCAACACGACCTCTGTTCGAAAGCGGTACGAAGTACCGAGGATAGTCGACCCTGCGAAACCCGCTATTCTCCTTGAAGTCGGTAAGCGTGCTGTGCTCCTGGTTTCCGTAGGTATGAGCGCCGTAGATTAAGTAGCGTACAGTGCGTGCCGCACAAAGCTCCGCCGCCTTCGCTATGAGCGCATTCGTCGGACGTTTGGCAAAATGCTCGCCCTTGGAAAGAATCTGCATGATCGAGGCTACTTGTCCATCGACCACGAGCTTCGCAAAACCAATCAGGTCCCCTTGAAGGTAAGCCCCCAGAAGAATACTTCGGTCTAGGTAAGTAGAGTTCTCGGCTCGAACTTGGTCAATTGACTTGCCGTAATGCCAGAATCGCCTGCCCTGTCGCACGGGAAGTTCATTGTAAATGGACGAAATACCCCTAACGAACTCCTCGTCAAGAGTCGACTCCTGAACCTTTACCCCTTCTCTTTGCGCCTTTTTTAAGTGCTTGCGAACGCTTCGATCCACCACGGCGAGCCAAGACTCATACGAGTTGATCGTGGCTACCGCCGCATTCTCGAGGTGAAGTTGGAAAGGATATCTCGGTGTGACGTCGGGAACATGTTGAGCGAATGTGAACAGATCGGCTCTTACACACCCGCCTTTCAGTGCTCCGAGCAGCACCAGGGGATCGGGAAGAGCGCTTGCTGCTTGCCAGTCCTCGTCGAATACCCGCGCCTCGCGTATCAGCCTGCCAGTGAGAGTCATTGGTACACCGGCAATCTCGATCACCGGTACCTCACTGATCCGCCCTCTTTCGCTCATTGAGCGCGTAGAACTATTCACTCATCTCTCCCAGGCACGTGCAATTCTGTAGCCCTCATTTGTTTCGCCAAGTGCTCTTGCGAGGTCTTTCGGCAAGTGGACTTCTAGGACCCCATGAAATAATAGTCGAATAAGAGCACTCCGCCTGGCCTCACTAGCTTCAAGAGGTCATCGGTGGTGTCGGTCGCCGCAAGCGGCGAATCCTGCCTGGTGCGAATTCAGGATGCGTTCCGTGGCGAATCAGACGACGGCCTTCCTTCGGTGCAGCGGGTTGTCGAACTAGAACGTCCGCTTCCGAGCGAGGCGAATGCCACACTGTGCGAGCAGCTTCGCTGCGTGGTCGCAGCAACTCACCACGCATCGCGCGAACAGGGGAAACCGGAAGATGACCAGGAACGGCATCGCCGCCACGTAGACCGCAATTGCGGCAAGCGATTTCGCGGTACCCGCGCTGAGCAGCGCATGCTTGTCAGCTTCCATGACGCCACGGATGACACCACGCCGAAGGTGATACCCAAGGGTCTGCCGCTCAGCCGGAACCCACTCGTGCACGCGCGCCTCGTTAACCCAGGCGAACTTCCGTCCCAAGTGCAGCATCCGCTCGAAGAAGTCAGCGTCCTCGCCACCGCTCAGTCCGAACTTTGGGTTGAAGGGTAAATGGGCACCAGTGACGAGGTCGCGGGAGAAGAGGAAGTTCCCGGTTCTCATGTATCGCGAGCTGGTCAGAAGAGTGCCGGTCGGAAAATCTGCGCGCCGGCACAGGCCGCTCTCGATGAGCCACGGCGGAGGCGATCCCTCGAACTGCGCTAGAACCGGACCCAGCACCCCGTGTACGCCGAGCGAGCGGCAGTTTGTGAGCAATGTCGCCACCCACTCGGGTTCAGCAACCTCGTCATCGTCAATGAATGCGATGTAGTCCCCGTCCGAACAACGCACGGCCCGGTTGCGTGCGAGCGAGATACTCTGGACGGGCTCGACCGCGTACTCGATCCGGACCTTCGACTGGCCTACCCATTCCTGAACCACGAGTTTCGCCGATTCATCCGCGTCGTTGTCGACGACGAGGATCGAGCAGGTAAAGCCCTCGACGACCTGGAGTGAAAGCGCCCCCAGGCAGCGCGCCAGCATCGCGGGCCGTTTGTAGGTTAGCACGCAGATCGACACGTGCGGTGCATGGCTCCGATCCGAGACTGCCGGTAATAGCAGCGGGGTCACGGCGTCAGCGCACATGTCCGCTAGCCGGCGTCATACCGCTGCATACGTGCCAGCCTGAATGGACCCCAGGCTCGACGCGAACTTGAAACCGGTCAAGAACGCATGCTCGGCCGGGTTGGTGGGGTGAGTCATGATCTCGACCACCGCGGTGCGCGCGAGCGAGACGACGCGATCCATGCGCCGCTCGTCGAAGCAATGTGGCAGCGCGAAGAAGTAGTCCACGATCGGGTGTCGTCGCGCGAGCAGCCAGTCCACCGCCTTGCGGTAGTTTCGGTTGGCCAGTCCCTTCTCCCCGGGCCAGAAATGGAAACTGCGGCGCACCCGAACGCCCTGGGTGATGACTCGTCCGAGCAGCATGTTCGTGCAGAGGTGCAGGTGATGGTGACCGTCCACGTGCGACGGCGGTCGCCCGTAGAGACGGACGAACTCGGCGTACTGCGCCTGGTAGGCGTCACGGAAGTCCTGGCTCAAAAGCGGGTTGTAGAGCAGAAATGCGTACTCGCGAGACGTGAGGAAGGCCACCACTCGCTCATGCCGCTCGCGCGCGGGACCACTCGGGACCTCACCCGTGAACGGCTGATCCAGATTCAGATGCAGGCCGACGTCGATTCCCCGCTCACGGGCAACATGCGCCGCACGCTCGGAATCCTGCATGAACACCATCGCCGTGACGGAGGTGATCCTTCCCCGGGCGAAGCAGTCGGCTGCAGCATCGGTCTCGTCTCGAGACCGCCCCCAGTCATCGGCGTTGATAATGACCACCGGTCCGTCAACCCTGCTCGACCAGCGTCCGATGCGCAAGCTCGGCCGTCAGCGCGAGATGGATTTCCGTGGTGTAGTTCCGAGTGCCCTTCACGTGATGCTTGACCATCCTCTCGACGAAGCCGCGTTCGAGGTACGGGCGCATGAGCGAGCGGTGATCGAGCAGCACCTCCTTCACGTAGCCAGCCAGGCGGTCCCGGTTCCAAACACGGAAATGGTAGAACTTGTGTCGCCCCAGGAAAAACCGCTCGAGGCGTAGAGGCGACAGGACGTGGTCAACGGCGGAAAGCCACTGCGGCATGCCGTAGTCATAGGCGTACTCCGCCTTCACTGTTAGTTCCTGGATGGCGTCCCGGAGCGCGCCCGCCATCCGTGACGACTCGATCACACGCCCTCGATCGGTGGGAAGGCGCGCCAACCGCCCGTCGCCTTGAGCGATGACCACCAGCGACGGCTTCCTGCTATGAAGCGATCCCGGTGGGGCACGGTACATCAAGGCGACGAGGTCGTTGTCGAGATAGGGAGAACGCGGCGTGAGCTGGGACTGCTCAACTGAGAACCTCGCATAGTGGTACCAAGGCACCTGCCTGAAGGCCACGAACGACAGATCGGTGCAGTCGCGCACCGAGTCGAATGCATGCCCTGCAGCCCGGAAGTGCGGCAGGAACTCCTCGCTGAGGAATCCCTTCGCCACGTACCCAGGGCCGAAAGCGATGTTACCCCGCACGATCTCCGACCCGTAGTTCCCAGTCAGGCGGATTGGCGCGATCCGTCGCGCGAGCTTGTTTGCATACAGCTCCACTGAGCCGGTCACATCCATGGCGCCGTCGGAGATGTAGACCGATTTCTCAGCGAGCGTCCCGAACTCGTCACAGAAGGCGCGACCGACCGAGAGAGTCTGATGTGGCTGACCGCACATCGCCGCGACGATCCGTGCGATCGTCACGTCAGCGCAATCACGATACTCGCCGGCGAAGGTGTAGCAGGGCAACGCGCCTGGTGTCGGGCGCGCCCATGCCATGATCATGCGTCCGTCAAGTCCGCCCGTGAGCGACATCGCCACATCGCCAGTACCGCGAAGATACCGCGGTAGTACGCGCGCAAAGGTCGCTCCGAGGGACTCTCGGAACTCCGCGGCGCTCATCGGTGGCTGGCGCTCCCATTCCTGAGATTCGAAGTACTGGCCCTTGGCCACGCCGCCCTGCGGCGTAACGGCCCACATCGCGCCGCCGGGAACCTGCTCGATCCCGGGAAACAACGTCTTGCCCTGAAGCACGCAGCCGCAGCGGAAAAGCTCGGCGAGTGCGGCGTGATCGATACCTCTCAGTTCCGGGAGCACCCTCAGCAACGACTTCGCCTCCGACGCGAAGTAGAGACCGTCCGGTCGTTCATGGTAGTGAAGTCGATGCAGCCCGAAGCGATCGTTGAAAAGCACGGCGCGGCGTTCTCGCAGATCGATCAGGACGCCGCTGAACCAGCCGTTGAGGGCTCGGAGGAACCGAAGGCCCGACTCCTCGTACAGATGTACGAGATAGTGCGCGCTGCCCGCCTCGCAGTCGTGGCCCCGCGCTTGCAGGCGCGCGATATCGTCGCGGTCGGTAAAATCCTCCCCGGCGAAGACGAGACAGACGTCTCTCGTCTCGTTCCACGCCGGCATGCAATCCGAGAAGGACCCCGCGTGCGCTGCCCAGCCGACGTGGATGCCGAGCGATGGCTCGCTCAGCGTTCCAGTTACATAGGTAGGCTCATGCCGCATGGCGTTAACCATGCTACGAACCGCCCGCGCCTGCACGCCGCCATCTCCACGGCCGAAAATTCCTGCGATACCAGGCATGGGTGGCGTCGAGCTATCGCCCCCGAAGGATTCGCTGGCGCAAAGATCCGCCGGCCAACCGCGCCGCGCCTGCAAAGAGTGCGCTGCCTACTGCGTCACAACTCACCCGCGGGGGCATGTAAAGCAGGTCCTCGCCAGCCATTCCGGCCTTGAAGTGGTGAACACCGGGGTTCGTTTCGGGGTTGATACCGTTGAGGTCGTAGCGCACTGCGCCCTGCGCCTTCAGACGCTGGATCATGCGCCACTGGAGTAGGTAGGCGCCTTTCGCCTTCATGCCCTGGCCTGTCGTCGCGCCTAGCAAGTAGACGCCGGTGTCGCCCACGGTCGTACCGACGAGTCCAGCCACGGGTACGCCGACGTCTTCACAGATCATGATGTGCATCTTCTGGCCTGCGGGGAGCAACCGCTGCATGCGCGCGAACTCCCGAACGTCCGACGCGCCGCTGAAACGTTTTCGTGCGAGCATCTCGTCGTGCATAGCAATGTAAGCGGCGAAGTCGTCCGGCGAATCGCCCTCCCTCACCACAAGGCCATTTTTCTCGGCCCGATTGAGCTGGTTGCGCCACTTTTGGTCCAGGTTCTTGCGTAGGACTTCGAGCGACGGGGCCAGGTCCACGATGAGGGTGCGGTAGGATTCGCCCCGTTTGAACGGCTCGCTCCGGTAGCCAGCAAACGCGGTCTCGAACGCGGCACCGTGCCTGGTTCCAATGCACACGCCGGGCAGGACCCGGAGATACAGGCCGCGACGGCGAACGTACTCGTCACGCAACACGTCCCCCATGCGAGCAAGAATTGCGACATCATCCTCTTCGCCCTTCGGCCGCCAGAGGGGACCCCATCGCAGATAGGCGATGCCTGCCCTGACTCGGCGCGGCCCGGCCATGACGAGCTGCGCCATGGCGATCGTTCGGCCTCCGCGTGTCAGTACAAGATGGCTCAGGTTGCGCTCGCCCCATCGGACCACACCGTATGCCCAGGTCTGGTAGAGGTTCGCGTCGGCGAACGCTTCGAGGCGCGCGGACCAACTCGCTGCGGTGACCGTGTCGACCTCTATGCTGAACGTCCCTTCCTTCACGCGTCCCCCATACGTCCGCGTGCGACGAGCACACTCATACTGCGTAAGCCGAGCGCTCGTGCCATGGAGTCCTCAGTCCTCTACCTGGAGCGAAAAGCCGCTCTGGCATCTATCGACAGGACTATTGTGCAGTTCGAAATAAAATGTGGCCCGGTCCCCGCTCTCCACGCGCCCATCGGCGCCCACTCGGGCACCAAGCCCTATCGACCGCCACGGCAGCTGGCGTGCGGTTCGCCGCAGACACGCGCCACCGGGAGCACGCGAGCACCCCTTTCGATCGTAATGCGCTCGAAGGGGCTAGTTCCGAAGCACCGTGGGTAACGAAGACCACCAGCCTGCCGAGGCAGTGTTCCCGCGGTGCCGCACTTCGTGAGGATTTCTCTACCGCTGACCAGCGCTGTTTTCGGAAAGCGTCGAACGTGCGGAGACAAGTGCGATCGCCCCGCCTCGATTTTCCCCTCCGCCTCTCATCGCAACGCCATACCGGCACGGAGTACGTCGTCTCTTGGCTCTCGTTGACTTCACTTTCGTACATTCGATAGCACCCACCAGCCATGCTTCCGCTCTTGGATGAAGCAACTACGCGAACACGCCACGGTAAACCTTGTCGACCAGACGCGCCTTCGCCCGACCTGTTTCGACGAGGACCACCACCAACCACATCATGACGGACACGATGACAACAAGAACGAAGGTAAGGATCGATTGCTCGGCGAGCCAGAGACGATCGAACACCCGAGTTCCTTGAAGAAGCAGGATTTGAACAATATAGCTCAGGAGCGAGTACCTCCCCAGGAGGCAAATCTGGCCCACCCACCAGCTATCCGCGGATACGCGCCGCCCGATCGCGTACAGCAGGACGAGTGCGAAGATCGTCATGTAGATGTGGCCCGCGTAGCTCTGCGAGCCTGTCCACGCGACGGCCACATACCCGAACCCCAAGACGACCACCAGCGCCCACGAGTCCGCGATCCGATCGATGTCGACAAGATCCCGGGTCCCGATCCAGAGGCCGATCATGCCCGCGCTGATGAAAGAGAGGTTGTTGATAGCCCGACCCGTGGCATCGAGCACGACGCATGTGGCAAACACGGACACGGCCAGCACGAGAGGCGTCCAGCGTCTCGTCTCGCGCAGCGCAATCACACCGATTGCGAGCCAAATGGTGTATGTGATCGGCACCAGGACGTCGAACGCGATGCCTTTCGCGTGGGCAGTCACATAAACGTCGAACCAGTTGTGAAGGAACTCCATCACGTCGAGTTCTGCGCCATAGTGGTTTCGCTGCCAGGCGAGGCGAGCCGCCAGATTCAAGATGGTGAATATGGCGAGCAACTTGAGGCCACGCACGGCGAGCCTGCGTCCAATTGGCCGCGAGCCCTGCGACGGCCACCCCGCATAGAGCTGCATCAGCAGGAATCCCATGAACATGATGAATGACGTCGACAGGAACCCATGTAGTCGCGGGGGAGCGACTCGTAGCCGGCGTAGTTCATGGAGTGATAGACCACCATCGCGAGCACCAGGATGCCCTTGGAGAAGTCGATGGCGTCAATGCGGCGTGCCGTGGTGTTCATTGCGCGTTGAAGCAGCTCCTCGCCAGCGGTCAAGCCGATTCTCAGCGAAGGAAAAGCTTTCGCAAGCGCGCCATCTGTTCCGCGCGATGGAATGCGACGAGGTCCGCCGGAACGGCCCGCGGAAACCGCGTCATCATTGCCCAGAAGTAGCCAGCCATTAGAAACAGGCCTCCCAAAACAAGAGGCTTGCTGCGCATCTGGAACGCTCCGCGGAACACCTGCCAAAGCGGATGCCCGCCCACGTAGTAATCCTCCTGCCCGTGACGAAACCGTGCCATCAGTGGTCCCCGTTCTGCTGTGCCCATCTTCCTATGATGCAAGCAGGATTTCTCGACAAACGTCCGCGTCTGCCAGCCCCTCATCCGCGCCGTCGTGACAGCGACCCAGTCGATCCCGCCCCCTTTGATCGGCACGTAGCCGCCAATCTCCTCAAAGCACTCGCGCCGGAAGGTCTGGCACGCCCCCGAGACGTGTTCGAGATCAGACTCCTTGTGAGCGTACGTGTGTCCACCGCTCGTGTCCTCGACGAACGGCGTGCCCGCGACGCCCAACCGCGGCAGCTCCGCAAACCGGCTCACTAGAAACTCGTAATAATCTGCAGGGACAGTAATGTCCGCATCCAAGTTGCCGACGAGATCGAACTCGACGGCCCTCAATCTTTCGTAGCCCGCGTTAAAGCAGGTCGCCTTTGCCGCGAAGTTTCGATCGCGGTGCTCCGGCATACGCAGTAACTCGATCCAATCGTGCTCCTGTTGATACCGCATGACGATCTCGTCGGTTCGATCGGTCGAACCGTCACTGACGATGACCCATCGCCCCGGGCGCTGGGTCTGCGCCGTGACGCAGAGGATCGTGCCCTCGATCAGTGCTTCCTCGTTGCGCGCCGGTGTGACCAGAACGTAGGTCAGCTTTGAAGGAGACTGACTCATGTATTTTTCAACGCCCTGACCAGGTCACCGAACCGATGCGCGATGCTCGAGCTCGGCGGATCGCCCCAGCCCAGCGGAATCCTAATCATAGCGCGGTGCGCAGGTTCAGCGCGCGCGCCCGCATCAATCGTCACGCGTGTTCGCGCGGGATCGCCTGCCTGTGCAGGCCGTGCCCGAATACTTGCTTTCGAACATAATGCTGTTTGCCGTTGCTCGGTAGGGCACGAGGTCGGGGTCCGCGCCGCTTGCCGGCGAACGATTGACCACGGAGACTGACGCACGGGCACCACCAAACCGATGGGACACGGCCTCGGGAACTGATTATGTCGCGACGTTCGTCGAACGCAACTCTTCCCGTCATCCTCCGATGCGCCAAAGCGATCGAGCCTCGCGCGAGATATGTCTTCGATACATTGTTCCTTGCGGCCGGAATTCCGGTCGATTTCGCAGATGAACCGCCCGCGGCTGGCCCTTGGCTGCTGTATGCCTCATCAGCCACTGCCCAGCCCGCCAGGGAACGTTGCTTCGCGATTGCCCACCATCCCGCCTCATGGCAGTTATTCGGCGGGCCAGCGGACGCAGAACGTTGCACGATGGTCGACGGTCTCGTCACCGTCTTCCCCGAGCCTCGCGGCGGATTCGATGCCACCGCTGGGATAGCATTCGACATAATAGCGAACGCGTTCTACTTCCTTTCGTCCTGGTCGGAGCGCGCCGCGGGCAACACGCCGCAGACGCGGCGGCTCCATGCGTCCAGCGTCTTCGCTCGGCTCGGTATTCCCCAGGACGTGGTCGACCGATATCTCGACCGTATCGTGGTAGGGATCGATACACTCTGCAAAAGGATCGGCAGTCCCGGGTGGCCGCCTCTCGTGTGGCCGCAGGACAGAGAATTCGCGCTGGTGCTCTCCCATGACGTCGACTTCATCCCGGACGGGCTCTTCGACAACCTCAAGCAGGGTGCGAAGACGTTCGTCCGACATCTCGTTCGTCAGCGCAGCATCGGCGACACGGCCGCCTCCATGGCGGGCCTGGCGCGGGCCCTGGCGGCCGGCCGCGATCCTTACGGCTGCGTTCCGGAGATCATCGCCGGTGAAAAGAGGCTGGGCGTGAGGTCCTCCTTCCAGGTTGCTGTCGGCCACCGACATCCCGATGACGTCAACTACAGCATTGGCAACGACCGCACGCGCGACTACCTCAGCGCCATCACGAAAGCGGGGTTCGACCTTTGCCTGCACGGCAGCTACCGATCGACCGAGAATCCTTCCTGGTATGCCGAAGAAGTCCAATTGCTCACGGACCGGCTCGGTCGCCCGAGCGGCTCACGCCAGCATTTCCTCTCGTTCGACTACGACGCGTTGTTCGAAGTGCAGGAGCGCACAGGTATCCGCTACGACATGTCGATGGGGTTCCCGGACCGTCCGGGCCCGCGCGCCGGCTTTTCCTTTCCGTACTTTCCATACAACTTGAACGAGGACCGGGCCTACCAGGTCCTCGAGATCAGCCTCTTTCTCATGGATGTCACGCTGCAGGGCTACATGGGTCTGCGGCCCGACGCCGCCAACCACACGATCGCGGCTGCGCTCGCGGACCTGCGACGGAAGCGGGGATGCGCGTCGGCCGTCTGGCATCCGATCGTCTTCGGCGGTGCCCGCGATCCGGGCTACGAAGGTTTGTACTGGTCCATGATCGATCTCGTACGCTCGACCGGCGGGCTCGCCGCTGACGGGGCGACCATCGAGAGGTATTGGCGCGAACGTGCCAGGCAATATTCGAGTTTCTCCGGGTTTTGATTGAGCCGCCCATAGCCAGCGCATTGCAGCGCGCCGAACCAGGGACGTAACTGATGGCCCGTGTCCTCATGGTCGCCTACACAAACTATCGCCGCGATCCACGGGTCAGGCGCGAGGCGGAGGCTCTTGTCGAGGCAGGACACGAGGTCGTCTTCCTTGCGCGTCGACAACCGGGCGAACCCAAGCGGGAAACGATCGCGGGGGTCGACGTCATCAAGACGATCGGGTTGCAGAGCAAGTGCGTAAGCTTCGCCGAGTACCTGGTCGACTATTTGACGTTCTTCTTGCAAGTAAACCTCCACCTGCTGCGGCATCCGTTCCGCTACCAACTCGTCCACATCAACAACATGCCCGATTTCCTCGCCTTCGCAGCTTGGCTGCCGCGCATGCTCGGGCGGCCTGTAATCCACGACGTGCACGATCTGATGCCAGAGCTCTTCATCGAAAAATTTGCGTCCGGCAACCGACACTGGATGGTCCGCGCGCTGCTACTCCAGGAGCGGTGGGCCGGACGCTTCGCCACCGCAGTGCTCACCGTGGAGGAACGGTTGAAGGACATCCTGGCCGGCCGGGGGATCGCTCGAGAGCGAATCCACGTTTTGATGAACCTACCGGACGATCGTATCTTCGCGCCGCGCCCCGCGCCGCAGGCAAAGGCCGACGGGGCGCGCTTCGTGTTGGTTTACCATGGCACGCTTGCGCGACGCCTCGGTCTGGACATAGCGATCGCGGCGGCAGATCGGTTGCGGGGAACGATACCGAATCTGCAGCTTCGGATCATCGGGGCCGGCGAGGAACGCGATCGGCTGATTGCGATGCGTGACGAACTTGGACTTGAGGACATCGTTTCTTTCAGCGACGGTTTCGTACCGGTCGAGCGCATCCCATCACTGATCGAAGATGCTGACATCGGCCTGATCCCGCTTAGAATCAGCGGCGGCACCGACATCATGTTGCCCACGAAGCTGCTGGAGTACGTGCTCGTCGGTATCCCTTGCGTAACGCCGAAGACGGGCACTATTTCCCGCTATTTCGACGACTCGATGGTGGAGTTTTTCGACGCGGAAAACGTCGATTCGCTCGCCGGCGCCGTGCTTCGCCTCTACGCCGACCCCGACCGGCGGCGACAACTTTCGGCGCAGGCCACGCAGCGCTTCGCCGATGCCTACCGATGGCGCGAGCACAAGAACATCTACACGAATCTAGTGGCGGGCCTCCTCGCTGATCCCAGGTCCGTTTCCGCGCCTCCGTCCACGCGTTGCTCCGACGCTGTCTCTGGTCGTTGGAGTTCGGGCCGTAGCTCGAGCAGTGACGAGCGGCCGATGCCAAAATAGAGTAGACCGGTCGATTCAACCTTATAGCGTTCCCACAGATTGCGGCCGTCCACGATCACCTCGACTCCTGCCTTGCGCCAGCCGGCGAAGTCTGGATCCACGAATTCCTTGTGCGCGGTGTTCAGCACGACGACCTTGGCTTCCACGGGCATTCCAGGAGCAAACCCTGCTGCCCTCAGTTCCTGGTCCGAGTAGTAGGGATCCTCGATCGTCACATGCGCACCGCGCTTGAGCAGATCGTCGCGCAATGCATATGCCGGGCTGAACGTGTCGACTTTCACTCCGGGGCGAAACCCCAGGCCGAGAATGTGTGCGCTCTGCCCCTCCAGCGGTTTCCAAGCCGCTGCAACCCGGGAGAGTTGTCGCGACGGCTGGACGTCGTTGATTTCCCGCGCGGCCTCTGAGATCCGCTGGGTCAGGCCAAGGCGACGCGAAGCCCGCGTCAGGAAGTAGGGGTAGACAGGTGTGCAGTGGCCACCAACGCCTATCCCGGGAGTCAGGAGATCTGACTCGCCATCACTGTTGGCCGCCGACCGTACCCGCTCGAAGTCCACACCGGCCGCCTCGCAGTAGCCCGCGAGCTCGTTCGCCAACGCGATGTTGACGTCG
>Ga0157380_10001757_pt1 | contig 14301 bp, 12 predicted proteins | sample S35metaG_FD_119757 | JGI IMG/M metagenome (GOLD analysis project Ga0157380, IMG submission 119757) | Switchgrass rhizosphere microbial communities from Kellogg Biological Station, Michigan, USA - S3-5 metaG | ecosystem: Host-associated > Plants > Roots > Rhizosphere > Soil | place: USA... | reverse complement strand
CGTGTCGATCTCGGTCGACGACTTCGGGAAAGGCTACTCCTCGCTGAGCTACGTGAAGCAGCTGCCGGTCGACAGCCTCAAGATCGACATGTCCTTCGTGAGGGACGTGACGCACGACCGCGACGCGGTCTCGATCATCACCGCCATCACCAACATGTCGCAGCAACTTGGCCTGAAGACGATCGCCGAGGGCGTTGAGAACGAGGAGCAGCGCAAGTTCCTGCACCTGCTGCGCTGCGACCTCGGGCAGGGCTACCTTTTCGGCAAGGCCGTCGCCGCCGACGTGCTCGAGAGCCGCTTCGAGGCCCCCGCCGCCAACTGACCGCCGCGCCGTGCGCTCGCGCCGCCCTCGACCGGTGATACGGTTGGAAGCGGCGGCGGGCATGCAGATCGGGATGATCGGGCTCGGGCGAATGGGGGGCGGCATGGTGCGCCGCCTGCTCCGCGGCGGTCATGCCTGCGTCGTCTACGATCGCGCGCCGGAGGCCGTGGCCGCCATGGTCGCGGAGGGCGCTTCAGGCGCCGCGTCTCTCGTCGAATTCGTCCAGAAGCTCGACGCGCCGCGCGCCGTGTGCCTGATGCTGCCGGCCGCCTTCGTGGACGCGACGATCGACGAGCTGCTGCCGCTGCTCGGGCGCGGAGACGCGCTCATCGACGGCGGAAACTCGAACTACCAGGACGACATCGCGCGCGCGAAGCGCCTGGCGCCGCAGGGCCTCCACTACGTCGACATGGGCACGAGCGGAGGCGTCTTCGGCCTCGAGCGCGGCTACTGCCTGATGATCGGCGGCGAGCCGGAGGTGGTGCGCCGCCTGGACCCCTTCTTCGCGTGCCTCGCGCCCGGATCGGGCCGCACCCCGCACACGCCGGGGCGCGAAGGCCGCGGCGGCACGGCGGAGCAGGGCTATCTCCACTGCGGGCCGAGCGGCGCGGGCCACTTCGTGAAGATGGTCCACAACGGCATCGAGTACGGGCTGATGGCGGCGTACGCCGAGGGCCTCAATATCCTGAAGCACGCGAACGCCGGCAAGGCGAAGCAGGCGCATGACGCCGAGACCACGCCGCTGCGCAACCCGGAGCACTACCAGTACGACCTCGACCTCGCCGACATCGCGGAGGTCTGGCGGCGCGGCAGCGTGATCACGTCGTGGCTGCTCGACCTCACGGCGCAGGCGCTCGCCAGCGATCCGCAGCTCGAAGGCTTCGGCGGCAGGGTCTCCGACTCGGGCGAAGGCCGCTGGACGCTGGACGCGGCCAACGACGTCGGCGTGCCCGCGCTCGTCCTGAGCGCCGCGCTCTTCGAGCGCTTCGCCTCCCGCGGCCAGGCGCTGTTCCAGGACAAGGTGCTCTCGGCGATGCGGCTCGGGTTCGGCGGTCACCAGGAGAAGAAGTGAGCGGAGCGCCCGAGAAGCCCCGCTCGGACGCGCTCGTGTTTTTCGGGGCCACCGGCGACCTGGCCTACAAGAAGATCTTCCCCGCGCTCCAGGCGATGGCGAAGAAGGGCCGGCTCGACTTCCCCGTCGTCGGCGTCGCCAAGTCCGGCTTTCAGCTCGAGCAGCTCGTGGAGCGCGCCAGGGCCAGCGTGACCGAGAACGGCGGCGGCGCCGATCCCGAGGCGTTCCCCGTGCTGGCGCGACAGCTGCGGTACGTGGACGGCGACTACGCCGACTCCGACACCTTCGCGCGCCTGCGCGCCGAGCTCGGGAAGGCGGAGCGGCCCGTCCACTACCTCGCGATCCCGCCGAGCATGTTCCCGACGGTCGTCCAGCAGCTGCAGCGCGCTGGGTGCTGCACGCAGGACGCGCGCGTGATCATCGAGAAGCCTTTCGGCCGCGACCTCGAGTCCGCGCGCGAGCTCAACCGCACGCTGCACGAGGCCTTCCCGGAGGAGGCGATCTTCAGGATCGACCACTACCTCGGCAAGGAGGCGGTCCAGAACATCCTCTACTTCCGCTTCGCGAACGCATTCCTGGAGCCGGTGTTCAACCGCAACTACGTCGAGAACGTGCAGATCACGATGGCGGAGAGCTTCGGCGTCAAGGGGCGCGGCCGCTTCTACGAAGAGGCCGGCGTGATCCGCGACGTGGTGCAGAACCACATGCTGCAGGTCGTGAGCTATCTCGCGATGGAGGCGCCGTCGAGCACCTACCACGAGGCGATCCGCGACGAGCAGGCCAAGGTGCTGCGCACCGTGCGGCCGCTCAGCCCGGGGGACCTGGTGCGCGGCCAATTCCGCGGCTACCGCGACGAGCCGGGCGTCGCGCCCGACTCGAACGTCGCCACGTCGGCGGCGCTGCGCCTCTACGTCGACTCCTGGCGCTGGCACGGCGTGCCGTTCTACGTCCGCGCCGGCAAGAGCCTCGCCAAGACCTGCACCGAGGTGACCGTCGAGCTGCGGCACGCGCCGCCGGTCGTCTTCGCCGAGCCGGCGGCCGAGGCCGGCAACTACGTGCGCTTCCGCCTGAGTCCGGAAGTCGTGATCGCGGTCGGCGCGCGCGCGAAGCGGCCGGGCGAGGGCATGGCCGGCCAACCGGTCGAGCTGTCCGTCGTCGAGCAGCCGCAGCAGGGACGCGACGGCCGGCTCGGCGACTACGAGCGCCTGCTCGGCGACGCGATGGCGGGCGACGCCACGCTCTTCGCGCGCCAGGACGTGGTCGAGGCCGCCTGGGCGATCGTGGATCCGGTGCTGCGCGATCCGAGCCAGCCGTTCCCGTACGAGCCCGGCAGCTGGGGGCCGACCCAGGCCGACCGGCTGGTCGCGGACGTCGGCGGCTGGAACACGCCAAAGTGAGCCTCGCGGCCGCGCCGACGACGCGCCTCTACCTCGTGCGCCACGGCGCGACGCAGCTCACGGCCGAGGACCGCTTCTCAGGGGCGATCGGCGTCGAACTGTCCGACGAGGGCCGCCACCAGGCGGGTCGCCTCGCCGACCGGCTCGCGCAGGAAGCGATCGTCGCCGTCTACTGCAGTTTGCTCTCGCGAATTGTCGAGACCGCCGAGATTCTCGCGCGGCCTCATCGTCTTTCGCTCGCGCGCCGCGACGGCTTGCGCGAGATCAGCCACGGCCGCTGGGAAGGCTTGGCGCGAAGCGAGGTCGAAGAGCGCTACGCCGACGAATACGCGGCCTGGGAGGCGGACCCTTTCACGTTCGCGCCCGAAGGCGGCGAGTCGGGAGTCGCCGTGCTCGCTCGCGCGCTGCCGGTCGTTCGCGAAATCGTGACGTCGCACCGCGGAGAGACGGTGCTTCTGGTGTCGCACAAAGCCACCCTGCGGCTCGTGCTCTCGAGCCTGCTCGGGTTCGACCCACGCGGGTATCGCGACCGCCTCGAGCAGTCGCCAGCGTGCCTCAACGTCCTCGACTTCTGCGACCCGGTTCGCGCGCGGCTCATGAGCTTCAACGACACCTCGCACTACTCGAGCCGTCCGCGGACGCCTTCCCAGAACCTGTCGAGCTGGTGGGACCGGCCGGGCCCCGGAGACTGAGAGAGGCCGGCAAGGTCAAGAATCGTGCCTGTAGCCAAATTGCGTGCACAGGTTTATCGGCATCGATCGTGCACTTCGGAGGGGTGTCACGCGGGGCTGTCCACGGTGGGACGCCCCAGATTCCTTAGGAGGCCCTCCATGAAGAAGTTTGCAATGCTCGGCGTGCTCGCTCTCTCGGCGAGCGTGGCTCTCGCGCAGCAGCCCCCGGCTGCTCCGCCCACCGACCCCGCTCAGGCACCAGCGCCGGCCGAGAAGTCCGGCGACAGCAAGCAGATGACGGGTCAGGTCGTCTCCGTCGACGTCCCCGGCAAGACGATCACCGTGAAGAAGGACGCTGCGGACATCACCGGCAAGACGCTCGCGGTGGACACGGCGGCCCTCACCACCCTCAAGTCGATCTATCCGGGTGACAAGGTCAAGCTGACCTGGAAGACGGACGCCAGCGGCAAGGAGATGGTCCAGTCGATCGAGAAGGACAAGTCCTCCGCGCCGAACCCGCAGTAGCTCGTTCGTTCTCGTTCCGGAGGCCCGGCCCCGCTACCGGCGGGTGCCGGGCCTTCCCTTTTTCGCGCGGCACAATCTACAAAGCGCGCTCGGAGACGGTTACGATTCGCGGCGGTTCGCCAGCTTCTTGAGGTACGCCTCGAGCGCGGCCCGGTCGGTCGCGGACATGTCGACGAAGCGAATCCCCGATCCCGGGATGATGCGGCTCGTTCCCTTCACGATGTCGTAGTTCCAGACCACGCGCCCCTTCGCGCGGATGCAGAGGTCCGCCTCCGGCAGGCGGATGACGAGGGACACCTCGGTCTCCAGCGGCAGCGGCTTGTCGGACCGGATGAAGAGGCCGCCTCGACTGATGTTGCAGACGTGGTTCGAGAGGAACAACTCCTGCGTCGTACAGTCGACCGGGATCGTGACCTCGTATCGCTCGTGAGCACGTCTCTGGCCCTCCACGGGCCTGACGAGCGTCGGCTCCGACATTCGCACCCTCCCTTCGTACGCGCCTTCGTACGCGCGGCGTGCAGGCCCCTTCTCCGGGGCTCAATGGCCCCTGAGTGTATATCAATTGAAGTGCGAAAGTGCGACAAACGTGTGACTAGTTTGGGGCGGATTTCGACTCAGGAGGGAACGCTAGAGCTGGCGGAATAAGCGGTCGCGCCGGTGTCAGAACGCCGCAAAGCCCACGACTAGAGTCGGTTGGTTAGGCTTCCGAAGAACCCAGGAAGCAACCGGGAGAACGGGAGGGGCTCCGCTTGGTGCGGAGCCCCTCGTCGTCAGCTTACGGGTTGCAGGCGGCCGTCTCGCCAACCAGAGCCGCGAACGGCGTGTCCGTGATGCCGCTCAGGGTGATGTTGTCGATATCCCAGCCCGGTGCACCAGTCGAATCGTCCGCGCCTACGCGGAAGCGAATCCGCACGTCTTGATTCGCGTAGGCCGTGCCGACGTTCAGCGTGACGGGCACGAAGTTCGGCCAGCCAGCACTGCGGAGAACGAACGCGGGCCTGAGGGTACCGATCGGAGCTGCCGTGACGGCATTCGTCGTGCCGTTGTAGAAGCCCGCAAAGCCGTCGCCGAAGTGTGACCAGTTCGTCCCGCCGTCGGTGCTGATCTCGACGACGCCGCCATCCCAGTTCCCGGCCTCGAAGGCGAAGCGATGCTGGAACGACAGAATCAGCGGACCGGATCCGACATGCAGGGTTGGGGAAACCAGAGACTGCTGGTCGGGCAGATCGGTCTTCTCGCCGTCCGTCTGACCGTTGTTATCCGGCCCCCACCAGACGTGGTTCGGGGGGTTCGGGGGAGACACAACCACGTTGCGCCGCTGCCACGCATTGATGTTGGGCGACGTCGTCGCATCACCGACCACCGACCAGTTCGTGTTGGTCGCCTCGACTGACTCCGTCGCTGAAGCGGCCGGCTGCTCGTCGTAGTTCAGGAGTTGGGTCGACACCACGCCGAGACCGCTGGGCAACCCCAGCTCGGAGGCAGCGATCGAAATGCCGAGGTGAGTCCACTCGACTCCGACGGCACCGTTCAGCGCCACGCGGATCGAGTCCGTGCTCTCGTCGAACTTCTGCACCGGTCGGAAGTTCAGCACGTTGCCGTCCGGGAAGCTGACGTGCGGGTTGCTGGACGTGAGCGTGAGCGTCACGTGGTTCACGTTGTTCGGCCCCTGGTTCTTGAGCGTGACGGTCAGCCGCCCCGTTTCGCCGTTGTCGAGCACGCCGTCGCTGTCGCAGGAACGCCTGTCGTCGGACAGCTGGGCGCTCACCAGCTCGAGCTGCGGCAGCTCCCAGATGCCACGTCCGTAGGTCGCGATCCGGATGAAGCCGCCATCCGGCGGCATGTAGATGTCGTTCACGCGCACGGTCGGCAGTCCCTTGCCGTACGGCGCCCAGTTGGCTCCGCCGTCGGTCGTGGAATAGATGCCCACGTGCGTGGCGGCGTAGATCGTGTTGCGGCTGGAATCGCGCGGGTCGAAGTAGACGCGCGTGACCGGCAGGTCGGGCAGCCCGTTCTGCATCACGCTGAAGCTCGGCGCTGCCCAGTTGTTGCCCGCGGCCGTCGCCTTGATCACCCTGGCGGACCCCGGAGCCTGTGCCACCGAGGTGATCCAGAGCGTCTGGCTGTCCTGCCAGGTGACGTTCGTGACGAACCCCTGGTACCCGGGCACGAGCGCGATCAGGTTGAGATCCGTCCAGCTCGCTCCGCCGTTCGTCGTGACGTCGAGGAATCCTCCTCCGGCGCCGAGCGCGATCACGTTCAGGTCCGTGGGGCTCACGCCCAGGTTGTACGGGCTCGAGCGGAAGACCCGCCCCGCAGGCAGGCCGGGAGAGTTGGGAGCCGTCGCCGATCCGATCATCGTGAACGTCAAGCCGCCGTTGGTGGTCCGCCAGACGCGGGAGTTCGTGAAGTGGAAGAACACCTTGCCAGTCGCGTCGAGGCCTGCCGGGGCGGGTATCGTCGCGGTGAAGAACCCGGCTCCCGCAGCGTCGGCCAGTGCGCCCCGCGCGACCCAGTTCTGGATGAAATCCGGCGGACTGTTGGTGAAGTTCATGCGGATGCCGGACCCCTGCGAGCTGCCCATCACCGTGTTGGTGTTGGCTTGGCTGTAAGCGGTGCCCATGCCGTCGCCGCCGATCACCTGGTTGTAGGTGGTCCCGTTGTCGGTGCGAAGGCGGGTGCCGTTGTCCTGCGTGCCACCAATGACAACATTCGGGAGCAGCGGGTTGCCGGCCACCGTGTAGAACAGCTTCGTCACCAGGCCGTTGTTCTTGTCGCTGCTGAACGTCGTGCCGTTGTCCTCGCTGATATTCAGGCCGCCGTCGTTGCCCAGGATCACCGTCGGCGTTCCCGTCGTCTTGAACGCGGCGGCGTGGTGATCGGCATGGGCATACGGGAGCGTCGGATCCTGGTTGTAGAGCCACCACGTCTTGACGGTCCAAGTGCCGCCGCCGTTGGTGGTGCGAGCGGTCGCAAGGTCGCCGCCGATCCAGACGGTGTTGCGCGTGGCGTCCTGCGGATCCACCAGGATCATCTGGTTGTACCAGCACTGGGCGTGGCAGATGTCCATGTTGGGCATGACCGACGGACCCGTCACCGGGTTCGTGGGGATCTTGGTCGAGTTCACGCCGTTGGCCACCCAGGTCTGGCCGCCGTCAGCAGAGCGGTAGACGTCGCGCATCGCCGCATCCGTTTGAGTGCTCGAGTACGCGTAGACCACGCTGTCGCCGGGGAGCGCCACGCCGAGGGTGGTGCGTCCGTTCGCATTAAAGACGTTCCCTGCGTTGGTGATCGGGTTCCACGTCGCGCCGAGATCGGTGGAGAGGAAGAGCGTCGTCGGCTGCCCGCACCGGAGACCGACGGCGGCTGCCGGACAGTTTTGCGCGGAGGCGAGCCAGCCCGCGCTCGTGCGCGCGATGCTCCAGACCGACATGCCGGCGAAGGTGGCGACGGCGTTGTACGTCTGCCCTTCGTCGGCCGAGCGGTAGAGGCCGCTGTCCGTCGCCACGAGGACGATGTCGCCGTTCGTGCTGGTGTCGACCTTCACGTCGCGCACCGACACGGCGCTGCCGAGCTCGATCATGGCATCCCAGGTGTTGCCGCCGTTCCTCGACTTGACCATCGAGCCGCCGACCAGGATCTGGTCGTAGGGGTCGCCGAGGCCGAGGTAGAGCGTGTTCGGGTTGCGGCCGAAGGCCACCGACCCACCGCCCGTCGTCGGCAGGTCGTCCGTCAGCACGTCCCAGTCGGTCTGGGGCGACTGCCAGTTGTTGGTCCGCCAGAGGCCGCCGCCGGAAGTCAGCATGTAGACGACGTCCGGATTGGTGGGGTGCGGCAGGATGGTGCGCGCGCGGCCGCTGTCTCGCACGTGGCCGGTGAAGCTGCCGTTCTGCTCGTAGTCGGCGCCGGCGGGGCCGATGCTCACCCACTTCGGGCCCTTAGCGTTCTTCTTGTTCCCGTGCTTCTTGCCTTCCTTGATCGCGTTCTGGCGGAATGTCGCGCTGACCGCGCCCCAGGCCTTGCGCTGCCACTCGAGTCGGGCGGTGGGATCGTCCTGCTCGGCCTCGCCGCTTTCCTTCTCGTCGCTCTCTTCGGCGATGGCGGACACCGACGTGGTGTCGTCATCGGGCGGCGGCGGTTGTTGCTGGGCCCAGCCGTTCGCCGCGAAGCCCGAGAGGACTACTACGATGGGTAGTACTGATTCGCGCCAGCTGATCGACCTCATCAGACCCTCCGAAAAAATGCGGTTACGCGGAGCTCAGCGAGATGGGCGATGCCGCGAGAAGCATCTCGTGGTCATCGCACGTCCTCGGGCGACAGCACCGGCAGGTGGGTTTCTCGAACGAGATACCGGTGTGGCGCTCAATGCTTTGGAGCGCGATGCTATTCGCGGCGCTTCGACAGCGTCAAGCCGAAAAGCGAGTCGGCTCGGCCGGCGTGCAAATCGTGAGCGTTATCCGATAGGCCAAGAGACGCGCGCGTGGATGGGTTGAACACGATCGGCAGGGTTCGCAGCTGGTGCTATCGTGAGGGCGCGTCGAGCCCGACATGCTGCGTCCCTTGCAACGATCGGCCGCTGCCGCCTCCCTGCTGCTGTCCATAGCGACGGCTGGGCTCGCGCAGCCGCGCACGCGCGCGGACTGCGAGGCCGCGCACCCGTCCGCATGGGGCAAGGTCGGCAAGGACGTCCCGTGGGTGCCGACGTTCGACGCCGTCATCCTCGCGATGCTGTCGATGGCACAGGTGGCGCCAGAGGACCGCGTGCTCGACCTGGGCGCCGGCGACGGCCGCATCGCCATCGCCGCGGCGAAGCCGCCCTTCGGCGCGAGAGCGGTCGGGATCGAGTACGACCCCGAGCTGGCGAAGCTGGCCGGGTGCCTGGTGGAGGCCGAGGGCGTCGCCGACCGCGTCCGCATCGTCGAGGGCGACATCTTCAAGGAGAGCTTCGGCGGCGCGGACGTCGTCACGATGTTCCTGCTGCCCCACCTCAACCTCTGCGTGAGGCACAAGCTGCTGGCGCTGCCGCCCGGCACGCGCGTCGTCTCGCACCAGTACTCGATGGGCGACTGGAAGCCCGATCAGTCCGTCCAGGTCCAGGGGCGCGACGTCCACCTGTGGGTCGTGCCGCCGCGAGTCGACGGCGTCTGGGACTTCCGCGACAGCCAGGACGCCGCGTTCGCCGTCGATCTGCGGCAGACCTTCGACACGCTCACGGGCGAGGTCACGCGGGGCGGCGTCCCGGAAGCGCTCGCCTCCGCGACGCTGCGCGGCCTCGAGCTGCGCTTCACGTGGGGCGCGGGCGCTGCCGCCGTCAAGTTCTCGGGCACGGTCAAAGGCGCCGAGATCACCGGCGTGCTTTCCAGGGGCAGCACCGCGCGCACGGCCGTCGGCCGGCTTCGCGGCGCGCTCCGGGCCGCGGCCTGGGCCGAGATGCCGCCGGACTGCAAGCGCTACTACTCCCGCTAGCGCGCCTCGCGCGCCCCGTCAGCGCGCGCCGCTCTCCGCGCGAACGGTGAGGTTGCGGAAGTGACCGATCGTTCCCGGCCCGAGCCAGAGCGCCACGGCGCCCTTGGCGCTCGCGCCCGTCTTGACGTCGTTCACGACGAGGGTCGGCTGCTCGTTGCCGTGCACGTAGAGTCGCGCGCGATCGCCGCGCACCTCGATCTTGACCCGCGTCCAGCTCCCCGGCTGGAGGTCCACGTACGCTTCGTACCGGCTCGGCGTCTCCTTGCGCAGCCGGTCCCACGTCCACTCGGGGTGCGAGATGTACTGCGCCGCGTGGTTGCGCCGCTCCTGCTCCTCGGCGCGGCCGTTCGTCGGGCGCAGGTAGAAGGCGTCGTAGGTCTTGCCGTCGGCCTGCAGCCGGAACGCGATCCCGACGAAGCCCCGGGCGCCTTCGGCCGCGCCGGGCCCCGGCGCTCCGGCGATCTCCGCCTCGATCACCCCGCTCGAGAACTCGAGCCCCTCGATCACCGCGAGCTGCTCGCCCGCCGACGACCCGCCGGCAGCGAGCGTCAGCCGCAGTCCCTTCTTGCCGTCGAGCGTCGCCGGCTCGGCCGTCACGTTGTGGAGCCGCAGCCCGGCCGCGGACTCGAGCGGATAGCTCTTCGGCGCCTGGGCCCGAGCGCTGCCCGCGAACAGCACGAGCACGAAGCCGAGAACGCACGAGACCCGCATTCTTGTCATCGCATTCACTCCTGCCGCAGCCCCCCGAAGCGTCCGCGCCACTCTAGGGCCGGCGTCGCGAGCGGTCAATGCGAGCGCATAACGCAGGAACACATTCCGGCCCGCCAAAAGGTGCGGACGTTTCGTCATACCCCGGTGCCGATGGCTCTTGCTATGATTTCGCTCCCCGACGCCGAGTCGGGAATACGAGGTGGCATGCGCGACTTCTTCGGCAAGCGGCAGCTCAGGGCGATCGTCACATCCGTGCGTCGTGCGATGGACAATCATCGCCTCGGCAGCGTCGTGGACCGGCTGCGGTCCGGCGCACCGATCGACCGCGAGCTGCTGCTGACGGCGCGGCGTGCCTGGGGCAACGAGGCGTGGTCCGCGGACCTGCGCTATCTCGAAGAGGGGACGACGCGCGCCAGCCGGAGCACCGCGCCGATCCTCGAGTGCGGGACGGGGCTGACGACGCTCCTGGCCTGCGCCGTGGCGGAGCGCAAGGGAGTCCCGGTCTACTGCCTCGAGCAGGACGCGGGCTGGACCGAGGTCGTGCGGGAGGCTCTCGCGCGCTACGGCCTTTCCGCCCACGTGAGCTACGCGCCGCTCGTCCCCCACGGCGACCTCGTCTGGTACGACATCAGCGGCATCGAGCTGCCGCGGAAGTTCGGGCTCGTGCTCTGCGACGGCCCCGCCGTCCTCGAGCCGTGGAGCCCCGAGATCCGGGCGGGTTGGCGCGCGGGCGTGCTGCCCGTGCTCGCCAAGCAGGGCATCGCGGTGGACGAGGTGCTGCTGGACGACGCCGACGAGCCGCGCGCCGCGCGCCTGCTCGAGCGCTGGCGCGTCGAGTTCGGCTGCGAGGAAGTGGTGATCGGCACCTCGGACGGCGCGACGGCCGTCGTGCGGCCCCGGCCGGCGCTGTCCGCCCAGCCCGCGCACTGAGCGGGCGGCTCGTCGACGACGCCCCCCGCTACTTCTTCACCGGCATGAGCATCTCGACCTCGCTCATGTCCCCGCTGAAGCGCTGCACCGCGGGCACGCCCGGCTGGTAGCCGTTGCGGATCGCCCACTCCGCGAGGCTCCCCCACGCCGCGCCGAGCTCCTCGATCGGTCCCCGGTGCACGTGCGTGGCGCAGAGCACCGCGGGCAGTTCCTTGATCTCGAAGGGCGCTTCCACGGTGACGCCCGCCGCGATCGGGAAGCCGACCTCCCACACGAAGTTCGCCTCGCCGACGGACGGGTCGCTGAAGTAGCGCCCGAACGCAGGACTGCCCGGCGTGATGCCCTTCCCCGAGAGGTAGCCGGCCAGCTTGCCGAACGCGTCGGGGTGCTGCATGTACGAGCCCTTCATCGGCAGCACGACGGCGTGCATGGGCTCGCTGGTCTTGACCTGCACGTCGAACGCCGGCTTCGCGGGCGGCGCGGGCGGCGCGGCCGGCGTGGACGGTTGCTGGGCGACGGCGCTCGCGGAGAGTGCCGCGAGCGCAACGAGGGTGGCGGCGGTCGACCGCGCGAGTGACATGAGTCCTCCTGTCGAGGCCCTGCTCGAGGGCCCTTTCCCGTAGCTACGTCGCCCGTCCCCCGCGGTTCCCGCGCGAGCCGCCGCTCGCCGGTGCACGCCGGCCGCTCGCCGAATGCCGGCGCCGCGAGCGCTGCGGAGCGGCCGCGAGAGCGAACGCGACGAGGGTCTCGGGGATCGCCGGCTCGCCCTCTCGTTGCAAACGTTGCAAGAGCCGGTCTTCGAGCCCTTCCGGATCGACGGTCACCCGGAAGCTCTCGATCGTCCGCGCCGACGCGCCCACGAAGCAGAGCCGGCAGGGCGGCAGCTTCTCCCCGCCGGCGCGCAGGGGCGGGCCGTAGCTCCGGCACGTGAGCGGCCGCGTTGCATACAGCTCGCACGCCCCGGTGACGGGATCGAGCACGGGGCACGGCCGCGCCTCGTGCCGCGCGAAGAAGCGCTCGCGCGCGAGCTCCTCCTCCGAAAGCCGCCCCGTCGCCGCGTCGCCGGGGAACGCGCGGCGCATCGCCCGAACCGCGGCCCTGGCGCGCCGGGCGATTTCCGCCGCGCGCTTCGGCTCGCGCTCCTGCAGCTGCGCCAGCCCCTCGCGCAGGCGCCGCGCGTCGACGAGCGTGATCGGGAACGGGCCGACGCAGCACTCGGTGCAGCCGACGCGGCAGGCGAGCCGATCGCCCGCCCGCTGCGCGCCGGCCGAGAGCGCGCCGTCGACGACGCGCAGCAGGCGCCGGTCGCCACGCGTCTCCCAGCCGGGCCGATCCGTCACTTGAGCGCCAGCACCACCACCGATTTCGCCGGCAGCTTCAGCTCGAGCGTGTCGCCCTTGAGCGCGGCCCCCGCGAACGCCGCCGGCTGCACGGCGTTCGGCGCCTCGAAGGTATTGTGCGCGTCGATCGCGGACGCCGTCAGCACGCGCCCCGCGACCGACTTCGCCGAAAGCCCGGCGAGCTTCACGCTGAGCGTCACGGCCTGCGCGGGGCTGGTGTTGGCGAGCGACAGGTGCACGCCCGAGCCGTCCGCCGCGCGCGTGGCCGACGCGCTCACCATCGGGATCTTGTCCTGCCCGAACGCGTAATCCGGCGACTGCAGCTCGACCGGCAGGAAGGTGCCGCCCTGGTGGACCTTGAGCATCTCGAACGCCCAGTAGGTCGGAGTCCGCAGCATCTTCTCCTTGTCGGTCAGGATCATGGCCTGCAGCACGTTGATCGTCTGCGCGATGTTCGCCATCACGACGCGGTCGGCGTGCTTGTGGAAGATGTGGAAGTTCAGCGCGGCGACGATCGCGTCGCGCAGGCTGTTCTGCTGGTAGAGGAAGCCGGGCTTGGAGCCCGGCTCCTGGTCGTACCAGGTCCCCCACTCGTCGACGACCAGGCCGACCTTCTTGTCGCCGCCGGGGCGGCCCGACGGCTTCATCGCGGCCTCGGCCTTGTCCATGATCGCGGCGTGCCGCGTGATCAGCTCCTCCATGTGCAGCGTCTTCTTCAGCGTCGAGAACCACTGGTCCTCGCCGAAACCGGTCGCCGCGCCCTTCGCGCCCCAGTTGCCGGTCGGCAGCGTGTAGTAGTGGAGCGAGAGTCCGTCCATCCGGCGGCCGGCCATGTCCATCAGCACCTCGGTCCACCGGTACTCGTCGGAGTTCGCGCCGGCCGCGATGCGGTAGATCGGCTTCGCACGGTCGTAGTTCTTGACGAAGGTGTTGTAGCGCCGGTACTCGTCGGCGTAGAACTCCGGGCTCATGTTGCCGCCGCAGCCCCACGGCTCGTTGGCGACCCCGAAGTACGGCAGGCGCCACGGCTGCTCGCGGCCGTTCTGGCGCCTGAGGTTGGCCATCGGCGAGATGGCGTCGGAGGTCATGTACTCGACCCACTCCATCATCTCCTGCGGCGTGCCGCTGCCGACGTTGCCGGTGATGTACGCGTCCGTCCCGAGCTGCTCCACGAGGTCCATGAACTCGTGCGTGCCGAAGCTGTTGTCCTCGACGACGCCGCCCCAGTGCGTGTTGATCATCGACGGCCGCTTCTCGCGCGGCCCGATCCCGTCCTTCCAGTGGTACTCGTCGGCGAAGCAGCCGCCCGGCCAGCGCAGCACGGGGATCTTCAGCTCCTTGAGCGCCGCGACCACGTCGTTGCGGATCCCGCGCGTGTTCGGGATCGTCGAGCTGGATCCGACCCAGATGCCCTCGTAGATGCCGCGGCCGAGGTGCTCGGCGAAGTGGCCGTAGATGTTCTTGTTCACGACCGGGCCCGGCTGGTCGGCGCGGAGCACCGCGCTAGCAGTCGCGCCGCCCGGTGCGGCCGGCGCCTGCGCACGACCGCTTGGAGCCGCAAGGAAGAGAGCGACGAGGATCGCGAACGCGCGGACGGCCGTGGTCTTCATGCTGGTTTGACCTCCAGACCTTATCTGACCACAGCCGGGCGCCGTTCGGCGCGTCCACGAGGATCGTTGCCTTGGTAGGATCGGCCGGCGGAAACGACATGCTGACACCCGAGACGCCGTCGATGCCGGCAGCGGCTGAGCCACCCAGGGCAGCGCCTGTCGTCACCTACGCGGTGATCGCCGTCTGCACGGTCGTCTTCGTGTTGTTCAACGTGGTCAAGGGCCAGGGCGCGCAGCTTCTCAACGACGCGCTGGTT
>Ga0157380_10001756_pt1 | contig 14306 bp, 12 predicted proteins | sample S35metaG_FD_119757 | JGI IMG/M metagenome (GOLD analysis project Ga0157380, IMG submission 119757) | Switchgrass rhizosphere microbial communities from Kellogg Biological Station, Michigan, USA - S3-5 metaG | ecosystem: Host-associated > Plants > Roots > Rhizosphere > Soil | place: USA... | reverse complement strand
GGAACAGGGCTTCGACTTCGCTGCGCCCAATCACGGCGGCGGACTCCACGCTGGCGATCGCAATTTGATGGGTCACGATAGCTATCGGCCCACAGGTGCCGACTGGTTCTCGGCGTGGCTCGAGCCGTTAAATGGCCGATTGAATCTCTACACGTACTATCGCGGCATGTATATGGATTGCACGAATCCGCAAGGCTCATGCTGGGGCGATCACTTCCCGTGCTTCCTCGACGAGGGGACGAACTACTGCAAGAAGGCCGCCCATCGCGAACGCGTAATGCCGCCAACGCTCGTCACGAATCGTTGGTATTGCCTCGAGTACATGGTCGACGCGGGCTCAGCGGTGACGAGCGACGCCGCCGCGAACGGTTCGATGAATTTGTGGATCGACGGCACCGAGTACGGTCCATTCGAGAACTTGTGGTTCAGGACCACCGCCAATCTGAAGCTGAACATCCATTCGATCGGTATCTTTCACCACGGCGAGCATAGTGTCGCGGGGACTGAGTTTGACAATCTGGTGATCTCCACCCAGCGCATCGGATGCGCGACGCCCGGTGCCACTCGCAAGCCGAATCCACCCACGAACGTCAATACCAACTAGTAGCAGACCCGGCGTGCGGCGGATTCCGTCGCACGCCGCTTTTCCAGCCTTTTGGGCGTGCACTACGTCACGCGCCACGCGTTCGAAGTCGCCCGAGTCCGATAATCGCGCCGCGCTTACGGCACAATGCGCCGCGCAATGAGCACCACCCGCAACCTCTTCAATAGCGCCCTCGCGCGCGTCGCCTTTACCGTCGTCACTGCGGTTATCGCGTTCTTCATGATGCCGTTCCTGGTGGGCCACCTGGGCAAGCACTGGTACGGCGTGTGGATCCTTGTTTACGGCATCGCCGCCAATTCCTATCTGCTGGACGTAGGAATGACGTCTGCGGTAACGCGCTATGTGTCGCGACATCTCGCAGCAGGCGACAAGGATGGCGCAAATCGCGTCATCAGTACCTGTTTGATGATCTACACGGTGCTCGCCGTCATCGTGTTTCTGGTAATGCTCACGGTGAGTGCGTTCGCTCACAAATTTGTTGAGGATCCCAAGGACCTGAACATCATCCGCCTGACGATCATTCTGATCGGCTTGCAATACGCGGGCGAATTTCCTTTCAAGGCGTTCGCGGGAATCATCAGCTCGCACGTGCGCTACGACTTGTTGATGGGCTCGAGACTGTTGGCGTCCCTGATCACGACCGGGCTAATGGTCTATTTCGTGGGTCACGGCTACGGCATCGTCGCGATGGCCGTGATAGTGCTCGGCGTTGATCAGCTTTCAAACTTCCTCTTCTATCGCATCGCCAAATATCTTTTCCCCGAACTCAAGGTGCGCCGCGAATACGTCAGTCGCCCCCTGGTAAAGGAACTGTTCGGATACAGCACATGGTCGTTCGTCATCCAGATCGCGAATCAGATGCGCTTCCGCACCGACAGTTTCGTGATTGGAGCGGTGCTCGGCGCCAGTCCGGTCGTTTTCTACAGCGTGGGCCTGCGGCTGGTCGAATACCTCGTGGATTTTGTGAATCGCGCGACGAACATGCTCACGCCCGTCTTCACCCGCTATTTCCATGAGCAGAACTACACGGAGATGCGAAGCAAATACCTGTTCCTAACGCGCATTAACGCCGTGTTGGGGCTGTTCGGCGGCGGAATGCTCATCATTCTTGGCGAGGCGTTCATCACTCGCTGGATGGGCCCGGAGTTCGATAGCTCCTACCCGGTGCTCGTCGTGCTTTCGACCGCGATGATCGTTGAGCTCATCGGCATTCCAGCTGACAACGTCCTGTACGCCATTGCGCGCCACAAATATCTGGCCATCATCAATGTAATAGAGGCTGTGTTGAATCTGGCGCTCAGCATCACATTTGCGCACTACTGGGGAATCGTTGGCGTCGCGTTCGGCACGGCGCTTCCTTTGTTGTTCTTCCGACTGTTTGTGATACCGCAGCTCGTCGGGCGCTACATCGAATTGTCGTCTTGGCGATACTACCGTGACCTGCTGCCTCTCGCCGCGTACACACTCGCCTATCTCGCTGTCGTCTATTTGCTGGTTCGTCAGTTTCTCGCGGCTCCGAGCTACGGCTTCATCATCCTGGCGGGCATCGCCAGCGTGCCGATTTATGCTCTGACCATCCCGTTCGTCGGTTTCCGCGCGGACGAGCGCGCATTGCTGCAGCAGGCGTTACCGTTGCGCATTCGGCGCTTCACAGCACCGCTGCTCGAGCGATGATTAGATACCGATGAATGTCGGCTCGGGATCCGCCCAGACGGCCTTGTAGTCCGAGTCGCTGTATGAGAATCCGAAAGAAAAGCGCAGCGACACTCCGCGTGCCTTTGCCTGCTCCTCCGCTCGACGCAGGCTGAGCAGCATCATGATGCTGCCGAAAGAAATCGTGTTGTCGTCGGTCTTCTGCACGCCGGCGTTTATGAAATCCACATAGTAAAGGTGCTCGTTCACGTGGCGGCAGCAGAGCTGCGCGGCCACGGGCTCGCCTTTCATCATAAGGAGCGTGCCGTGCAAGTGTGCGTGTAGAGCCAGAATCTGCTCGCGCACGTCGCCGACATCGCTGACGGAATAGCCCCAGCGTTTGCAATACAGATTCAGATACGCATCGGCAAAGTCGCGCGGCGAGAGTTCTTCGATGAAATGAGCGCTTCCGCCTTCCTGCGCGAACGCTCGCGCCCGCGCAGAGAGTTTTTTGTGCTTGCGTTCCTTTGCGATCGCCATGCGGCGCAATGACTTGCGCGTGATCGAACGCACACGACCAGTGAGCAGCGCACTCGTGGTCGGCGAAAAATGATTCAGCGCGAGTCCTCGCGCGTCCGGAAGTACGGGGAAGAGTGCTTCAGGCTGACCAAAGTCGCCAAGCCTCGCGGCACGTTTACCAAGCAGACGCTTGTGCAACGCCGACGGAAATACCATGCGATACAACGACGGAAACGCGCCGACGAGCGCGCCGGATCGGTCGCGCAGCCCAACGAACTGTGGCCGGACACCGAGGCGCGAGAAGTAGTACTGGACGACTTCGGGCGCGTACGCGGCGCTGATAGGGCTGCGTGCGCATAGGTCGGCGTATTCGTTGAACGAGACGCTGCGGTTACGCCACATGATCAGCGCTTCAAGCGCTCCCGGGCAAACGCGATCGCGAAGCGCGCAAGCGTAAGCGGCGTCTCGAGCAGGGACGCACGCCCGTTCTTGAGCACCACCATGAGCTCACGCGTCGCCGTTGCGCCGGCCACGGGCGGCGGTTTCTTGCTCGTCTTGTTGCGCAAAGTGAGGATCGAATTCAGCCCCGACTTGGCGAAGATGTCGAGGAACTCGTGTTCGAAAACACGGTTGAGATCGGGGAAGCGGTAGACGAACTCAATTACGCGATCTGCAGGGGCCTTCCCGTACTTCTTTTCGAGCCGCGCATGCATTTGCTCCGGCGTCGCGGTGAGGTGCTCCCAGGGATCAAGCACGCCGTCGTTGAAGTGCAGTTCTCCCGCTTCAGTCATTACGCTCAGGTGGTGACCGACGTCACCACTCCAGATGGGACCGAAGAGCGCGAACAGTTTGCCGCCGCTCGCCAGCGAATTCCGCATGCAGTCGACTGCGCGCGGCAATGGTTTGATGTGCTCGAACGCGTTGATCGAATAGACCACGTCGTACTTGCGTCCCATGTCGAATTGGGAGGCATCTTGAACGGCGGCGGCCCCGACAAGCCCAACGGCCGCCGCCTGTTTGTTGAAATTCTCGACCGCTTTGGCGTCAAGGTTGGCTGCGTCCCAGCGCGCCGGCCGGTATTTCACGATTTCCGTCGGCGGCGTGCACCCACCCACTTCGAGCACGGACTTGCCTTCGATGCCTACCGCTGCCTGGGCGAAGCGCAGGTACTTGGCGTGCGGAGTGCCGCCGCGGGCATCGTTGTAGCCGTACACCTCGGTTGTCGCGTTCATGTTCTTACCAATACTGGACTTGCGCGCATGTTAGCTGTCTCGGGCACCGCGATGTTCTCGGAGTCGATAGAGCCATGCGAAAGGTGTGAACCGCTCCGTGTATGCGTCGAAGACCGTCACGCCATCCGCCGAGTTGACCGTATGAACTCCATGCCGACCCCGGGGTCCTATTGGCGCCTGAATGCTCCAGATCTCTTTTTCGCGGAACTCGTCCGGCGTGAGGCATTCGATCTCCATGAACCGAAGTCCGCCACCGTAGCGTTTGGTGCAGTCCTGCGCGGGCCGGTAAAGCCGGCCATTCATATGTGTGATACGCCCCGCGGGCCGTGCACGAGACACGTCTGTCACGATCGGGTTCAACGTGTGAGGAGTCCAGGGGCCCCGCAGCGCCGGAGCATGGAAGGCGTGCAGATGAGTGTTGGAGCCGCCGCCACGTGCGTTCGTGCACAGCAACCACCAGCGGCCTCCGTGCTCGAATATCGTAGAGTCTACGCAGGCGAATCCATCGAGCAGGACTTCGAAGCTGACCGCTTCACGCGCGTCGGGAGTCAGCTCGTAGAGCCGAACGGCACGCGCATGACAGGACTCAGGCGCGCAGAAGAGTTTTCCCGCATTCTGCAGAATGTGTGGATAGCTCAGGTGGTAAGGCGCCCAGTCGATGATCGTGCGCATGTCCGCGATCTCGCCGCTGGCCCCGAACTCCACGCGCGCGATGACACCTCGACCGCGTTTCGTCTCTAGCAGTTCGCACAAAAGCACGCGACCGGACGTACCCGGCACGATGAAGGGATCAGCGAGAAAGTCGCCGCCGCGCAGCGGCGGAAGCAGCCGCCCATGATCGATCCACCGCGAGTCAGTGCCCACTTCACCGGGCGCCGTACCGATCGTCCATCGCTGGTTCATGAAGGCGCCGTACCAGAAGCGGCGCAACGCAGACCTCATGCCTTCACGCTATCCGCGACTGGTGAGCGGCCGGATGCCAGGTCGAGCAACAATGCGCGAATCGCGCGTGCAGTGCGTTGCGCGTCGAAGCGAGACATCGCCTCGCGACGAAATGACCGATGAGTTTCCGAAGCGGGCGCGAGCATCGTGGCGCGCAATGCATCGGCGAGCGCGGAAGCGTCTCCGATCGGAAAGATCTTCGCCGGCGAATCCTTCAGGACATCGAGCAATCCGGGGGTCGCGCTCGCAATTACTGGCGTGCCGCTGCACTGAGCCTCCATCGGTAACAGGGGACTTGCCTCGGAGAATGAAGGTATAACGACGACGTCGAGCCCGCGCAGCGTTGCCGCCACATTGTTCGTGTGCGGCAGGAAGTGAAAATGCTCGGAGAGCGACTGTTGCTCGATCGCGGCCTTGTCTTCGCGAACAAAGCCACCCGAGCCCACCGCGACGACGACGGGACGACATGGGAGCCCCGCTTCGCCGCGCAATTGCGCGATCGCACGGATCAGTACGTGAAAGCCCTTGATCGCCATGAAACGGCCAAGGAAGCCGATTAGGAAATCATCAGACCCCAGGCCGAGCTCCTGATGCAGATCGCGGCGCGACTCGCCCGCAAATCGCGTGATGTCGATACCGTTACGCAGGGTCACGAGGCGCGGACGCGTGGCGGGCCACAAGTCCATGTGTTCGCGGAAGTTTGCCTCGACGGCGGCTCCCGTGGCCTGCACAACATCGACCATGCCGAGCGCCGCGGCGAGCCCAAGGCGGCCAAGACGCACACTCCACTTTCTGCGCAGCGCGTGGGTAAACATGTCGTGGATCGACACAATGTGTGGCACGCCGCGCAGTCGCACGGGTAACGCCCCCGCGACAGCGGAGCTGTAACCCTGGGAATGCACCACGTCGAACTTCTCGTCGCGCAACGCGCGCGAATAGCCACGCAACATATGCCTCATCGACGGCGATTCACATGCGTGGATCCGTGGCGAATACGCCTCGAGCACCCCGCGGCATTCCTCAAGCTCCGATGACTTGGGACCCAGGATGGAAATGTCGAACTCGTCGGGTGACAGCATCCCATACGTGTACCGCAGGTAACTCCTGATGCCGCCTACCGGCCAGCGCGCGGCAATGAGTACGCGCGTCTTGTTATTCACGGCGACGTGAGTCATCGCGCCGAAAGTCTCGACAGCGTCGCCCGACTTCGCCTGCCGGCAGTAGGGATTTCGTCGACAGCGGCAGGCGCGTTCACAGTGGCTTCGAGCCGTTTGCGTGCCAGCTCGCGCAGCACAATTGACAGCGCCGCGAGGAGGTACCATTGGTATTCGTTGAGTCCATAGCTCGCAATGCTGAAAAAGAGCAGCACGATGCCAAAGTCGCGAAGACTTTCACCCGCGTGCAGCAGGAACCCGCCCGCCTTCTTCGCAGCGCTGATCGCGATCAGGCAGTTGCGACAGGACTCAATGATGAACCACATGAAGATGAACAGTCCGACCAGTCCAAGCTCCTGAAGGACTTCGGTATATAGCGTGTGTGAGGGCAACGCCTCGCCAAGTGAGTTCGCGTTGGCTTCGAGGGACGTACCGAGGCCGTGGCCGAATATCGGGCGCTGCATTCCGACCTCGAGGTCGGCCCACAGGCCAGAGATGCGTCCCTCCGCCGTCGCACCGCCCTTCGCGCTGTGATCGACGATCGAGAGATATCGCTGCCTTTCCAGATCCGACATGCTGGCCAGAAGCGCAACGCTGGCGAGCGTGAGAACGGCAAGCGCGAGAACGCGCCGCTTGGAATTCCAGACGACTATCAGCGCGAACAAAACCAGGGCGCAAACTCCTGAGCGCGAACCCGTCAGCATCATCGCGTAGAGCACCGGCACGAGCAGGGCGAAATAGAGAATCCTTTGCTTCGTCGATCCCTTGATCAGGATGTTGTGACTAAGAGTAATCACGACGAGGATCACGAACGCCAATCCGTTCGGGTTCACGATGTCGAACGGCGAGCCAGACAGTCGATTCATGAATTCGTAGTTGCCCATGTTCGTGAATGAGCCCCAGTAGCCGGCCGTGAGGTTCATCCACAGCGGCTCAAGCACGCGGAAAGTCTGTACGGCCAGGAACACACACAGAAAGACCTTCAGGCGCTTCTCCGTTGTCACCGTGAGCACGGTGAGTAAGAAGAAAAGGACCGATTTCAGGAACGGCTCCCATCCGTGGCTCAGGACGGAACCTGGCCATCGCACGAACGGCAATGAAACGATGATGTAAACAACGAGCGCGAGTAACAACTTCGAGACGCGCTGCATAGGCATCTTTGCAGGCCGAGATTTGAGCGGACCCTCGACCTTCTTTCCTCCCATTCCAAGGACGATCGCGAGTCCGCAGAGCAGGATGTCGACGTGCAGCGTGCCCAGCACGGGCAACCGCGCGCCCATATGCAAAAAGTAGCTGACGATAAAGATGCAATACAGGATGAATGCGGGCTTTCCGATGTCGTCGTCAGACGGTGGCGCGAGTGCCATGCGCGAACGTTGCACTGCGGGACTGGGCGAGTTCATGCCGGCAATTGTCCGCTCAACGTTTGAGGCCAAGTGGTGACAAAATTTGCCAACCCACCCACTTCACGATGCCCACGTAGGCCTGAGTGTGCTGCCAGCGCGTCCGTATGGCCTTGAAGTAAAAAGACAGCGACTTCCAGCGTTCATCGCGACGGAAGTAATAGCCGCGATTGCAGTACGAATATGCATACGCCCAGCGGACGAGACTGGCGGGCAACAGGCCTGGGTTGGCGCGTACGAACGTCTCCATGATCCGCATCGTGTCGGCTTCACGCTGTAGATAGTTCTTCGACATCTGGCCGGAATGCCCCACGCGATATCGCAGCAGCGCCTCGTCCACAAAATCGTATTCGTAGTGCACCGACATCCGCAGCCACAGGTCCCAGTCAATGCCCATCTTGAACTGTGGATCCATCATCCCGACCTTGTCGAAGCATTCGCGGCGCACGACGGTCGCGCAAAATGGAATGAGATTGTCTCGAAAGATCGCATCGGTAATCTTTCCGCGCGCGGGCTGCCAAAGCGCGCGGTCGGGGATCGTGACCGGCGCTCCTTTCTCGTCCATGTACTTCACGCGGCAGTAGACCACGCCCACGGCGGGGTTCGCGAATAGTTTGAGCTGCTTCTCGAGCTTGTCGAGCTCCCAGATATCGTCGGCATCCAGAAAGGCTACGAAGTCGCCAGTGGCGCGCTTGATGCCATTGTTCTTGGCGATCGCCTGGCCGGCATTCGCCTGATTGATGTACACGACACGCGGATCGGACAGATAGCGTTGCATCACTTCGTCCGTGTTGTCGGGCGATCCGTCATTCACCATGATCACTTCGACGTTGTGATGCGTCTGGTTCAGCACCGACTCCATCGCCAAAGGCAGGAAATGTGCGTACTTGTAGCAGGTGATGACAACGCTGACCTTGGCGTCATTCGTCGATTGCAGTTTCGAGATCATTCGTTATCCGATTGCGAAATACTGGTTGAGCCAGCCGACAATGTGACTAAGCAGAAGCTGCTGGCTGTCGCGCGCGGAGAAAATATGATTGGCCGCGCCGATGACTTCGTGGGTATAGAGGCCCTCGTAGACATTGCCAGGCTTGAGCGCGAGATCCTTGAATTCGCTCTTGAAGATGAGCGTCCACGGGTCGAGCTCGGCGAACAGGAAAAAGATTCGTTGCCTCGCGCCGATCGCCTGCTTGAACGACCTCTGGAAATGCGTGTTGAACAGCCGGTGCGATGATACGGGCTGATCCGGCGGCAGCGACTTGTCGCCGCGAACCAGGCTACGTCCTCGGGCGAGCGCCTTGCCAGTCAGGACCGTGAACGACTTCGCGACCAGTCGCCCTTCTTCCCTGAGGTTGACTCGAAACGTCAGAAACCGGTGCCAGAAGTCGGGTTCAGCGAGTCGTTGGAACTTGCTCTTGAGCATTCCGGAGGCGTACTCCGCCGAGGTGATCTTGGCGGCACTGTCTTCCACGCCCTGGCGTTTGAGATCTTCGACCAGTACCGGAATGTTGAGCAGGATGTACCCTTCGACACGCGAATCGGTCCCCGCCATGAGCACCGAGATCGCACCGCCACACAGCCCGCATAGCAGCACCGAATCGAGCGACGCGGCGTCGAAGAAATAGTCGATCGCATCGGCGAGATCGTCGTTGTACTTGCCGGTCTGGATATCGAAGTAGTGCTCGCTGAGTAGCTTGTAGTCGAACGTGCCCTCGCTATCGCCGATGCCTTCAGGATCGAAGGTGAACACGCTGTAACCGAGCGCGCAGAGCTTGCGCGCCAACAGCACGTGCAAGCGGAACGTACCCGCGCGGTACTTGATCGCATTCACCGAGATCACGATGCCGACGCGGCGCGGTTGCGGTGAATCCGGCGCGTAGAGCATCCCGAACAGCCGGCAGCCATTTCGGTTGACGAAAGTGACAGGCTGCTCCACTAGGCCACCTTCGTGAGCCAGTGCGACGCACGGGCGAACAGATCGTCGCAGGGTGGATAGATCTTTTTCTGCTGCGTCCAGAATTTGAGTTCCCGGACGACTTCGAATTCGACGGGCTTCGGCAGCTGGGACAATGCCTGGTACTGCGTATCCACGCGCTCTGCCGGTCCGATCTGTTGTACGAGCACCGGCGTCGCCGAGTGTCGCAGCAGCTCGATGACGTCTGACCGAACCATCTGCGAAAACAGCGGCTTTGCGATCTCATAGCCTTCGATGTTCACGCTCTCGCCCGCGAGAATGCGGCCGACGAGAGCCTCCCGATCGTGGATGACTTTTCGGTGCACCAGCATCTGGGCGGAGAGATGTGCACGCAGAATGTCATTGATGTAGCGCTCGCCATCGATGACGGGAGCCCATGCCACCACGGCAGCGACAGCGGGATTCTTCTGCTCCAGGGTTGCGCGGAGCGCCAGCGTCGCACCGTAGCCGAGGCCAACGAGGTGAATCCGCTGTGCGCGAGTCTCGCGCAGGCAGAAGTCGATGGCGTCGTGGATGTCGCGCACGCGCGTATCTACGCTCGCGTCTTCGAAGCGCCCTTCACTTTCACCGTCTCCGAAGTAGTCGAACCTGAGCACGGGGGCACCTTGCGCCGCGAGGAACCGCGCAAAGTTCACGAGCACGCGGTGGCTCCACAACTTCTCATCGAAGAGTGGCGCGCACATCACGACTGCCCGATGGGCATTAGTGTCGACCCGGTGCAGCACGCTGAACAGGCGTTGGCCGTCCCGGTTCGAGAAGAACTGTGGTGTCTCGTTTGTCATAGTCCCTAGCCGCACCGTCCGGACGGATGGCCGGGTAGCAATCTGGCAACGGGGGCCCCCGCCCTGCAGCCGAAGCACGAATCCTGCCATCCGTGGCGACGCTGGCAAGCGGCAATCCGTGTTCTTTTCAAGAAGTGCCGACTCGGCCCGGATCGTATCAGAAGGCCCTTTTTGGCCTTCGGGCGCGGTTCACATCCAGGTCCTGCACACCTGCGACGAGGGGCTTGCCTGTCGATGACTCCGGCTAGTATTGGCAGCCCGCGAGGCCGCGTATCGCGGGCTCTGGCGGCCCCTTCGCGAGGGTAGGCCGGGACCCGATCGCCTCTCCATGGAACGCCCGTCAGACAAAAAGCGCGATCGATGACCCCCTCGATATCCAAACTGGACGCATATTCCGATGCGCCGCCCACGGCGCCACTCAGTCTGCTGTTCATTCACCATTCCGTCGGGGGTCAATGGCTCGCCGCGCACGGGAGAGCTGAAACGACAACAGACGCAAGTTGCAGCCTGCACCGGACACATCCAAATGGCGGCGGTCTGCGTGCCCACCTCGAGCAACAGCTCTATCGGATCCACGAGGCGTCATACGGAAGCAGGATCGGCCAGCACACCGATCTCTTCGACTGGCTGCCCAAGTTCCGCGATTCGATGCACCGGATCCTCGCAACCCGCTGGCAGGACGATGCACTCGCGGCCGACCTCAACCAAATCGTGATGTTCAAGTCCTGCTACCCGAACAACGCATTCAAGCCCGATGAGACAGCGGGAACTGCCAGCGGGCCTGCGCTGACTGTCGCCAACGCACGCGCCGTTTTCAGTGAATTGCTCGCCGAGTTCGCGAAGCATCCCCAGGTCCTGTTCATCTACGTTACTGCCCCGCCACTGCGCGATGACTCCGCGTCGGAGCCCGCGTGGAAGTCGCTTGCGAAACAAATGTTGGGACGCCTGTCGCTCGCGGCGGAGCGACGTCAAGCCGCCGCGCTCGCACGCACGTTCAACGACTGGGTAAGCTCGCCGGCTGGTTGGCTCGCGGATTATCCGCACCGCAATGTCGTCGTATTCGACTACTTCGGGCTTCTCGCGGGCGACGACGGCTTCCTGCGATATGCGAGCAACGGCGGGACGGACAACCATCCCCACTCCGAGGCGCAGAAACTCGCGACGACGCGCCTGGCGCCGTTCGTCAATCGTGCGGTCCGTTACGCCGGTCTTTCGAGCTGACGATGCGCATCATTCACATGATCGACAGTGGAGGGTTGTACGGCGCCGAGGCCGTCCTGCTTACGTTGGCCAGCGAACAGATCCGGCGCGGGGACGCGCCCGTGATACTCAGTGTGGGCGATGCGGGCGCAGGCGAAAAGGCGCTCGAAACCGAAGCACAGCGCCGAAAAATCGAGTGCGAGACGCTGCGCATGCACGACGGTCTCAACTTCGCGCTCGCACGCCGGGTCGTGGCGGCGGCCGAGGCGCAGGGCGCGGACATCATCCATTCACATGGATACAAGGGGAACATCCTGCTCGGCTTGCTGCCCCGCGCCGAGCGCCCCACTCCAGTGGTCACCACGCTGCATGGCTGGACCGCGAAGCGCACATTTTCGAAGCTCGGGCTATATCGCTTTCTCGATCAATGGGTCCTCTCGCGTCTCGACGGCGTCGTCATAGTGAACGAGGAGATGCGGCGCGTGCGCGCCGTCGCGCGACTCGCGATGCCGGCTGTCACAATCTCCAACGGTGTAATGCCCGCAAAAGCCATCGAGCTCGACGAATCACTGGCTCGGCCGCTGGCGGCGATGCGCGCGCGCTGCACGGTCATCTTCGGAGTGATTGGTCGGTTGTCACCGGAGAAGAACGTGATCGGCCTCATCGAGGCGCTCGCAACGTTGGGACCAGACAAGAATATCGGGCTCGCCGTACTGGGCGCGGGCTCCGAGCAACGCGCGATCGAGCAAACAATCGCGCGCTACGGCCTCAATGCGCGCGTACTGCTCGCCGGCTACGTCGCGAACGCACGCGCCGCGTTGCCCCTCTTGGATGCGCTCGTCATCCCCTCGTTCACGGAAGGGCTGCCGATGATCCTGCTCGAATCGATGTCCGCGGGTACACCAGTGATCGCCACGCGCGTCGGTGACATACCCAACGTGCTCTCGGACTCCGGCGTCCTCGTGCCGCCCAACGACATGGGCGCTCTCGCCGGCGCGCTATCGCAAGTGGCGGGCGACTTGCCGCGTTATCGGGACCTCGCCGCGCTCGCGGTGGAGCGCATCGCACGCGACTATGGCGCGGCAACGATGGCGGAGAAATATTCAGCAGTCTATGAAGAAGTAATGCGGATGAAGTCATGAGCGCGATCTGGTTGACGTGGGAAATCCAGCGACGCAATCGCAGTCTGGCGCGCGCGGTGGGCGCGAGACTTCACGAGCTGAACCTTGCCGGGGGACGGGTGTCGCGTTACCTCAGATTGATTCCGCGTACGTTCGCAATCGTGCGGCGCGAACAGCCACGCGTCATCTACTACCAGAATCCGTCCATCGTCCTCGCTGCGTTGCTCGCGTCGATGAAATTCTTGCGTCTCACGCGGGCCCGGCTGGTCGGTGATTTTCACAACGCGGGCGTGAACCCACCTGCGGCGCGCTGGCTCGTGCCGTGGATCGTGCGCCGCACCGATCTGGTGATCGTCTCGAACCGCAATCTCGAAAAGCCCATCGAGTCGTTTGGCGGCCGGGCGATGTCAATTCCCGATCCCATCCCGAGCTTCGACGTGGAGGCGCCCTCCATGGATGCTGGTTCGTTCGAGGTGTTATTCATTTGTAGTTGGGCGTCGGATGAACCCATCGTCGAGGTTTTCAATGCTGCGCTCATCGTCGCGGAACGCGCGCCGGGCATCGTCTTCGCAATCACGGGACGTCCGAAGCTCGAGCGCGTGGGCTGGATGGACCCCGTGCCCGCGAACGTGTGTCTCACGGGATTCCTCTCCGAACACGACTTCGAGCGGCGCCTGCTCGGCGCTTCGGTCGTGCTCGACCTGACGACGCGCGACGACTGCATGGTGTGCGGCGCATACGAAGCCACGAGCGCCGGAGTGCCGATGGTGCTGTCCGACAATGCGCCCACGCGCGCGTATTTTCGCAAAGGCGCGCTGTTCACGGACAACTCGGCCGCGAGCATTGCGCAGGAAATCCTCAACGCGCATGCGCATCACGCCGAGCTCAAACGGGACGTGATGGATCTCAAAGGCGAACTCATCATCGAAGAGAAGTCGAGACTTGCGGAGCTCGCCGCGCGCGTCGCCTAGGAGTTCAGAAGCGCGCGCTGAGAGCCCGCACGTCGCCGCGACTATCCTTGAGCGGGTGCACCAGTGTCACGCCGACCACTTTTTCGAGACGCTTCGCCATCGCGGGTCCCTGGCCGAGACCCACTTCGAACGCGAGCCATGCGCCCGGCTTGAGGAAGCGCGGGGCATCCTGCAGCAGTCGCATGAGGATGTTCACGCCAAATGCGCCGCCGTCGAACGCCAGGCGCGGCTCATGTTTCGAGATTTCGCCGTGCATCTGCTCGACCTTCCCGCTTGAGATATACGGCGGATTACACGTGAGCACGTCAATGCTGCCATGGAACTCCGGTGTGTCGAACGGGGCGAGCAGATCGCCGGCGCTGAACGTGGCGCGCGCTTCGAGACCCAGGTGCGCGGCATTGAGACGCGCGAGCGCAACCGCTTCCTCGCTGAGATCCGCCGCGAAGACATTCGCGGCCGGCACGTGGTGGGCGACGGCGAGCGCAACGTTGCCCGAACCGGTGCAGACATCCATCACCCGCACGGCGCCCTGCCGCTGGGCGATCTCGCGCGCGAGATCGATGGCCGTACGTGCGAGCAGTTCGGTCTCACGCCGCGGCACGAGCGCGCCGGGACCTGCGAGCATTTCCATGTCGACGAATCGCTGGCGTTCTGTGAGGTGTGCGAGCGGTACACCCGAGAAGCGTCTGTCGAGCAGTGCGAGAAGTCGCGAGCGTCCCGTCTCTTCAAGTGGGGGCAAGTCGCCGCCCATCGCCGCTTCCGCGGACCGCG
>Ga0157380_10001755_pt1 | contig 14315 bp, 14 predicted proteins | sample S35metaG_FD_119757 | JGI IMG/M metagenome (GOLD analysis project Ga0157380, IMG submission 119757) | Switchgrass rhizosphere microbial communities from Kellogg Biological Station, Michigan, USA - S3-5 metaG | ecosystem: Host-associated > Plants > Roots > Rhizosphere > Soil | place: USA... | reverse complement strand
GGTCGCCCGCGCCCGTCACCAGGATCGCCCGGACGGAAACATCCTTCTCCGCCTCGACAAGCGCCTCGCCACCGCCCAGCCACACCGCCTGGTTACAGGCGTTGCGCGCTTCAGGCCGGTTGATGGTGACCAGCATCACATTGCCCAGGCGTTCGACCTTGACGGCACCTTCTTCGGCCATGTCCATTCCTTCTGCCATTGCCCGATTGGGCGGATGCTATGAAAAGCGCAGCCGATCAAGCCACCGGGTGCTCACCATAGGCCGCCGTCGACGCGCAGCAGCGTGCCGGTGGTGTAGCTCGACGCGGGGCTGGCCAGGTAGAGGGCGGAGGTGACGACCTCGTGCGGCTTGCCGGGACGGCGCAGCGCGTTTTTTGACGTCTCGCGCGCCTCGGGTGTCCATGCCTTTGCGATGTCGGTCAGGAAAGGGCCGGCCGACAGGGTGTTGACGCGGACCTTGGGTGCATATTCATGCGCCATCGACAGTGTCATCGCGTTGAGCGCGGCCTTGGACGACCCATAGGCGACGATGCCGGGCAGCGGCATCGAGCCACCGGTGGACGACACGTTGATGATGGACCCGCCGTCGCCCGCCGCCATCCGGTGGGCGATCTGGCTGGCGAGGCGGAAGGGCCCCTTGAAATTGAGGTTTACGATGCTGTCGAACAGCTCTTCGCTCACCTCGTGGCTGGGGGTGGCGGGCCCCATGCCGGCATTGTTCACCAATATGTCGACCCGCCCGAACGCCTCATAGGCCTGCTCGATCAGCCGGTCGATGTCCGGCCACTTGCCGCAATGCGCCGCGACGGGAAGCGCGCGCAGGCCCTTGGCAAGGACCAGCTGCGCCACCTCCTCGCAGGCGCCGAGCTTGCGGCTCGCGACGATGACGTCCGCGCCATGGTCGGCGAAGGCCAGCACCATCTCGCGGCCCAGGCCCCGGCTGCCCCCGGTCACCAGCGCCACCTTGCCGCTGAGGTCGAATAACGGGTCGATCGTCACGGGCATCCTCTCCCTCTTCGTCCGTCCGCCCTATTCGGCGGCTTCGAGCGTGGCGTCATTCAATATGTCGGCATATTTCTCCTGCGCGGCGGCGAGCCGGGCGGGGATATGCTCGGACGGGAACAGGCCGTCATAGGGCCTGGCACCGCGCGTGAAGGCCTTGGCCACCTGGACCTTGTGCACCTCTGTCGGGCCGTCGGCCAGGCCCAGTCCGAGCAGGCCCGCCCACATCGACGCGAGCGGAGTCTCGTTGGTGACGCCGTAGCTGCCATGCACCTGGATGGCGCGCTGGACGATGTCGTGATAGATTTTGGCCATCTGCACCTTGCACATCGCGATCAGCGTGCGTGCCGCACCATGCGGCTCATTGTCGATGACCCAGGCCGTCTTCATCACCAGCAGGCGGAACTGCTCCAGTTCGATCGCGGAATCGGCAATCATGCCCTGCACGAACTGATGGTCGGCCAGCAGGCGGCCCTGCGCGCGCCGCGTCACCGCCCGCTCGACCATCATGTCGAGCGCGCGCTGGCACTTGCCGACGGTCCGCATCGCGTGATGGACGCGGCCGCCGCCCAGCCGCGCCTGTGCGACCTTGAAGCCCTCGCCGGGCCCGCCCAGCATCGCGTCGAGCGGCACGCGCACCTTGTCGTAGTGGACATAGCCATGGGTGCCCGTCTCCCCACCCAACTCGTCGCCGATCGTGCCGACGCTGCGCAGGATGTTGATCCCCGGGGTCTCGGCGGGCACGATCAGCATCGACATGCGCTGATGCGCCGGGGCGTCCGGATCGGTCACCGCGAGTACGATGAAGAAGGCGGCCAGCCGGGCGTTGGAGGAGAACCATTTATGGCCTTCGATCACCCACTCTTCGCCCTCGCGCCAGGCGCGGCAGGTGAATTCCTTGGGGTCGGCGCCCGCATGCGGCTCGGTCATGGAGAAGCAGGAGACGATGTCGCCGTCCAGCAGCGGCTGGAGGTAGCGGTCCTTCTGCTCCTGGGTGCCGAACATGGCTAGGATTTCGGCATTGCCGGTATCGGGCGCGGCGGTGCCGAACACCGTCGGTGCCCAGTAGGACCGGCCCAGTATCTCGTTCATCAGCGCAAGCTTGAGCTGGCCATAGCCCTTGCCGCCCAGATGCGGGTCGAGATGGCACGCCCACAGCCCCTGCTCCTTCACCCGCGCCTGGAGGGGGGCGATGATCCGCCGCGCTTTCGCGTTCTTCACGTCATAGGGATCGCCATGATGCGGGAAGAGATAGTCGAGTGGCTCGCACTCGGTCTTCACGAACTCGAGCATCCAGTCGAGCTTGCCCTGAAATTCAGGATCGGTGGAAAAATCCCACATCGCATCTGTCTCCGCTTGCGAGTCGCTGTCCGGCGGCCGACCGAATCACCCGCTCAAATTGACACTATTATGTCAAATAGGAACATTGGACGCAACCGGTTTCTGCCCCCGCGACGTGGCGTCAGTCGCCGGTGGCAAGGAAGCGACGGGTGCGATCGAGAAAGGCGTCGAAACAGTCGTGGTGCAGCCAGTGGCCGCCATCGAAGCCGACCGCTCGCGCGTTCGGGAACATCTCGACCACGCCGGCCGCCGCGGGATCGGTGTTGTTCCAGCTGCGCCGCCCCCAGGCCAGCAGGACCGGGCAGGTGATCCGAGCCCAGATCGCGCCCGAATCAACGTCCGCCGGCACGAAGGGCGTCTGGCTGCGGACATAGGGATCATATTTCCAGCTGAAGCTGCCGTCCTCGTTGCGCCTCACCGCGTGGACCGCCAGATGCCGCACCTGCGCGGCGGTCAGGTCCCCGTTTGCTTGCCGCATGCGCGCGATCGCCTCGTCCAGCGAGCGGTAGCGATAGGCCGGCCGTCCGCTCAGATGGCGGCGGACCTCCACCCACCGGGCGAGCCTTTCGTTCAGCGGTCGGGTCCGCTCCACGCGCATCTCGTCCGGCAGGGACGCGATGCCTTCCACCGCCAGCAGCTTCGACACTTTCTCGGGGAACAGCCCCGCATAGCGCAGCGAAATCCCGCCGCCCAGCGAATGGGACACGATCGCGACCGGGCCGACATCGATGTCGTCGATCAGCTTCGCAAGGTCGAAGACGAAGCTGGCCATGCCGTAGGCGCCATCTGACGACCAGTCGCTGTCGCCATGACCGCGCAGATCCGGCACGATGATGTGATAGTCGTGGCGCAACGCCTCCGCCGTCCAGTCCCAGGTCCGCGCATGGTCGCGCCCGCCATGGACCAGCACCAGCGGCGGCGCGCCGTGATTGCCCCAGTCGAGATAATGGAGTCGCGTCCGCTGCGACATGAAGCTGTGCGAAATGGGTCCCAGGAAATCCGTCATGTCGAAATCCTTACAGCGCCGCTCGCGCGATGCCAGCCAAAGGATCGGTTGTAGCAGCGAGTTGACACATCGGTGCCGTCGCATCATCCCCTTGGCCCATGTCGTCGATCTCTCCCGCCAGCCAGTTCGTCATCCTCATGGACGAGCTCGCGCGCATTCGCGGCCGTATCGGCACGGCGTTTTCGGCGGCGCGCAAGGGCGAGAAGCTGACCGAGGTGGAGTGGGTGGTCTTCAACGCCGTCGCGGGCGCGGCCCAGCCGCCGACCGTGCCGCAGATCGGCCGCAGCCTAGGCCATGCGAGGCAGGTGGTGCAGCGCGCAGCGACCCGGCTGGTCGATCGGGGGCTGGCCGCCTGGATCGACAATCCCGATCACAAGCGCGCCCAACGGCTGGTCACGACGGTCGAGGGGCAGGCGCTCAAGGCTCGCGCCGACGCGGAAGGGCTGCGCACCGCCGCGGCGCTGGTGGAGGGGCTGGACCCGGCACTGATCGACAGCACCGCCCGGTCGGTCCGGTCCATCCGTGAACATCTCGAGGCGAAGATACGCCGGGGCTGAGTCAGGGCGCGCTGACGCTGCCCGTGGCGATGATCTGCCGTGCCTTCGCGAGCAGCCAGAGCGCATAGCGATGCAGCGACTCGCCCGTCGCGGCCGGCGCCTGACCGGCCTTGGACCGTGCGTAGCTGCCCTCGAGGATGCAGGCGAGCTTGTAGCAGGCCAAGCAGAAATACCAGGGCATGTCGCTCATGTCGCGGCCGCTAATCTCGCCATAGAGGGTGACGATCTCGGCCCGCGTCGAGAAGCCGTCCCAGGGCTGGATCACCGGCGTCTTGCCCTCCGGGTCGCCCGGTTCGCACCAGCTCGACAACATCCAGCCCAGGTCGATCAGCGGGTCGCCCAGCGTCGACAGCTCCCAGTCGATCAGCGCCGCTACCTCCGGTGCGTCATGCGCATACATGACGTTGGGATATTGGAAATCGCCGTGGATGATGCCGATATGCCGGTTCGCGGGCAGATTGTCGGTCAGCCATTGGCCGACGAAGTCGACGTCGGGCAGTTCGTGCCCGTCATAGCCGGGCAGGTTGCGATAGCCCTCCAGCTGTGATCGCCATCGCTCCACCTGTCGACCGTGCCAGTCGTCGGGCTTGCCATAGCCTTCCAGCCCCGCCGCTCTATAGTCGATCGCGCCCAGCGCCGCTCCGGCGCGGACGAAGGATTCGCCCATGGCGCGCCGCCAGGCTGGGTCGCTGCCGTAGCGGCCGGGGAGGGGCCCGCTCGGCGAGAAGCCGTCGATCGGCGCCATCACGTAGAAGGATGCCCCGATCACCGCAGGGTCGTCGCATGCGCCGTACAGCGCGGCATGGGGCACGGCGCTGCCCGCCAGCGCGCGCAGCAGTCTGGCCTCGCGCATCATTGTCTCGTTGCTGCCCGCGCGCAGATGGCGGGGCGGGCGGCGCAGGACCAGGTCCGCGCCCTGCCGGCTGAGGCGGAAGATGTTGTTCTGGGATCCGCCGGTGATGCGCTGCACCGCCTGGACCGGACCGCTGCCCGGAAGGTCGCTCATCAGAACCCAGTCGTTCAGCTCTGGCCAGCGCAACAGGCCATCGAAATCGTCGAGCATCGGCCCCCCTATCGCTTGTCCGGACGCGGCAAGCCATGAGAAGGAAAATGGCATTATGGAACAAAAGTGTCAACTAGCGTGTCCGACGGGTCGCGGAGGGGCGGCACGAGGGGGCTTGTCACGCGATCGCAGGGAACCGGCGCCGGGGGACGACGGCGCCCGCTTCGATATCGCGTCAGTCGCGCGCGAGCAGGCAGGCGCCCGCGAGCGGTCCGCCGCCCATTCCCACGACGCCGACCTCCGCGCCGCCGACCTGCCGTCCGCTCGCTTGGCCCCAGAGTTGGAGGCAGACCTCGTGCAGCAGGCCATAGCCGTGCAGGCGACCGCCCGACAGCTGGCCGCCACCGGTGTTGGTCGGCAGCGATCCGCCCGGCGCGGTGTGGCCGGCGCCGATGAACGCCTCGCCCTCGCCCCGGCCGCAGAAGCCGAACGCTTCCAGCCACATTGGCACGAACACGCTGAACCCGTCATACAGGCCCGCGACATCGACGTCGCCGGGCTTGAGGTCGGTTTTCTGCCACATCGATGCCGCAGCGTCGTGTGCGGACATGGTGGTGAGGTCGGGGCGCTGGTCCCAGCTCTCCCGCTCGAACAGGCCGGCGCCCATCGCCTCGATCCGCAACGGCGGGTTGCGCAGATCGCGCGCCGCGTCGGCAGCCGACACGATTATGACCGCCGCGCCGTCGATCGGCACGTCGCAATCATAGAGGCACAGCGGGTCTGAAATCATGCGCGACGACAGATATTCCTCGTCCGTCAGTGGCTTGCCATACATGATCGCGTTCGGATTATGCTGCGCATAGGCGCGCTGCACGATCGGCTGCACCGCCATCTGCGCCCGCGTGACACCATAGTCGTGGATGCGGCGCTGGGCGAACATCGCGGCCCAGTTCGCCGCGGACACCGCGCCCATCGGCACGAGCCACGACAGCCAGCCGCCAATCTCGGAACTGTCCGCGCCGATGCCTTGCCGCCCGGACGCCTGTGACGAGGATTCGGTCAACGCACGGAAGACGATCACATGGCGCGCCTGGCCGGTAGCGACCGCCATCGCCGCCACCATCAGCGCGGACATCTGTGCCGGCCCCTCGGGCGTTGCGGAATGCCAGTGGGTCTTGAGGCCGAGCGCCCCGTGCAATTCGCCCACGCCTAGCGGACTCGATCCCGTACGGCCGCCGGTCTTGCCCGGGTAGGACGTGACGCCGTCAATATCGGCTCGCGTGAGCCCTGCATGCTCCATGGCCTGGAACGCGGCGTCGAGCAGAAGGTCCATCGCTGGCCGCATCAGCTTGCGCCCGACCTGCGATACGCCGATGCCGGTGATCGCAGCGCGTTTCACGAAATTGCTCATCGGTTCAGCCCTGCACGAAGGAATGGGGAGCGCGCACGGCCGGGATCAGGCCGCACGGAAGATCGGGAGCCAGACCGGGCCGGCTTCCTCGAAATCGACCGTCACCCGATCGCCGATCGCGATCGTGTCGAGATCGAAGCCCTCCAGCCGCGCGGTGATCCGCACCGACGGCACATCGTCCAGCGCGACGATGCCCAGCGCGAAGGGCACAGTCATGTCGGGGGCCCATTGCTGCCGGTTGATGGTCCAGCTCGCCAGCGATCCCCGGCCCGACACCGGCCGGGTCGAGACGTTCCGGCTGAGGCAGGTCGGGCAGGCGCGCTCGGGCGGGTGGATGGCATGGTCGTTGTCGCAGAAGGCGATCAGCAGCTGCCCCTTCGCGCCGCCGGTCCAGAAATCGGTGTTTTCTGCTGTCAGTTCGGGAAGCAAGCGCATCTATTACCTCTTGGCGCGTCGGTGGGCCGGGCGCATCGGGCGACGCTGGCCCTCAAATCTGCCGCCGTCGCTGCTGGGCAGGCCGTGCCTGCGGGCGCCGTCGGGGGTCAATCGGACGCCGGCAGCGGCTTGGCGTCCTTGAGCGATACCGGCCGCCCGTCGATCGCCAGCGAGCTGGTCCCGGCCTTGCTGCCCAGCAGCTCGATGCCGCTCTCGGCCTCGACATAGCGCTTGCCGACCTGGGTGCCGGCGGAAAAGTCGGGCGAGATGGCCAGTCCCTCGGGCGCGGCTTCGCCGAGCGGAACCATGGGGTGGCCACCGCATTCCAGACTTACTTCGCCCTGCGGCGGGCGGACGACCACCACCTCGCTGCTGTCCACGGCGCTCTTCCAGCGGGAACCGGGCTTCAACTGCATCATCCTGTCTCCTGGGCGGCGGCCGCGCCCTCGTCATGGCTCATGGCTCGGCAGGGGAGCCGCACGAGTTGCCCGCCAAGCTATACAACTGGCTCTTCGCATGCGCGAGCGACGCGCATTTTGCAACAATCATGTGGCGGATTCGACCTCCCCCGCGAGCAGCGGCCGTTCGGCCTCCCGGGCCGGGGCGCAGGGTGTCGCCAGATTGGTTAGGATTCGGTCGAGCATGTCGGACAACAGCGCCTCCTCGGCGGCGGTGAACCCGGCGAAGGTGATCTCCTCTTCCTCGCGGGTAAGCGCCGCGAGCTGTTCGCGCCTCGATTCGACCACCGGCGTCACATAGATGCGATAGGCCCGGCGATCAGCGGGGTCGGGCTTGCGAGTCACCCATCCCTGCGCAACCAGCCGGTCGATCAGGCGGCCGGCGGTCACCTCGCCCACCTCCAGCATGGCGGCGATCCGGCGTTGCGTCAGCCCTTCGTCGCTGTCCACCGCCATGATCGTGCGCCATTGGGCCAGCGTCATGCCCATCGCCCGCGCGCGATAGTCGAAACGCTTGCGCATCATGCGCGTCGCCGTCGCGATCTTGGCCATCACCGCGTTTGCGCCCATACGCACGTCCCCTTTCCCGCTGCCCGATATGGGCGACAGGCCGCCACCTTAGCGGCTCTCATCGAAGATATCGACATGCTGTGCCCGCGTATGTGACGCCGCGTCGCGCGCAACGCCATCACCGCTGCCGTGATCGAGAATGAACGTCAGGGCCGCCCGTTCGGGGACATCATCACCGATCGCTGTGGAAATTGTGCTGCCGATCGGCCATTGTGCGCGCCGCCAGACGCATCGTCAGGGGAAGGCCGGGTGAGCAGCATGGATGCCGTTATCGAGGCGGAGCATCGGAACCAGAATGGACAGGCGATCGGGCGCAAGGGGCGCGAGACCCGCAACCGCCTGATCGAGGCGACCGTCGCGTTGCTGGCGACGACGCGGTTGCGCGACTTGCGGGTCGCGGACATCGCCCGCGACGCGGGCACGTCGCCGGCCACCTTCTACGTCTATTTTCCAGATGTGTCCGACGCCGTGCTGGCGGCACTGGGCGAGGTGCCGCAGAGCGATCCCGAAATCCTCTGGCTGGTCCGGGGCGACTGGTCGGCTGGCGACGCTGTTGCGCGGGCGATGGCGGTCGTCCAGCGGTACCTGGCGCACTGGTTGGAACATAACGCGCTCTACCGCGTCCGCAATCTGGCTGCCGACGAAGGCGATCAGCGCTTCATCGGTGTGCGCACCACCGGCATCACGCCGCTGATGACGGCCATCCGCGACGCCTTGGAACGGGCACAACGGGCCGGCTGGATTCCCGCCTACCTCGATCCGATGATGACCGCCGGGGTGCTGCTGGCGATGCTGGAGCGGCTCGCCGCGACGCAGATCCACTACAGCCACAGCGCCGAGGACCGATCGAGCATGCTGCGCGCGGCCGCCTATATGATCGCGCAGATGATGGGGCCGCCCGATGCCGCGTCATGACGCGATGTCGATGACGATCCGGCCGGCGGTGGTGCCGGCGCGCGCCTCGTTCATCGCGCCGACGAAGGCCTCCATCGGATAACGCCGCGCCACCGGCGGATGCAGCGCGCCCTGCTGGTGCAGTGCGAACAGCGCGGGCAGGATGCCGGCGGCGCGCTCGGGCTCATATTCGCCGAACTGGCGCACGTCGACGCCGATGAGCGACGCACCCTTGAGCAACGCCAGGTTGGTCGCGATCTTCGGTATATGCCCGGTGGTGAAGCCAATCACCAGATGCCGCCCGTTCCAGGCGAGCGAGCGGAACGCCGGTTCGGTGGCGTCGCCGCCCAGCGGATCGATGACGATGTCGACCGGCTTGCCTTCGTTCGCCGCCTTCACGTCCTCGCGCCAGGTCGCCGAGCGGCTGTCCACGGTCGTGACTGCGCCGCCCCGCTGTGCCAGCGCGCGCTTGTCGGCCGACGAAGCCGAGCCGATGACCTGCGCGCCCAGTGCCACCGCGATCTCCACTGCCGCATAACCGACCGCGCCGCCCGCACCCAGCACCAGCACCGTTTCACCCGCCTTGATGGCGCCGCGATGGACCAGGGCATGGTAGGCGGTCACATAGCTGACGCGAAAGATGGCGGCGGTCGCGAAGTCCATCGCGTCGGGGATGACGCTCGCGCGGTGCGCGGGAACGATCGCCGCCTGTGCGAGCGCGCCGCCCATCGCGCTCGCCATCACCCGCTTGCCCAACAGCGCCGGATCGACTCCGTCGCCGACCGCCTCGACGATGCCGGCGAACTCGCTGCCCGGTACGAAGGGCAGGGGCGGCTTCACCTGATAGCCGCCCTGTGCGGTCAGCACGTCGACGAAGCTGATTCCCGCGCAGCGTACGGCGATCCGGATGGCGCCCGGACCCGGCGATCCGGGGTCGAAGAGCCGGATGGTGTAGCTTTCCGGATCCCCGAAGCGGTCCACCATTATCGCCTGTGTCGCCATGGCTGCTCTCCCGTTTGGCGCCGGTCTGCCGCGCAGCAGCCGACGCCGTCAAGCATCCGATCGAAGAGAGGCGGTTGCCGGACAGAGATATCTAGCTTAGTTATCGAACTATAGTCTGGAGAGGAGCTGACGACGCTGTGAACTTCGACTTGTCCGACGAGCAGAAGATGCTCGCCGAGCAGGCGCGAGGCCTGTTGGCCGAGCAATCGTCGCCCGACCGCCTCCGCGCGCTGATCGATCAGCATGCTGAATGGGACGAGCCCCTGTGGCGAGCGCTGGCGGAGCTCGGCTTCCTGGGCGCGGCGGTGCCCGAAGCCTATGGGGGCCTCGGCCTCACCGAGCTCGACCTCGGCGTCCTTTCCCAGGAACTGGGGCGCGCCAATGCCGGGGTGCCCTTCTTCTCCTCGCTCGTGCTCGCCGCCACTGCGATCCGCCTTGCGGGCAGCGAGGCGCAGAAGACGCGCTGGCTGCCGCGCCTGGCCTCGGGCGAGACGATCGCTACCTTCGCCTATTGCGAGGGCGCGGACGGCTGGGACGGCGGCGTGCTGCGCACCACCTTCGACGGCGCGGCGGTCAGCGGTGTCAAGCACCCGGTCGCCGACGCGGGTGTAGCATCGCTCGCCGTGGTGCTGGCCTCACGCGATGGCGCGCCGTCTCTGGCGCTGGTGGAGCTGGACGGGCCCGGCGTCTCGCGTCTCAGGCTGGACAGCTTCGATCAGCTGCGTCCCCACTATCGCCTCGGCTTCGACGGCACGCCGGCCGAACCGCTGGGCGCCGTGCCTGGCGCGCGCGCGATCGAGGAGCTGTTCGACCGCGCCGCCGTGCAGGCCGCGTTCGAAGGGGTGGGTGGAGCCGATGCCTGCCTCGCCATGGCGCTCGCCTACGCCCGGGAGCGCCAGATTTTCGGCCGCCCGCTCGCGGGCTACCAGGCGATCAAGCACAAGCTGGCCGACATCGCCAAGGATGTCGAGCTTGCCCGGTCCAACGCCTATTATGCTGGCTGGGCGGCCAGCGAGAATGCCGACAAGCTGCCGCTGGCGGCGTCCGCCGCGCGACTGAGCGCGATCGCCACGTTCGAAAAGGCGGCGCGCGAGAATATCCAGGTGCATGGCGGCATCGGCTACACCTTCGAGGCCAATTGCCATTTCTACTACCGGCGCGAACGCACGCTGGCGCTGAGTCTGGGAGGCCGCGGCCCGTGGGCCGACCGGCTGATTGCCACATTGTGCGAACCGGCCGGGGAAGGCGCCTGAACCATGGATTTCAACGATACGCCCGAAGAAGCGCGCTTCCGCGCGGAGGCACGCGCCTGGCTCGCCGCCAACGCGCCCGCGCATGAATTGCCGGTCGGTGACAAGCTGGCCGACGACGAAGAGATCCGGCGTGGCCGTGCGTGGCAGCGCGCTCTTGCGGAGGGCGGCTATACCGGCATCCTCCTGCCGCGCGAGGTGGGGGGACGCGGCGGCACCGCGCTGGAAGCCGTGGTGTTCCTGGAGGAGGAGGGCCGCTACCACCTCCCCAAAGGGCCGTATATCGGCATCGGCCAGAATATGGCGTTGCCGCTGATCGCGCAGCACGGCACGCCCGAGCAGGTCGCCCGCTTCGCGCCCCGCACGCTGACCGGCGATCTCACCTGGTGCCAGCTCTTTTCGGAGCCGTCCGCGGGGTCCGATCTGGCGGCGCTGCGCACGCGCGCGGAGCGCGACCGCGACGATTGGGTGGTGAATGGGCAGAAGGTCTGGTCGTCCTGGGCGCATCTGTCCGACTGGGGCATATTGATCGCGCGCACCGATCCGGACGTGCCCAAGCACAAGGGGTTGACCTTCTTCCTGCTCGACATGAGGACGCCCGGCGTCGAGGTGCGTCCCATCCGCCAGATTTCGGGCGCCAGCGACTTCAACGAGACCTTCCTGACCGACGTTCGCATCCCCGATAGCTGTCGCGTCGGCGGCGTCGGAGATGGCTGGAAGTGCGCGATGAGCGTGCTGATGGGCGAACGGCTGGGCCAAGGCGAGGAGAACCCGGAAAAAGGCGTCACCAAGCTCGTCCGCTACGCCGCGCAAACGCCGCGCGGGGCAGGCTCCGCGCTGGACAGCGACGCCGTGCGCCTCGCGCTGGCGGAGGCCTATGCCGAGGAGCAGGGCGCGCGCTGGCTTCAGGCGCGGCTGCGTACCATGGTGTCGCGCGGCGAGGATCCGGGCGCGATGGCGTCGATCGTGAAGCTCGCCTTTGCCAGCCGTAATCAGCGAATGGCGGGCCTGGCGCTGGAGATCCGCGGGCTCGCCGCGCTCGCACCGCCGCCCGAGGACGCGGCCACGCTCGACATCCAGTATGACTATATCTGGTCGGCCGCGCTTCGCGTGGCCGGCGGCGCGGACGAGGTGCTGCGCAACCAGATTTCCGAACGCGTGCTGGGCATGCCGGCGGAAATCCGCGCCGACAAGGATATGCCCTTCAACAAGCTGTGACCATGCCGTGCGCCTGGCGGAGTTGAGCTGACAGGAACCGAACCGATGTCGATTTTCTCCGAACTGTTGCGCGACGTGCTGGCGATCGATCCGGGCGCAGATGCGATCGAATATCGCCGCGCCTGGTATAGCTGGGGCCGGCTGGGCGATACGGTCGCGCAGGTCGGCGCAGCGCTCGACCGGCTGGGACTTGGCCGCGACGCCCGGGTGGGCGTGATGGTGCGCAACCGCCCCTCGCCATTCGCCGGGATCCTGGCGGTGATCGCGCGCGAGGCGTGCATGGTGCCGATCAACCCGCTGCTGCCAGAGGAACGGCTGTGCGCCGACATTGCCGCGCTGAAGCTGCCGGTGATCGTCGCGGAGCGCGAAGAGGTGGAGCGGGCCTGCGTGCTGGACGCGGTGCGCGCGGGCGGCGGCGCCGTGATTGTTCTCGATGGCGTGCTTGCGGGCGCGTCGCTGCTGCCCGGTGTGGAGACGTTCGGCGCCGATGTCCGGCTGGAACAGCCCGGCACGATCATCGAGATGCTGTCGTCCGGCACCACCGGAACGCCCAAGCGCATTCCGCTCAGCCGCGACGCCTTCGATCGCAGTTTTGAAAGCGCGCTGAGCTACGAGAAGGGGCGCGACGCGGGACAGGCGGCGATGCTGCGGCCCGGGGTCACGATCCTGTCCAATCCGCTCAGCCATATCGGTGGCCTGTGGGGCGCGCTCACCTGCATCGCGGGCGGGCGCAAGGGCGTGCTGCTGGAGAAGTTCACCGTCGCCGACTGGGCGGACGCGGTGAAGCGCCATCGGCCCAGGATCGCCGGCGCGGTGCCCGCAGGCCTGCGCATGATCCTCGACGCCAATATCCCGGCTGAAGACCTCTCCAGCCTGATCGCGCTACGCACCGGCGCGGCGCCGCTCGACTGGGCGACCGTCGAGGAGTTCATGGCCCGCTACGGCCTGCCCGTGCTCCAGAATTATGGGGCGACCGAATTTTCCGGGGCGGTCGCGGGCTGGAGCCTCGGCGATTTCCACAAGCACTGGCGGTCAAAGGCGGGCAGCGCCGGCCGGTTCCAGCCTGGCGTCGAGGGGCGCGTGGTCGATGCCCAAACCGGCGCGGAACTGCCCAGCGGCGAGGAGGGCGTACTGGAGATGCGCGCCGGCCAGTTCGGCAATGGCGGCGCCTGGGTGCGCACGACCGACCGCGCGGTCATCGACGCCGACGGCTTCCTCTTCATCCGGGGACGCGCCGACCTCGCCATCATCCGCGGCGGGTTCAAGGTGCATCCCGACGATCTCAATGCCGTCTATGGGCGGCATCCCGCCATTCGCGAAGCGGTGACGGTGGCGGTGCAGGACCGGCGACTGGGCGCGGTCCCGGTGATGGCGATCATCCTGCGCGAAGGGGCTGCGACGCCGGGCGAGGCGGAACTGCGCGCTTATGGGCGGGCGAATCTGATGCCCTATCAGGTGCCAGAGCGCTTCCTGATCGTGGACGACGTGCCCCGCACGCCGTCGATGAAGCCCGCGCTGCCGCAGGTCCGTGCGCTGTTCGACCCCGCCGCTCAGGCGGGCTGAATGCGCGCGGCGTCAGCCCGCGTCGCGCCCGTCCACGGGCTCGGCGAAGCGCTGACGCAGCTCATATTTCTTGATCTTGCCCGATCCGGTGCGCGGCATGTCGTCGATCAGCACCAGCCGCTCGGGCACTTTTTGCCGCGCGACGCCGGCCTGCGCGAAATGCAGGTCGACCTCGCCCAGCGTCAGCGTCGCGCCCTGGCGCAACCGCACCGCGATCGCTACCCCCTCGCCCAGCCGCGCATGCGGCACGGCGAACGCCGCGGCCTCCATCACCGCGGGATGGCTGGAGAGCACGTCTTCCACTTCCTTGGACGAAATATTCTCGCCGCCCCTGATGATAATATCCTTCTTGCGGTCGGTGACGACCAGCCGGTCGCCCTCGAAGCGGCCGATGTCGCCGGTACGGAACCAGCCACCCTCGACGAACGCCTCCTCGTTCAGCGCCGGGTCGAGATAGCCTTCGAACAGCTCCGCGCCGCGCGAGACGATCTCGCCCTCGCCGATGCCGGCCACGTCGCGCCCGTCCTCGTCCAGCAGCCGGATCTCGCCGCCCGGGAAGACCGGCCCGTCGGTGTAGGCGCGGTCGTAGAGCGACGCCTGCGGCC
>Ga0157380_10001754_pt1 | contig 14318 bp, 11 predicted proteins | sample S35metaG_FD_119757 | JGI IMG/M metagenome (GOLD analysis project Ga0157380, IMG submission 119757) | Switchgrass rhizosphere microbial communities from Kellogg Biological Station, Michigan, USA - S3-5 metaG | ecosystem: Host-associated > Plants > Roots > Rhizosphere > Soil | place: USA... | reverse complement strand
TCGCTCGCCCACGAACGTCCACAGGCCCGAAACCTCGCCCATCTTGCGTTCCTCGTCCGGGTCGTCCGGGTAGAACGACGCCTTGACGCGCGGTACGACGCGAAAATCGCTGCGCGGCGTCTGAGCCCGCATGCCGAGCGACGCGTCGATGGCTGCGCCCTGGACCGACACCTCGTCGCCGCGCACGTTGGTGAGCCGGTTGTTGTCGTCGGTCTCGAACTGGGCGATGAGCTTCGGATCAAAGGTCCATTCGGCGTCCGCGGCGGCTGCGCCTGCGAAGCACGCGAGAACGGCTGCAACGGTGAGTCTGATGCGCATGTGTGGCTTTCCCGATGTCACGGAACGACGACGATGTCACCGCTCCGCAGTTCGAAGTTCTGCTTGAGGTCCTTGCCCTTGGCGACGGCGTTGTAGTCGAAGTCCAGCGCTTCCTGCTGCGTGCCGGTGCGGCGGATCACCGTGATGTTGCCGAGCGAGGCGAACGGCGTCGTGCCGCCCGCCATGGCGAGCGCCTGCATGACGTCCACGCGCGGGTTGACGACGAACTCGCCGGCCTTGTTGACCTGGCCGATCACGTAGATCTTGTTGCCGCGGATCTCGCGCACGGCGACCGTCACGACGGGGTCGGAGATGTAGCGCGCCAGGCGCTCGGTCAGGATCTTCTGCAGGTCATCGACCGTCTTGTCGCGCGCATCGACGAGCCCCACCAGCGGGAACGCGAAGGCGCCGTCCGGCGTTACGAGCACGTCTCCGACCAGGGCCTCTTCCTTCCAGACCGAGACGGCAAGCAGGTCGCCCGGCTTGACGGTATATCCGGCTTCCTGGGCCTCCCCAGGCAACCCGGCGAGCAGGAACGGCAGGGCCACGAGAAATCCCGACCAACGCTGCTTTTGCACCACCCTATCTCCTTGATTCGCCTGTCGCGACGCGCGTAGTTCTCCGCATGATATCGCAAGGACTCGGCGGTCGCTGTCGGGCAGCGCCTGAGCGGGATGCAGGCGTCGTCCGCCACGCATGCAACAGAATCCGCCCAGGAGTCGTGAACTCCGTCGTATTCCGCCGAGATTCGCCATAACGCGACTCCGTCGCATAGGACTGAGCGCGGTTATGTCGTAGTATCACCCGACGTCGCTGGGCTACTACCTGGCGCATACGAGGCTGCGAGTTTGAGGACCGACGAGCGCACTTTCTCCGACTACGTGGCCATGATCAAGCGGCGGCGGAAGCTCTCCGCCGCTGCGGGCGTCTTCGTGCTGCTCGCCTTCGTTCTTTTTGCTTACACCCAGACGCCGATCTACGAAGCCATTGCGACCATAGACGTCGAGCGGCCGGTGATCCCGGACGCGACGGTGGCCGCCTACCCCGACCAGCAGTTGATACCTGTGACACAGCGCGTCCTCTCGCAGGACAACGTCAAGGCGGTCATCGAGAAACTCGACCTGTATGCGCCGCGCGACAATGCCGTCATCGAGGACCTCATCAGCAAGTTTCGCGGCGATACGCTGGTCGCACCCTCGGTGACCAGCACGCCGACGGCTGCCAGCAGGGGCGCCGTCGTCACCTACGCCTACACGATATCTTTCCGCTACTACGACGCGGCCAAGGCGAGCCAGGTCGCAAACGAGCTCGCCAACCTGCACGTCACCGAGAACAGCGAGCTCAGGTCGGGCGCCGCGACGCGGACGACGGCCTTTCTCCAGGCCGAAGCCGAAAAGGTTTCCAAGCAGATTGCAGAGGTGCAGGCCAAGATCGCCGCCCTCATCAGCCAGGGCGGTGGCGTGATCGCCTCCGACGACCCGATGGTCGCCGCACAGCGCTACGAGCAGATCGACCGAGACCTTGCGTCGGTGGACGCCAGCCTGCGCGCCGCGCGAGAGCGCAAGGACGTCCTCGAGGCGGAGGCACTGCAGACACCCAAGTACCGCGCGATCATGACCGATGGCCAGACCGTGATGCGCGGCGAGGACCGCCTGATTGTCGCGCAGCAGGAACTGGTGGCGCTCCAGGCACGCTACAGCGAAGACCACCCGGACATCATCCGCCTCAAGCGCGAGATCGCCTCGCTGACCGGCGGGCCCACGGACTATGGGCTGATAGCCAACAATCTGCGCGCGACGATCTCCGCGACAGAGCAACAGCTGCAGACCGCGCGTGAATCCTACTCGGACGACCACCCCGACGTCGTGCGACTGAAGAAGAACCTCGAAACCCAGCAGAAGCAGCTTGCGGATGCCATGAGCCGCAGCTCGCGGCCTGCCGCGCCGCCATCGCCCGACAATCCGCTCTACCTGCAGCTCCAGACGCGGATCCGCACGGCGGAGATCGAGATCAACGAGCTGAGCACGAGGCGCGCGGGACTCTACAGCCGGCTGTCCCAATACGCCTACAATCCGCAGCTCGACGCCAAGTACGCGCCGCTTGCCCGCGAGCGGGGCCTCTTGCAGGAGCAATACGAGAGCCTGCGGCAGCGCTACACGGAGGCTACGCTGGCGCAGTCCGTCGAAAGCGAGGACCAGGGCCTGATCCTGCGCCTCGCGGAGCCGGCACGTGCGCCGACCTCGCCGGTCGAGCCGAATCGGCCGGTGCTCGTCCTGCTCGGGTTCATGCTCGGCATCGGCATCGCCTTCGGCATCGCCTGGATCGCCGATTTCCTGGATACCACCGTGCGCGGCTCGCGCGACATCGAAGCCCTGCTCAACGTCGCACCCATCGCCATGATCCCGATCATCGACAGCCCGGGCGATATCGCGGTGCGCCGCCGGAATCGGGTCATCATGGCGCTGGTCGCGCTGACCTACGTCGTTATCGTCGTCGTGCTGGCGCGCTGACACCATGAAGAGCTACATCGAACGCGCCATCGAGCTCGCGAAGTCGCGGCAGAAGCACGCCGAGTCCTCGCGTCGCCCCAGCGTGCAGGTGGTGGAAAGCGACGTGCCGGCTGCCGAGCCGCGGAAGCGCCGCGCGGCTGTAGCGCCGGCGTCGACCAACGGCCACGGTGGCGGCGGTACCCACCTCCCCGCGATCGACCTTGCCAAGTCGCCGACGATCGTCACGGACGGGTCCTGGCTCCGCCAGAACCGGATCCTCGTCGAGAGCGACCCGCGCCAGGCCGCCGAAGGCGCCTACCGGATGCTCCGCACGCGCGTCATGCGCCAGATGCGCACGAACGGCTGGCGCCGACTTGGCATCACGGCGGCACGGCCTGGCGAAGGCAAGACCGTGACGGCGATCAACCTTGCGCTCGCGATCGCGGCCGAGCGGGCGCAGCCGGTCGTGCTGGTGGACCTTGACCTCCGCCGCCCGCGGGTCTCGCGCTATTTCGGCATCGGCGACAACCAGGCGGTGAGCCTCGCCGACTACCTGGAAGGCCGAACCACCTCCCTCGACCAGCTGATCGTCACGCTGGCCGAACAGGGGCTGCACTGCATCCTGAGCACGCGCTCGGTGGACCGGTCCTCGGACCTCCTGGCGTCGCCGCAGGGCCAGGCATTCCTTTCCGACCTGGCGGATCGCCTGCCGGACGCCTTCCTGATATTCGACCTGCCGCCCCTGCTCTCCACCGACGACCCCCTGGTCGTCGCGCCGATGCTGGACGCGACGCTATTGGTCGTGGCCGAGGGCGTCTCCCCGCGCGAGGACGTGGCGGGCGCGGCGAAGCTCCTTGCCGAGTTCAACATGATCGGCGCCGTGCTCAACAAGTCCGTCGAGCGCGGCGACAAGGGCTACTACAACTACTACTAGTACGCCTTCCGGTCCCACAGGACCTGCCAGGCCGTCTGGAACAGGATCCGGAGATCGAGCGTCGGCGACCAGTACCGCAGGTACTCGAGGTCGTATTCGATGCGCCGCTGCATGTCCTCGAGCTGGGTGGTCTCGCCCCGGCAGCCGTTCACCTGCGCAAGACCGGTCATTCCGGGCGGCACCTTGTGCCGCACCATGTAGCCCTTGATCAGGCGGCGGTATTGCTCGTTGTGGGCGACTGCGTGCGGCCGCGGCCCGACCAGGCTCATGTTGCCAACGATCACGTTCAGGAGCTGCGGCAGCTCGTCAATGGAAAACCGGCGCAGGAACCGCCCCACTGGCGTGATGCGATCGTCGTCGCGCGTCGCCTGCTGGACGACCGGCCCGTCCTCGGTGACCGTCATGGTACGGAACTTGTAGACGTCGATGATCTGGCCGTCGAGCCCATAGCGTCGCTGGCGGAAGATGACCGGTCCCGGTGAGCTCAGCTTCACGACCAATGCGACGATCAGCAGGAACGGCGATAGCAGCAGCAAGGCCAGCATTCCGAGGCCGAGATCCATGCCCCGCTTCACGAGCCCGCGCACGCCCTGGAACGGCGTTTCGCACATGGCGACGATGGGCATGCCGTCGAGTTCCGTGGTGCGGGCCTGGATCAGGTCCATCACGAACACGTCCGGCACGAAATAGATCGATGCCGTCGTATCGCGCAGGTCCTCGAGCAGGTCCATCACGCGTTGCACCTGGCGCATCGGCAGGGCGATGAAGATGACGTCGACCTGGTTGCGGTTCATGTACGTGGCCAGGTCCGACAACCCGCCGAGCAATGCGCTGCTCGGCGGCATTCCCAGCCGCTCCGCGCTGCGATCGTCGAAGTAGCCCTTGACCAGGATGCCGAATTCAGGATTGCGCTTGAGCCGGTCCGCAAGCGCATGGCTGACGTCGTTGAATCCGGCCATCACCGCCACGCGCGCGTTCTTCGCCGTGTACATGAAACGGCGCATCCACGAGTGCAGGAACATGCCGACCAGTATCAGGGGCACCGGTGTCACGACGGCCCAGGTGAGGATCACGCGACGCGAGAACTGGGTCGAGGACTTGGTGACGTAACCGATCGCCACCAGCACCGAAAGCAGCAGCAGCCAGCGCAGGATGACGCTCGCGGAAACCGACCAGGCCCTCGGGAGAATATCCACTGATTCGACGCGCGGCCGCCGGATCAGCAATGGCACGAGGATCAGCAGGAGTACCGCCAGCGTGCGGAATTCGCGGTCGAACGGCACCTCGTAGAGCAGCGACAATCCGTACAACATGCCGATGGCGACAAGCGGCGGAATCAGGAGCTGCATGAGCACGACCTGCCCCATGAGGACGCTGCGCTTGTAGACAACCGGTTCGTTCATTGCTGCATGAGAGACCGCGACGGGCGGTTCGAAATCCTTTCGCAGAAATTGTCCTGGTTGCGAGAGGCGCCAGGCGTGACGCAAGTCTTGACACGCTTATGTCAAGAGGCCTTGCGCAGGCCAAAGCGGCTCGCTACCGCAGTATAGGTCAAGAACTTGAAGTCAGTTCGAGGCGCGGCCTGGCGCGTTAATGAGCCCTGCGCATGCCTGAAAATTGCTCCAGGCCAGCGCAGTATCCCGGCCGGTCATCCGCCTCTTGGCGCCTCCAGCCCCAGGCATAGAGATGGCTCTTCTTTGGAACCTCGATCGGCCGCGCATGGGCGCGAATTACAGCCTGGACAGGCTCGCTGATCAGGATCGGATGCCCCCAATGCTCGATCGGCCCGACGACGATGCCGCTGCGGAAGCAGGTCATGAGCCTCTCGAGGGACTCGGTCGTGGAAATAATGGGCAATCCGAGCCGCGGATCGATTCCGAACTCGTGGCGCTCTTCGGGGTCGATTTCCTGGATCTTGTTTGGGCTGTAACGGACATCGGAACGCCCGAGAAAGTAGATTGCACCGAGTTCTTCGGTCGTGATCACGATCTCCGAGTTCTGGATCCAGGGCGACAGCACGTCCCGCGCGGCGCGCCAGTCGGTCTTGGGCGTCTCGCCCGGCAGTGCGACGTTCCCGATGATGGTCGCGGATCGCAGCCAGAACGGATTCATCAGGAGAACAGAAGCCAACGCGAGAAACACAAGCGCACGAGTTGCGTTGTCACCGAGGTTCACGATGCCTGCGCTGGTACGCGTCAGCTCACTACGGGACGACTGCAACCATCCCGAAAGCGCCGGCGCAACCTGCGCCAGGCCGAGCCCCCAGATGATGGCGATGAAGGGCTGCGCATAGCAGAAATAGCGCGTAGCCTTCTGGCCCGCGAACGACGCCAACAGGAAGCTGACGCTGAAAACGGTTACCGCCAGCCAGCCAAGTCTAGGCTGACGGATCACGGCGGCGATGGCGAAGAGGCCCACCAGAGTCCAGAGCGTTGGATAGAGGAGGACGAACCGCAGGTGGTAGTACCAGAAGTCGTCCACGGTCCTGTATGAGAACAGTGGCGTATACCGAAAGCGCTCGATCGCCCACTGCATCTCGCCCACGATCACGATGGCCGCGACCGCCAGGACTCCCGCAACTGCCGACGCGCCTACCAGCCGCCGCGTGCGAGTGGAACGGTCCAATCCGGGTGGCAGAAGGATCTTCACGACGAGGGTCGCGGCGATCCAGAGCGCCACGCCAACAAGCCCCATGAAAGTCGTTATTTGCAGCCAGATCGCGAGTGCGAACAACGCGCCTGAGGCTGCCATCAGCCCTATCGAACGCCACCAGGGCTGCCCCGGCGCGAGCGCGTAGTACGCGCACATCACTCCGGCCGCGAAGCTGAAAATCTGCATGCCGTAAAACCGGCAGAACTGCGCGATTTCCACGGCGAAGGGCGAGGTCAGGAACAGCAACGCAGTCAACCATGCGGCGAGGCTTCCCGCTTCGCGGCGCACCCACACGAACAGCAACGGCGCAACGAGAGCGACGAATAGCAGGGATGGCAGCCGGGCGCTCGCGAGACTTTCCCCGAAAAACTTGTAGCTGACTGCGACCAGCCACGTGTGGAGGATGCCGCGCACGTACTCGCCCTCGACGATAACGGGACGGCCGGTCTCGAAAAGGTGCTGTGCCGCGAGGACGTGGTGCAGCTCATCGGGGTCGGGCGGACGGTTCAGGTTGATCGAGTAAAGTGCCAAAGCCGCAATGAAGACAGCCGTTGGCCCCACCCACTGTCGGCCCCAAAGGCGCTTGTTGAACGCTGCGTCCATGCTCGCGATATTAAGGCTTGCCATATTGCCGCTCAAGGAAAAACTCGCCTAAAACCGGGCAGTTGCATGTACTATGTCATGCATCACGATAGCAAACTTTTCCATGCGCACCAATGACTGAGCATGCGGTCCGCACCGCGCGCGGCATGCTGCGCAATTCCGCGGCCATGTTCCTGGTCGGCGTCTTCGCCAAGGGCATGGGACTCGTCGTTGCCGTGCTCGTTGCCCGCTTTCTGGGCCCCACGGCGACCGGCCTGTATGCCCTCCTCTTCGGCATTGCAGTACTGTGCGAAACCCTGACGACCCTGGGCGTGCCCGAAGCACTCGTCCGCGAAATCGCTGCCAGGCCGGATTCCAGCGGGAGCCTGGTCCGGACCGCAGTGCGCATCGTGCTGGTCGTGAGCATCCTGCCGACGCTGGCCTTCCTCGTCGCTTCGTTCTGGTTCGAACCGGGCGATCCGGCCCGCAACTCGCTGCGCGTGCTGTGCATCAGCACGCCGGTTGCCGCCCTGTTCACGGTGGCACAGGCCGGTTTCCAGGGCCTCGAGCGCATGTTCTTCCTGACCTGGACGACATTTGCGACGCGGATCCTGAGCCTGGTCTGGCTCGTCTACGCCCTGTGGAAAGGCGCGCACGTCGAGGCGGCGTTCACCTCGCGCCTGATCTTCCATTTCAGCACGATCGCGGTCCTCATTCCGATTCTCTGGCGCGCACCCGACCTGCGGCCCGCCATTTCCGGGGTCCGCAACCTGCTGATCCGGTCCTTCCCGTTCGCGCTCAACAAGATCCTGAATGACCTGACGGCCCGCATGCCCGCGCTGATCCTGCCTTCCTTGCTGGGGCTCGCCAATGCCGGCCGTTTCGATGCGGCGGAACGCGTGCGCAATACCATTGCCATGACCATGCAGGCGACGATGCTCGGGATCATGCCGGCCTTCTCCAGGAATTTCTCCGACAAGGGTGCGAAGTCCGCAAAGCTGATTTCATACAGCGCCAAATACGTCGCGATTGCCATGTCGCTCCTCGCGACCGGGATCGTCGTGCTGGCCGGCTGGATCATTCGGCTCCTCTACGGGGAGCAGTTCCTGGATGCGATCCTGCCGATGCAGATACTCCTGTGGGCACAGGTCGTCCTCGCGGTGGACGCGGTCTTGAGGCAGGCCATGCTGGCCGCGCGCCACGAGTATTCGGCCGTCCGCCGCGCGCTGGGGGGCATGCTGGTCCAGTTCCTGGTTATCGTGTCCGCCGCCAGGCTCCTCGGGCTTGTCGGCGTGGCATCCGGAATGTTGATCGCCTCCATCCTCCTGCTCTGGGTGGACCTGCATTTCGTTCACAAGCGCGTGACCGCGATCGATGCCGGAAGGACGGTCGTCGCGCCCCTCTCCGCGGCCCTGCTGATCGGGACGGTGCTGGCGCTGATCGACTACGATGCGGTCCTGACGCGCATCGGGGTGGCGATCGGGGGCTGGGTGCTTGCCCTGGTGATCCTGCGACTCATCCCCCGCGACGAGCTGCAACTCCTGCGGCGCATTGCGCTCCAACGAAAGGCGGAGCCAGCGGCCAAAGAATGACGGAACTGCCAAACATGGACCGATCCGAAGACAAGCGCACTCGCGCAATTGTCCTCACGACGCAGCGCACGGGCTCGACGTTTCTCATCGAGTGCCTGAACTCGCATCCGGACATCGAGGCCACCGGCGAGTTGCTGATCGGCGCCCCCAACAAGGTCCGGCCCCTGACGAAGGGACGGCTCCGGCCGCTCGACAAGTTCTGGCGTTTCATGCGCTCCGGCGCGTTGCTCCCGCGCCGGCACATGGACAGGTTCTTCGACGGCGGAGAGGCGCCGGTCCGGGTCTTCAAGGCGATGTACAACCACATCTCCAATCCGATCACGCTCGGCTACCTCCGCGACCGCACGGACATCCGGGTGCTCCACCTGCGGCGGCACAATCTCCTGAAGATGCACGTGTCCCGCAAGTTGATGGGCTCGGGAAAGCGTGTGCAATCGTGGAAGCCGGTAGTAGAGGCCGCGCGCGTGAATATCGATCCGGCGGAAGCTCTGGCTGAGATGCAGAGGGTGCGCCGGCAGTACGAATACTTCGAGGGAGTGTTCGCAAACCACTCCCGGCTGCAGCTCGTGTATGAGGATCTGATTGCCCAGCAGTCGATCGATGCAGAAATTACCGGGTCGATTTGTGATTTCCTCGGGGTCGAGCGCGCCGTCATGACCTCACGGCTGGTGAAGATGAATCCGGAACCGCTGGCCAACATCGTGACGAACTTTCGCGACCTGGCGAGCACGATTTCAAGGACCGAGTTTGCCGACCTTCTGGAGCTGTAATTCCCCGCCCCGAGGCGCGCATGCCGCACCGATTACATAAGCCGCGATGCGCGTGATCCGTGTGAGCGTCGTTCGTGGAGACGGAATTCGCAAAGACGGGAGTGTGAACTGCGTACATTTTCCCTGTTTACCGCATGGTACGATTCGCACGATTTCACCTGCAATATGTGCAGAGGTTGAGTTATGACACGCACCCTCACACTGCTTCTTGTGCTCCTCACCCTGCCCTCGCACGTCCTTGCGGCTTCCCTGAGCAACAGGACGGGTGGCCCGCCGTGGCCGTCTGGCGTCGGCCAGATCTCGATGCCTACCGGCTATCAGAAATGGCAGGGCCAATACATGGGGTACGACGTCGACATCATGGCGGTATGGGTGTCGCAGTCTCAGGTCACCACATGGAATGACTTCAGGACCGGCAAGGGAGCGAACAGCAAGTACCTCACCGATGCGATGACCTATCTCCCCAAGACCACTCCCATCATCGTTTCCTACCCGATGCTGCCGCTCTCCGACTCCAACAGGGGATGCAACAATCCCGCTGTCTGGGACCGGTTCGCTCGCGGTGACTTTGACGAGCATTACCGGGTAATGGCGCAGAACTTCAAGAAGCTGGCGCAGCAGTACGGTCGTGATCCCTCGAATCACGTCTTCCGGCTCGGGTGGGAGATGAACGGCGAGCACTACCCTTGGTCGATTTGCACCAAGGTGTCCGAATTCAAGCAAAGCTGGGAGAGGGCAACCAGGATCATTCGAGCCGAGATTCCCGGGGTCCTTTTCGACTTCTCACCCGCGCATCGTTACGTTGGGTACACGACGGGGCGCAACTACAACGGGACGGACGGCATCAACCTGGCTGGATTCCTCCCGGATCCGTCGACGTACGACGTGATTTCGATGTCGCATCACGACGTCCGCCCGTTCACCACGAGCGACAGCGTCTGGCAGGACTACGTATATGCCCCGCCCAAGAGCGAAAGGAAGATCGGACTCAAGGAACTGGTTGACACAGCGACAGCCAAAGGCAAGAAGATTGCGTTGACCGAATGGGGCACGCAGATGAGCGACTGCGGTCCTGACCACCCGGCTGCCCCGAATCCCGCATTGTTTCTGAAGAAGACATATGAGTTTCTCTGGGCCAATCGGTCGAAGGTTGCCTGGGACACGCATTTCTCCGTCGGTTGCACCCAGCTGTATGACCGCATTTCCACCAGCGCCGCGCAGACGTACCACGATTTGTGGAGAAGCGGCGGCGGCGATGATGGGGGCAGCAGCTCACTGCCCACACCGCCTCAGCAAGTTCAGGTGGAGTGACGCGTTCGCTCCGGCTGCAGCCAGCCGCTTTTTTCATTTCTCCCGGCCCCTGGCCTACTCGTCGCCCGTCCTTGGCGGCATGTCGCTCGTAGGGCGCTCATCCAGTAGACTCCGATCGTTATCCGTGGGGATGTGGCGGGATTGTGGAAATGTACTTTTTCTCTCTGTCTCTCATTTGTTTCGTCGCACTCGTCTATCCCTACCTTCTCTACCCGGTGGTCCTCCTTTCCCTCGGAAAGCGTCCGTTCCACCCGCGAAACGCTGCTTCGCCCTCCGATACCAGGGTCGCGTTCCTGTTCTGCGCATACAACGAAGAACTGGCGCTGCCTGCCAAGATCGACAACATTCGCGCAATAAGGAAGGCATGGCCCACCATCGAGGTGCGCGCCTATACGGATTGCTGCACGGATGCCAGCGTTGCCATCCTGAAACAGGCGGCGGACGTGGTGATGCTCCACGAAGGAACCGTACGAACCGGAAAAGTCGAAGGAATGCGTCGATTGGTGGAAGCCACGGGCGCGGAGATACTGATCTTCACCGATGCCAATGTGATGGTTGAGCCGGCATCCATACCCCGGCTCGTCGCCTACTTCACCGATACGGAAATCGGGACGGTCGCCGGCACACTGCACTACACGAACCCGGATGAAAGCCCCTCGGCACGAACGAACTCGGCCTATTGGCGGCTCGAAGAGGCAATCAAGCGCCTCGAGTCCGAAACCGGTTCGACCATGGGCGCGGACGGTTCGCTCTTCGCAACGCGCCGGTCCCTGTACCCAGTCGTGCCTGCCCATCTCATCGACGATATGATTGCCTCCATCAGCCCGTTGTTCCGCGGCTCTCGTGTAGTCAGCGCACCCGACGTCCATGCGTTCGAAACAGCGGTAGTCAGAAGTAGCGAAGAATTTCGCAGGAAGCGGCGAATTGCTTGCGGTGCGTTCAACACTCACCGGTACCTCTGGCCGCAGCTGCGCACGATGAGCCCAATGAACAAGTTCAAGTATTTTTCACACAAGTACTTACGCTGGTTCTCGGCGGTATTTCTCGTCTTGTGCGCTGTGTTTGCGGTCGCTGGAATCGTCGCGCTGGGTCATGTGAAGGCCGCAGCCTTGGTTGTCGCCGCAGGCCTGGCGCTGTTCATGATCGGACGCCAGTTTGAAGTGCCCGTCGTAAGTGCGGTCACTGAAATCGCCATGAGCATCATTGCGACCGGAGTCGGAGTCATGGAAGCAATTGCCGGTCGCAGCTATCAAACCTGGGTGCCACCAGCCAGAGGTTGACAGTCGCAACAGCCGCCACGAGGGCGCAGCGCCGGTACAAATCTATGTTCACACTGACCAATTCGTTTGCCTTTTTGGCCACCAGTCATCAGGCACTTGCCAACCGGTCGGGCGTCGACGCGCCGGCCTCTTTGTGTCCGGTTCCGGCGCCTTGCCGATGAGCAATGCCCGTCCAGCGCGGCCCAGGGTACTCGCGGGGTGGCGACTCCTGCTGAACGGCCTTCGGCTGAGAAAGGCGAGAAAGGTCTTCGCGGTGGGTTTCAACAAGTGCGCGACTACTTCGCTCCACGCACTGTTTACCACCCTCGGATTACCCTCATATCACGGGACCCAATGGCGAAGCAGCGACAAGTTGTGGCTGCTAAAGTCATACGACTGTTTTTCCGACGGGATACCGCAAGACCTCGCCAAACTGGACCGGCTGTTTCCAGGCTCCAAATTCGTGCTTCAGGTCCGCGACCTGGAAAGTTGGGTATACAGTCGACTCGCGCATATTGAGCGCAGCAAGCGTAGTGGCATTCACCGTGTCGCCGCCGACTGGGACACGACCGATTACGCAGTCACGTCCTGGATCCACAATCGCAATCGGCATCACCTGCTCGTTCAGGACTACTTTGCCGAGCGACCAGGCGACCTGCTGATCGTGAATTTCATTCGTGACCCGTCAGCGGCGACACGCGTGGCGCACTTTTTGGGTTACTCAGGCACTTACGATCGACCGGAAGACAACGCCAATCCCGACAAGGCGGTTCCGGCGTCGCATCGTGAGACGTTGTCGAGATGCGCCGCGGAGCTCCACATTCCGGCGCAAGAGCTGAAATATGACATCTACTGCCCCAGCCTGCTCGAGCCGGGCAGCGATCGAGGAACTCCTGCGGACAGCGCCTGGCTGCAAAGCTGACCGTGGCCCCAATGCCATCAGGTGAGTGACTGACCAGCAGCGGGCGCGTGAGGATCGGCCGTGGCGCTACTGGCTGCCATTGCACCCCACATCAGCGCAATGAAACCCCAGTATCGAAAAGTGTCGATACCGCCCATCAACTGTGAAAACAGGACGAGTATCACAACCATCAGCCCGAGCTGACGCACCCCCGTCTGTCGCATGTGGGCCAACACAAAGTAGATAAACAATCCTCCGCCGACCAGGCCGAGAAAGATTCCGATGCCGGCCAGCGCATTGTTCCCAATCACCCGTGTCGAGGAGTCCGCAGCCATGTTGCGCGCATCGGCAACAACTTCCTTGCCTCCGACCCCGGCTCCGAACAGGGGCGACGTCATGACCGTGTCCATCAGAACCAGGTAAGGGAGGACCACTCTTCGCTCGTCGGCGCTCGGACTGTCAACGCCTTCGTCCGGCGATGACTCGACTGCCGTCTCTACGCGCGTAACGGCCGTGGAAAAATTCGATCCTGCAACATAGGCGCCGATGCACGCACCAAATAAGACGATAACCGCCAATACCCCGACCCTGGAACCAAGTCGCTGGTGCTGGTTCAGGGCCACTATGGCCAGCGTAATGGCCCCTGAGACCAGCAGCATCGGACTGCCCATGATCACCAACATGGCCACTGTCGCACCGGCCACGACCATCGCCTTGCGCCAGGTTACCCTGACGAGCAGCCAGGAGTTGATTGACGCCACGAAGAACTTGGTTACGTGGGAAGGTTCCGCAGAAAACAGCTTAGGACGCAGCCACCCGACCAGGTTGACGTCCCGCAGGTCGGCTTCGTAAAGGCCGTACAACTCCTCGTATGCCCTGGCACGAAATGCGTCGCTTGCCGCTCGGATCACGTCGAGGACTTCGAGTATCGACCCGCCCAGGATGAGGCACCACAGCACAAGAAGCGTGCGTTCGAGCGTGGTAGGAGATAACTGTTTCATCAGCCGGACAATCAGCAGGGCTACCGCAACGGCCATCAGGAACTGAATCATCGAAACGAATTTTTCCTCCATGTGCGCATAGCCCGGCGAAAAGGCTATCGACAGCAGGAGCACGAATGCGACTTTCAGGACGAACATCAGGTCGGTTAGCGTGAGATCCCGCCACACGACCAGAAACAGAATTGGAGTCAACGCGACGGTTGGAAACGACGGAACCAGGAGACGTCCCCCGGAGAGCAGCGGCACGTGCAGATACGTACACACGGCGATCACCAGCAACAGTGTCGCGCGCAGCCATTGGGCGCCTGGCGCGACTTCAGCCGGGCCGTCGTGAATCGGGTTTCGACTATTCATGTCTTCTTGCACGGGAGATGCTCAACCACGGCTCCGCATGGTCAACCCTTTCGCGAACCGGAAATCAGCATCGCGATTCCCAGCCGCCTCCAGACGTAATGCCCAAAAAGCACGTTCTGGACTATGAGTGCCGATGCAGCTCCGATGGCTGCCCC